>Ga0310826_100028_pt1 | contig 342433 bp, 337 predicted proteins | sample WT_ome_FD_201306 | JGI IMG/M metagenome (GOLD analysis project Ga0310826, IMG submission 201306) | Sorghum-adapted microbial communities enriched on wild type (WT) sorghum from Joint BioEnergy Institute, Emeryville, California, United... ... | reverse complement strand
CCCGGCGGCGCGGGCCTTGCGCGCGGCGGTATCGATCCGGTCGGCGGCGGCCACGACCGTGCAGGCCCGGCCGGTGAGGGTCAGGCACCCGGTGCCGTCGGCGTCCACGACCACCCGGACCCGCCGGTTGGCCACCGCCGCGGCCCGCGCGGCCCGGGCGGTAACCGGGTCCTGGCCGACGGCGCGGGTGGTCTCCCGGTCCAGCAGGTTCATGAACCCCCGCCGCGACAAACCCGCCGGTGCCGGCGCAGCGTCCGGGGTCGCCGGGTCCGTCGGTCCGGGGTCGGTGCCGTCACCGTCGGGGTCGGTGTCGTTGTCGGTGTCCCCGTCGGGGCCGGTGGTGTTGTCAGGACCGGTGGTGGGGGTGGGGGTGGGGAAGACGGCACCGGCGATGTCGGCGGCGGTCTCGGGGTGCAGGTTGCGGCAGCGTTTGAACCACTGCCACACCTGCCACCAGTCCGCCCGGCCCTCACGTAACGCGGCCCGGCCGGGTTGGCGGGCCGGGGCCGGGGCCAGGGCGAACCCGACCCGGTCGTGACAGTCCTGGATCCCGAACCCACTGACGGCGGCGAACTCCTGGGCGACGACCGACTTGGTCCGCGACCGCCACCTCGCCCGGGCGGTCCGGGACAGCTCGCCAGGGTCGGTGGTGGCGTGCTCCCGGGCCAGCAGCTCGGCGGCGACCGTGGTCGCCATCGCGGCCAGCAGGTCCAGCTGCACCCCCTCCAGCACCCGGGCCAGGGTCACCGTGGCCTCCGCCCCGGCCAGGAACGTCTGGCCCCGTGCCGCCACCTCAGCCAGCGACCCCGCCCCTGGGCCGTCACCGCCGGGGTGGGCACCGGTGCCGGGGACGGTGGTGTGGGTCCGCTGCGGGTCGGCGGCGTCGGAGACCTCCAGCAGCAACCCCAACGCGTCCGCCGGCAGCCCGGGCAACACCCCCGCCAACCGGTCCAACCGCGCCGCCCGCCGCCGCGCCTCCCGCAACCGCACCGGGTCCAACGGCACGGCACCGGCGGGGACCAGGGACAACCGGGCCGAGGCCAGGTCGTGGTAGTCCGCCCGGACCAGCACCTGCTCCAGGTACTCCTCGGCCCCCACGACTGCCACCCCCGTCCCCCGGGTCGTCCAACCTGCTGTGCACCCACCATGTTAGTACACATGTTCGAACCACCGCAAGGGTTGTGGACAAGTAGTACGGGAGCACACAGAGCGGACGGCGAGGGCGAGTGACGTGAAGTGACGTGACGGACCCCGTTAGGTTCGAACCATGTCCGTCACCATCCGTCGTGCCGAGCCCGAGGACCTCGACGCGATCCGGCGCTTCGCCGAGGAGGTCGTGCCCGCGCACTACACCCCGATCCTCGGCGAGGAGGCCGCGCACGCACAGCTGGACTGGTGGACCGACGAACGCATGCGACCGGCCGTCGAGGCCGGCAGGGTCCACGTCGCGGTCGCGGACGACGCCATCGTCGGGGTCGTGCAGACCGGCCCGTGGGAGGACACGTATGTCGTGTGGAAGCTCTACCTGTCCCCCGCCTTCCGTGGTCGGTCCCTCGGGCGCCAGCTGCTGAACGCCGCGATCGAGCCCCTCCGCGAGGAGACCGACCACGTCTTCGTCGAGCACTTTGCCGGAAACACGGGAGCGGCCGCCTTCTACGAGCGGCTCGGCTGGAAGGTCGAGAGGACGGTTCCGGCTCGGTCGGGCGACCCGAACGCCGCCGTCGTCTGGCGGCGCTACACGTTCGACCGGGAGACGAGCTGATGCCCTCCCCCACCGTGGCGCTCCGCCGCGTCCGCCTGGGCGACGCGCCCGCCGTCCTCGACGCCTTCGCCGACGAGGAGATGTCGCGACAGGGCGATGTCCACGACGAGGCGACGGCCACGGCCTACACGCAGCGCCTCGTCGACAACCCCTACGCCTTCGCCGTCGACGAGGGCGGCACCCTGATCGGTGTCGTCGCGATCACGGCCGACCAGGAGAACCGGCTCGGCTGGTTCTGGTACTGGACCCACCGGGCCCACCGCGGACGCGGGCTCGCCGGTCGCGCCGCGGCCACGGTCGCCAACTGGGCAATGCGCGACGGCGGGCTCGAGCGCCTCGAGCTCGGGCACCGCGTCGACAACCCCGCCTCGGGCGCCGTGGCGCGTGCGGCGGGGTTCGTGCAGGAGGGGGTCGAGCGGGGGAAGTTCCTGGTCGACGGGGAGCGCATCGACGTGCTGACCTACGGCCGGCTGCGGACCGACCCCTGGCCCGCCACACCCGGGCTGCCGATGGACACCTCCGAGGACAGGGCAGGTCGGGGGCGCGCCCGCGTCGTACGGGTCATCCCCGACCTCCCCGTCGACGACCTGGCGGAGACGGAGGACTTCCTCACCGGCTACCTCGGGATGACCAGGGAGGACCTCGGGCTCGACTGGGTCGCCCGCTACACCGCGGGCACGGGCGCGGTCGTCCAGACCGTCACCCGCGACGCCACCGCGAGCGACCGGCCCGTCCTGTCCGTCGCGGTCGCCGACGTGGATGCTGCGTATGACGAGGCGCGGGCGCGCGGGTACGAGATCGTTCACCCGCTGACCACGGAGCCCTGGGGCGTGCGGCGGTTCTTCGTCCGCACCCCGGGCGGGCACGTGGTCAACGTGCTCCGGCACCGGAACTAGCGCGGGTTGCGGGCCGGACCGGACTCGCCCGCCCACGGCCTACGGGCACAGGGAGTCACCAGCGGAGTCACCAGATGTGGTGACTCCGGGCAAGCGGGCGCAGACCTACGTTCGCGGCATGCCCCGCGGGAGCGCCGCGGGCAGACCGAAGGGACCCCCCATGAGCACCACGACCACCCTGACCCGGGCCGCCGGTCTTGCCGCCGCGGCCGCCGGGATCATCTTCGTCGGCGTCCAGATCGGCCACCCGACCATGGACGCCGCCACCATCGGGACCACCGAGGTGGTGCTGCGCAACTCCCTCAAGCTCGTCATGGCGGTCCTCGCCGTGGTCGGGATCAGCGCCATGTACCTCCACGACCGCCGCCGCAACGGCCGGCTCGGCCTCGTCGGCTTCGTCGTGCTCACCCTCGGCTACGTCCTCGTGGCGGGCACGTCCTTCGTCGCCGCGGTCGTCCTGCCCCGCGCGGCCGGCACCGACCCGGCCTACGTGAACGACGCCGTCGCCGTGCTCACCGGCGGCTCGGCGACCGGTGACGTGGGTCTGCTGGGGGGACCCCGGACGTAGCCGGTGGCCCGCTCGGCGCCAGGGAGGTAGCGGAAGGCGGTGCGCGTCATACCGAGGGGTGCCAGGACCTCACCGACCACCACGTCCTGGTAAGGACGACCCGCCGCCGCGGCGATGACGGACCCGAGGGCCAGGTAGCCGACGTTGGAGTAGCGGCGCACCCGTCCGGGGACCGACCGGAACGCCCGGCGCCGCCGTAGCAGCCACTCGAGCAGCTCGTCCGGATCGGGAGCGGGCGCGGCGGCCGCGTGGGCCCAGCGGATGGGCAGCGGGTTGGCCAGGCCCGAGGTGTGGTCGAGCAGCTGCCGGACCGTGGCCTGCGGCCTGCCTTTCGCACCGAGCAGGGGAAGGTACTCCCCCGCGGGGGCGTCGAGGTCGAGGAGACCCTCGTCGGCCAGCCGGAGCGCCGCCGTCGCCGTGACGACCTTGGTCATCGAGAACCACAGGTAGGCGGCCTCCGGCGTGGCCGCCGTCCCGGAGCCGAGGTCGGCGTATCCGTGCCCGGAGGCGTGGAGCACCCGCTCCCGGTCGACCACGACGAGGGACAGGCCGGGCACGGCGGCGCGGGCCATCATCCGGTCCACGGCCTCTGCCAACCGCGGGTGCGTGGGGGTGGTGGGTGACGGCATACGACCAGCTCCTGGTGCCGGGCCCGCCGCGGGCGGGTACTACGTTCTCGTACTACCTAGATAGTGCGATCTCGTAGTAACTGCTGTCAACGGATGTCCCCTTCACCACCGGGGATCACCACATGTGGTGACGCGGCGCCCCCCTCCGCCGTCCGTACGTTCGGCGCAACGGCCCACGCACGAGAGGAACGGGACCATGACCGCCACCACCAAGCCCCTGACCAGCGCGCCTTCCCCCGACCGGATGCGAGGTGCCGCGCGCTGGGCCGGGTGGATGTACCTGCTGACATTCGTGTCCATCCCGACCGTCGCGCTCTACGCCCCCGTCCGCGAGGCGGGCTTCGTCACCGGACCGGGCCCCGACACCGGCGTCCTGGTCGGCGGGGCGCTGGAGCTCGTCGTCGGGCTCGCCTGCATCGGCACCGCCGTGGCGCTGTTCCCCGTCGTCCGGCGGCAGGGTGAGGCGCTGGCGACGGGGTTCGTCGGGACCCGGATCCTGGAGGGGACACTGATCTTCGTCGGCGTCGCGAGCCTCTGGACGATCGTCTCGCTGCGGCAGGACGGCGCGGGCGCGGACGCCGTGGTCGTGGGTGAGGCGCTGACCGCGTTCTACGACGGGGTGTTCATCGTCAGCCAGGGGCTCATCCCGGTCGCCAACGCCCTGCTGCTGGGGACGCTGCTCTACCGGTCCCGGCTGGTGCCCCGGGTGCTGCCCGTCCTCGGCTTCGTCGGCGCCGCCACCCTGCTGGCCTACGACACCGCGACCGTCCTCGGCTTCTCCGGGAGCCTGGCCGAGGTCCTGGCCCTGGCCGCGGTGCTGCCGATCGCCACGTGGGAGTTCTCCCTCGGGGTGTACCTCGTGGTCAAGGGCTTCCGGCCGGCCGCTGTCGCCGCTCTCGACACAGGGCGCGCGGTGAGCGCCGGGTCGGCCTAGGCCTGCGCCGTGCCGGCGTCGTCGGTCGGTGGGTGACGGATCTCGTCGAGGATGGCGCGCAGGGTGCTGAGCGAGTCGCGGACCTCCGGCTCCCGCACCCCCAGCGCCTCCACGATCTGCTCCTTCAGCGGGGTGAAGAGCGCCGCGGCGTCCCGGTGGGCACGGCGACCGGCCGGCGTGAGCTTGATGCGGTAGGAGCGACGGTCGTCGGGATGCGGCTCGCGCTCGACGTGCCCCCGGGACTCGAACCGCTTGATGTAGCTCGACACCGTGGTCAGCGGGGCCGCCATCCACCTCGACAGCTCGGTCGGGGTGACCCCCGGCGCGGAGGTGAGCACCGAGTAGATCGCGAACTCGTCGCTGGTCAGTCCGCTCGGGGCGAGGCTCTTGTCGAGCAGGTCCGCCGTCGCCCGGGAGGTCAGCCAGACCATGAAGGCGACGTCGACGTTCTCGTCCTGGATCTCGCTCTCCGACAGGCCTCTTCCCTGGTCACGACGCCGACGAACCATGCTCCCAGGTTACTACGATCTCGCAGTAAGCCGCGCGCCCGCCCGGCGGTCAGGAATCGAGAAGCCAGGGTCTCCGCGGCCGACCTACGGTAGGAGCATGACCAGCATCGACACGATCACGCTCGAGGTGGACGACCTGGCGGCGGCCGAGCGCTTCTACCACGAGCTCGGGGTCGCGGACCGGGTCCGGCTGCGCGCCACCGACGCCCCGACGTCGGGGTTCCGCGGGTTCACCGTCTCCCTGGTGTGCCCGCAGCCCGGCGACGTCAACCTCATCGTCAAGACCGCGATCGATGCCGGTGCCACCGAGACCAAGCCGGCGTCCAAGTCGCTGTGGGGTTACGGCGGCGCGTTCCGCGCCCCCGACGGGACCGTGTGGACCATCGCCAGCTCCGCCAAGAAGGACACCGCCCCCGTGACCGGGCGGGTCGACAGCTTCGTCCTGCTGCTCGGCGTCGACGACGTCAAGGCGAGCAAGCAGTTCTACGTCGACCGCGGCCTGAGCGTCGGCAAGAGCTTCGGCGGCAAGTACGTCGAGTTCGAGGGGACCGGCCCCATCGGGTTCGGCCTCAACAAGCGCAAGGACCTGGCCAAGAACGCCGGCGTCGACCCCAGCGGCAGCGGGTCGCACCGACTGGTCGTCAACTCGCCCATCGGGCCGTTCACCGACCCCGACGGGTTCGAGTGGGAGCCCGCCTAGAGGATCGGCTGGTCGACGACCGCGCGGAAGCGCTCGTAGACGCCCCGGTCACCCTCGACCCGGATCTCCCGCGCGAGCTCGTCGACGTCGCCTCGCCGCCACAGCCAGGTGTCGACCACCTCGGCCGTGCCGCGGATCGTCACGCCGGCGTCGGCGGGCTCGTCCAGCACGACGAGCGTCGGGTCGTCGAACTCGCGGCCGCTCTCCGGACCGGTCCCCCGGAACCGCCCGAGCTCCACGGTCAGCTCGGCGCCGGTGTCGGTGAGGATCACCCGCGCCCGCTCCCCGCTGCCGGTGAACGTCGCCCAGCCCGGGCACCCGCCCAGCATGATGGCCAGCGCCTCGGCCACGCCGTCGGAGGCCAGCACCGGGTCCAGCGGTGTCCGCACACCGCCGGTCTCCTCCGCGTCGACGCGGTGGATGAGCGCCTCGTGCGCCATCCGCCGGTAGGTGAACGCCATCCGCTGGTCCTCGGACCACGACCAGGCCGGCTCCGAGGGGTCGGCGGAGCCCAGCGCGTCCAGCAGCCCGGAGAGTGCCCTGTCGTACCGGGCCAGCAGCCCGTCATACGCGACGTCCGGACGCGGCGGCTCGCCCTCGTCGGCCGGGGCCGCCGGCCGGCTGCGGACCACGCCCGCCCAGAACTCCTGGACCTCGGTCAGGTGCCAGAGCAGGTCGGCGGCGGTCCACTCCGGGCAGGACGGCACCCGGGCGTCGGGGTCGACCCCGGCCAGGACGTCGCGGAAGCGGGTCGACTCGCGCTGGATCGCCTCGAGGTATGCCGTGTGGTCGAGATCCATCGGCCCACCGTAGTGCCTGGTCACGACAGGGATCAGGCGCCGGCGCCGCCCCCGCGGGGCCGGGTGAGCGCGATGAGGGTGACCCCGCTGTCGGGGACCGGCTCGTCCTCCGTGACGACCGTGGTGGTCGACCCGTCGTTCACGAACAGGAGGACGGCCTCAGGGTTGTCCCGTCGGTAGGCCTCGAGTGGGTACTCCTCGGTCAGCCGCGTCGACCGCACCACCATGCCCCCGTGGGTCCGCTCCTCCATCTCCTCGAAGGTCAGGGGCGGGTCGAAGGCGACCCTGGCACTGAGCCGCTCGGCCGAACCCGTCCGGTCGGCGCCCGACCTCCCGCCGCCCTCGGTCGCCGGAGGAGCGTCGGCCCGCCGCAGCTGGAAGGTGTGCGCCCGGCCGAGGTCCCGGGCCAGCTCGCGCGTCGCGGTGGTGTTGGTGCCGTCGGAGTCCGTGGCCGCCACGAAGCTGGCGATGCCGGCCAGGTCGAGCTCGTCCACGACATACTCCGACAGCACGTTGCCGTGCTCGGTGCGGAGGTATGACGCGTCGCCGGCCTGCCGCGCCAGGCTCAGCTCCTGACGGTCCTGGCTGATGAGCACGGTGGGCACCCCGAGCCGGCCCAGCTCGAGCGCGGCCTGGCGGACCCACTCCTGGGACCCGGCGAAAACCACCCCCTGGGGCCGCGTGGTGGCCAGACCGAGCCGCTCGGCGAGCCTGCCGACGCCCAGCCCGTAGACCGCGACCGTGACCACGATGGTCACGAACACCATGGGCACGAGCGAGCCGGCCTCGGCGGCGAGCGCGGCGAGACCGTCGGCACCGCCGTCCTCCACCGCGGCGTGCTCGAGCTCGAGCGCGAAGATGCTGGTGACCGCGGCGGCGACGATGCCGCGCGGCGCCATCCCGGCGAGCAGGACCCGCTCCTCCCGGGTCGTGCTCGTGCCGAGCAGGGACACCAGCACGCTGACCGGCCGCACGACGAGCACGAGCAGCGCGACGAAGAGCAGGGCGGTGGGGGCCACGGCGACCACCTCGTCCCAGCTCACCCGGCCCGCCAGCACGACGAACAGCACCCCGACGAGCAGCACCTGCAGGTGCTCCTTGAACTCCTGGACGTGGTCCAGGTGCAGGCCGGGCGCGTTGCCCAGGGCGATGCCCAGGAGAGTGACGGTGAGCAGGCCGCTCTCCTCCTGGATGACGTTGGAGACGGTGAGCGCACCGATCGCCGCGGCGAGGAAGACGACGCCCTGGAGGAAGTCGGGCACGAGGTGGCGGCGCATCGCCTGCCACAGCACCAGCGCGAGGATCCCGGCGATGCCGACCGCCACACCGACGGTCACCAGCAGGGTGCCGGCCGCTGTGCCCAGGGCCTCCTCGCGGCTGCCGACGATGACCGCCTGGTACACGAGGACCGCCAGCACGGCCCCGATGGGGTCGACGACGATGCCCTCCCACCGCAGCAGTGACGCCACCCGGCGGGTGGGCCGCAGCTGGCGCAGGATCGGGTTGATCACCGTCGGCCCGGTGACGACGAGGATCGCGCCCAGGAGCAGAGCGAGGCGCCAGTCCACGCCGACCGCCCAGGCGGCCATCGTGATCAACGGCCAGGCCAGCAGGACGGTGACGGTGCACAGGCGCACGACCGGGGCGCCGAGCTCCCGGACGTGGGAGAACCGGAGCGACAGGCTCCCCTCGAACAGGATCACTCCGACGGCGAGGGTCACCCCGGCGAACAGCAGCTCCCGGTCGAGCACCGCGTCGGGCTCGACGAGGCTGCCCGCTCCGAAGCCGACGACGAGGAGCACCAGGATCGACGGGACGCGGACCCGCCACGCCAGCCACTGGCTGACGGCAGCGAGGACGAGCACGCCCGCGAGATAGAGCGCGGGGTCGAGGTCGTGCAGGTCGGCGGGCACGGGCCCAGCCTCCCTGCTGAACCCGGGGGCCGTCGAGCCGAACAGGCGAAAGGGGTCCCCGCCATATCGCGGAGACCCCTTTCATTGCCCTCAGGCTTAACTGGTGAAGATCGCCTCGTCGTGGTCCCACGAGACGGTCAGCTCCATCACGATGTCCTTCGGGTCGTCCACGCCGAAGCCGATGTCGAACGTCGTCTCGCGACCATCGAGGATGACGGTGCTGGGTGCCCCCTCGAGCCCGTTTGCGGAGTCGAAGATCTGGTCGCCCTCACGGTCTCCCGACTGGACTGTGGCATGGAACATCGTCGGGTCGAAGTTCTCGCCCGTCTTGTTGACGATCGTGACGGTGAAGCGGACAGCGTGGTCGTATCCCTCGCCTCCCATCGACCACTCGTCCGGCTTGAAGGTCTCCGGCTTCGACACGGTCACCTGGAGACCGTCCTCGAAGGCCCACGTCTCGCCGAACTTCGCGTTGCCACTCGACACGGCGCTCTCGTCGGCGCCCTCCTCCGCCTCGCTAGCAGCTTCGACGGTCTCGGTCACGGTGACGGTGACCGTCTCGGTCGCCGGTGTCGCGGCCTCCCCTGCGGGAGCGGTGACGGTGACCGTCGCCGTGGGACGGTTGTCACCAGCCGCCGGGTCCTCCGCCACGGTTCCTCCGGTGCCGCCACAGGCAGTGAGCAGGACCACTGCCGGCAGCAGGGCAAGCCACATTGGCTGCCTCTTCATGTACTTCTCCCCTCGCGTTGGCCACGAGCCCCTCGCCCGTGGCGTGCGCTCGGCATTGTGCCCCTTCCCACCGACACCACTGACGGAGGGGATACATGCGGCGGAAACGTGGCCTGAGCACGCTTACGAACAGCAGCTCCGGCCACGTTTCCCGTACACAGGTCCGGTTTGCGTGCTCCGGTGGGGCTCAGGGGTCAGGAGAGCAGCGCGCCGGCCAGGCGGTCGGCGTTCTCGGCCAGCCAGGCCTGACGGCGCCTGATCCGGTCCCCCACCCCCTCGTCCCACATGCGCGCCCATCCGCCACCGTCGCGGAGGGCGCGCTCGCGCATCCGGTGCCAGGAACGCTCGGCCAGGTACCGCGCCACGGGCACGACCTGCGCAGTCTCGGCCTTGTCCAGTCCGTACGCCCGGACGATCGCCCGCCCCCGGTCCGCGGCGTCCACCTCCTGCATCACCGGTTCGCGGTCCGGCACCGGCATCCAGGCGCCCCACCAGAGGAGCAGGTTCGTCACCTCCTGCACCCGCGAGGCCGGGCCGCAGATGTCGAAGTCGATGAACGCCGTGGCCCGTCCGTGGCGGAAGACCGTGTTCTCCGGGGTGAAGTCGCGGTGCCCGATGAACGTGGGTGCCGGGCCCGGCTGGTCCGGGTCCACCGGACCGGCACCGTCCGGTATGCCGAGGGGCAGCATCGCGTCGTCCAGCCGCCTGGCCAGCCGGGCCACCGAGCGGGCGCGCTCCTCGTCGGCCACCCACTCCGGCCAGGGTCGACCGGCCACCTCGCCGTCGACATGCGTGAGGATCTCCCGGCCCTTCCCGTCGATCCCGAGGAAGCGCGGCGCGCCCTCGAACCCCACTGCCTCGAGGTGCCTCAGCACCTTGTGGACCAGCGGCGAGTGGTCGCCCAGGGGACGTCTGACCGTGTCGCCCACGCGCACCACGCCCTCGGTCACGTCACCGCCCGCCAGCGGGATCTCCTCGGCCATGGGCGTCAACCCTAGGGAACCCTCGAGGTCGGGCCGGCGTCACACCCAGGTTAGTGTTGGACCTTCAACTTCGATCAGTTCAGGGGGAACGCCCATGAATCGGCGCCGTATGTTCACCGTGTCCCTGGCCGCCGTGGCCGTCACCGTCGCGGGGTGCTCGTCCAGCGAGGAGCCGCCCGCGACGACCTCGGAGCCGAGCGCCGAGGCCCCGGCCGAGGACACCGCCAGCGAGACCACGCCCGACGAGGCCGCGGAGACCACCGACGCCGGGTCGGAGCAGGCCGACGGCGACGTCCCGGAGTTCGCGGACATCTGGCCCGACGTCATCGACAACACGACCAACGCCGAGTCGCTGACCGCGGACCTGTCCATGGACCAGGGCGGCCAGGAGGTGACCTTCTACCTCAGCGGCCAGCTGGACGACTCCAACTACGAGATCCGCGCCAACCTTCCCGGCCAGCAGGTCGAGATGGTCATGGCCGACGGGCGCTTGTACCTGCGCGGTGACCAGGGCTTCCTGGAGAGCACCGGGATGCCGAGCCCGGAGGCGGCTGCCGACACCTGGATCGTGCTGCCCGAGGGCATGGACATCGGCGAGGACTTCTCGCTGCAGCAGCTGTGGCAGGACGCCTTCAGCGACTTCGAGATGCCGCAGGACAGCGACGTCCAGGAGTCCGAGCTGACCGAGCTCGACGGAATCGAGGCCTACCGCTACCTCGTCACCGAGGACGGCGCCGACGTCGAGGTCTGGGTGGACGCCGCCGAGCTGACGCTGCTCCAGGTGGAGGGTTCCGACGACACCGAGGCCGTGTCCATGTCCTTCCGCGAGTGGAACGCGGTCGGCCCGATCGCGGCCCCCGAGGACGCCACCCCGATCGAGGAGCTGATGGGCTCCGGCTCCAACTCCTGACTTAACCCAGACGGTCCCGAGGGCCGGGTCGGCGGCACCTGCCGCGACCCGACCCTCGGTGTCTGTGGGGGCCGTTACACCGACCGGTCGGCCTCGATCACGGCCTGCGCCAGCACCCGGATGCCCTGCTCGATGTCGGCCAGGTCGGTCCACTCCTCCGGGCAGTGGCTGCGCCCGTCGGCGGAGGGGACGAAGATCATCGCGGTCGGGCAGAGGCGGGACATCTCGACGCTGTCGTGCGTCGCGCCGGAGTAGAGCCGCAGCGCGTCGTGCCCGACGACCGAGGCGGCCTGCGCGACGAGCTCGGACAGCGGCTCGTCCATCAGCGCGGGGGCGTCGGTGTGCCAGGAGAGCCGGCTGCGGGTCCGGTGCACCCGGTCGATCCGCTCGATCTCCGCGGCGTACTGCCGCTGCAGCTCCTCCAGCTGCGCGAGCTCCGGGCTGCGGAACTCCCCGGTCAGCCGGGCGTACTCGGAGATCGTGTTGGTCAGCGGGCTCGTGGTGGTCAGCTCCCCCACCGTTCCGACGGTGTCGGACCCGGCCGCGGCGATCCGCTGCACCGCGAGGATCCCGTCGGCGGCGCAGCACATCGCGTCGCTGCGGGTGGTCATCGGGGTGGTGCCCGCGTGGTCGCGCCGCCCCTCGACCTCGAGCACGAACGTGCAGATCCCGCAGACCCGCGTGACCACGCCGATCCCGGCACCCTGCTGCTCCAGCACCGGGCCCTGCTCGATGTGCAGCTCCATGTATGCCGCCACGTCGCCCCGGTCCCACCGGCACCGGTCCACGTCGGCCGGGAAGAACCCGGCGCGGGTGATGAGGTCGGCCAGGGTGGTGCCCTCACGGTCCGCGGCGCCCAGCTCGTCCGGGCCGAGCGTGCCGGCGACCGCGCGGCTGCCGACGAGCTTCACGCCCTGGGGGTTGCCCTCCTCGTTGGCGAAGTCGACGACCCGCAGCGGGTGGTCGAGCCCGATGCCCTCGCGACGCAGGGTCCGGGCGACCTCGATCGCCCCGAGCACGCCGACGATGCCGTCGAAGCGTCCGCCGCCGGGGACGGTGTCGCTGTGGCTGCCGATGACGAGGGCCGGCGCGGAGGGGTCGCGGCCGGGACGCTCACCGATGACGTTGCCGACCGCGTCGGTACGGACCTCCAGCCCGGCCTCGCGCATCTGCCCGGCCACCCAGCGGCGGGCCTCGACGTCCTGCTCGCTGTAGCCGGTCCGCGACCACCCCGGCAGGTCCGGGTCGACGAGCCCGGCGAGGTGCTCCCAGCCGGACTCGACCCAGCCCAGCTCGATGGCGAGGTCGCGCGTCATACCTCCACATCCTCCCGGCCGAAGGAGTGCGGCACCTGGGCTCCGGCGTGCAGGGTGCTCCCGGCGGCGAGGTCGACCGCGCGGCGCACCGCGGCGGCGAGCTCGGCGCCCGGCTTGGCCAGCTCGTGGGCCAGCACCCCGCAGAACGCGTCGCCGGCACCGGTGGTGTCGACCGCGTCGACCGCAGGGGCGGGTACGTGCTGGACCAGCTCGCCGTCGGCGTCGAAGATCGCCGCGCCGTCGGAGCCGAGGGTGACCACGAGCGTGCCGCGGAAGCCGAGCCGCTTCGCGCAGCCGGCCACCTCGTCCAGCGTGCTGGGCACCCCTCCCCCGGCGAGCAGGCCGAGTTCGGCGCGGTTGGGCACGAGGACGTCGACGAGCTCGAGCAGCGGCCGCAGCACGACCGGGTCGGCGACAGGCGCCGGGTTGAGGACGAACAGCCGCGGTCGGGTGCGCGCCGCCGCGAGCAGGGTCTCCAGCGGGATCTCCAGCTGGGCCAGGACGACCTCGTCGGAGCCCTCCGCGAGCGCCGAGGTCACCCAGTCCGGGTCGAGCTCGGAGTTGGCGGCCGGGTCGACGATGACGATGTTCTCGCCCTCGTCGTCGACGAGGATCGTGGCGGTCCCGGTCGGGGTGTCCTCCAGCCGGCGGACCGCGGAGGTGTCGACGCCCCGGCTCTCGAGCGCGGCGAGCCCCTGGTCGCCGTTCTCGTCGGTGCCGACCGCGCCGACGAAGCGCACCCGGCTGCCCAGCGTCGCGGCGGCGACCGACTGGTTCGCGCCCTTGCCGCCGGGTGAGAAGGACCGGTCGGTGGCCAGGATCGTCTCCCCCGGCCCGGGCAGCACCGGCACCCGGAAGAAGGTGTCGATGTTGAGCGAGCCTACGACGCAGACCCCGCCCCCTCGGGTGTCGGCGGCGGTCATGACGTCGTCTCCGCGGCGGTGCCGGTGCCGAGGAGGTCGAGCGCCTCGAGGACCAGGTCCCAATAGCGCACGGCGTCGAGCCTGACCGCGACCCTGGCGTTGGGCTCGTGCTCGGGGTACCGGCGGTAGAGGTCCACGATCGTCGTGCCGCGGGTCCACCGGCCATCGAGCTCGACGGCGAGGAACGCCTCGCGCCACTCGATGACGTCGGGGTCGATGAGCGCGGCGACCGTGCACGGGTCGTGCACCGGCGGCGCCTCGAACTCCCACAGGCTGCGGTAGGAGGAGCCGAAGAAGCCCATCCACTCCGCGCAGGTGCGGCCGATGAGGTGCGGCATCTGCGACATCCGGTCCACCACCTCCGGGGTGGCCAGGGCCTGGTGGGTGAGGTTCAGGCCCACCATCCGCACCGGCACGCCGGAGCGAAGCACGATGTCGAGCGCCTCGGGGTCGGCGTAGGTGTTGAACTCCGCGGTCGGCGTGTGGTTGCCGCCGGCGGTGCTGCCGCCCATGAAGAGCACCTCGGCGACCCGCTCGGCCAGCTCTGGCTGGTCGCGCAGCAGGTGGCCGACGTTGGTCATCGGCCCGGTGACGACGAGGGTCACCGGCTCGGGGTGCTCTCGCAGGGTGCGGGCGATGAGCTCGACCGCACCCTCCCCGACCGGGTCGAAGGCCGGCTCCGGCAGGTCAGGCCCGTCCAGACCGGACTTGCCGTGGACGTAGTTGCCGAGGGCGAGCTCACCCTGCAGCGGCCCGGCGGCACCCTGGGCGACCGGTATGCCGGTCGCGCCCGCCAGGGTGAGCACGCGCAGCGCGTTGCGGGTCGCGTCCTCGACCGGGCAGTTGCCGAAGCAGGTGGTCACCGCGAGCAGGTCGATGGCGGGCGAGCTGACCGCGAGCAGGATCGCGACGGCGTCGTCGTGGCCCGGGTCGCAGTCGAGGACGATGGGGACGGCCATTCAGCCCTCCGCCCTGACCGGCTCACCGGCGAGCCAGCGGAGCATGCCGCCGACGAGCGGGGCGAAGCCGTCCCAGTGCAGGAACTCCTCGGGGCACCAGTGCGGGCCGATGTCGGAGGTCCACGCCAGGCTGCGGCCCTCGCCGACCTCGCGCACCGCGAGCAGCGGGTCGGCGTCGACGGTGGCCACCAGGGTGGCGTCCTCACGGGCGGAGACCTCGTTGTAGCCGAGCAGCTGCGGCGCGCCCTCGAGCAGCGCGGCCAGCGGGTGCTCCCCCGTGGCGGCGACGGTGGCGCCCTGCGGCACTTCAACGCGGTCGTCGCCCGTGATCATCGTCACCGGCAGGACCGGCGCGATCGGGCTGCGGCCGAAGTTGGCGGCCGCGTTGATGCCCTGGAAGCTGAGGTAGCCGCCGGCCATCATCAGCCCGCCACCCTGACGGGTCCACTCCGCGAGCGCGACGAGCGCGTTGTCGCTGCGCTGCCCGCCCTTCCAGGTCTCCGGGGTCAGGACGAAGGAGTTGTAGCCGATGTCGGAGATGATGACGACGTCGTAGGCCGACAGCGCCTCGACGGTCCGCGGGAACCTCGCGGGCACGTCGTGGCCGTACATCTGCTCCACCTCGATCCCCTGCTCGGCGGCGGCCGCGATGAACGCGTCGGCCCCCGTGTCGAAGGTCGTGCTGGTGAAGTGGTCGAAACCCTTCTGGTGGATCTCGTGGATGACCCAGCTCTCGCCGGCCAGCAGCACGCGCGGCATCGTCGCCTCCTTGTTCTCGGTGGTCAGTAGGACGGGGTGTCCGGCGCGCGCCCCTCGAAGAGCGTGCGCGGGTTGTCGACGAGCAGGCGGTCGACGTCGGCCCTGGTCAGCCCGTGGCGCAGCAGCCGCGGGACGAAGTACTGCAGGATGTGCCCGTAGCCGGGGCCGCCGTGCCGCCGGAGCAGGGACTTGAGGAAGATGTCCTGGCTGATGAGCAGCTGGTCGCCGTAGCCCTCCCGGACCAGCCGCGCCAGCCAGCGGGCGTTGTCCTCGTCGGAGGGGCACTGCACGCCCTGGTCGGCGTAGAAGACCTCCATGCCGATCATGTCGTACTGCACCCAGGCGCCCCGCTGCAGCAGCGCCTCCTGGTAGGCGTAGTCGCCGCCGGAGGGACCCATGTGGCAGAGCACGACCTTGGCCAGGTCGACGCCGACCTCCTCGGCCAGGTCGAGGACCTCCCCGCCGCGCCGGAACCAGGCCGGCAGGTGCACCTCGATGGGCAGCCCGCACTCCAGCTGGGCCAGCAGGGCGCCATACAGGCTGGTGCGCTCGGCGTCGGTGAAGTCGGCGCTCACGCCGATCTCGCCGATGATCCCGGGCCGTATGCCGTGCTCTCCCTCCGCGACGTCGCGCAGGATCCGCTCGGCCACCTCGTCCGGTCCCATCCCCTGGGCCTCCGGCGGGTGGGCGCCCTCGAGGTAGAAGCCGGTGCCGGCGACGATCTGCACGCCGGTGCGCTCGCTCACCTCGCGCAGCGCGCGCAGGTCACGGCCGGAGCCGAGGCTGGTGGTGTCGATGATGGTCCGGCCGCCGAGCGCGGCATACCGGGCGACCTCCTCGCAGGCGAGGTCGAGGTCGTCCAGCCGGCAGTTGTCGAGGTTGCCGAACGGGTCGTGCTTGAGGTCCCAGAGGATGTCCTCGGTCACCGGGCGCTGCGCGAAGTCCTCCGGGTCCCAGCCGACCGAGCTCGTGCGGTGCGCCCAGGAGCTGGCGTCGTTGAGGACGTGCTCGTGGGTCAGCGTGATGCCGAGCTCGTCGGCGCCGATCGGGCCGGTGACGGTGGTGACGGTGGTGCTCACGTGCGCACCCTCGCGATGCGGCTGAACAGCTTGGTGTTGAGCAGGATCGCGACGACGAGGATGAGGCCCTGGACGATCGGCACCCAGTAGACGTCGACGCGCAGCTGGACCAGGCCGTTGTTGATGACGCCGAGGGTCACCGCGCCGATGGCGGACCCGATGACCGAGCCGCGGCCGCCCATGAGGCTGGTGCCGCCGAGGACGACGGCGGTGATGACCTCGAGCTCGAACATGGTCCCGGAGTTCGGGGAGCCGCTGGACAGGCGGGCGGCGGTGAGGATGCCGGCGAGGGCCGCGGCGACGCCGCTGAGGGCGAGGACGCCCATCTTGACCTTGCGGATGTCGACACCGGAGCGGCGCAGCGACTCGGCGTTGGAGCCGACCGCGATGACGTAGCGGCCGAAGCGGGTCTGGCTGAAGACGTACCAGGCCAGGGCCACCGCGGCGATGGCGATCCAGGTCGGGGTGTAGAGCCCGAGCATCTTGCCGTGCGCCAGCGGCCGGATGAGGTCGGAGTTGATCGGCTCGCTGTAGCCGCTGGTGATGAGCAGCGCGACACCGCGGATCGCGGTGAGCGCGGCCAGGGTGACGATGAACGACTGCAGCATCCCGTATGCCGCGAGCGCGCCGTTGACCATGCCGATCGCCAGGCCGACGAGGAGGGTCAGCAGGAGCGCGACCAGCGGGTTGCCCGAGGAGGCCCAGATGGCGAGCGCGGCGGCGGTGAGGCCGACGATCGAGCCGACCGACAGGTCGATCTGCCCGGTGGTGATGACGAAGGTCATCGCCATCGCCACGACCACGGTCGGGGCGATCTGGCGGGCCACGTTGACCAGGTTGGCGGTGGTGAGGAAGTTGTCGGTCTGGAGGGAGAAGAAGACGAACAGCACGACCAGCACCACGCTGATCGAGATGACGCCGAAGTGCTTGGCGACGAAGGCCGAGGTGGAGCCGGCCTGGCGGCGGCGGGTCGGCTCGGCGGTCGGCGTGGTGACGGTCGTCATGTCAGCTCACTTCCCCATCATCGCGGTGACGAGTTCGGACAGGTCGGTCTCCTCGGGCTTGAGCTCGCGGTGCAGCACGCCCTCGTAGAGGACGACGAAGCGGTGGCAGACCTCGAACAGGTCCTGGAGCCGGTGGGTGATGAGGATGACGCTGACGCCGCTGGCGGAGACGTCCCGGATGAGCTGCAGGACCATCTCCACCTCCTTGGCCGCCAGCGCGGCGGTGGGCTCGTCGAGGACGAGCACCTTGGGGCGGAAGGTGACGGCGCGGGCGATGGCGACCGCCTGGCGCTGGCCACCGGAGAGGTTGCCGACCTCCTGGTAGGTGTCGGAGATGCGGATGTGGAGCGTGGCGAGGTCCTCGGCGGCCTCCTGGTGCATCCGCTTGTGGTCCAGCCGGCGGGTCCAGCGGCTGTAGATCTCGCGGCCGAGGAACAGGTTGGCGGCGACGTCGAGGTCGTTGCACAGGGCGAGGTCCTGGTAGACCATCTCGATCCCGTGCTCGCGGGCCTCGCGCGGCCCGGCGCCGGTGAGCTCGACGCCGTCGACGACGATGCGTCCGGAGTCGGGGGTGACGGCGCCGGCGAGCATCTTCATGAGGGTGGACTTGCCGGCGCCGTTGTCCCCGACGAGGCCGATGACCTCGCCCGGGGCGACCCGGAGGTTGACCCCCCTGAGGACGTCCAGCACGCCGTAGCGCTTCCGGATGTCCACCATCTCGACGCGAGGGGGTGCGTCGACCTGGTGATCGGTCAGGGAAGGGGACACGGGGTCAACCTCCGGGTCGTTGTCGGTGAGCGGTCAGCAGGTCAGTTGAAGATCTCGCGGTAGTCGTCGACGTTGTCCTTGGTCACGATGGTGATCGGGACGTCGATGAAGCCTTTCGGCTCGGCACCGCCGAGGATGGCCTTGAGCTCCTTGACGGCCTCGACACCCTCCTGCCGCGGGTCCTGCTGGATGACGGCCTCGACCAGGCCGCTGTCGATCCCGCCGATGACCTCCTTGGTGAGGTCCCAGCCGATGATCTTCGTCTTCGCCGCCGGGTCGAGCGCGGCCACGGCGCCGACGGTGGCGGGCTCACCGGTGGTGTAGATGAAGTCCAGGTCGGGCTGGGCGGTGACCAGGTCCTGGGCGGCCTCGGCCGCGGTCTCCTGGACGTTCTCGCCGTTGACGGTCTGGGTGTAGGTGGCGCCCGCGGCATCGATGACCTCGCGGAAGCCGTCCTCGCGCTGGTTCTGGATGAAGGAGTTCTTCGCCCCGACCACGCCGTAGCTGCGGCCCTCGATGAGGCCGTTCTCGACCATCCACTCACCGGCCTTCTTGCCGGCAGCGGTGTTGTCCACACCGACGAAGGTCTCGGCGATGTCGAGCTGGGCGTCGATGGCCACGACCGGGATGCCCGCGGCCTGGGCGGCCTCGACCGCCGGGACGACGCCGTTGACGTCGATGGCGACGACGATGATGCCGTCGACGCCCTGGGTGACGAAGTTCTCGATGTCGTTGCTCTGGCGCGCCGAGTCGTTGTTGGCGTTGGCGATGATCAGCTCGCAGCCGAGCTCGTCCGCCGCCTCCTGGGCGCCTTCGTTCATCTGGGTGAAGAAGATCGCGGTCTGGTTGATCTGCGTCATACCGATGACACAGTCGCCGTCGCCGTCGCCCTCACCCCCGGCCGAGGTCTCGTCGCCGTTGCCGGTGTCGGGCTCCTCGTTGCCCGTGCTGCAGGCGCTCAGGGCGAGCGCACCGGCCAGCCCGAGCGCCACGGCCCAACGGGCACGCGAGGGGAGTCGCAGGGTCATGGTGCCTCCAAGAGTGTCGCTCGGTAATCGATTTCCGAGAGTGGCCCACACGGTAGCGTGTGCCCGACCCGTTGAGAAGGGTCCGTGAAAAGACACGCCGGAAGGGAGGGGGCTGTGGCCGTCAGCAGGCCAGAGCGCCGGGTGACGATCACCGATGTCGCTGCCCGCGCGGGCGTCTCCCGGGCGACCGTCTCCCGGGCGCTGAGCGGCAACCGGCCCATGTCCCCCGAGCTGTCCGAGCGCGTGCTCAAGGCGGCCCAGGAGCTCGGCTACCAGGTCAACCTCGTCGGCCGCGCACTGCGCCAGCAGCGCAGCAGCTTCATCGGCCTGCTGGTCCCCGACCTGGACAACCCGTTCTTCGCCTCCCTCGCCGAGCACCTCAGCCGGGTCGCCGAGGCCAAGCGGATCGACCTGCTCATCGCCAGCGCCGGCGACAGCGTCGAGTCCGAGGCGCGCATGGTCAACAGCTTCCTGGGCCGGCAGATGGACGCCCTCATCGCGATCCCCAGCGACGAGGTCGACAGCCAGCCGAACCTCGAGCGCGCCATCGCCCAGGTCCTCACCGTGCAGCTCGACCGCAAGGTGCTCGACACCGGCGCCTACTACGTGGGCTGCGACAACGCCCGCGGCATGGACCTCGTCGCCGAGCACATCGCCCGCGACGTCGACACCGACGCCCAGCCACCGGTCTTCGTCGGCGCCGAGCCGCGGTCGTCATCCGCACACGAGCGTCTCGACGGCTTCCGCCGCCACTTCCCCGACGCTCCCGTGCTGCTCGGCACCTTCGACGCCCGCTGGGGCCTGGAGGCGGCCGACCAGATCCTGGCCCGCGGTATGACGCGCGCCACCCTCGTCGCGGCCGCCGACATCATCGCGCTAGGTCTGCTCAGCCGGCTGCAGTCCCTCGGCTACCGGGTGCCCGAGGACTTCCGCGTCATCGGCTTCGACGGCGTCGGCGTCACTCCCCTGGCGCACCCGGAGCTCACCACGGTGCGCCAGCCCGTCGAGGCGATGGCCGAGCGGATCCTGGAACTGGTTCGGGGGAACGAGCCCGAGGACGACAACCAAGACATTCGCCTGGCTCCGACATTCGTCGTCGGACCCTCAAGCCCGGGGCGATAGGAAGACCATCCAAAACCGTCCCCCGCGACGTTTCTCGGCCCAGCGCCGAATGCCGTGTGACCAAAACGACGTGACGCAGCTCTTGCTTGTCTGAGGTCACCAACTAAAGTCATCGCAGCGAGGGGCGACCGTGACACGCACCCTCCGGAGTCGCTGCGAGGGATGCCGTGTGGGGCAGTGAAGAACGTGCTCGTCGTCGACGTGCACAGGAGCTGGAGCGACGCCTCCAGGAGCTCGACCGCATTGACGCGCTCTATGCCCTCGGCACCATGCCGCATCACGTCCCCCAGCCTCGCAGACGCAGGCGCTCCTGGTTGGTCTGGTTGGTCGTGGGCGCAGGCTGTTGGTGGGCCTTCTCGAACGGGTATGTCAGCGCTCTTGCAGATAGCGTCCGCTCATCCCTGGGAATGGAGGCGGCAGCCTCGCCGTGGGACGGCATCGTCCCGTGGTCCTCTGGCCCCGACTTCAACTCCAACGCACCGGCGATTGTCCAAGCCGGGGGCTCCTGAGTTCAATCAGAGGCAGCCTTCAGACCCGGACTCGCCCATTGTCGGCGGCACCTGAAAACTGACCCCCTGACGGCAGGTGAAATCTGACCCCCTGCCGGGATCCTGTCCTCAGCTCGAGGACGGGAGGAAGCGGGTGTTGAGCGTGGAGGACTGGGCTGAGATCCGGCGGTTGCGCCGGGTGGAGAAGATGCCGATCAAGGTGATCGCCCGCACGGTCGGGTGTTCGAAGAACACGGTGAAGAAGGCGTTGGCCGCACAGGGTCCACCGGTCTACCGGCGGGCGCAGAAGGGCTCGGTGGTGGACGCGGTCGAGCCGCGGATCCGAGAGTTGCTGGCGGCCTGGCCCACGATGCCGGCCACGGTGATCGCCGAACGGATCGGGTGGGCGCACTCGATCCGGGTGCTGCGGGACCGGGTGGCCGAGCTGCGCCCGGCCTACCTGCCGCCGGACCCGGCCTCCCGGACGGTCTATGAGCCGGGTGAGCTGGCCCAGTTCGACTTCTGGTACCCGCCGGTGAGCATCCCGGTGGGCTGGGGCCAGGAACGCACCCCGGCCCAGTTGCCGGTGCTGACGATGGTCAGTGGGTACTCGCGGTGGCGCGGTGCGGTGCTGGTCCCCACCCGGGGCGAGGAGGACCTGTTCACCGGGTGGTGGCAGGTGCTGGAGCAGCTGGGTGCGGTGCCCAAGACGTTGGTGTGGGACGGGGAGGGCGCGGTGGGTCGGTGGCGGGCCCGCAAGGTCGAGCTGACCGGCGCCTGCCAGGCCTTCCGCGGGGTCCTCGGGGCCAGCGTGTACGTGTGCAAGCCGGCCGACCCCGAAGCCAAGGGCCTGGTGGAACGGTTCCATGACCACCTGGAGCGTTCCTTCCTGCCCGGGCGTTCCTTCACCTCCCCGGGCGACTTCAACACCCAACTGGCGCACTGGATCGACCTGACCAACACGCGGCGGATGCGGGTGCTGGGGTGCTCCCCGGCCGACCGGATCGGAGCCGACCGGGCCGGCATGCTGTCCCTTCCACCGGTGGCGCCGGTCACCGGGTGGGCGACCTCGCTGCGGCTGCCGCGGGACCACTACGTGCGCCTGGACTCCAACGACTACTCCGTGCACCCCAAGGTCATCGGACGGCGGATCGAGGTCCGCGCCGACGCGGCCACGGTGCGCGCCTGGTGCGGCGGGGAGCTGGTCGCCGAGCACGCCCGGTGCTGGGCACGGCACCAGACCATCAGCGACTTCGAGCATCTCGTGGCGGCCAAGCAGCTGCGCCGGGACCGCTCGAGCATCGCTGCCGTGCCCGGGCCGGAGCGCGAGGAGGTGCAGGTGCGTGACCTGTCGACCTACGACACCGCCTTCGGCATCGACGGGGGCGTGGCCTGATGCCCACCAAGGCCACCGGCAACAACGCTGGGACCGGTCGTGACGTGGCGACCGAACTGGCGTTCCTGACCCGGGCCTTGAAAGCTCCCACGCTGCGGGAGTCGGTGCCCAGGTTGGCCGACCGAGCCCGGGAACAGTCCTGGACCTTCGAGGAGTTCCTGGCCGCCTGCCTACAACGAGAAGTCTCCGCCCGAGAGTCCCACGGCGGGGAAGGACGGATCCGCGCCGCCCGGTTCCCGTCCCGCAAGTCCCTGGAAGAGTTCGACTTCGACCACGCCCGCGGACTCAAACGCGACCTGGTCGCCCACCTGGGCACCCTGGACTTCGTCACCGCCCGGGAGAACGTGGTCTTCCTCGGCCCTCCGGGCACCGGCAAGACCCACTGTGAGACTCGGTGTCAAGCGCTCAAGCCATGAGCGTCGCGGGCGGTCCGGGCATCAGCCGGGGTCCGTCTGCCAGAGTCGGTGCCGGTGACCATGACTGACCCGAAAGACTCACTGGCCGGCCCTTCCTCGGGTCGCGCCTTCGCGTTGGATTTGTCGTCGTGGTCGCCGACACCGGCCTGGCCCACCGACCGCTGGCCTGATCAGAAGCCTGGCCGACAGATGTCGTGCCTCATCACAGTCCTGCCGCGCGGTGACCGCACCCAGGCCGGTGCCGACATCAGCACCCATCCTCGAAGGAGAGCACCGTGCAACCCATGCTCGCAGGCCAGGTGGACTACGTCATCGGCGTGGACACCCACCGCGACACCAACACCACCGCGATCGTCGAGGCCGCCACAGGCGGCGTCGTCGACGACTTGCAGTGCCCCACCGACGCCATGGGGTACAAGCGCACCTACGCCTTCGCCACCAAGCACGCGCCGGGCCGGCGGGTCTGGGCGATCGAGGGCACTGGCAGCTACGGCTCCGGGCTGACGACGTTCCTGCTCGAGCGGGGTGAGTGGGTCGTCGAGATCGACCGGCCCTCGCGGCCGGCACGTCGCAACGGCGCCAAGAGCGACGAGCTCGACGCCGTGCGCGCCGCCCGCGAGGCCCTCTCGCGCGACCACCTCGCCGCCCCGCGTGCCCGGGGCGACCGGGAGGCGCTGGTGCTGCTGACCGCCCGGCAGGGCGCCGTGGTGGGGCGCACCAAGGCGATCGGCCAGCTCAAGGCGCTCATCGTCAACGCCCCGCAGGCGCTGCGCGACCAGCTACGCCGCGGCACCACCGACGAGCAGCTCGAACGCTGCTCCCGCCTGCGGACCTCTCCGGCGCAGTCGGTCGAGCACCGCACCACGATCCGAGCCATCCGCGCCGTCGCCCGACGCGCGTTGTTCCTCGAGGCCGAGGCCGCCGAGCACGAAAGCGACATCGAGGAGCTCGTCATGGCCATCTGCCCCTCGCTGCTGGACCTGCCCGGCGTCGGCCCGGTCACCGCGGCCCAGTTCATCATCTCCTGGTCCCACGCCCGCCGGGTCCGTAACGAGGCCGCGTTCGCCTCCCTCGCCGGTGCAGCGCCCATCCCGGCCAGCAGCGGTAACACCGTGCGGCACCGGCTCAACCGCACCGGCGACCGACAGCTCAACCGAGCACTGCACACCGTGGCGCTCTCACGCCTCCAGCATCATCCGGCGACTAAGGCCTACGCCGCCCGACGCACCCAGGAAGCCAAGACACCCCGAGAGATCAAACGCTGTCTCAAGCGCGCGATCGCCCGCCAGATCTACCGTCGCTTGGAGTCCCAAGCGGCGGCTCAGAGGGAACTCTCACTGGCCGCTTGACAGACATAGAAGCATCCTGGCCACCGGCATCGCGATCCGCGCCTGCCAGGCCGGGCACCGGGTCCTGTTCGCCACCGCCAGCGAATGGGTCGACCGCCTGGCGACCGCCCACCACGCCGGCACCCTCCAAGAGGAGCTGCGCCGCCTGGGCCGCTACCCGCTGCTGGTCATCGACGAGGTCGGCTACATCCCCTTCGAACCCGAAGCAGCCAACCTGTTCTTCCAGCTCGTCTCATCCCGCTACGAACGGGCCTCCCTCATCGTCACCTCCAACAAACCCTTCGGACGGTGGGGTGAGGTCTTCGGCGACGACATCGTCGCCGCCGCCATGATCGACCGTCTCGTCCACCACGCCGAAGTCATCAACCTGCGCGGCGACTCCTACCGACTCAAAGACCGAGACCTCGGCCGCGTCCCCGCGGCCACCAACCAGGAAGACAACTGAGATGCCAGGGGGTCCGATCTCACCTGCCGCCACGGGGTCAGATTTCATCTGCCGTTGACACCCATCACGTTCGATCCCTGTCAACCGATCAACGTTGTCGTGAATGACACTCGGGCCCCCGCCGGAGCGATGATGTGGATCGCTCAGGCCATCGCCAACGCACAGGCCGCGACCGGCATGACGATCGTGCTCTCGGGCACGACTGAGGACGATCGATGGCAAGACCGCGGAATGAACGATCCGGTCTTGATCTCATGGGCCACTGAAGCTGAGAACGCACACCTCGTGGGGAGCGCAGCGGGAGTCGCCACGCCTGTCTGGTGGGAAGTCGGTCCCGGCGTGGGGCGAACCATGACCGGGTCGATCGTTCTCGACCTCGCTGTCTTCAACGATCCCCTGGTCCCGGATCACGTCAAGCGCGCGATCGTCCAGCACGAGCTCAGCCACGTCCTGGGCCTGGGCCACGTCAACGACCCAACCGAGCTGATGAACCCGACCACGGCGGTCTACGAGTACGGGCCCGGCGACCTCGAAGGGCTGGCGCGCATCGGCAACTCACCCTGCGGATGACCTGTGGTCTTCTAGCCCGCTGCGACCGTCGCGTTGGCGAAGAAGTCCGTAGGCATGGCGTGCTTGAGCTGCCATGTGATCGCAATAGGACGGTCGCCCGTGTGACTCACGTACGTCGCGGGGCCGAGGAAGAGATAGGGCCGCGTGCCAAGCTCGTCCTTTGCTTCCTCCCGGACGAAGAGCAGGACGTGGCTGGCCCCGCTCAAGTACCGCTGCCCCGTCTTGGATGCAACCGACGTCGTCGACTGGGTCTCCCAATGGAACCGCGTCGGGCTGATCGGGTAGTCGCGGTACATCGTCGTCGGCGAGAAGTCCGCCTCTGACTTCTTGAGCGTGACAAAGAAGGCATCGATGTTCCGTTCTGGCACGTAGAGGACGCCTTCCCGGAAAGAGTTCGGGCGCCGGTTCAGCGATGCGTAGCCGAGCGCCGCCAGCACCTCCTCGCGCTGGTAGCGCGCGTGAATCTGCAGAGGAATGTCGGTCAGCTCTCCATCGAGGCGCACGGGGCTGTGCCGCGCCGAGTCGAAGGCGATGTCAACGACACTACGCACCTCGTCCCGAACTGCAGCCTCCCGACGTAGAGCCTCCAGACCTTCCTTGTACGTCCCATGCCCCCCACCACCGGGCCAGAACGAGAAGAACAGCATGCTGGCCATTCGTTGCTCAGTGGGCGACAACGCGTCGTAGCTGGGTGCGTCGTCGCCCAGCAGTCGCGTGTATACGCGCGCCCTCTCAGCATCATCGACGTGCGCGAAGGCTCGGATCCGGCGGAGCAACTCCGCCTCGTGCGCGGCCCCCTGTCGCGTTGGTAGGCCGGCCTCGCGTCGAAGCCGCGTCCAGGAACCACGCCGCAGGATGTCAGCCAGTTCCAGGCCGGACTCCTCGAGGAATGTAGGGAGGTCCAGGTCAGCCTGACGACGTAGCTCGGCGACGATCTGCGGCCAGCGGTTAGCCACCTGAGACCGGATGTTCTCCAACACGATGGCTTGGGATTGTCGGTCCATGACGATCTGACAACCCGCCGGCAGGAACGGGAAGCCCTTCTCGATCTGTCTCTCAAGTCCGCGGCGGGTCGTCCCCGTTAACGCGCGCAACTTGAGGTCGAAGCGAAACTCCTTGCGGTGGTACCCGACGAAGTCGAGGACAGTGAGCACCGCCTTGTCCTTGGTACGGCGCAGACCACGGCCCAGCTGCTGCAGGAAGATCGTCGCGCTCTCGGTCGGGCGCAGGAACAGCACCGTGTCAACGTCCGGTAGGTCCAGACCCTCGTTGAACAGGTCCGCGGCGAAGAGGATGTTGAGTCGCCGGTCTCGGAGATCGCGCAGAGCTTGTTCGCGTTCGGTGCCGGGTGTCTCGCCGCTGACGGCCTTCGCCGGGATGCCGGCTTCGTTGAAGACTCGTGCCATGTACTCCGCGTGGGAGACCCCGACGCAGAACCCCAGCCCTCGCATCTGGTGCGGGTCGACGACCTTGTCACGGAGTTCCTTGAGGACGATCCGGGCCCGCGCGTCGTTGCCGGTGAAAAGGTTCTCGAGTTCGCGCTCGTCATATCGGCCGCGAGTCCAGGCAATGCTGCGGAGGTCGGTGTTATCCGCGACGGCGAAGTAGTGGAACGGGCACAGCAGATCTGACTCGAGGGCGTCCCACAGTCTCAGCTCCACCGCCGTGCGTCCGTCGAAGAAGGTGTGCTTCACGTCCATGCCGTCCGCGCGTTCCGGTGTGGCAGTCAGGCCGAGGAGCTCTCGGGGCTCGAGCCGCTCGATGAGTTGGCGGTAGGTGCGCGCCTCAGCGTGGTGGAACTCGTCGATGACGACGATGTCGAACGCATCGGGAGGGATGTTCTCCACGCCATAGGAAGTGAGCGACTGGATGCTCGCAAAGACATGACGCCAGCGCTCTGGGCGAGCACCCCCGACGTACAACTCACCAAAGCTTCCGTCGGCCAAGACTTCCCGGTAGGTGCGGAGCGACTGCTCCAGGATCTCGCGCCGATGGGCCACGAATAGTAAGGACGGGCGAGGGCCGTCCGGCGGACAAAGACGTCGGTAGTCGAGTGCGGCCACAACCGTCTTGCCTGTGCCTGTCGCCGCGACGACGAGGTTCCGGTGTCGGTTGTGCTGCGTACGCTCCGCCTCCAAGGCCTCCAACATCTCCTGCTGGTAGGAGAAGGGCCGCACCTCCAGACCTGAGAGGGTGATCGTGACGCTGCTGTGCTGTCGCCGGCCCGACGCTTCAGCCAGGGCGTCGTCAAGCCGATCCGCGTCCCGATCGGGGTCGTAGGTCTCGTACGCGGTGTCGTTCCAGTACGTATCGAAGGTGGCGCGAAACTTCTCCAGCAGCGCGGGCGTGGCCACGCTCGACAAGCGCACGTTCCACTCCACGCCGTCGAGCAACGCAGCGCGTGACAGGTTTGACGAGCCGACGTACCCGGTGTCGAAACCCGTCCCGCGCCTGAACATCCACGCCTTCGCGTGGAGCCGCGTCCGCTGCGCGTCGTATTGGATCTTCACCTGGGCGCCAAACTCGCGGACCAGCCGATCCAAAGCCAGCCGTTCCGTTGCACCCATGTAGGTCGTCGTAATGACTCGAAGCGGCACACCCCGTTCACGAAGCCGCCCAAGCTCCTCGTTCAAGAGGCGCAGGCCGTGCCACTTGACAAAGGCACACAGCAAGTCGACTTCGTCAGCGCTCTCGATCTCAGCTTTGATCTCTGCGCCAAGGTTGGGCTCGCCCCGTGTGTTCGTCAGAAGAGCCGCCTCGCTGAGCGGTGTGGCCGGTCGAACTGATGTGACCTCACGACCACCAGGACCACTCGGTGCTGCCAACCGCAAGAGAAGGCGCGGCGGCAGGACAACAAGCTCCTCGTGGGCCGCTATCAGACGCAAGACGTCGTTCGCGAGGGCGGCGCTGCCGTCCGGACCGCTTTTCGCGCGGACCGCGCGTTCAACGACCCCTGCCACATGGCGGGCGAGTACTCTGGGTAGATCCGCCTCGTCAATATCCCGAGAAGTCAGCTCAAGGTCGCGCTCCGCCAGGAGCGCATCAAGACGTTCCGTCAGGAGCGCTTCGTAGATCCCCTCGTGCACCCCAGAAGCTTGCCATAAGACCCTGCTCTACGTAGCGAAGTTGCCATGGAGACGCCTGAGCCGTCCGTTGCACGCTGGATGCAGACAGCTCGCGGCTCGGTGAGGCAGGGATACATACCCCGAGGCAGCACAAAGGGTAATCACACGCGCACAGGGCCTCGGTATGAGCTGACCATGTCCCCAGACACTACCCTCAAGCAGGATCCTCCGAGCGATCAGGATCCTTCACCCTGACCCGGGCGTGCAGTCAGGACTGGAGGGACACACCAAGCTTCTGCGTTCGCCGTTTGAATGGACCCTTCCCACCTTCGAGATGATGTAGGGCAAGCTCATTTAGGTCGTAGCGTTCCAGCGACCCACATGCCTCGAGATCACCACGACCAGACGAAGCGCGCATGGTAATCAGCTGTTCTGCGTCAGCGCTCACGACCAATCCAGGGCTTCTCGTCGCAAAGATGTATTGCCTGGTGCCCCTGAGTTGGCGGAGTCGCTCCACCAAGTACTCCTCAATCCAAGGAGCATGGAGTGCATCCTCTGGCTGATCGACCAGCACAGGATTTTCCCCATCGGCCAAGAGTAGAACCAGGATGGCAGTACACTTTTGACCGTGCGATAGATCCTCGATGTAGGCATAGTCCTGCTCACCAGGCTTGCGGAACTTGATCTTGAGGACATCCGGGGTGTCGATAGCTTGAACACTGAGCAGTTCGCCCCAAAGGTTCCTGTCAGCCACATTTGCGAGCAGTCGTGATATATCGGCTGAAGTGACACCTGACGGAAGATCCCCCGCCTGGCTAGTATCTCCCCTCCAAATGGCCCGAACCAGCTTGTACGGATGGATATTGTCTGCGATCAGGTCCAGCACCTGCTCTCTGAGCCGAGAGCCTACCTTCAAACTATCCAGAGCTTTACGATACTCCGACGTGTCACCCCTGCTCGGCACATCGATCTTAACGGAGCCGGCCGTCTTTTTACTGAGCTCCATTACGCGAGCTCGCCGCAATCTGCGTCGCTCGTCCCTTGCCTGCTTTAGACGCTCTAGGAGATCTTCCCGCTGCGACTCTAACTCCCGCAGTTCTGGCTCTGCGTACACGGTCAACTTCTCAGCGGCACCCTGCGCGGCACTCAATCTCATTTGAACACTCTCAAGTTCAGAACGAAGCAGGGCGAGTGTGCTGGAGCCTGACTTTTCGAGAGTGGAGTCCAATTCCTGCTTGAACTCCGAGAACTCAAGCTCCATCTCATAACGTACCTCACTAGCGGTCGCCCGAAGATTTGCCAATATCTGAATAATCTCCGTCTCCGCGCGATTTACCGCCGCAAGGAGTTCGTCCCGCGCACCGCGCACACGAGCGTGACGTTCTTCGTGCTCGGGACTAAGATCGAATGACAGATCTGGGATACCTGGACGACGAAATTCAATGCCCTCTATGGCCTCGACCATGCTCCGCACCTTGGCCAAGTCGTCTGCCCATTTGCCTTGCTGCTTCACCAGGTCAGACTCGAAGACGCTAGACAGTTCCCGTTCCCGTTCCGTCAGTCGAGCTATGTCTGCAGTACTCTCCTGAAGAGCATCTACCTCTTCCCTCTTTTGGATTAAGGAGTCGGCGTTACTCTCGAGATCTTTCACAAGTCCTTCGATCTTGCCTTCGATCTCACTCAGATCCAACTTTGCATCGATCAGCGCCATGCGTCCTACAGGCTGCCTCGCGTACTCAAGGATCTCCCCTTGCGAGAACGCTGAAATGCCGACAATTGACGCCGGTTCACGGTCCGTCTCGACCCACTCATCTCCGATGAGATGTTCGACGCGCGGAGCGGACCCAGAATCGGCGTAGACTCTGCTCACACGGAAACGCCCATCTGAGCACTTGACCTTCACGGCAACCACTGAGCCTTCGCGAAGGGCGGCGCTGAGTCGTCTATCAACCTCATCCCGAATCGTTGTGAACAGATGGGGGTCGACCTGCTGCCCCAATGCATATCGGATGGCTTCGAGCGCCAGCGACTTCCCAACACCGGTGCCCCCGAGGAGACAGTTAAGATCCGGACTGAATTCAAGTTCAACCCCACCAAGAAAGCCACCCGAAATTGACAGGGACTCGATGACCGGATGGGTAACCACTGAGGGGGGCGCGACCCGCACTCTAAGATCTGGGTCCTGCAGCGCGTATCGGATCCCGCAGAGATCGGGCCGCGCCGCTTTGATCCACGTCCTTCGCTTCCCGATGCCACTTAATGCGTGCCTACCTAGCGTAGGATCGTAGGTGTCCGATCCTTGAACTAGTGTCCTCCTGACCCTTTTCCTTAACTTAGCTTCGACCCGGGCGGGAGTGTCGTCCCTAACGTACTCCAGGGCAGTGATGGCTGGTTCAGCCAGCAATTGATTCACGTAGGTATTGACAGGCTGCGTCAAGATGCCCCTGTCCTTATCTATATGCGCAGCGATCGCTATGCCTTGTGCCTCGTGTATCTCTTTCGCGCATTCACTCATACTCTTGGCCGCAACCACGGCCGTGTCCCCGAAGCGGGTGCGAGCGATGCCCAAACGTATGAGTACGTCCTCGATCAGCGACGGCGCCGTCCCCGCTTCCCACACACCAAGGAGGTGTCCTTCTGGTGTACTTAACTCGAAGCCTGGGAGTACGACTAGGTCGGTCCCTCTCGCGGCCGCTGCCATGTCTCCACACGATGCCACTGAGTTGTGGTCCGTGATAGCGATTGCACTCAGTCCAGCTTCCAGCGCCGCCGCCACAACGTCGTCCGCGGTCCCGAAGTCTTCGGGCGCGGCATCAGTAGATGCCGGAGTATGAACGTGCAGGTCCACTGCCCAGAAGCGGGCCCACTCACCGCGGCTGACGCCAACTTCACTCATTTGCACCTCCAGACAAGTGCAGGACCATGCCCATCAGTTCGATCGGGATTCTGCTCCAAGGTAGACTCGTGGCGTCACTCTTTACAGTGAGGCCCACAGGCGTCGGCCCTGCTATAGGTCGTCTGTCTCCGCCACACGGTGACGTTCGAATCTCTCGTCCCACGCACTCATGCGGTGTCCAGGTGCAGACGCGCACAGGGTGACCCCACGCTGTGTTGCGTGGGGCCACCCTCGCGCTGCCGGGCGCTCAGCTGCAGCCGCTGGTGCTGCCGCAACCCTCGCAGACGTAGCAGGACCCGGCCGGCCGCATCTTCGTGCCGCAGGTCATGCAGATCGGGGCGTCGGCGGCCTTGCCCTGGAACTTCTCCAGGAGCTCGGCCGAGGAGTGGATCTCACCCTCGACAGGCCGGGCGTCGGCGGCGCCGGCGCCGAACTTGACCTCGACCTCGGCAGCCTTCTCCTCCTTCGGCTCCCGCTTGGTCGCCGGGGCAGCCGACTGGCTGTACGTCTCGAGCTCACCCTCGACGTCACCCTCCTCGTCGGTCGGCGTGTACGAGCCGGTCTCGAGCTGCCGGGCCCGCTCCTCCGCGGTGTAGATGCCCATGTAGGACCGGGTCTCGAAGTCCAGGTAGTCCAGGGCCAGCCGGCGGAAGACGTAGTCCATGATCGACTGCGCCATCCGGATGTCCGGGTCGTCGGTCAGACCGGCCGGCTCGAACCGCAGGTTGGTGAACTTCTCGACGTAGGTCTCGAGCGGCACGCCGTACTGCAGGCCGATCGACACCGCGATGGAGAAGGCGTCCATGACACCGGCGAGCGTCGAGCCCTGCTTGCCGAACTTGAGGAAGATCTCGCCCAGGCCGTCGTCCGGGTAGGAGCCGGCGGTCAGGTAACCCTCGGCACCACCGACGGAGAACGACGTGGTCTGCGACGGGCGGCGCTTCGGCAGCCGCTTGCGGACCGGCCGGTACTCGATGACCTTCTCGACCTTGGGCTCGTCCTCGGTCTTGTCCTTCTTCTTGGCGTCCGAGAGCGGCTGACCGACCTTGCAGTTGTCCCTGTAGACGGCCAGGGCTTTCAGACCGAGCTTCCAGCCCTGCAGGTAGATCTCGGCGATGTCCTCGACCGTGGACTCCTCCGGCAGGTTCACCGTCTTGGAGATCGCACCGGAGAGGAACGGCTGCACCGCGGCCATCATCCGCACGTGGCCCATGGGCTTGATGGCCCGCTCGCCCATCGCGCAGTCGAAGACCTCGTAGTGCTCCGGCTTCAGGCCGGGGGCGTCGATGACGTGACCCTTCTCGGCGATGTACTCGACGATCGCCTCGATGGTCTCCTCGGTGTAGCCCAGGACCTTGAGCGCCCGCGGGATCGTCTGGTTGACGATCTGCATCGAGCCGCCGCCGACGAGCTTCTTGAACTTCACCAGTGAGAAGTCCGGCTCGATGCCCGTGGTGTCGCAGTCCATCATGAAGCCGATGGTCCCGGTCGGGGCCAGCAGGCTGGCCTGCGCGTTGCGGAAGCCGTTCTTCTCCCCCAGCTTCACGACCTGGTCCCAGGCCTTGGTTGCGGCCTTGTGGATCTGCTCGTCCATCGAGTGGATGGTGCGCAGCTGGTCGTTGGCGGCCTGGTGCTTGCGCATGACCCGCTTGTGCGCCTCGGCGTTGCGGGCGTAGCCGGCGTACGGCCCGACCACCGCGGCGAGCTCTGCGGAGCGCTTGTACGCCGCGCCGGTCATCAGCGAGGTGATGGAGGCCGCGAGCGCCCGGCCGCCCTCGGAGTCGTAGCCGCGGCCGGTCGCCATGAGCAGCGCGCCCAGGTTGGCGTAGCCGATGCCCAGCTGCCGGTAGTCGCGCGTGGTCTCCGCGATCTTCTCGGTCGGGAAGTCGGCGAAGCAGATCGAGATGTCCATCGCGGTGATGACCAGCTCGACGACCTTCTCGAACTTCTCGATGTCGAAGGTGTTGTCGTCGTTGAGGAACTTCAGCAGGTTCAGCGACGCCAGGTTGCAGCTGGAGTTGTCCAGCGACATGTACTCCGAGCACGGGTTGGACGCGGTGATCCGGCCGGTCTCGGGGTTGGTGTGCCAGTCGTTGATCGTGTCGTCGTACTGGATGCCCGGGTCGGCGCACTCCCACGCGGCCTGCGCCATCTTGTTGAACAGCTCGCGGGCGTTGACGGTCTCGATGACCTCACCGGTCATCCGGGCGCGCAGCCCGAACTCGTTGCCCTCCTCGACCGCGCGCATGAACTCGTCGGTGACCCGCACCGAGTTGTTCGCGTTCTGGTACTGCACGGACACGATGTCCTTGCCGCCCAGGTCCATGTCGAAGCCGGCGTCCCGCAGGGCGCGGATCTTCTTCTCCTCTCGCGCCTTGGTCTCGATGAACTCCTCGATGTCCGGGTGGTCGACGTCGAGGACGACCATCTTGGCCGCACGGCGGGTCGCGCCACCGGACTTGATGGTGCCCGCGGAGGCGTCGGCGCCGCGCATGAACGACACCGGGCCGGAGGCGGTGCCACCGGAGGACAGCAGCTCCTTGGAGGAGCGGATGCGGGACAGGTTCAGACCGGCGCCGGAGCCGCCCTTGAAGATGAAGCCCTCCTCCTTGTACCAGTTGAGGATCGACTCCATCGAGTCGTCGACGGAGAGGATGAAGCAGGCGCTGACCTGCTGCGGGCTCTTGGTCCCGACGTTGAACCACACCGGCGAGTTGAAGCTGAAGATCTGGTGCACGAGCGCGTAGGTCAGCTCGTGCTCGAAGATCTCGGCGTCCTCGTCGGTGGCGAAGTAGCCGTGGTCCTTGCCCGCCTTGACGTAGGTGAGCACGACCCGGTCGATGAGCTGCTTGAGGCTCCACTCCCGCTCAGGGGTGCCGACGGCGCCGCGGAAGTACTTCGTGGTGACGATGGTCGAGGCGTTGGCGGACCAGAAGTCCGGGAACTCCACGCCGCGCTGCTCGAAGATCGTCTCGCCCGTCTTCCAGTTCTGCTGGACGACGTCCCGCAGCTCCCACGTCACCTCGTCATACGGGTGGACCCCCGGGGTGGTGTAGATGCGCTCGATCTTCAGGCCCTTGCCGGCCCGGCGTGAACGGGACCGTGCCCCGGTCGTCTCCGTCATGACTGCTCCTCGTTACCTCGGTGTGTGTACTGCCCTGCTGTGCGAGGTGGTCCCACCCTCTCACCGACCGCCGACATACCGCGCCTGACCAGCGCGTATGCCGTGTGCCCGGCTACGGGGTACCCCCCTGGTGTTCTGGTGTCGCTGCGTCGCGCTCGGCGCGCAGGAGTGCGATGGCGGCCTCGAAGTCCTCGAGGGAGTCGAAGGCCTGGTAGACGCTGGCGAAGCGCAGGTAGGCGACCTCGTCGAGCCGGCGCAGCGGCTCCAGGATCGCCAGGCCCACGTCGTGTGCGTCCACCTCGGCCTGCCCCGAGGACCGGATCGTCTCCTCCACCTGCTGCGCCAGCAGCTGCAGGTCGTCCTCGGACACCGGCCGGCCCTGGCAGGCCTTCCGGACGCCGATGAGGACCTTGTCGCGGCTGAACGGCTCGGTCGCCCCGGAGCGCTTGATCACGGACAGCGTCGCCGTCTCGATGGTGCCGAACCGGCGCCCGCACTGGGGGCACTGGCGGCGCCGTCGGATGACGGTGCCCTCCTCCTGCACGCGGCTGTCCACGACCCGGGAGTCGGTGTGCCGGCAGAACGGACAGTGCATCCTGCTCCCCCTCCTCCTGGGTCTGTCGGCAGCTGCGTGGCTGGGTACGGATCTGGGGACGGCCTGTGGATGACGTGTGGGTCACGCCCCCGGGCCTGTGCACAACATGTGGAGGAACCACATTCGTGTAACTACTAGATGTTGGGATCGTAGGCACGTCCTCGCCCAGGACGCAAGAGCATCGCGCGTGTCGTGCTCGGGGCGGCGTGTCGCACTCTGGTTCAACGCATGACGCGCGCTGAACCATCCCCGCACCGTGCCCGATCTGCGGTCAGCTTGTGCCACGAGGCGTCCGTCGAGCCATGCTCAGCCAGCCCTGTGCTGATCCGTCACCGCGCGGGGTCCTCGGCACCCGATCGTCCGAAGGCGAAGTTGGTGAGCCTGTGCAGCCGCTGGATCGACAGAAGCTGAGGGCCGCGTCGCCTTTGTGGCCATGGCATCCCATCCGCGCGGCGCACGCTGGCGGTTCCTCCAAGACGGGTCACGTCTTTCGCGGACCAACCCCACGGGCGGCCTTGTCGGAAGCTACGCCTAGGATCGCGAAAAGTCGGGCGAGGGACCCGGCGAACCGAGGGAGAAATCACCATGTCACGCCGCATCTGTCTAACGACGCTTACCTTCGGAGCAGCAATCCTCTTGGCTGGCTGCGGATCCACGCCGCCACCAGGGGATTCCGCACCTCCCGCCGCTACGAGCGAGGCGACCACGACACCACCCCCGGATGCAGCCGCGGATGCCTCTTCTTCCGCGACCGAGTCGGAGTCGCCGAGCCCAGACCCGAAAGCCGAGGCCGAGGCGAGCCGCTCAGCCGAAGCAGCGAGGAGGTCGGCCGAAGTCGCGACACTCGAGACGACCATGGAAACCGTCTGGTCCGCGACCGAAGATGCCGAGCGCCACAGCTTGTGCCACCTGTGGGTCACGGACAACGAACTGTTCCTCAGTGAACTCGTCGCTGATGCCGATGATCCCGACATCGCGGAAGAAGTCGCCAGAGACTTCTTCGACAACGCCTGCCTGGACCTGCAGGTGGCTTCCGACGAAACTGCGGACGACAAATCGACCTATGCCGAGATCTCGTCCCGCGACCTCGCCCTGGTGGTCAAGGATCCCGACGCCCATGCAGGTGAGCGCTATGTCCTCTACGGGCACATCTGGCAGTTCGACGCGGCCACCGGCACCGACGCATTCCTGATGCGCGCAGATGTTGTGCAGCACTCGAACTCCTATGAGTTCGAGCACAACATGATGGCTGTCGCCGGCAAGGACGACCTGTTTGCCGACCTGGTGGAGGGTGACATCGTCAAGGTGCACCTCCAGGTTCTCGGTGCCTACAGCTACGACACCCAGATCGGGGGCAACACGACTGTACCGATGGTCCGCATCTACATGGCCGAGGCCGTCGGATTCGATGACTAGCATTCCCCCCGTTTGTCTGCGGCTCTGGGGGTAGGCTGCGCGCCGCCCCCAGGCCGCAGACTCGCTCGAACCACGGCGAGCGTCGCCATGCGCGCCCGGTCCGCACCCAGCTCGGCCACCACCGCGGTCAGGTGCTCGGCGGCCAGAGGGGCCAGCAGCGTGTGGGCCAGCGCGTCGGCGTCGACGTCCGGACCCTCCAGGGACAGCAGCGACGCGACGTGGCGGTGCCAGAACCGGTAGGCACCGATCCGGTACCGCGCGCCCGGCGAGGCAGTCTCCGAGACCCGCACCAGGTCGAGGTGCTCGAGCACGTAGTCGAGGTAGGCCTCGACGAACGCCACAAAGCGGTCCTGCGGCCGCGGTGCCTCCTCCTCCGACTCCCCGGGACCCAAGGGCGCCGGACCGAACAGGATCCGGTCCTGCAGCTCCCGCTCCCGCTCGTCGAGCAGCGCCGCCGCCAGGCCCGACTTGTCGCCGAACCGGCGGAAGAGCGTCCCCTTGCCCACGCCGGCCGCCGCAGCGATCGCGTCCATCGACACCGCGGCGACCCCGTGCTCCTTGAACAGCTGGGCGGCGGCCTCGAGCACCGCAGCCCGGTTGCGCGCGGCCAAGCACCGCGGCCGGCGGCAACCCCGAACGGAGGAATCGACCATGACGCTGCTGCACATCTCCGCCTCTCCCCGTGGTGACCAGTCCGAGTCCCTCGCGCTCGCGCGGACCTTCGTGACGGCATACGAGGACTCCCACCCCGGCGACCGGGTCGAGCACTGGAACCTGTGGGACGGCACCCTGCCGGAGTTCGGCCCGGCGGCCGCGCACGCCAAGATGGCGGTCTTCGGCGGCCAGCCGTTCGACGACGACCAGGCCGCGGCGTGGCGCGCGGTCGAGGCGACGTTCCGCCGGTTCGACGCCGCCGACCGCTACCTGTTCTCGGTGCCGATGTGGAACCACGGCGTCCCGTACATCCTCAAGCAGCTCATCGACGTCATCAGCCAGCCCGGGATGGTCTTCTCGTTCGACCCGGAGCACGGCTACACCGGGCTGCTGCGCGGCAAGCAGGCGGCGGTGATCTACACGAGCGCCGTCTACGGGCCGGAGCGCGGGCCCGGGTTCGGCACCGACTTCCAGGCGCCCTACCTCGAGGACTGGCTGCGCTGGGCCGGGATCAGCGACATCGAGACCGTCCAGTTCCGGCCGAACCTCGCGGTCGCCGACCCCGAGCCGGGCCGTTGGGCCGCGCACAACCGGGCCCGGGAGATCGCCAAGGGCTGGAGCTGACGCGGGTCAGTGGCTCTCGACCGCCGCTCCCTCGGCCAGGCTGCGGAACCGCTCCAGGTACAGCGGCCAGCCCGAGCCGGTGGCCAGGCCGCGGAACCCCTCCCAGCCGTCGCCGTGTCGGTCGAGGTGCCGGTGCTCGACCACGACGCGGGTCCGCGAGTCCGACTCTGCGACGAACCGGATCTCCACCTCGCTGGCGTGCTCCGGGTCGGTCTCGAGGGACCAGTGCGGGTTGATGTCCCAGCTGATGACGAGCCGCTCCGGCGGCTCGAAGGCGAGGACCCGCGACCAGGCGCAGGTGCTGCCGTCGGTGCCCACGTCGTAGATCCGTCCGCCCACCCGGGGCTCGAGGACGGTGCGCTCGATGGGCACCGGGAGCAGGTTGTGCTCGCGGGGCTTGATCTCGTCGAAACGCTCGGTGAACACCCGGAAGGCGTGCTCGACGGGGACCTCGACGACGATCTCGACCTGCAGCTCGTTCTCCGGCATCGCGCTCATGGCGGTGGTGCTCCTTCTGGTTCGGTGGCTTCGGCCCGGTAGGACTCCTCGGCCAGGTCCTTGAACGTGCTCAGCGTCTGCGTCCAGAAACTCTCCAGCTCGCGTCGCATCCGCTCCAGGCCCTCCGGTCGTGCCCGGTAGACGCGCAGACGTCCCTGCTGTTGCGCCGTGACCAGCTCCGCCTCGAGCAGGACCTTGAGGTGCTGGGACACGGCGGGCCGGCTCACCGGGAGCTCCTGGGCGATCTCGGTCACCGAGCAGGGGCCGCTCGCCACGCGCCCGAAGACCCGACGCCGGGTCGGGTCCGCCAGCGCGTGCCAGGGGTCGGCCGTCGCAGTAGGCACAATGCGTAAGTTACCACTTACGCATTGTTCCCGTCCATCCCCCTCCGGGTGGGAGCCGACGGAGCCGGTATGACGTGCGCTCACCGGCGCACGGCATACCGCACGTGCGTCACCTCCGGGGTGTCCACGACCCGCAGGATCTCCAGCTCGACGTGGGACGGCAGCACGTCGAAGAGCCGGCGGCCGCCGCCGACCAGCACCGGCACGTAGTGCAGCTGGAGGATATCGATGACCCCCGCGGCGAGGCCGGTCTGTCCGGTCACGGCACCGATGACGTGCACGTCCCGCTCCCCCGCGGCCTCTTTCGCGCGCGCCACCGCCGTCTCGATGTCGGGCACGTAGGTGACGAGGGGGTAGTCGGCCACGGTCGGCCCGGGCGGCCGGTGGCTGGGCACGAACACCGGAAGCCTCCGCGACCCGTCGACCCCGCCGGGGTGGGCGCCGCCCCAGTGGTCGACCTGCTCGGCGGTCCGGCGCCCCACGACGACCGCACCGACCTCGAGGACCTGGCGCATCATCTCGCCCTGGACGCCCTCGGTCCGGAACCACCGGAAGTCCTCCTCGAACGCCCACGCGTGCAGCCGCTCGACCACCCCGCCGCCCGGGTTGTCGGGACCGTCGTCGAGTCCCGCGACGTAGCCGTCGACGGAGACCGACATCTCGAGGACCGCGTTGCCCATCACGCCACCACCCGGTACTCCAGATGCGTCGCCGACGGGGTGACCACCACGTTGGTCCGCTCGAGCGAGACAGCAGAGTCCAGGCTGCCGAAGAGCGGCGTCCCGCCGCCGACGAGCAGGGGCATGAGGTGGATGTGGAGCTCGTCGACCAGGCCGAGTGGCAGTGCCTGCTGCATGACGGTCGCGCCGTGCAGCGTGACCACGCCGTCGCCTGCGACGGCCCTGGCCTGCTCGATGGCGCTCGGCACCCCGTCGGTGACGAACGTGAAGACCTCCGAGTAGATCCCCTCGGGTGCCTCGTGGGTCACCACGAAGCAGGGGACGTCGCCGAACGGCCCGCCGTCACCCCAGCCGCCGTCCCCCTCGTTCTTGTCGAACGACCGGCGACCCATGACGACGGCCCCGGTCTCCTCGACCGCGCGCTGGATGAGCGCCGCGTCCTCGGTGTCGCCTCCGGGTGGCAGCCAGTCCAGGAGCGTCCCCGCCCCGTCCCCGAACGGATTCTCGCGGCTGTCGTTCGGTCCGGTGACGTAGCCGTCGAGCGACATGGACATGTTGCAGATGACGCGCGCCATGATCCGGCTCCCTCCGTATGCAGTGGCTCAGGCCGCCGGCCGCTTCACCGCGTCGTGGACGTGGCCTACGACGTGACCGTCGACGGACGTGCTGATCGCGGCGATGACCTTGCTCATGGCTGTCTCCTCGGTCGGGGGCACGGTGGGACAGACCCGGGCCGGCGGCAGGACTCACCGGTCGGGCTCAGGCGTGCGGCCCCACCGTGACCTCGCCGATGGTCAGCTCGGCCACCAGCCCCTGCAGACGCCCGATCCGGTCCACCTCGGACTCCAGCTCACGCTGCCGCACCGGGGCGAGGTCGGCCAGCGGCTCGACCGAGATCCTGGCCTTCCGGGCCGACCGGCGCTGGTGCCACACCCCGGCCACCTCGCCGTCGACCACGAGCACCGGGTAGTTGCCCGCCTGCCCGCCGGCGAGCGCCCGCTCGTACGCCCGCCCGGGGTAGAACCGCTCACGCGGGTGGGCCGCGATGGCCAGGGCGTCGAAGTACGGGAGGAGCCGTGTGCCGCGCGGCGGCTCCTCCGGGAACCCCAGGTCGTCCGCGGCCAGCCAGGCGGGCTGCCCGTCGAGGTCGACCGCGGCGATGCGCCCGGCGTCGGCGAGGCGCGTGAAGGTCCGCGTGGCCCAGGCGGGCGGGGCCGCGTGCCACTTCGCGTATGCCGCGGGCGTGCTCGGTCCGTACGCCCGGAGGTAGCGGAGCAGCAGCTCCTCTGCGGCCACGCCCTGCTCCACCGGCTCGAACGGCGGTGGCGCGGCGAAGGTGACCGCCCTCCCCCGGTTGGGCCCGTAGACCCAGAGCCCCCGCCTCGCGGCGACGCCCTGGACCAGCCGCCACCGTGGCCACATCCCCTGGAAGGCCGGCATCACCGGGTCCGCCGCCCACGGGCCGGCCAGGTCGACCACACCGTCGTGGAGCTCGTCGAGGGTGCACGGGCCCTGTTCCGCGACGGTGGCCGCGATCGCCGCGCAGAGCACCTCGATCTGGTCCGGCGTGGGCTGCTCCTCCTGCGTCGAGGGGAACCGGCCGACCGGCAGCGTGCCGAACACGGCGACCCACGTGCCGAGCTCGGCGGCGGCGACGAGGTGGATCGTGCCGCGCAGCCCGGTCATCCGGACCAGCTCCCCACGTGCGATCGCCTCGCGCACGTCGGCGACCGTGCCGGTCGGGGTCCGCATCGCGACGGACAGCTCGGCGGCGTTCTGCACCTGCGCCTGTGCGCCGACCATCCGCTCCACCGCCTCGAGAGGCGTCGACGGCCCGTCGGCGCCGTCGATCAGACCCTGCCGGGCCATCCGGCGGGCCATCGCCTGCTGCCAGCGCACGGTGAGCACGCGTCATACAAGCACAGCGCACCGACCGGGTGTCGCCTGCCGGGCCGACGGTCTCTACCGTTCACAGCAGCACCGACCCGGAGGAGACCCATGGCACGAGGGCGCCAGCCGCTGGTCCTGGCGGCGATCTCGCTCGGCGGCATGGCCGGCGCGAGCGCCCGCTACGGGCTGAACCTCGCCTGGCCGACCGCGCCGGGTGGGGTGCCCTGGGGGACGCTCGCGGTCAACGCGACGGGGTGCTTCCTCATCGCTGTGCTCATGGCGACGCTCAGCGGGATCGCCCGGCCGCACCCGCTGCTCCGACCGTTCCTCGGCATCGGGCTGCTGGGCGGCTTCACCACCTTCTCCACGTATGCCGTGCAGGTCGACACCCTGCTGCGTGAGGGTCGGGCGCTGGTCGCCCTGGGCTACCTCGCCGGCACCGCCGTCATCGCGCTCACCGCCGGCGCGGGCGGCTGGGTCACCGGCCGCGCGCTGCACCAGTTCCGACGCCAGCTGGCCTATCGAGACGGAGCCCGACCATGACCCTGCACGGAACCGCGCGGAGGCTGACCATCTACCTCAGCGAGGACGACACCCACGAGCACCGGCCGCTCTACACCGAGATCGTCCACCGGGCCCATCAGGCGGGGCTGGCCGGCGCCAGCGTGCTGCGGGGCATCGAGGGTTTCGGCAGCAGCTCGCGGATCCACACCACGCGCCTGCTGTCCCTGTCGGAGGACCTGCCGGTCGCGGTCGTCATCATCGACACCCCTGAGCGCATCGAGGCCTTCCTGCTGCAGCTCGACGACCTGACCATCGAGGGTCTGGCGGTGCTCGACGACGTGGAGGTGGTCAGCCACCGGTACCGGCAGGACTCCGGGGACTGATGGCCTTCGTCTTCGTGTGCCTGGGTGCCGCGGTGGGGGCGCCGCTGCGCTATCTCGTCGACCGGTCCGTCCAGGGCCGGCGCGACGGGGTCTTCCCGTGGGGGACGCTCACGGTCAACGTCGTGGGCTCGCTCGCCCTCGGACTCCTCGCCGCGGTCGCCGTCGGTCGCGACCTGCCGGAGGGGGTGTGGCTCGCGCTCGGGCCGGGGTTCTGCGGGGCGTTCACGACGTGGAGCACGTTGGGGTACGAGACGCTGCGCCTGTATGCCGACGGCGCCCACCGTCTCGCCCTCGCCAACGTCGGGGCGAGCCTGGCGCTGGGTCTGAGTGCGGCCTCGGTGGGCTACCTGATCGGCTCGCTGGTCTGAGGTGGGACCCGTCCGGGTGCCCGCAGGCCTCACCGGGACGGGCGTCATAGGGGCGCTCAGCCCGGTCCTGGGGCCCGGTTTGGGCGCGGTTCGTCCACAACGGTGACGTGGTCGCAGCCCCGTCCACAGGTGTCCTGATCAGGGGTTTCATTGTCGGTGGGCGAGGCTAGTGTGGACGCATGTTCGAGGGTTGGGATGGTTCGGAGGCGGGGCGCGGCACGGCCACGACCGCCACGGCCCAGCCCGACCCCGCCGCCCGGCCCGCGGTCCCTGCGCACGACGGCGCGGACGTGCTCGCCGGGCCGTTGACCACCGCCGGGCAGGCCCTGCACGCGGCCCGGCAGGCCGCCGACACCGGTCAGCTGTACCGGGTGGGCAGCACCCAGGTCACCGAGCACCTGGCCGCGGTCGACCACCTGCGCCACCAGGCCGACCAGCTGACCCTGGCCCTGGTCATCGAGGCCTCCACCCGCGGGCTGCAGCTGGATGAACAGCTGTCCTGGCACGACTGGCTCACCCGCCTGCTGCCCACCGCCACCCGGTCCCAGATCAACGACCTGGCGCTCATCGCCCACGAAGTCCACACCCCCGGCCACGAACCCATCCGCGAGCACCTCCTGGACGGCTCACTCACCCCGGCCCGGGCAGCCAAGGTGCTGCGGGTCCTGCGCCCGATCCGGGTGGTCACCGACCCGGTCACCTACGCCGCCGACACCACCACCCTGGTCTCCTGGGCCGCCCGCCCGGACGTGAACGACAAGGAACTCGCCGTCGTCGCCGAGACCCTCCTGACCGCCGCCCTACCCCGGGAAGAAGCCGAAGCCAGGGACAAGACCCAGCACGACCTGCGCGGGGTGAACGAGTCCTCCCTGGCCGACGGGTCGCTGACCCGGTTCATCATCACCGCCGACCCCGAAGGGACCGCCCTGCTCCGCGCGGTCCTCACCTCACCGCTGGCCGCACCATCCCCGGATGCGACCGGGCCCGACCCGCGCACCGCCACCCAACGCCGCTACGACGCCCTCCTGACCGTCCTGGGCCGCGGTGTGACCTCCCCCGACGGGGTCCCCACCACCGGCAAGGCCCGGGTCATGGTCACCATCCCCCTCACCGTCCTGCAGGAGCAGACCGAGCAGGCCGGGCTCACCCTCACCGGCGACCTCCTACCCGCTGGGACGCTGCGCAAGCTGGCCTGCTCCGCCGAGCTGATCCCCGCGGTGCTGGGCACCGACTCCGAGATCCTCGACCTGGCCCGACCCATCCGGTACGCCTCCCCCGGGCAGCTCACCGCCCTGTACCACCGCGACAGGCACTGCACCTACCCCGGGTGCACCATCCCCGCCCAGTGGTGCGACGCCCACCACGTCACCTGGTACTCCCGCGGCGGCAAGACCTACTACCTCAACCTCGCCCTCCTCTGCGGGCGCCACCACACCCTGGTCCACCGACAAGACCTCACCGCCACCATCACCCCCACCGGCGTCACCTGGCACCTGAAATGACCCCGCCCCACACCCGGCCCACCGGCCGGGCCACACGCATGCCCGAGTGGGGTTGAGCGGGGAGACGCCCAGCCTGGGCGAGCTGGTGAGGCGGTCGAGTGGCAGCAGCGATGCAGCATGGGAGTCTCCCGGGGGCGGGACGGACGCTGCGCCCCCGGGAACCAGTTCGGCTCAGGCGCGGAGCTCCGGCTCCGGCGTGCCGGTGAGGACCATGACCGCCCGGGCCTCGACCGTCACCCCGGCACCCGGGGTGTAGGGCTCCTCGTGCTCACCCGTGGCGGTGTCGAGGACGAGCGACCACTTCGAGGTGTCGATCCCTTCGGGCACGGTGAACTCGACCGGCTCGTGGTGGGCGTTGAACAGCAGCAGGAAGTGCTCGTCGGTCACCGGTCGCCCCACCGGGTCGGGCGCGTCGATGGCCTCGCCGTTGAGGAAGACCATGATGGAGCGGGCATAGCCGTTGCTCCAGTCCTCCTCGTCCATCGGCTGGCCGCTCGGGGCGTACCAGAGGATGTCGCCGAGGTCGGACTGCCCGCCGTGACTGGCGTCGCCGGCGAAGAACCGCCGGCGGCGGAACACCGGGTGGTTGCGCCGCACGTCGATGACCTGGCGGGTGAACTCCAGGATCTCGGTCTGGTCCTCGTCCAGGTCCCAGTCCATCCAGGACAGCTCGTTGTCCTGGCAGTAGACGTTGTTGTTGCCCTGTTGGGTGCGGCCCATCTCGTCGCCGTGCAGGAGCATCGGCACGCCCTGGCTGAGCAGCAGGGTGGTGAGGAAGTTCTTCTGCTGACGCAGCCGCAGGGAGTTGACCTCCGGGTCGTCGGTCGGGCCCTCCGCGCCGCAGTTCCAGGACCGGTTGTGGGCCTCGCCGTCGTTGTTGTCCTCGCCGTTGGCCTCGTTGTGCTTCTCGTTGTAGGAGACCAGGTCGCGCAGCGTGAAACCGTCGTGGGCGGTGACGAAGTTGATCGAGGCGATCGGGCGGCGCCCGGTGTGCTCGTACAGGTCGGAGGAGCCGGTGAGCCGGGAGGCGAACTCCGCGAGGGTGGCCGGCTCACCCCGCCAGTAGTCGCGGACGGTGTCGCGGTACTTGCCGTTCCACTCGGTCCACAGGGGCGGGAAGCCGCCGACCTGGTAACCACCGTCGCCGAGGTCCCACGGCTCGGCGATGAGCTTGACCTGGGACAGCACCGGATCCTGCTGGATGATGTCGAAGAAGGCCGACAGCTTGTCCACCTCGTGGAACTGCCGGGCCAGCGTCGCCGCCAGGTCGAAGCGGAAGCCGTCGACGTGCATCTCGGTCACCCAGTAGCGCAGCGAGTCCATGATCAGCTGCAGCACGTGCGGGTGCCGCATGAGCAGGCTGTTGCCGGTGCCGGTGGTGTCGTAGTAGTGCTCCGGCGCCTCCTCGACCAGGCGGTAGTAGGAGGCGTTGTCGATGCCGCGGAAGGCGAGTGTCGGGCCCATGTGGTTGCCCTCGGCGGTGTGGTTGTAGACCACGTCGAGGATGACCTCGATGCCCGCCTCGTGCAGCGTCTTCACCATCGCCTTGAACTCCTGCACCTGCTGGCCGCGGGTGCCGGAGGCGGCATACGCGTTGTGCGGGGCGAGGAAGCCGATGGTGTTGTAGCCCCAGTAGTTGGTCAGCCCCTTGTCGACCAGGTGGCTGTCCAGCACGAACTGGTGCACGGGCAGCAGCTCGATCGCGGTGATGCCGAGGTTGGTGAGGTGCTCCACCACGGCCGGGTGGGCCAGGCCGGCGTAGGTGCCGCGGACGTCGTCGGGCACGTCCGGGTGGGTCATCGTCATCCCGCGGACGTGGGCCTCGTAGATGATGCTGTCGTGGTACTCGTGCCGCGGCGGGCGGTCGTGGCCCCAGTCGAAGTACGGGTTGACCACGACCGAGAGCATCGTGTGCCCGAGCGAGTCCTCGTCGTTGCGCTGCTCGGGGTCGTCGAAGCGGTAGGAGAACAGCGACGGGTGGCCGTCGATCTGGCCGTCGATCGCCTTGGCGTAGGGGTCCAGCAGCAGCTTGTTGGGGTTGCAGCGGTGGCCGCGGGAGGGGTCGTAGGGGCCCTGCACCCGGTAGCCGTAGCGCTGGCCGGGCTGGAGGTTGGGCACGTAGCCGTGCCAGACGTGACCGTCGACCTCGGTCAGAGGGAGCCGGGTCTCGTTGCCGTCGTCGTCGACAAGGCACAGCTCCACGGCCTCGGCCACCTCGGAGAACAGGGCGAAGTTCACGCCCGTCCCGTCGAAGGTGGCGCCCAGCGGGTAGGCATGTCCGGGCCAGATGTCCATCAAGTTCCTCATGTTCTTTCGGTGGGTGCCGACCGGGGCCGGCCCGCTCATTGTCACGTATGACGCACACGCCGCACGACTTCGTCGTTGCGGGAGGTGGGGGGTCGCTACCGTGGGGAAGGTGTCCAGCACGCCGTCCGCACCCCCTGCCGGGGGACCGACGTGACGGTGCGCCAGCAGATCCGCCGGGTGCTCGAGCCGATCCCCGGGGCGGTGCCGCTGGCGAGACTGGTCGTCGAGACGGTGCGGATCACGTTCCGCTACCGGGTCACCGGCCTGTCCGCCGAGGCGGCCTTCTTCCTGCTGCTGTCGCTGCCGCCCCTGCTGCTGGGGATCGTGGCGGGTGTCGGCTTCTTCGGGCAGCGGATCAGCGCCGAGGCGCTCGAGGAGGTCACCTCGACCATCACCGAGTGGGCCAGCCGGTTCCTCACCGACTCGGTGGTGAGGGAGATCATCGCCCCGACCGTGGAGGACACGCTCCGGGGCGGCCGGGCCGACCTGCTGTCCGTCGGTTTCGTGCTGAGCCTGTGGGCGGGGTCACGGGCGCTGCACGTCTTCATGGACACGATCTCGATCATGTACGGCCAGACCGGCATCCGGGGGATCGTCGGCTCCCGGGTGCTGAGCCTCTCCCTCTACGTCGGCAGCATCCTCGTCGGCGGCATCGTCTTCCCGCTCGTCGTCGTGGGTCCCGACCTGCTGCACAACTGGCTGCCCGAGCAGCTGCGCTTTCTCGTGGCGGGGTACTGGCCGGTGGTGTGGGTCCTGGGGCTGGTGGGCCTGACGGCGCTCTACCACTTCGCCACCCCGAAGCGCTCGCCGTTCCACCGGGACATCCCCGGGGCGGTGGTGGCCGTGGCGATCTGGCTCGTGGCGTCATACGTGCTCCGGGCCTGGGCGGGCTTCGCCTCCGGCGGCGCGACGGTGTTCGGTCCCCTGACCGCGCCGATCATCGCGCTCATCTGGTTCTACCTGCTGGCGATGGCCGTGCTCATCGGGGCGGCGACCAACGCGGCGATCCGGCGCCTCTGGCCGCCGCCGGAGTACAAGGGCCCGGTCGTCCGGGCCAACGAGTGGTGGGAGCAGCGCCGCAGCACCGAGCCGCGCCGACCCCTGACACCTGTCGAGCGGGAGTCCTCGACGGCGCCGCGCCGCAAGGCCAGACCCGATTTGGACTCCGGCGATCGCGTCGGCTAATGTTCCGTGACGCCCCAGGGGGTTGCCCAGGGGAACGCGGACGTAGCTCAGTTGGTAGAGCGCAACCTTGCCAAGGTTGAGGTCGCCGGTTCGAGGCCGGTCGTCCGCTCGGAGGCACCACCACCAGATGCCTCACGGTGGAGTGGCCGAGAGGCGAGGCAACGGCCTGCAAAGCCGTCTACACGGGTTCAAATCCCGTCTCCACCTCGCAGTCCAGGCCCCGGACTCCACGACCGCGGGCGATTGGCGCAGCGGTAGCGCGCTTCCTTGACACGGAAGAGGTCACTGGTTCGAACCCAGTATCGCCCACCAGCAAGGAACGGCCCCCGACCTGCGGAAACAGGTCGGGGGCTCTTGCGTTCCGAGGGTGGTGTGCCATGTGCGTGCCATCTGCTCCGGTGGGCGGTCCTCCACCAGGGGGCAGTGACCGGGCGAGGACGAACCCGCATCCGCACAGGAGCAATGATCGTGCCAGTGACGGACCAGACGCGCCAGGCAGCACGTGAGCCTGGCGCCCTGACGGCAACCTCGTGGGGCGCGGTGGCTGGGCGCGGTGGCTGGGCCGTGGTCCATCTGGTGGTTCGGCTGGACAAGCCGGGATCGGTGGTCCGGCCGACGCTTTGGCGGCTCCAGAAGCTCGGGGCCCTCCCATCCGGCGAGAGACTACCCGGTGCGCCGGTGAACGTGGCTGGCGTGTCCCTCGGCCTGGTGCGGCAACCCGTAGGGTCGGCGTGCTGTAGCCCGGCCTGGCGCGCGGCGGCAGCACGTTCGGTTCAGTTTGACATCTGGACGAGCGGAGCACTGCTGAGTAGGGTGGTCTTATATTGAGAAGCTGGAGATCATAACGAACCGGGGGCATAGCATGAAGAGAATTCGTCGGGTATCACTGGCGGCCGTCATGTGTTTGGGGATGGTTGGGATAGGCGCTGCACCGTCTCAGGCTGCCCCGTGACGACGGGCAGTGGATCATGTGGTGTGCCCGTACACATCGAATCGGAGACAACCGGGTATAGCAACCAGCGTGCTTACTTGCTCGACGGTCGTGTGATTCTGTACGAAAAGGGATATCGCACGTACACGAACCGTTATGCCGAGACCACGACCTCGTGGCACTCGCTTAGTGGAGCATCCGCCTACGGTTCGACATGGGCATACTACGTACAGCTTTCATGCAGTTGAGATTTCTCACGGTCCTGGCTGTCATAGTACTGGCGGGATGTTCCGGTGCAGACCGATCGCCACCAGCTCAGGCTGAGCGTTCGGCCGCCGAGCAGGCGACTGAACCCGGGTTAGCGGAAAGCATGGGTCTCGATGATCCGCCCTCTGTCAGTCTTATCCGGCAGATCTCCCCTGCGGAATCGCAGGCGGTTTGGCAACTGTGCCTGAAAGAAGCCGGTTGGGACCTGGTTGAAACGGACGGCGCAGATCCGTACTTCGATGTACCTGTGGAGCAGGAGCAGGCATTCAACCTCGCCCGCTACGTCTGTTACAGCCAGTATCCGGTTGCAGACAAGTACACCGACCCCCTCTCCCAGGAGCAACTCGAAGTGCTATACGAGCACTGGACCAGCATAACTGTCCCGTGCTTCGAGGAGCTGGGCTATGACGTCGGTGATGTCCCCACCCGCGAGAGCTTCCTCGCGAATCCAATGTGGCACCCGGCCATCGCGATTCAGGAGCAAGTTGGACCCGACGTAGCCTCCGGGCGTTGGCCCAGCACAGAGCACGTTCTTTACGAGGTTTGCCCGGCTCCGGCTGATGAGGCGCTTTACGGAGATTAGCCACGCCCGAGACGAGGGCGGCGTTGCCCGCGCAAAGCGAAGGCGAGTGGAGCAAGCGAGGCACTCGATGTCGGGAGCGGACTCCTCACCTCGCCTACGTGGTGAGCTTCGCGACCGTCGGCGCGGTCTGGCTCGGGCACCTCGCCGTGACCGGGTTCCTGCACCACGCGGACGTCTGGCTGCTGCGGCTGAACCTGCTGCTCCTGCTCCTCGTCGCCGTCCTGTCCTTCCCGACCAGGCTCCTGGCCGGTGGCATCGCCTCGGAGGGGGACGCGAGGGTGGCGACCGTGACCTACGGCATCGTCCTGCTCGCGGTGGCCGGTGCCCTGTCGACGCTGTGGCGGTATGCCGTGCGCCAGGGTCTCGTGCACCCTGACGCCCGGGACGCCGACGTGCGGCGCCTCACCCGTGCCCTGAGGCCCGGGCTTGCCGGGTACGTCGCCATGATCCTGCTGGGGCTCGTACTGCCGCTGGTGGCCGTGCTCGGCTACCTGGTCGTCGCGGTCGCCTACCTGGTGCCGTTGCGGGCGATCCGCCCGGCGCAGGGCAACCTGAGCGGACGCGGCAGGTCCACGGGCGCGACGGCATACTGTCCGCCATGCCGCAGGCCCCCGACGCGCACCCCGCGCCACCGGACGGGGCCGCCCGGACCCTGCTGGCCGAGCTCGGCACCGCGATGATCGCCTCCGGGCAGCCGGTCCACGAGATCGAGGAGGAGCTCGTCGCGCTGGCCCGGCGGCTCGGATACCCCGACCTCCAGGTCGGTGCCGGGCCGACGAGCATCACCATCGCCCTGGCCAGCGGTGAGCCGGCGACCTTCGAGAAGGTCGCGGCACCGCTGCGCCTGGACCAGGCCGCCGACGTCCGGCGCATCGTGCACCAGCTCACGGTGGGGGAGACCACCCCCGAGCGCGCGGTGGCCGAGCTGGAGGACCTGCGCGGCCGCCCGCCGCGGTACCCGCGGTGGACCACACCGCCGGCGCTGGTGGCGGTGGCCGTCGGCATCGCCACCCTACTCCAACCGGGGTGGCCGAACCTCGCCGCCGCCGGGGTGTCCGCCCTCGCCGTGGTCCTCCTCATGCGGTGGGCCACGCGCCGCGCGCTGATCGCGACGCTGCTACCGGTCCTGGCCGCCTTCGTCGTGGCCATCGTCGTGCTCGGCGCCCAGGAGCTCGGGCTGCTCGAGGGCGCCCTGCGCACGATCCTGCCCCCGATCGCCCCCCTGCTGCCCGGCGCGCTCATCGTCACCGGCATGTCCGAGCTGGCGGCCGGGCACATGCAGGCCGGGGCCGCACGGCTGGTGCACGGCCTGGTCCAGCTGGCGCTGTTCGCCGCCGGCATCGTCGCCGCGATGCACCTGCTCCGCCTGCCGACGACGTCGCTGGCCAACGTGCGCGTCGACGACATCGGCTGGTGGGGCCCGCCGGTGGGCCTGGTCCTCATCGCGATCGGCATCAGCCTCATGGAGAGCGTCCCTGCACGGATGACGCCGTGGGTGCTCCTCGTCCTGTTCGCGGCGTACCTGGCGCAGGTGGTGGGACAGCAGCTGGGCACGCTGGCCCTGGGCGGCTTCCTCGGCGCGGTGGCCGCCAGCCTGGGGGCCACGCTGGTCGAGCTGCGCCGGCCGCAACTGGCCCGTCTCGTGGTGTTCCTGCCCGCGTTCTGGCTGCTGGTGCCCGGGAGCCTGGGCCTCGTCGGGGTCAGCCAGCTCGTCGTGGACCCGCTGACCGCGGTCGAGGCGGTGCTGGCCGTCGTCGGCCTCATCACCGCGATCGCGCTGGGTCTGCTCGTGGGGTCCGCGCTGGCGCGGGCCCTCCGGGCCGGGCTCGCCGCCCGATCCCCGGCCTGAAGGTAAAGACCATTGACGACCTGATGCTGCGCGGAGGACTCTCGGGGGTGCACGGCAGCATGAGGGAGGCCGGAGATGAGCAGGCGGTTCGCGGGTCGCGTCGCCGTCCTCGCGGCCGCCGTGCTGGTCGTCACCGGGTGCGGCAGCACTGCTCCCGGTGAGGGTGGGGGTGCCGGGGCCGACGGGACGGCGACCTCCGGGGTGCCCGGCCCGGGCGACGACCTCGCGACCGTGGCGCCCACCGGCGACCCCCCGACCGAGCCGGGCGGTTGGCGTCGTCGGCCGCCCGGTAACGTCGCGCCCGTGGAGGCAGGCAGGGTCCGTCGCGTCGTCGTGGCACCGGACAAGTTCAAGGGCACCCTCAGTGCCGAGCAGGCCGCCGCGGTCATGACAGAGGCGGTGCACGACCGGCTCCCGGACGCCGAGGTCGTCGTCGTGCCCGTCGCCGACGGTGGCGAGGGCACCGTGGACGCGCTGCTGTCGGCGGGGGCGGTCGAGCACCGGTTCCGGGTCACCGGCCCGTTGGGCGGCCCGGTGCAGGCGCGGCTCGCCGTGGGCGAGGGCACGGCATACGTGGAGGCGGCGCAGGCGTGCGGCCTCGTCCTGGTGACACCGACTCCCGACACGGCGCTCCGGGCGCACAGCGGGGGCGTGGGGGAGCTGGTGCGGCACGCGCTGGACCTGGGCTGCCGCGAGATCGTCGTCGGGGTCGGCGGGGTGGCCTGCACCGACGGGGGCTCGGGTGCCCTGGGCGCCCTGGGCGCCCGGGACGTGGGCGGGCAGCGGCTCGACGGTGGCGGCGCGGGGCTGGGCAGGCTGACCGGGCTCGACCTCTCCGGCCTGGACGCGCGGCTGCGGGGGACCCGGGTGGTCGTCGCCACCGACGTCACGAACCCGCTCGTCGGTCCGGACGGGGCGGCGGCGGTGTACGGGCCGCAGAAGGGCGCCGGCCCCCAGGAGGTCGATCGGCTCGACGAGGGCCTGCGGCGCTGGGCCACGCTCCTCGAGGCCGCGACCGGGCGCGACGTGGCCCACTCGCCGGGTGCCGGCGCCGCGGGCGGCCTCGCCGGAGGCCTGGTGGCCGCCCTGGGTGCCGAGGTCGCCTCCGGGGTGGAGCTGGTCCTCGAGCGGGTGGGCGCCCGGGACGTCGTCGCCGGGGCCGACCTCGTCATCACCGGCGAGGGGCGCCTGGACGCACAGAGCCTGCACGGCAAGGCCCCGGTCGGCGTGGCCGGCCTGGCCCACGAGCACGCCGTGCCGGTCCTCGCCGTCGCGGGGACGGTGGACCCGGACGCCCGGGAGCGGCTGGCCGAGCGGTTCGACGCGATCTGGTCGGTGGCCGGCGAGGTCGGGGAGCAGGCCGCCCTGCAGCGCGCCGCGGCGTCCCTCGGCGCGGTCACCCGCACGGCGCTCGACGCCTGGCTGGCGGCCCGGGAGCGCACCGCGCGGCGGCCCCGTCCCACCGGTTAGGCGTGGCATGCTGAAAGGGACCGTGGCACTCAGGAGGTCGTCATGGCAGACCATCGGATCCCTCCCGTCGAGGTGGCGCCGCTGCACTCCCGCCGCACCGGGCTGTCCGGGTTCCTCCTGATGGGTCGCTGGCCCGAGGACACCGTCGAGTGGACCCAGTTCCTCGTCCTCGCCGTCCAGATGGCCGCCGTCCCCGGGATGCTGCCCCAGGGCAGCACCGTCTTCCGCGTGGTCGAGGAGGTCCCCGAGGACCCGCCGGAGAACACGGTCGGCCTCGTCATGGCCGAAGGCCAGCTCATCGGGGAGCACCCGCTGGAGCCCGGCCGGTTCAAGGACGTCAACCCGCCCGCGCTGGCGGTGCTGCACCCGCCGGCGCACACGGTCCACTCGGTGCCGGAGTACGACACCGCCTCCGGCTGCCTGTTCCTCCCCGGTGCGCCGCACCTGGGCCTGGACCACCGGGCCGCGTGGGTCGAGGCGGACGTGTCGGGCACGGTGACCAGGCTGGCGACCAAGGCTGGCGTCGACCCCTCCGGCGACGTGGACACCGCGGCGCTGTCGCTGCTGCTCGCCGCATGAGGACGTCCCGCGTGTGACGCGTTCCACGCCCCGGGGCGGAATCGCCCGCTGATCGTTGACCGTTCAACGACGTATGACGATCACCGCCGACACCCGTCACCTGCTCGCCCTGGACGAGGCCGCCCAGGACCTGCTCTTCCGCGAGGCGCGCACCGCCAACGCGTTCCGTGACGAACCCGTCACCGACGAGCAGCTCCGGGCGATCCACGACCTGGTCAAGTGGGGTCCCACGGCGATGAACAGCCAGCCGTTGCGCGCGGTCGTCATCCGCTCCGACGAGGCCAGGGCCCGGCTGCTGCCGCACCTGGCCGAGGGCAACCGCGCCAAGACCGCGCAGGCGCCCGCGGTGGCGATCCTGGCCGCCGACCTCGACTTCCACGAGGAGCTGCCGCGGACCTTCCCGCACGCCCCGGGCCTGAAGCGCGCACTCGCCGAGAGCGAGGAGGGCCGTCGGCGGACGGCGCGCCTCAGCTCGGCGCTCCAGGTCGGCTACGTCATCGTGGGGATCCGCGCCGCCGGCTTCGCGGCGGGCCCGATGACCGGCTTCGACGCCGACGCCGTGGCCCGGGAGTTCTTCCCCGACGGTCGCCACGAGGTCCTCGTCATCGTCAACATCGGCCACCCCGCCGAGGGCGCCTGGCGCGAGCGGCTGCCCCGGCTCGACTTCGACGAGGTCGTCACCGTCCTCTGACACGCGTGCGGAGCCCGGCGGTCACCCCAGACCCTGCACCGTCTCCGCCGGGTAACCGGAGCGCGCGCCCCGGTAGGCCAGGCTCCGGGCCTCCGCCACGCCCGGGTAGTGGTCCAGCCCGGGCACGGGGAACTCCACCGGGTCGAACCGCACGGGCGGGTCGTCCTCCTCGTCGGCCGCGTCGCCGATCCGCAGCAGGCCCACGCCGCGCCAGTCGCCCCCGGGCCGCGCCACACGGAGGTCGTACTCGTCGGGCTCCGCACCCTGCTGCGGCGGACGGGGGAACAGCCCGAGCACGAGCGGCCCCGTGGGGGAGCGCATCGGCAGGAGGGTGGTCAGCGGTCCGTGGGCGTGGGACCGGCGGAGCAGCAGCAGGTGTCGTGTCACCGAGCCCGCGCCGGTGCTCGCGAAGAGGAGGTCGCCCGGGCCGTCCGGGCCGTCGACCCGGACCGCCATCCCCTCGATGTCGGGCAGCGGGCGCGGCAGGCCCACCGAGCGGGACGGGCGCACCAGGCAGGGGTGGGTGCCCGGGGTGTCGAGCAGCGGCACGCCGGTCGGCCCGCCGGGGCCGGGGGTGACGACGAGCGTGCCGCGACGGAGCACGCCGCGCGGGTGCAGCGGCTTGGCGCCCCGCACGACCGCCACGGCGCCGAAGGCGGCGCGCAGCGCCTGGCCGACCACCACGCCCCCGGCCCGGGCGGCGTACCTGCTGACGACCGGCAGACCGTGGGCGTCGCTCTCGACGGTTCTCGGGATGCTCACCCTCGGCACGTTAGCCCGCCCCGGCCGGTCGGGCAGCCGGTCAGGCCAGCACCGCCGCCGGGACCGGCGGGGTCCCGCCGCCTCCCGGCGAGCCGTGCACGGGTTGCTCGGTGCACCCGCACCAGTCGCAGGCCAGCCGGTGCTGCTCGTGCCGGCACACCCGGCAGGCGGGCTGACGGGACAGCAGTGCCGTTCTCCCCTCCGGCCGGGCGCCGGTCTCGTTCTCCGTGCCCATGTCACCGACGAGGGACGGATGGGGCGCCTGATGCACCTCCCGCCGTAGCGATGGCGGCCCGGCGGGAGCGGTGGTTGGGTGTCGGTATGACGTCCCTGTGGCTCGCGTCCCGTCCTCACCCACATGCCGCCGGACCTGCGGAGATCCCGCCCGGGGACCACGACGTCGGGGCGGGCCTGACCGGGCTCACCACCGCGCTGCTGCTCGCCCGCGCCGGGCGGGAGGTGCTCGTCCTCGAGGACCGCGGCGTCGGCGCCGTCACGACGGGCAACACCACCGGCAAGGTCTCCCTCCTCCAGGGCACCACGCTGTCGCAGGTCCGTTCCTACGCCGGTGACGAGGCGCTCAGCGCCTACGTCACCGCCAACCGGGAGGGCCAGCGGTTCTGGGTCGACACCATCGGGGAGGGTCCGGACCTGCAGCGTCGCGACGCCTACAGCTACGCCACCTCGGCGCAGGGGGAGGAGAAGCTCGCGGCGGAGCTGGCCGCGTGCCGCGCCGCGGGCCTGGCCGTGGAGCACGTCCCGGCGTCGGACACCGAGCTCCCGCCGGGGATCGGGGCCAGCACCGCGCTCCGGCTCCGCGACCAGTACCAGATGCACCCGCTGGGGGTGCTCGGCCGGCTCGTCGAGGAGCTGACCGCGGGCTCCACTTCGCCCGCCTGGAGCCGCAACGCTCGTATGCCGCGACCTACCGGGTGCCGTCCCCACCGCTGCAGGGGATGTACCTCTCCGCCGACTCCTCGACCCGTTCGCTGCGGACCGTGCCCCTTGCGGACGGCGAGCAGCTGGTGGTCGGGGGCAACGGCCACGTCGTCGGTCGGCACCGCGGGCCCACCTCGGAGCTGGTCGCCGACCTCGACGCGTGGACCGCCACGCACTTCCCCGGGGCCGAGCGTGTCCACGCCTGGTCCGCCCAGGACTACCAGTCCTCCGACATGCTGCCGATCGTCGGGCCGGTGGCCGGCACCGACGGTCGCGTCCTGGCCGCGACCGGCTACCAGAAGTGGGGCCTGGCCATGGCCCCCGCGGCCGCGATGGCGCTGGCCGGCCGGCTCACCGGCGACCTGCCGAAATGGGCGCCGGCCCTCGAGGGCACGCGCCTGGGTCTGCGCCCGGCATACAAGACCGGCCTGCTGAACCTCGAGGACGCGCTGCACCTGCTCGGCGGCTGGGGCGAGGTCCTGGTGCGCGCCGGGTCCGGCGACCCGCCCGGCGAGGGGGAGGGACGGGTGCTGCGGGAGGGCGCGGCGCCGGTCGCGGTGAGCCGGGTGGTCGGCCGGCTGCACCGGGTGTCCGCGGTCTGCACCCACCTCGGCGGCCGGCTGCGCTGGAACGACGCGGAGTGCTCCTGGGACTGCCCGCTGCACGGGTCCCGGTTCGCCGCCGACGGCACCCGGCTGGAGGGGCCGGCGACCCGGGACCTGCGGAGGCACTGAGTGGGGGCGGAGCAGGGGTACCGCGGGCCCCTCGCCCGGCCGCTGCCCGAGCTCGACGCCGGCGCCGCGGAACGCTCCTGGCGCCTGGAGCGCCTCGGCTGGGGACTGGTCACCCTCATCGTCGTCCTCGCGCTCGTCGGGGTGTTCGGCCACGGACCGGCCAGCTGGACCAGCACCACGAGCAGCCAGGGTGGGATCGTCCTCGACCACCAGCGGGTGGCCCGGCACAACGCCGACGAGCAGGTGACCCTGCACCTCGGCACGAGCACGGTCCGGGACGGGAGGATCGAGCTCGAGGTGCACGGCGACTGGGTGCAGGCGGTCCGCGTCGACTCCCTGGTCCCCGAGCCCAGCGCCCAGCGCAGCGTCCCCGGCGGACTGCTCCTCGAGTTCGAGGCCGACGCGGTGGCGCCGACCGTCGTGACGCTGTACTACCGCGCCTTCCGCTACGGGTCGCAGGAGGCCGAGATCTCAGCCGGCGGGGACCGGCTGGGCTTCACCCAGTGGGTTCTTCCCTAGGAGGTCGTCGTGGACGCCGTGCTCCGGGCCCTGGCCATGTACCTGGTGCTGCTGCTGCTCTTCCTGATGATCGGCAAGCGGTCGATGTCGCAGGTGACGACGTTCGACTTCGTCATCCTGCTCATCGTGGGGGAGTCGACCCAGCAGGCGCTGCTGGGGGAGGACTTCTCGATCACCCACGCCGCCGTCGTCATCGCGACCCTGCTCGGTCTGGAGCGGCTCTCGGACTACCTCGGCTGGCGGTTCCCCCGGTTCAGGAGGAGCACCAGCGGGACCCCGGTCATCCTCGTCGCGGACGGCAAGCCGCTGATGAGGACGCTGCGCGCCGAGCACCTGACCATCGAGGACGTGACGACCACGGCCCGCGAGACGCACGGGCTGGAACGGCTGGACCAGATCAAGTGGGCGGTGCTCGAGCCCTCCGGCGGGATCTCGGTCGTCCCCTGGTCGGTGGCCGACGAGCCGGGCCGGCCGGTGCCGGACGACGTGCCCAGGCGCTAGCGGGCGGCGAGCACCTCGAGGGTCTGCCGGGCGATCTCCAGCTCCTCGTCGGTGGGGACCACGAACGCGGCGACCCGGCTGCCGGGGGTGGAGATACGGGTCTCACCCCTCGCCGCCGCGTTGGCCTCCCGGTCCAGCTCGATGCCCAGCAGCCCGGCCCGCTCCAGCACGGCCTCGCGCAGCACCGCGCTGTTCTCGCCGATCCCGGCGGTGAACGCGACCGCGTCCAGCCGGCCGAGCACCACAGCGAAGCCGCCGAGGTAGCGCAGCAGCCGGTGCACGACCACGTCGAAGGCCAGGGCGGCCTCCTCGTCGCCCGCGGCGCGGCGCTCGGTCACCTCCCGCCAGTCGCTGCTCCCGCACAGGCCCCGGAGGCCGGACTCCTGGCTCAGCGCGCTGTCGAAACCGTCGGAGTCCAGGCCGGCGACCCGGGTGAGGTGACCGGCCAGACCGGGGTCCAGGTCACCCGGCCGGGTACCCATGACCAGTCCCTCGAGCGGGGTGAGGCCCATGGAGGTGTCGACACTCCGCCCGCCCCGGACCGCGCAGGCGCTGGCGCCGTTGCCGAGGTGCAGCACGATCGTGTTGACCTCCTCGTACGGCCGCCCCAGCAGCTCGGCAGTGCGCCGCGAGACGTAGGCGTGGGAGGTGCCGTGGAACCCGTAGCGCCGCACCCGGTGCTCCTCGCGCCAGGCCCGTGGCACGGCATACGTGTAGGCGGCCGGCGGCATGGTCTGGTGGAAGGCGGTGTCGAACACCGCGACCTGGGGCAGGTCGGGGAACGCCGCGGAGGCCTGCTCGATGCCGAGGATGTTCCCTGGGTTGTGCAGCGGGGCGAGGGGGATGAGCCGCTGCAGGTTGGCCACGACCTCCTCGTCGATGACCGTGGAGGTGCTGAACCGGGCCCCGCCGTGCACCACCCGGTGGCCCACCGCGACCGGGGCCACCTCGGCGAGGTCGGGCCCGTGCTCGGTGAACATCCGCTGCAGGAGCGAGAACGCGACCCCGTGGTCCGGCACCGCCTCGTCCACGGTGTGGGTGCCGTCCGGCCCGGTATGACGCACCCGCCCCGACTCCTGCCCGATCCGCTCGACCAGGCCGGTCGCCAGGGAGGTGGCCGAGCCCGGCCGGACCAGCTGGTACTTCAACGAGGACGAGCCCGCGTTGACGACGAGGACGGCCGGGTCGTCGCTCACGAGCGCCTCGCCTGGATCGCGGTGATGGCGACGGTGTTGATGATGTCGCGCACGGTCGCGCCCCGGGACAGGTCGTTGACCGGCTTCCGCAGGCCCTGGAGCACCGGTCCGATGGCCACGGCGGAGGCGCTGCGCTGGACCGCCTTGTAGGTGTTGTTGCCGGTGTTGAGGTCCGGGAAGATCAGCACGGTCGCCTGCCCGGCGACGGTCGAGTCCTTGATCTTGGTGGCCGCGACCGCGGGGTCGACGGCCGCGTCGTACTGGATCGGGCCCTCCACGGACAGCTCGGGGGCACGCTCGCGGACCAGCTCGGTGGCCCGGCGCACCTTCTCCACGTCGGCTCCGCTGCCGGACCCTCCGGTGGAGTAGGACAGCATCGCCACCCGCGGCTCGATGCCGAAGGCGGCCGCCGTCTGCGCCGAGGAGATGGCGATGTCGGCGAGCTGCTCCGCGGTGGGGTCGGGGTTGACCGCGCAGTCGCCGTAGACGAGCACCCGGTCGGCCAGGCACATGAAGAACACGCTGGAGACCACCGACACGCCCTCGACGGTCCTGATGACCTCCAGCGCGGGCCGGATCGTGTGCGCGGTCGTCGTCACCGAGCCGGAGACCATCCCGTCGGCCCGGCCGGTGAGCACCATCATCGTGCCGAAGTAGGCCGGGTCGGAGACCGTGTCGTGGGCGATCTCGACGGTGACCCCCTTGTGGGCCCGCAGCTCGGCATACAGCCGGGCGAACTCCTCGCGCAGCGGGTCGGTCACCGGGTCGACGATCTCGACCCCGTCGATGCGCACGCCCAGGTCGGCGGCCCGCTGCCGCACCTCCTCGGGATTGCCCAGCAGGGTGAGCCGGGCGATCTGCCGGGCCAGGATCGTGTCGGCCGCCCGGAGGATCCGCTCCTCGGTGCCCTCCGGCAGCACGATGTGGGCGTCGGCCTCTCTCGCCCAGTGGGTGAGCCGGTGCTCGAACATCAGCGGGGTGACCACCCCGCTGGCCCGCTCGGCGGCCTGGGGCAGCAGCGTCGCGACGTCGACCCGCTCGGCGACGGAGGCGACCGCCGCCTCGATCTTGCGCTGGGAGCGGGGACTGATCCGTGCCCGGGCGTGGTGGCAGCGGGTGGCGGTGGTGTAGGTGCCGCCCGTGGTGGTGACGAGGGGGAGCTGGACGCCGAGGCCGTCGATGAGGCGGCGCACCTGGGGGCTCAGCGGGAAGCCACCGTTGAGGATGACGCCCGACAGGTTCGGGAAGGTGCTCGAGCGGTGCGCCTGCAGCGAGGCCAGCAGCACCTCCTCGCGGTCCGACGGGCAGATGACGACGGCGCCCTCGACGAGGCGGTCCAGCACGTGGGGCATGGTCATGCCGGCGACGATGAGGGCCATCGCCTCGCGGTCCAGCAGCTCCTCCTCACCGACGAGGAGCTCGCCGTCACAGGCGGCCATGAGGTCCCGGACGGTGGGGGCGGCGAGCACCGGGTCGGCCGCGAGCACGTAGGCCGCCTGCTCGTCGAAGTGGTCCGCCAGCGCCTGCTCGGTGTCGGTGAGCCGGTCCGGGGCGACCTTGTTGGCGATGACCGCGAGGATCCGGGCGTGGCGCAGCCGGGCCTCGTGCGCGGCCAGCTCGGCGGCGGTGACGACCTCCTCGGGGGACCGGTCGTCGGCGGGGACCACGAGCAGCATCGGTGCCCCGAGGTTGGCCGCGATGCTGGCGTTGACCGAGAACTCGGCGGGCCCGGGCACGTCGGTGAAGTCGGAGCCGACGACGAGCACGGTGTCGTGCTGCGCGGCATAGGCGTGAAAGCGGTCCACGACGGTGCCGACCGCCTTGTCGACGTCGGCGTGCACGTCGTCGTAGGTCACCCCGACGGCCCCCTCGGCGCCGACCGGGGAGCTGGTCCGGGGGAGCAGGACCTGCAGGAGGTGGTCCTCCTCACCGGCCGCGACGATGGGGCGGAACACCCCCACCCGGCCGCCGAGGCTGGTGAGCTGGTCCAGGAGGCCGAGTGCCACGGCGGTCTTCCCGGACCGCGACTCGGCCGAGGCGAGGTAGAGACTCGTGGTCACGCCTCGAACCTATCCGCACCTCGGTGCGCGCGGCACCGGGAGGGGGATCTGACAGGCTAGGGAGCATGAGCGACGAGATCCGAGCCTGGGTCAACGGGCGGCCCGCGAACGAGGGACCGGCCCTGGAGGCCATCGACCACGGCGTGACCGTCGGCGACGGCGTCTTCGAGACCGCGAAGGTGGTCGACGGACGCCCCTTCGCGCTGACCCGGCACCACGACCGGATGGACCGGTCACTGGCCGGTCTGGGGCTGCCGCCGCTGGAGCGGGACCGGATGGACGCGTCGATCCGCGGTGTGCTCGGGGAGGGGCCGTCGATCTCCTTCGGCCGGCTGCGCTACACCGTGACGGCGGGCCCGGGCCCGATGGGCTCGGACCGGCTCGACGGCCCGATGACCTACATCGTCATGGCCGGGGAGGTGCCGCGGCCGGAGCCGACCACCGCGGTGGCCGTCGTGCCGTGGACCCGCAACGAGCGGGCGGCCACGGTCGGCCTGAAGACCACGTCCTACGCGGACAACGTCGTCGCCCTGGCCGCGGCCAAGGCGCTGGGCGCGACCGAGGCACTCTTCGGCAACACCGTCGGCGACCTGTGCGAGGGCACCGGGTCCAACGTCTTCGTCGTCGTGGACGGCGTCGTCTACACCCCGCCGCTGTCCAGCGGCCCGTTGGCGGGCATCACCCGCGCCCTGACCATCGAGTGGTCCCGCGAGGACGGCATCGAGGTGCGCGAGGAGCGGCTGCCGCTGTCCGTGCTGTCCGAGTGCGACGAGGTGTTCATCACCTCCAGCACGCGGGACGTCCAGGCCGTCCACGCGGTCCGGGTGGTGGGCGAGGTGACCACGGCGGTCGGCGTCCTGCCGGCCCCGGACGTGGTCGGGCGCGAGCTGCCCGCCCCGGGCCCGGTGACCGAGCGGATCGCCCAGCTGTTCGCCAAGCGCTCCGAGGAGCAGGTCGACCCCTGAGCGGTGGGCACTCCCCAGTGGCCCGGGCCACGATGGGTCGATGGGACCGCAGCGCGAAGGTGACGACCGGCAGCGCCGGGCACGGCCCGGCTACCACGACCCGACCCACGGGATCGGCGGTGCGCCACCGGCCCGCAGCGCCCTGACCCTGCGCCTCGTCCTCGCCGCGGTGGGGGTGACGGGGGCGATTAGGAGACCGGGGGAGCGACCCGCTATCGTGCGTGGTCGCCACGGACGTGTAGCTCAGTTGGTTAGAGCGTTCGCTTCACACGCGAAAGGTCAGGGGTTCGAGTCCCTTCACGTCCACCCGGACGCGGCCTGGACAGCGGAGACGCTGACCGGGCCGTTTCGCTTCTCCCGGCCGTGACGCGGCGCTGCGGTCCTGGTGCGGCCGTCACCGGCGCCACGCCTTCCTCGGGAGAAGGGCGGGGGATGACCGACCCGAAGGGCTCCTGGCCACAGCCCGGGGACCGCGTCACGGCGGTCTTCCACGAGACGGAGGTCAACGGCCTCGGGGTGAACGGGGTGTGGACCTCGGCCGGCAGCGCCGCCGGCCTGGACATGTGCCTCGAGCTGGTCCGCCGGGACCTCGGTGCGGCCGTCGCCAACGAGGTCGCCCGCCGGGTCGTGACGCCCCCACGCCGGCACGGCGGGCAGGCGCAGTACGTCCGCGTGGTGGCGCCCGCACGACCCCACGCGCTGGACGTGGAGGCATGGGCGCGGCAGCACCTCGACACCGCCACCATCGGCGAGCTGGCCCGGGTCGCCGGTGTCAGCGTCCGGACGCTGCACCGCCGGTTCCGTGCCCGGACCGGGCGTTCACCGCAGGACTGGCTGCTCGACGAGCGGGTGAATGCCGCCGCCGACCTCCTCGAGAGCACCGACATGACCACGGAGGCCGTCGCCCGCCGGGTCGGCCTGGGTACGGCCAGCAACCTGCGTGCCCGGTTCACCGACCGCTACGGCGTCCCCCCGTCGGAGTACCGCCGGACCTTCACCAGGGTCGGCCCGGGTAGGACCGCCTGGAGCCGGCGACGTCCGGCTCGCCCCGGGCGAAGGAGGGACGAAAGGCCCTGATCAGGGGCGGTCAAGTCGCACTACGCTCGTCATACAAGGCGTACCGGACCGTCCGAGGGGAGGAGCACTCGATGAAGGCCTGGGTCGTCGACCAACCGGGACCGATCGCGAACCGTCCGCTGCGCCTCGTCGACCGTCCCGAACCGGTACCGGGTCCGGGTGAGGTCCGGGTGCGGGTGGAGGCCTGCGGGGTGTGCCGCACCGACCTGCACCTGGCGGAGGGCGACCTCGCACCGCGTCGCCCGCAGACGGTGCCGGGGCACGAGGTGGTCGGGCGGGTGGACCAGGTGGGTCCGGACTGCACCCGTTTCGCCGTCGGCGACCGGGTGGGCATCGCCTGGCTGCGGTGGACCTGCGGCGCGTGCCGGTGGTGCCGCACCGGAAGGGAGAACCTCTGCCCGCTGGCCCGGTTCACCGGGTGGGACGCCGACGGTGGTTTCGCCGAGCTGGCGGTCGTGCCGGAGGCCTTCGCCTACGCGCTCCCCGACGCCCTCGCCCCCGAGAAGGCCGCGCCCCTGCTGTGCTCGGGCATCGTTGGCTACCGCGCGCTCAAGCGCGCCACCCTGCCGCCGGGAGGCCGGCTGGGGATCTACGGTTTCGGTGCCTCGGCCCACCTCGTCGCCCAGGTCGCGATACGGCAGGGCGCGGTCGTCCACGTGATGACCCGCTCCGAGGCCGCCCAGGAGCTGGCGTTGCGGCTCGGGGCCGCCTCGGCGCAGGGCGCCGCCGACCCGCCGCCCGAGCCCCTGGACGCGGCGATCCTCTTCGCCCCGGTCGGCACCCTCGTCCCTCCGGCGCTGCGGGCGCTGGACCGCGGGGGAGTGGCGGTCATCGCCGGGATCCACCTCACCGACGTCCCGACCCTCGTCTACGAGGACGAGCTCTTCTACGAGAAGGAGCTGCGCAGCGTCACCGCCAACACCCGCGCCGACGGGGAGGAGCTGCTCCGCCTGGCGGCCCACCTCGGGATCGAGCCGACGACCACGGCGCGCGCCCTCACCGACGCCGCCGACACCCTCGCGGACCTGGCGGCCGACCGGTACGAGGGCGCGGCCGTCCTCCTCACGGACCGGGTCTGAGATGGGCGGGCACCGGGCCGCGACCCTCACCTTCCTGGGTGCGGCCGGGACCGTCACCGGCTCCCGGACCCTGCTCGGGCTGGACGGCCGCGAGGTCCTGGTGGACGCCGGCCTGTTCCAGGGGGAGAAGCGGTGGCGGCTGCGCAACTGGGAGCCGTGGCCGCGGGACCCCACGACCCTGACCGACGTGGTGCTCACCCACGCCCACCTCGACCACTGCGGCTACCTCCCGGTCCTCGTGCGCGAGGGGTTCCACGGCCGGGTCTGGTGCACCGAGGGCACCCGCGCGCTGGTCGAGATCGTGCTGCGGGACGCCGCGCACCTGCAGGAGGCGGACGCCGCGTACGCCGCACGCGCCGGCTTCTCGCGCCACCGGCCCCCGTTGCCGCTGTACTCCGTGGCCGACGTGGAGCGCACCCTGCCGCTGCTGACAACGGTCCCGTTCGACGAGGACGTGCCGGTCGGGGACGACCTGAGCGTGCGGATGACGAGGGCCGGGCACATCCTGGGCGCGGCCAGTGTCACCCTGCGCTGGGACGGCGGATCGGTCGTGTTCTCCGGGGACCTGGGCCGCGCGGAGCACCCCGTGCTGCGGTCGCGGGACGTCCCGCCGGGTGCGCCGTTCGTCGTGCTGGAGTCCACCTACGGGGACCGGGACCACCCCGAGCCGGACGGACCGCCGCACGAGGAGCTGGCCGACGTCGTACGGCGCACGGTCCGGCGGGGCGGCAGCGTGCTCATCCCGGCGTTCGCGGTGGACCGCACCGAGGTGGTGCTCCGGGCGCTCAGCGACCTGTGGCGCGACGGGCGGATCCCCCGGGTGCCGGTGCACGTCGACAGCCCGATGGCCCTGGCGGCGCTGGACGTCTACCGGGACCCCCGGTTCCGGGACGAGCTGCGACCCGAGCTACGCGACGGTGACCTGGTGCAGCTGCCCGACCTTCACGAGGCGCGCAGTGCCGCCGAGTCGATCGAGCTGAACGACCCGCGCTCGCCGTGCATCGTCATCAGCGCCTCGGGCATGGCCACCGGTGGGCGGGTCCTGCACCACCTGCGGCACATGCTGCCGGACCGGCGTCACTCGGTCGTGCTCACCGGATACCAGGCCGTCGGCACCCGCGGCCGGGACCTCGCCGAGGGCGCCCGGCTCATCAAGATGCACGGGAGGTACGTGCCGGTGCGCGCCGAGGTCGTCCTCGTCGAGGAGTTCTCGGTGCACGCCGACGCCGACGAGCTGCTCGGATGGGTCGGCGCCCTGCGGCCGGTGCCCGAGACGGTGTTCGTCAACCACGGCGAGCCGGAGGCCGCGGCGGCCCTGGCAGCGCGCATCGACAGCGAGCTCGGCATCGTCGCCGTGGCCCCCCGCCACGGCGAGGTGGTCAGCGTCCGCCCCGGGACGCTCTGACCGACGGGACCATGGTCCCGGCCAATTCGTGCCGGTCGCCCCTGCCTGTGCGGACGGGGTGGCGACAGCCTGGGAGCAGGTAGAACCGGCCACCACCCAGGAGGAGATCATCATGGCCACCCGAATCAGGCGAACCACCACCATCGCCGCCACCACCGTGCACGGAGCGCACGACGAGCTCGTCGGCGTCGAGCACACCAACAACCACTGGCTGAGCCCCGCCGCCCGCCGCGTCATGGCGGTCGTCCGGATCATGTTCGGCTTCACGTTCCTGTGGGCCTTCGTCGACAAGACCTTCGGCCTCGGCTTCGCCACCCCGGCGGAGCGCGCCTGGGTCAACGGCGGCGACCCCACCTTCGGCTACCTGTCCAACGCCGACGGCACGTTCGGCTCGTTCTTCCAGGGCCTGGCCGGCCAGGCCTGGGTCACCTGGCTGTTCATGCTCGGCCTGCTGGGCATCGGCCTGGCGCTCATCGGCGGCATCGGGATGCGCATCGCCGCCGTGGCCGGTGCGCTGATGTACGGCCTGATGTACCTGGCCTCGCTGCCCCTGGAGAACAACCCCGTCGTGGACGACCACCTGACCGGCGCGGTCATCGTGGTCCTCCTCGCGCTGGCCTACGCCGGCGACACCTGGGGCCTGGGCAACTGGTGGAAGCAGACCGCCCTCGTCAAGCGGTTCCCCTGGCTGCGGTGAGGGCAGCGGCCCACTCCACCGAGCCGGCCCCGACCGAGAGCCCCCGGGCACACGGAGAGCCCCGGGGGCTCTCTCGTGCCCGCCGGCACCGATGAGTCCGGCACGGCGACCGGGTCTTCCCAGGGCATGGACAGCCCCACCACCCCGCCGCCCGTCCGCTCGACCATCCTGGAGGTCCCCGGCGCCACCCTGACGTATGACGTGCGCGGTGACCTCGGAGACGGTCACCGGCCCCTGTTCCTCATCGGGTCCCCGATGGACGCCTCCGGGTTCACCACCCTCGCCTCCTTCTTCACCGACCGCCCGGTGGTCACCTACGACCCCCGCGGCTGTGCCCGCAGCACCAAGGACGACCCGGGGACGCCGTCGACACCGGAGGAGCACGCCGACGACGTCCGTCGGGTCGTCGAGAACCTCGGGACCGGGCCGGTCGACCTCTTCGCCAGCAGCGGGGGAGCCGTCAACGCGCTGGCGGTGGTCGCGCACCACCCCGAGGTGGTGTCCACGGTGGTGGCCCACGAGCCGCCGGCGCTCCCGGTCCTGCCGGACGCCGAGGCCGCCCTGGCGGCGACCCGCGACGTCCACGAGACCTACCAGCACGCCGGGCTGGGGCCGGCCATGGCCAAGTTCATCGCGCTGACCAGCCACCGGGGCCCGGTGGGCCCGGACTACCCCGACGGCGCCGCGCCCGACCCGCAGGCCTACGGCCTGCCGACCCAGGACGACGGGGACCGCACCGACCCCCTGCTGGGCCAGAACCTCGTCTCCTGTTGCAGCTACGCCCCGGACACGGATGCGCTCCGGGAGGCGCCCGTCCGTCTCGTCGTCGCCGTGGGGGAGGAGTCCGGTCAGGAGATCGCCGGCCGCGCCGGCCGCGCGCTCGCCCAGCGCCTCGGCGTCGCGCCCGCGGTGTTCCCCGGTGGCCACGCGGGCTTCCTCGGCGGGGAGTACGGGATGCAGGGACAGCCGGAGCCGTTCGCCCGGCGGCTGCGGGAGGTGCTCGACGAGGTCTGAGCCGCGGGGGTCAGGTGCCCGCGCGGACCCGGAACTGGCGACCGGTCACCTGGTCGGGGTCGATCCGGACGAACACCGGCTTCGCGCCGCCCTGCCACGGGGTGACCCCGAGGTCCATCGCCTCCAGGGTGTCGTGGATGGACCGGATCTCGTGGGCCCGCCCCTTGACCACGACGCTCCAGGCGGTGTCGTCGTCCCGACCGTCGATCTCGAACGCGACCAGCTGCCCGGAGGCGGCCGCGAGCTTGGTGCCCTCCGCGGTGCGGAAGACCAGGCTGCCCCGGTCGACGACGTGGTTCACGGGGAAGATGTCCGGTCCGCTGAAGCCGACGACGACGGCCAGCCGGCCGTACGGCGCCTCGCGGAGCCTGGCCCAGCACTCGTCGACGCTCAGCACGGTGAGATCGGGTGCGCCCATGGCTCGACCCTAGACGGCCCGCCCCCGCCCCGACCATGGACCAAGGTCCCGACCTGCGGCGTCCCCGGCCGACCGTCGGGAGATAGGCTGCCCCTCGCGCGGCGCTCCCGCCGCGCACCCCATGACCACCCGTCCCAGAGGAGCACACGTGTCGGCCCAGATCACCGTGACCGTCGCAGGCAGCGAGCGAACGGTGGAGCAGGGGACGACCGCCGGCGACCTGTTCCGGGGCCGGCCCGAGGTCGTCGTCGCCCGTGTCGACGGCGAGCTGCGCGACCTCGCCCACGTCCTCGAGGACGGCGCCACCGTCGAGCCGGTGACCATCGACTCCGAGGACGGCCTGGCGGTCCTGCGCCACTCCACCGCGCACGTCCTGGCCCAGGCGGTGCAGCAGGTGTTCCCGGAGGCACGGCTGGGCATCGGACCGCCGGTCCGGGACGGCTTCTACTACGACTTCGACGTCCCGGAGCCGTTCACGCCGGAGGACCTGAAGAAGCTGGAGAAGGTGATGCAGCGCATCATCAACTCCGGCCAGACGTTCCGGCGCCGACCGGTCACCGACGAGGAGGCCCGCAGGGAGCTGGCCGCCGAGCCGTACAAGCTGGAGCTCATCGGCCTCAAGGGCGGCGGCGCCGAGGACGCGGCCGAGGGCGCCTCGGTCGAGGTCGGCGGCTCCGAGCTGACCATCTACGACAACGTCGACCGCGACGGCACCGTGGTGTGGAGCGACCTGTGCCGCGGTCCGCACCTGCCGACTACGAAGATCATCGGCAACGCGTTCAAGCTCATGCGCACCGCGGCCGCCTACTGGCGGGGCAGCGAGAAAAACCCCCAGCTGCAGCGCATCTACGGCACGGCCTGGCCCACCAAGGCCGACCTCACGGCATACCTGGAGCGCCTGGCCGAGGCGGAGCGGCGCGACCACCGCCGCCTCGGCGCCGAGCTCGACCTCTACTCCTTCCCCGAGGAGATCGGCTCCGGCCTGCCGGTGTTCCACCCCAAGGGCGGGGTGATCAAGCGGGTGATGGAGGACTACGTCCGCCAGCGCCACATCGAGGAGGGGTTCCTCTACGTCGGCACCCCGCACCTGGCCAAGGAGGGACTGTTCCACACCTCCGGGCACCTGCCGTACTACGCCGACACGATGTTCCCCCCGATGGAGCTCGAGGGGACGAGCTACTACGTCAAGGCGATGAACTGCCCGATGCACAACCTCATCTACCGGTCGCGGGGCCGCTCCTACCGTGACCTGCCGATGCGGCTGTTCGAGTTCGGGTCGGTGTACCGCTACGAGAAGTCCGGCGTGGTGCACGGGCTGACGCGGGTGCGCGGTATGACGCAGGACGACTCCCACTCCTACGTCACCCCCGAGCAGGCCCCGGACGAGGTGCGCCACCTGCTCCGGTTCATCCTCGGGCTGCTCAAGGACTTCGGCCTGTCGGACTACTACCTGGAGCTGTCCACCCCGGACATGACCGGTGACAAGAAGGACAAGTTCCAGGGCACGCCGGAGCAGTGGGACCAGGCCATCAAGGTCCTCGAGGAGGCCGCCCGCGAGACCGGGCTGGAGCTCGTGCCCGATCCCGGGGGGGCGGCGTTCTACGGCCCGAAGATCTCGGTGCAGGCACGCGACGCGATCGGCCGGCACTGGCAGATGTCGACGATCCAGTACGACTTCAACCAGCCCGAGGGCTTCCAGCTGGAGTACCAGGCCGCCGACGGGACCCGGCAGCGGCCGGTGATGATCCACTCGGCCAAGTTCGGCTCCATCGAGCGGTTCATCGGCGTCCTCGTCGAGCACTACGCCGGGGCGTTCCCGCCCTGGCTGGCCCCGGTGCAGGTCGTCGGCATCCCGGTGGCCGAGCCGTTCTACGGGTACCTCGAGAACGTGGCACAGCAGCTGCGGGCGCGGGGCATCCGGGTCGAGGTCGACACCTCCGACGACCGGTTCCCCAAGAAGATCCGCACCGCCCAGAAGCAGAAGGTGCCGTTCATGCTCATCGCGGGTGAGGACGACCGGTCCGCCGGTGCCGTGTCGTTCCGCTACCGGGACGGCTCGCAGAAGAACGGCGTGCCGGTCGAGCAGGCCATCGAGGAGATCGTCACGGCCGTCCGCAAGCGCATCCAGGTCTGAGGCGCCCGACCGAAAAGGAAGAGTCCTGAACCTTTTCGGCCGGTTGGTGCGACAGTTCAGGTATGGAGGGGCCAGGGGCTCTCACCGACGCCGAGCTGATGACAGCACTGGCCGAGGGGGACCTCGCCGGCCTGCGGGAGCTCTACCGGCGCCATGCCCCCTGGCTCTCGCTCCGGCTGGCCCGTCGCTGCCCCGACCCGGACGTCGTCGCCGACGCGCTGCAGGACTGCTTCACCGCCGTATGGCGTGACGCCCGCCGGTGGCGCGGTGACGGTGAGCTCGGGGCCTGGCTGTGGAGGATCGCGGTGCGCCGGCTGGTGTCCCGGCTGCGCACCCGCGACCGGCAGCACGCCCTGCCGACGCGGCCCTGGACCGAGGGCGACGACGATGCCTCGCCGGTGCCCAGCGCCGAGGAGCGGGTCCTGCTCGGCGTGGAGTACGGCGGTCTCGGGGCCGCGCTGCAGCGGCTGAGCCCGGAGCTGCCTGCCGTCGTCCAGGCCACCGTGCTCGACGGGCTCACCAACAGGGAGGCCGCCGAGCTCCTCGGGATCCCGCACGGGACCGTCAAGAACCGGCTCCACAGGGCTCGCGCGCAGCTGCGCGCCGAGCTGGCGGGAGGTCTGGCATGAGCACCCGGCCCGACAGCGGACCCGAGACGGGCTGGCACGTCGGTGAGAGCGAGCTGCGGGCCTACGCGGCCGGCCGGACCCCGTTCGCGGTCGCCACGTCGCTGGAGGAGCACCTGCTCCGCTGCGACTCCTGCCGCGCCAGGGTGGCCACGGTGGTCGACCCCGCGCCGCTGGAGCAGATCTGGGAGCGGGTGGCGGTGCAGGTGCAGGCACCGCAGGTCCCGCTCCTGGAGCGGCTGGCGCGGCGCGTCGGCCTGACCGAGCAGGACGCGCTCCTCCTGGCCGGCGCGCCCTCCGTCCGGGGCGCCTGGCTGCTGTCGGTCCTCCTCTGCGTGCTGTTCGCCCTCACCGCGGGTCTCGACGCCGGCCGGCTGTCGCTCACGGCCCTGCTCGTGGCACCGCTGCTCCCGGTCGCCGCGGTCGTCCTCGCCTACGGGCAGGACTCCGACCCCCTGTGGGAGCACGCCCTGTCCGCGCCGTACCCGGTGGTGCGCCTGGTCGTCGTCCGCGTGCTCCTGGTGGCCGGCTCGGCCGTCCCGGTCACGGCCCTCGCCGCGGTCGCGCTCGCGGAGCGCCGCTGGTTCGCCGTCGCGTGGCTGGTGCCCGCGCTGGCCTGCGCCGCGCTCACCCTGGCCCTGTCGACCTGGGTCGGGGTCACCCGCGCCGCTGCCTCGGTCACCGCGCTGTGGTCCCTGGTGGCCGTCGTCATCGCCGAGCCGTCACGGGCCGGGACGGCCGCCGCCCTGGTCTCCTGGCCGGCCCTCGTCTCCTACACCGCCGTGGCCCTCGTCGCCTCGGCCGTCTTCTGGCTCCGCAGCGACCAGCTGTCCTACCCGGGGAGGTTCCCGTGACCACGACCGTCAGCCTGAGCGGTGTCGGCAGGCGCTACGGCGCCACCACGGCACTGCAGGACGTCCACCTCGCCCTCGGCCCCGGGATCACCGGGCTGCTCGGGCCGCCCGGGCCGCCGGCCCCCCCCACTGAGCGGCGTCAGCCCTCCGTCGTGTCGGTCGGCTCGAGGAGGAACACCGGGATCTGCCGGGAGGTGCGCTCCTGGTACTCGGCATACGGCGGGAACGCCGCGACGGCCCGCTCCCACCAGATCTCGCGCTCCTCACCCTCGACGAGGCGGGCGCGCAGGCCGGTGATGTGCCGGCTGCCGTCCTGGACGGAGACCTCGGGGTTCACCTTGAGGCTGTGGACCCACACCGGGTCCTTCGGCCGGCCACCGGCGCTGCCGACCGCGACGTAGGTGCCCTCGTGCTCGACCCGCATCAGCGGCACCCGCCGCGGGCGACCGCTCTTCGCGCTCCGCATCGTCACCACGACGACGGGGCGGTTCTGGACGTGGACGACGTCGGTCGTGCCGGCGGCGTCGATCTGCTCCAGCTGCCGGCGCACCCACTCGGTCGCCGGTGGGATCTCGTTCTCCAGGGTGGTCGTCATACCGGCCGCAACGCGCGCCCCACCTCGCGCATTTCCCTGGCCGGGGTGTGACCGCTGACAACGGGCGCGAACGCGCTGCATAGGATCGGGCCCATGGCGCAGGGTGAGCGGCTCGAGGACGCCGCGGCGTTCGCGGGCGTCCGGGACGGCTTCGAACGACTCTGGACCCCCCACCGGATGGCCTACATCCGGGGCGAGAAGCCGACGCCCGACGACCGGGGGGAGTGCCCGTTCTGCACCGCCCCGCAGCGGGACGACGAGGAGGGCCTCATCGTCCACCGCGGCCGGCGCTGCTACGTCGTGCTCAACCTCTTCCCGTACAACCCGGGACACCTGCTCGTCTGCCCCTACCGGCACGTGCCGCTCTACGTCGACCTCGACGCCGAGGAGCTGGCGGAGTTCTCCGATCTGACCCGGCAGGCGCTGCGGGCGCTGGAACGGGCCTCGAACCCGGCCGGGTTCAACATCGGGATGAACCAGGGGGCCGTCGCCGGCGCCGGCCTGGCCGCCCACCTGCACCAGCACATCGTCCCGCGGTGGGGCGGTGACATGAACTTCCTGCCGATCGTGGGCCGGACCAAGGCCCTGCCGATGCTGCTGGCGGACGTGCGGGAACAGCTCGTCGAGGCGTGGCCGGACGAGGACGCCCCTCCGGATCGTTAGAGTGTGCCCGCCATGCTCAACCGCTACGCCCGGGCGTTCTTCACCGCGATCTTCACCCCCACCGCGCGATTCCTGCTGCGGATGGGGGTCAGTCCCGACGTCGTCACCCTGGTCGGGACCCTGGGCGTCTGCGTCGGGGCCCTGGCGTTCTTCCCCCGGGGTGAGCTGTTCTGGGGGACGATGTTCATCACCGCCTTCGTCTTCACCGACCTCATCGACGGGACGATGGCGCGGATGTCCGACCGGGTCACCTCCTGGGGCGCGTTCCTCGACTCCACCCTCGACCGGATCGGTGACGCCGCCATCTTCGGCGGCCTGGTCCTGTACTTCACCGGAGTCGGCGACGACGCGGTCAGCGCCGCCCTGGCGCTGGCCTGCCTGGCGCTGGGCTTCGTCACCAGCTACGCCCGCGCCCGCGCCGAGGGGCTGGGCATGCGGGCCGACGTCGGCATCGCCGAGCGCGCCGAGCGACTGGTCGCGGTCCTCGTGACGACCGGCTTCGTCGGTCTCGGCCTGCCCGAGTGGGTGCTCACCGCCGTCCTCGCCCTCCTCGCCGTGGCGAGCCTGGTCACGGTCGTGCAGCGGATGCTGTCGGTCCGGACCCAGGCCCGCCAGGGGGTGAGCGGGTGAGTGCCGCCGCCGACCGGGTGAGCCTGTTCGGCTTCCGGCTGGGCTGGCGGGCTGTCCGCCGTATGCCGGAGCGCGCGGCCTACGCACTCTTCGACCGGATCGCGGTGGTCACCCACCGCCGGAACACGACCTCCGTGCAACGCCTGCGCGCCAACTACGCGCGGGTCCGCCCCGAGCTCGGGCCCGCCGCGCTGGACGCCCTCACCCGGGAGGGGATGCGCTCCTACCTGCGCTACTGGTGCGACGCGTTCCGGCTGCCCGACCTCGACCCCGACGAGCTGGCCCGCAGGGTCAGGGTGGAGGGTGACGGCCCGGTCCGCGAGGCGCTCGGCAGCGGCCGCGGTGCGGTCTGCTTCCTCGGCCACCTCGGCAACTGGGACCTCGCCGGCGCCTGGTCCACCCACCACCTCGCCCCGGTGACCACCGTCGCCGAGCGGCTCCGACCCGAGGAGCTGTTCGAGGAGTTCCTCGGGTACCGCGAGGCGCTCGGGATGACGATCCTCCCGCTGACCGGCGGCGACGGGGCGTTCCGGCAGCTGGTCCGCGCCGTCCGCGCCGGGGGCCTGGTGCCCCTGCTCGCCGACCGCGACCTGACCAGCACCGGGGTCGAGGTCACCTTCTGCGGACGCCCCGCCCGGATGGCCCCCGGGCCGGCCGCGCTGTCCCTGTCCACCGGCGCCCCCCTGTTCCCCGTCTCCGTCCACTACGAGCCGCGCCCGGACCGCCCGCCCGGCCCCGCGTCGTACATGATCGTCATCACCTTCGGTCCAGCCCTGGAGGCCGCGCCCGGGACCCGGCAGGAGCAGGTCCGCGACCTCACCCAGCAGTGCGCCGACTTCCTCGCCGCCGCGGTGCGCGAGCACACCGAGGACTGGCACATGATGCAGCGGGTCTTCGTGCCCGCCGGGGAGGTGGTCGGGTGAGGATCGGCCTGGTCAGCCCCTACTCCTTCGACGTGCCCGGTGGCGTGCAGCTGCACGTGCGGGACCTTGCCGAGCACCTCATCTCCCGCGGCCACGAGGTGAGCGTCCTCGCGCCCGCCGACGACGACACCCCGCTGCCTCCCTACGTCGTCAGCGCCGGCAAGGCCGTCCCGGTCCGCTACAACGGCTCGGTGGCCCGTCTCGCGTTCGGGCCCGTCGTCTCCTCCCGGGTGAACCGCTGGGTCGAGGAGGGCCAGTTCGACGTCGTGCACATCCACGAGCCCGCCAGCCCCAGCGTGAGCATGCTGGCCCTGTGGGCGGCGGAGGGGCCGGTGGTGGCGACGTTCCACACCTCGATCAAGAAGTCCCGGGCCCTCAAGGTCGCCCAGCCCATGCTCCGCGGCAGCTTCGAGAAGATCTCCGCCCGCATCGCGGTGTCCCCGACGGCCCGCCGGATGGTCACCAACTACCTCGGTGCCGACTCGGTCGTCATCCCCAACGGCGTGTACGTCGCCTCGTTCCGCCCCGACGGGGACCGCCCGGAGCGCTACCAGCGCACCGAGGCGCCGACGGTGGTCTTCCTCGGCCGGTTCGAGGAGCCCCGCAAGGGGTTGTCCGTGCTCGTCGCCGCGGCGCCGGGCATCCTCGCCGAGCACCCGGACGCCCGGTTCCTCGTCGCCGGGCCCGGCGACGTCTCCGAGGTGGACCGGAGCCTGCCGGAGAAGGTCGCCCGGTCGTTCCGCTTCCTCGGGCCGGTGTCCGACGCGGAGAAGATCGCGCTGCTCAACGACGCCGACGTCTACGTGGCCCCCAACACCGGGGGCGAGAGCTTCGGGATCATCCTCGTCGAGGCCCTCGCCGCCGGGGCGCCGGTCGTGGCCAGCGACCTCGGCGCGTTCCGTGACGTCCTCGAGGACGGCCGCGCCGGCCTGCTCTTCCCGGTCGGGGACGCGCGGGGCCTGGCCACCCAGGTGAACCGGCTGCTGCGCCACCCCGAGCTGCGGCGCCAGATGGCCGAGTCCGGGCTGCGGCGCGCCTGGGACTTCGACTGGTCCCGCGTCGGCGAGCAGGTGCTGGCCGTGTACGAGTCCGTGCGCAGCAGCGCACACCCCCGTGTCGGGCTGGACACCGCGTCCCCCCGTCCCTGGATGGCCTGGAGGCGCCGGTGAGAGTCACCCCCCTGACCGAGTTCCTCATGTGGTCCGGCCTGGTCCTGGCGGTCCTGCTGGCCGTCGGCTGGTTCCTGTCCTACACCGCGGTCCGGCTGGACCGCCTGCACCACCGGATGAACGCCACCGCCGCGGCCCTGGACGCGCAGCTGGTGCGCCGGGCCGAGGCCGCCCTGGAGGTCGCGCTCAGCGAGGAGCTGGACCCGGCCACCTCGACGCTGCTCGCCGCCGCCGCCACCGAGGCCCTGGAGTCCCCGGGCCCGTGGACCACGGAGCGGCAGCGCGCGGAGTCCAACCTCACCGAGGTGCTCCGCGCCGTCTCCGACGCCCTGCCCGAGGGCGACCCGGACGACCCCGACGACCTGTTCCGGCGCCTCCACGGCGCCGGGCTGCGGGTGCAGCTGGCCCGGCGGTTCCACAACGAGGCGGTGCGCGACGTCATACGGCTGCACGAGCGGCCGCAGACCCGCCTGTTCCGGCTCAAGGGGCACACGCCCACGCCGGAGCCGGTCGAGTTCGACGACGCCTGGCCACCGCTGCCGGACCAGGCAGCCCTCCCGCGGTCGTAGACTGAGGGGGACCCCACCCCCGCAGACCCAGAGGACGAGCACGCATGAGCACCACCGAGACCACGCCCACGCACGAGGCCGGCACCGTCCGGGTCAAGCGGGGCATGGCCGACATGCTCAAGGGCGGCGTCATCATGGACGTCGTCACCCCCGAGCAGGCCAAGATCGCCGAGGACGCCGGCGCGGTGGCCGTCATGGCGCTGGAGCGGGTCCCCGCGGACATCCGCGCCCAGGGCGGGGTGGCCCGGATGAGCGACCCGGACATGATCCAGGGCATCATCGACGCCGTCTCGATCCCGGTGATGGCCAAGGCCCGGATCGGCCACTTCGTCGAGGCGCAGGTGCTCCAGGCGCTGGGCGTCGACTACATCGACGAGTCGGAGGTGCTCACCCCTGCCGACTACGAGCACCACATCGACAAGTGGCAGTTCACCGTGCCGTTCGTGTGCGGCGCGACCAACCTGGGGGAGGCCCTGCGCCGCATCACCGAGGGCGCGGCCATGATCCGCTCCAAGGGCGAGGCCGGCACCGGTGACGTCTCCAACGCCACCACCCACATGCGCCGGATCCGCGCCGAGATCCGCCGGCTGCAGAGCATGGCCGAGGACGAGCTCTACGTCGCGGCCAAGGAGCTGCAGGCGCCGTACCCGCTGGTCCGCGAGGTCGCCGAGAAGGGGAAGCTGCCGGTCGTGCTGTTCACCGCCGGCGGCATCGCCACCCCCGCCGACGCGGCGATGATGATGCAGCTGGGCGCCGAGGGCGTGTTCGTCGGCTCCGGCATCTTCAAGTCCGGCGACCCGGTCAAGCGCGCCGAGGCGATCGTCAAGGCCACGACGTTCTACGACGACCCCGACGTCGTCGCCAAGGTCTCCCGCGGCCTGGGCGAGGCGATGGTCGGCATCAGCGTCGACGAGATCCCGCAGCCGCACCGGCTGGCCGAGCGCGGCTGGTGACCGGCGCGAGCACGACGTCCCCGATCGTCCGCGTCGGCGTCCTGGCGGTCCAGGGTGACGTCCGGGAGCACCTGCGCGCCCTGACGCTGGCCGGCGCCGACGCGGTGCCGGTGCGCCGCCCCGAGGAGCTGGCGCAGGTCGACGGGCTGGTCATCCCCGGCGGGGAGTCCACGACCATCGACCGGCTGCTGCGCGTCTTCGAGTTGGCCGAGCCGCTCCGCCGCCGGCTCGAGGACGGCATGCCGGCCTTCGGGTCCTGCGCCGGCATGATCATGCTGGCCACCGAGGTGCTCGACGGCCGCCCCGACCAGCAGAGCCTCGGAGCGCTGGACATCACGGTGCGCCGCAACGCCTTCGGCCGCCAGGTCGACTCCTTCGAGTGCGACCTGGACGTGACCGGGCTGGAGGGCGGGCCGTTCCGCGCCGTCTTCATCCGCGCCCCGTGGGTCGAGCGGACCGGGCCGGACGTCGAGGTCCTGGCCTCGGTCGACCACGAGGGCGTCGAGCACGTCGTCGCGGTGCGGTCCGGCGGCGTGATGGCCACCTCCTTCCACCCCGAGCTGACCGACGACCACCGCATCCACGGCCTGTTCGTAGACCTGGTGCGGCAGCGGGTCGGTACCATCGGGCACCGTCCTGACACCCTCCCGACGAACAGCGAGAACTGAATGGCCGGGCACTCCAAGTGGGCGACGACCAAGCACAAGAAGGCCGCCCTCGACGCCAAGCGGGGCAAGCTCTTCGCGAAGCTGATCAAGAACATCGAGGTGGCGGCGCGCACCGGGGGCGGTGACCCGGCGGGCAACCCGACGCTGTTCGACGCGATCCAGAAGGCCAAGAAGTCCTCGGTCCCCAACGACAACATCGAGCGGGCGATCCGCCGGGGTTCGGGCGCCGAGGCGGGTGGCTCGGACTACGAGGCGATCACCTACGAGGGCTACGCCCCGGGTGGCGTGGCGATCCTCATCGAGTGCCTGACCGACAACCGCAACCGCGCGGTCATGGAGGTCCGCACCGCGCTGACCCGCAACGGCGGGTCGATGGCCGACAGCGGGTCGGTGGCCTACCTGTTCAACCGCAAGGGTGTCGTCGTGGTGAAGAAGGACCAGGGCGGCGCCGCGGCCTCCGAGGACGACCTGCTCGAGGTGGTCCTCGACGCCGGCGCCGAGGAGATCAACGACCTCGACGACGCCTGGGAGATCGTCTCCGAGGCCGGCGACCTCGTGGCGGTGCGCACCGCACTGCAGGAGGCCGGGGTGGACTACGAGTCCGCCGACGTGTCGTTCCTGCCCAGCGTGGAGGTGCCGCTGGAGGACCCCGAGAGCGCCCGCAAGGTGATCCGGGTCATCGAGGCCCTCGAGGACTGCGACGACGTGCAGAACGTCTACAGCAACGCCGACATCCCCGACGCGGTGATGGAGCAGCTCGAGGACGCGTGATCCGCGCCCGGCACGGCGCGTCATACCCCGTTCCGTCGGGGCGGTGACGTAACGTGCTGCCGAACAGGTGTTCGGTGCGGGCCCGGCGGAGGGCCCGCGCAGGAGGGAGTCCAGCCGTGCGCGTCCTCGGTGTCGACCCGGGTCTCACCCGGTGCGGCCTGGGTGTGGTCGAGGGGCTCCCCGGGCGGCGGCTGCGGATGGTGGCCGTCGGGGTGGTGCGCACCCCGGTCGGGGACGACCCCCAGGAGCGCCTGCTGACCCTGCAGACCGAGATCGACCAGTGGCTGGCCGACCACCGGCCCGACGCGGTCGCGGTGGAGCGGGTCTTCGCCAAGGCCAACATCCGCGGGATCATGGGCACCGCCCAGGCTTCCGCGGTCCCGATGCTGGCCGCCGCCCGGCTCGGGCTGCCGCTGGGCACGCACACGCCCAGCGAGATCAAGGCGGCGGTGAGCGGCAACGGCCGCGCCGACAAGGCCCAGGTCACCGCCATGGTCACCCGCATCCTCCAGCTGGACGCGCCGCCGCGGCCCGCCGACGCCGCGGACGCCCTGGCCCTGGCCATCTGCCACCTGTGGCGCGGCGACGCCCAGGGCCGGCTCGACCGGGCCGCCGCCTCCGAGCGCCTGCTCCGCGCCGAGCGGGAGGCGGCCCAGGCCGCTCCCAACCGGCTGGCCCTGCTGCACGCCCAGGCCCGGGCCGCCCAGCACCGCGCCGGGCGGTCCTGGCCGTCGGACACCGCCGTCCCGGCGCGTCGTCCCGGCGTCTCGCGGACCGGGAAGGGGGCGCGGTGATCTCCTCGGTCCGGGGCCAGGTGCTCCACGTCGGGCTGGACCACGTCGTGGTCGAGGTCGGCGGGGTGGGCCTCCACGTGCACACCACGCCCGCCACCGCCGCCGAGTGCCGCACCGGCAGCGAGGTGCGGCTGGCCACGACGCTGGTCGTGCGCGAGGAGTCGCTGACGCTGTACGGCTTCACCGGGCCGGACGCCCGGGCCCTGTTCGAGCAGCTGCAGACCGTCTCCGGCGTCGGGCCCCGGCTGGCCCTGGCCCTGCTGTCGGTGCTCCCTCCCGACGACGCCCGCCGCGCGATCGCCTCCGGCGACGTGGCCGCGCTGACCAAGGTGCCCGGGATCGGCCGCAAGAGCGCCGAGCGACTCGTGCTGGAGCTGCGGGACAAGGTCGGTGTCCCCACCGGCGCACCGGCGCCCACCGGGGTCCCCGCGGCGAGCCAGAACGGCGCCGCCGGGCAGGTGCGCGAGGCACTGGTGGGCCTCGGCTGGAGCGCCAAGCAGGCCGACGACGCACTGGACGGGCTCGCCGCCCGGGGTGAGGCGCCGACCGAGGTGTCCGCCCTGCTGCGGGCAGCCCTGCGGGAGCTGGGTCGCTGATGGACCGGAACGAGACGTATGCCGAGGCGGACGGCTCGGTGGACGCCACCGCCCGGGTGGTCGACGCCGACTCCACCGACGAGGAGCGCCGGGTCGAGGCCGCGCTCCGGCCCCGCCGGCTGGCCGACTTCCCAGGGCAGCAGCGGGTGCGCGAGCAGCTCGGCCTGGTCATCGAGGCGGCCCGGCGCCGGGGGGCGCCCCCGGACCACGTGCTGCTGTCCGGACCGCCCGGGCTGGGCAAGACGACCCTGGCGATGATCATCGCCAGCGAGCTGGAGCAGCCGATCCGGATCACCAGCGGTCCGGCCATCCAGCACGCCGGCGACCTGGCCGCGGTGCTGTCCTCGCTGGCCGAGGGGGAGGTGCTGTTCCTCGACGAGATCCACCGGATGTCCCGGCCGGCGGAGGAGATGCTCTACCTGGCGATGGAGGACTTCCGGGTCGACGTCATCGTCGGCAAGGGTCCGGGTGCCACCGCGATCCCGCTCGAGCTGCCGCCGTTCACCGTCGTCGGGGCGACCACCCGTGCCGGCCTGCTGCCCGCCCCGCTGCGCGACCGGTTCGGCTTCACCGGGCACCTCGACTTCTACAGCACCGCCGACCTCGTCACGATCCTGCAGCGCAACGCCCGGCTGCTGGACATCGAGGCCACCGACGACGGCATCCACCAGATCGCGTCCCGGTCCCGGGGCACGCCCCGCATCGCCAACCGGCTGCTGCGGCGGGTGCGTGACTGGGCGCAGGTGCACGGGCGCCACGTCGTCGACCGCGAGGCCGCCGAGGCGGCGCTTGCGCTGTTCGACGTCGACGCCCGGGGCCTGGACCGGCTGGACCGTGCCGTCCTCGATGCGCTGTGCCGCCGGTTCGGCGGCGGGCCGGTCGGCCTGAGCACGTTGGCGGTGGCGGTGGGGGAGGAGCCCGACACCGTCGAGACGGTGGCCGAGCCGTTCCTGGTCCGCGAGGGGTTCATGGTGCGCACCCCCCGGGGCCGTGCCGCGGCCCCCGCCGCCTGGGACCACCTCGGCCTGGTCCGGCCCGCCGGGGCCTCCCAGCAGGACGTGCTTCCGGTCCTCGAGGACGGCGGTCGGCTGGGGGAGGGCTGAGGTCCTGGCGTGCCGGTCTTTGGCGGCCGTCCGGCGGTCACCTAGACTGCCCCGGGTGCCCGCCCCACGAAGGCGTGGCGTCGGTGCCGGAAGGCACCCCCTGACCACTTGGGATAAGGACCACTCATGTCGCCTCTGGCCTCGGCCGCGTCCGGTAGCGCGGGCGGTGGGATCAGCACGCTGCTCCTGCTCGCCCTGCCGCTCCTGCTCCTCGCCTACCTCTTCTGGTCCCAGCGTCGCCGGCAGCAGCAGGTGGCTGCGATGCAGGCCGAGCTGAAGGCCGGGGACGAGGTCATGACCAGCACCGGGCTCTACGGCCGCATCGTGACCATGGACGAGAAGATCGTCCGGCTCGAGATCGCGCCCGACGTCGTCGTGACCTGGGACCGGCGCGCCATCGTCCGCTCGCCCCTGGCCTCCGCACCGCCGGCGGCCGACGACACCACGGAGTGACCCGGATGGCGCGCAACCCGCGGAACCGCGGTTCCTACCGTGTCCTCGCGGCCCTGGGGGTCCTGCTCGTCCTGCTCTACGGGGGCATCTTCGCCGCGAGCCAGTGGGCCGAGCCGAAGGCACAGCTCACCCCGCTGCTGGGCCTGGACCTCGCCGGTGGCCGGCAGATCATCATCGAGCCGGTCGTCCAGGGCTCCGAGTCGGTCCAGCCCGAGCAGGTCGACCAGGCGATCGACATCATCCGCAACCGCATCGACGGCAGCGGTGTCGCCGAGGCCGAGGTCGCCCGGCTCGGCTCGACCAACATCGTGGTCTCCATCCCCGGCAACCCGACGCCGGCGCAGATGGAGGCACTGAGCCGGTCCTCGCAGCTGCGGTTCCGCACCGTCCTCCTGGCCGAGCCGGCGCTGCCCAGCCAGCCCCCGGCGCCGCCGGAGCTCCCGCTGCCCGACAGCTCGACCGTGGAGCCGTCCGGCACCGACGAGCCGACCGCCACCGAGGACGGCACCTCCGAGGACCAGGCCACGGTCACCGAGGGCGCCTACCCCGAGGGCCTCCTGGCCTCCGGCGCCGAGCAGACCGAGACCCCGGACGACGCCACCGCGACCGAGGAGCCCGGCGACACGCCGGCCACGCAGCCGGCCAACCCGAGCGACCTGTCCTGGATCACGCCCGAGCTGCAGGAGGAGTTCGACAACGTCGACTGCTCCGACCAGGCCGTCGCCGAGAAGGCCGCCGCGGCCGACCCGGCCGAGCCCGTGGTCGCCTGCTCGGTGGGCGGTCTGGAGAAGTACATCCTCGGCCCCTCCGAGCTCAGCGGTGCCGACATCGCCGACGCCAGCGCGGGCCTGGAGATGAACCAGGCGGGCACACCGACCGGACGCGTCGAGGTGCGGCTGTCCCTCACCGACGAGGGCCGGACCAAGTTCGCCGAGGTCACCACCCGGCTGTTCGGCTTCCCCGAGGGCTCGGACCAGAACCGCTTCGCCATGGTGCTCGACGGGGAGGTCATCTCCGCCCCGGGCGTCAACTCGCCGATCACCGACGGCAACGCCTCCATCTCCGGGGGCTTCACCAACGAGTCCGCCGAGGCGCTGGCCAACCAGCTGAAGTTCGGCGCGCTGCCGATGTCGTTCGAGATCCAGACGACCGAGCAGATCAGCCCGACCCTCGGCGGGGAGCAGCTGCGGCTGGGCATCATCGCCGGTGCCATCGGGCTGCTGCTGGTGTTCATCTACAGCCTGTTCCAGTACCGCGCCCTCGGACTGGTCACGGTGGCCTCGCTGGTCATCGCGGCCGTCGCGGCCTACGGGATGGTCACCCTGCTCGGGTGGGCGCAGAACTTCCGCCTCACCATGGCGGGCGTCACCGGGCTCATCGTGGCCATCGGCATCACCGCCGACAGCTTCATCGTGTACTTCGAGCGCGTCCGCGACGAGGTGCGCGCCGGGCGACCACTGCGGTACGCCGTGGACACCGGCTGGCAGCGGGCCCGCCGGACGATCCTCATCTCCGACGCGGTGAACCTCATCGCGGCGGGGGTCCTCTACTGGCTGTCCGAGTCCAGCGTCCGCGCGTTCGCGTTCGCCCTGGGTCTGACCACGGTCATCGACCTCATCGTCGTCATGATGTTCACCCACCCGGTGGTGAGCATCCTGGCCAACACGAAGTTCTTCGGCGAGGGCCACCCCTGGTCCGGCATGGACCCGGAGCGCCTCGGCGCGAAGCGCTCGACCTACCTGGGCCGTGGCCAGTTCCGCATGCCCGAACCGGTCCGCAAGGGCCATACCCGCGAGGAGCTCGAAGGGGGTGTCGTCTGATGGCCAGCTTCGCCCGGTTCGGCAACGACCTCTACACCGGTCGCCGGTCGCTGCCCATCGTCCAACGCCGCAAGGTGTGGTACATCGCCTCCGGGGTGCTCATCGCGATCTCGCTGCTGGGCCTGTTCGGCCGGGGGATCAACTTCGGCATCGAGTTCCAGGGTGGCACCGAGCTCCGGGTCGCCGGCGTCTCGGACATGACGGACTACGAGAGCCGTGCGGCCGACACGCTCCGGGAGGCCGCGCCCGAGGCGGTCGAGGTCACGGTCACCCAGGTGGGCGCGGAGTCGATCCGCATCCAGACCGGTGACATCGACCCGGAGACCCTCGAGGAGGCCCGGCAGGCACTGAGCGACGAGTTCGGCGCCCCGCTGGAGGACGTCGCGGCCTCGGTGGTGGGCCCCTCGTGGGGTGAGACCGTCACCAACAAGGCGATCCAGGCGCTCGTCGTCTTCCTCGTCCTGGTGACGATCGTCCTGGCGCTGTACTTCCGCACCTGGAAGATGGCGGTCGCCGCGATCGTGGCGCTGCTCCACGACGTGGTGTTCACCGTCGGGATCTACGCCCTGCTGGGGATCGAGGTCTCGCCGGCCTCGATGATCGGCTTCCTCACCATCCTGGGCTACTCGATCTACGACACCATCGTCGTGTTCGACAAGGTGCGCGAGAACACCGAGTACGCCATGGACAACCGGCAGCAGACCTACGCCGAGGCGGCCAACCTGGCGGTCAACCAGACCCTGGTCCGGTCGATCAACACCTCGGTCGTGGCGCTCCTGCCGGTGGCCGCGATCATGATCATGGGCATCGCGGCGATCGGCCCGGGCACGCTGCTGGACCTGTCGGTCGCGCTGTTCATCGGCATCACCGTGGGCACGTTCTCCTCGGTGTTCATCGCCACGCCGCTGCTGGTCGACCTCCGCAAGGGCGAGCAGGAGATCGCCGAGCACGACCGGCGGGTGCTCAAGAAGCGGCGCGACCAGCCCGCCGTGGTGCAGCCGGACGCGGAGTCCGAGGGCACCGAGGACGAGCTGGTCCCGACCGGACCTGCCGCGCCGACCGCGGGCACCGAGGCGGCACCACGTGCCGCCGGGCGCCAGATCCACCCCTACGCCCAGCGCGGGCCGCGCAACCAGCCCAAGCGCGCCCCGCGGTCCCGGCGCTGACCGCCGTGGCCGGGATCGCCGGGGCCGACGAGGGCACCCCCACGGTGACCGACACCGCCCTGGCGGCCGACGTCGCGGCGGCGCTGCGCGACATACCGGACTTCCCCAAGCCCGGGGTGGTGTTCAAGGACATCAGCCCGTTGCTGCTGGACGCACCGCTGCGCTCCCGGGTGGTGGGCGACATCGTCGGCCGCCACCGGGGGCGGGCGGACCTGGTGGCCGGGATCGAGGCCCGCGGGTTCGTCTTCGGTGCCGTGGTCGCCCACGAGCTCGGGGTCGGGTTCGTGCCGCTCCGCAAGGAGGGCAGGCTCCCGGGGGCGACCCACGCGGTCGCCTACGACCTGGAGTACGGCAGCGCGACCATCGAGATGCACCGCGACGCCGTCGCCCCGGGGCAGCGGGTCCTGGTCGTGGACGACGTCCTGGCCACCGGCGGAACCGCCGCGGCGGCCTGCCACCTGGTGGAGGCCGCCGGGGGCGTGGTGGCCGGCATCGAGGTCATCCTCGAGCTCGGTTTCCTCGACGGTCGCAGCAGGCTGGCGGACTACCCCCTCACCGCCCTCGTCCGGACCTGACGGGACAGGGAAGGGCCCTACAATCGGGCCATGAGTGAGGACGGCGCTACCCCGGTGCCGGCCACCACCCAGGTCGGGCACGGGGTCCGGGCCCGGCTGGCCCGGCTCGGCGGCACGCGCACCGGGAGCAACCCGGTGCTCGAGCCGCTGCTGCGTGCCGTCAAGGCGACCCACCCCAAGTCCGACCTGTCGGTCATCGAGCGCGCCTACGAGGTCGCCGAGCGGGCCCACCGCGGCCAGCGGCGCAAGAGCGGCGACGACTACATCACCCACCCGCTGGCGGTCGCCACGATCCTGGCCGAGCTGGGGATGACGCCGCCGACGATCGCCGCCGCCCTGCTCCACGACACGGTCGAGGACACCCCGTACTCCCTGGAGGAGCTGCGCCGGGACTTCGGTGACGAGATCGCCATGCTCGTCGACGGGGTGACCAAGCTGGACAAGGTCACCTACGGCGAGGCGGCCCAGGCCGAGACCGTCCGGAAGATGATCGTGGCGATGGCACGCGACATCCGCGTGCTCGTCATCAAGCTGGCCGACCGGCTGCACAACGCCCGCACCTGGCGCTACGTGAGCCCGGAGTCCGCCAACCGCAAGGCCGCCGAGACCCTGGAGATCTACGCCCCGCTGGCCCACCGGCTGGGGATGAACACCATCAAGTGGGAGCTGGAGGACCTGTCCTTCGCCCAGCTCTACCCGAAGATCTACGACGAGATCGTCCGGATGGTGGCCCAGCGGGCCCCGGCACGGGAGGAGTACCTCGCCAAGGTCCGCGCCCAGATCGCCGCCGACCTCAAGGCCGCCAAGATCAAGGCGGTCGTCACCGGCCGGCCCAAGCACTACTACTCCGTGTACCAGAAGATGATCGTGCGGGGGCGCGACTTCGAGCAGATCTACGACCTGGTCGCGGTGCGGGTGCTGGTCGACACGGTCCAGGACTGCTACGCGGTGCTGGGTGCGCTGCACGCGCGGTGGAACCCGGTGCCTGGGCGGTTCAAGGACTACATCGCGATGCCGAAGTTCAACATGTACCAGTCGTTGCACACGACGGTCATCGGCCCCGAGGGCAAGCCGGTGGAGGTGCAGATCCGCACCCACCAGATGCACCGCCGGGCCGAGTACGGCGTCGCGGCCCACTGGAAGTACAAGGAAGACGCCCTCGCCGGGCGCGACGGCGCCAAGGGCATGGAGGGCATGGCCTGGCTGCGCCAGCTCCTGGACTGGCAGCGGGAGACCGCCGACCCGGGGGAGTTCCTGGAGTCGCTGCGGTTCGAGATCAACGCCGCCGAGGTCTACGTGTTCACCCCCGAGGGCGACGTCATGGCGCTGCCCTCCGGGGCGACGCCGGTCGACTTCGCCTACGCGGTCCACACCGAGGTCGGGCACCAGTGCATCGGCGCCCGGGTCAACGGCAAGCTCGTGCCCCTCGACAGCACCCTCAACAACGGTGACGTCGTCGAGATCCTCACCTCGAAGTCCGACGCCGCAGGACCGAGCCGCGACTGGCTCAACTTCGTCAAGAGCGCGCGGGCCCGGAACAAGATCCGCCAGTGGTTCTCCAAGGAGCGCCGCGAGGAGGCGATCGAGTCCGGCAAGGAGCAGATCGCCAAGGTGCTGCGCAAGCAGAACCAGCCGCTGCAGCGCCTGCTGTCCCACGAGACGCTCACCGCGGTGGCCCAGGACCTGCGCTACCCGAGCATCGAGGCCATGTACGCCGGGGTCGGCGAGGGCCACATCTCCGCCGACCACGTCGTCAAGCAGCTCGTCGCCACCCTCGGCGGCGAGGAGGGTGCCACCGAGGACCTGGCCGAGGCGACCACCCCGCGCCGGGTCCGCGAGCAGACCGCGGCCGACCCGGGGGTCACCGTCGTCGGTGCCGACGACGTGTGGGTCAAGCTGGCCAAGTGCTGCACCCCGGTGCCGGGTGACCCGATCATGGGCTTCGTCACGACCGGCAACGGCGTCTCGGTCCACCGCACCGACTGCACCAACGCCGAGTCGCTGAAGCGCTACCCCGAGCGCATCATCGAGGTCGTCTGGTCGCCGACGGAGTCCAGCGTGTTCCTGGTCCACTTCCAGGTCGAGGCGCTGGACCGGCCGGGCCTGCTGTCCGACATCACCCGGGCGCTCACCGAGCAGCACGTCAACATCCTCGCCGCGAGCGTGCAGACCTCGCGGGACCGCGTCGCCATGTCGCGGTTCACCTTCGAGATGGCCGACCCGAGCCACCTGGCCAGCGTCATCCGGGCCGTCCGGCGCGTCTCCGGCGTGCTCGACGCCTACCGGGTCACCGGCACCGCCGCCAAGGACGAGTCGAAGCGGCACCGGACGGCCTGACCCGGCCACCCGTCATACGCGCCCACCCGTGCTGCTGCCGGGCGTTCGGTCGTGCGCGGGACCGAGGAGACGAGACGTCCGGTCGTGCGCGCGACCGACGAGACGAGACGTCCGGTCGTGGGGGAGCTCGGGAGGAGGGGCGTCAGGCTGGGTTGAGGAAGGCGGCCAGCGCCGCGGCGTACATGGCCTGGTCCGGCACCCCGCAGACCTCCCGAACCGAGTGCATCGACAGCGTCGGGGCGCCGAAGTCCACCGTCGTGGCGCCGGTGAGCGCCGAGGTCATCGGGCCGACCGTGGAACCGCAGGGCAGGTCGCTGCGGGTGACGAAGGTCTGCACCGGCACCCCGGCCTGGCGGCACGCCTGCACGAACGCGGCCGCGCCGGTGGAGTCGGTGGCGTAGCGCAGGTTGTTGTTGACCTTGAGCACCGGGCCGCCGTTCATGCGGATGCGGTGGCTCGGCTCGTGGCGCTCGGCGTAGTGCGGGTGGGTGGCGTGGGCCATGTCCCCCGAGGCGATCACGGTGCCGGCCAGGGCGCGCAGGTAGTCGTCCCGGGTGCCGCCCGCGGCGAGCACGATCCGCTCCAGCACGGCGGGCAGGAAGGTCGACTGGGCCCCGCGCTCGGAGGTGCTGCCGACCTCCTCGTGGTCGAAGAGCACCAGCACCGGCACGGCGGGGGAGGAGGCCTCCTGCTCCACGGCGTCGAGCAGGGCGCGGATGCCGGCGTAGCAGGTGGCCTGGTTGTCCAGGCGGGCCGAGGCGAGCAGGTCCCGGTCCCGGCCGATGCGGCGCGCCGGGGTGAGGTCGTGGGTCATCGCGTCCCAGGCCAGCACGCTGTCGGCGGGCACGCCGAGCGTGTCACCGAGGAAGGCGCGGAAGTCGGCCGGCTCGGTGCCCAGGCCCCAGTGCGGGGCAAGGTGCTGCTGGGGGTTGAGCTTCAGCCCCTCGGAGTTGACCGAGCGGTCCAGGTGGATGGCCAGCTGGGAGACCCGCAGGATCGGCTCGTCGACGCGGAACAGCCGGCTCTCCACGCCGTCGGCGGTGGCCACCGCGGCCCGGCCGGACAGGCCGAGGTCCCGGTCCAGCCAGGAGTTGAGCAGCGGACCGCCGTAGACCTCGACGCCGAGGGTCTGCCAGCCGGCGTGGACCGTGTCCGGCTGCGGCTTGATCCGCAGGTTGGGGGAGTCGGTGTGCGCCCCGACCACACGGAACGGCGTCGCCGGCCCGGCGGCCGCCTCGGTGGACCAGGCGATGAGCGAGCCGCCGCGCACGGTGAGGTAGCGCCCCGGCTGCTCCGGCCAGGGGTCCTTCTCGGCCAGCTCGGTGAAGCCCGCGGGTGCGAGCAGGTCGGCGGCCGCGCGGACGGCGTGGAACGGGGACGGGGACGCGTCGAGGTAGGCGGCCAGGCCGTCGGCGACCTCCTCGACCGGGAACCGGTCGAGCATGCTCACGACCCGAGCTCGGAGAGCCCGGCGCGGGCCTGCTCCAGCCACTGGCGGCGGGCCTCCAGGGCCTGCTCGGCCTCCTGGATGCGCTTCTCGTCACCGCTGGCGCGAGCCGCCTCGAGGTCCTGCTCCAGCCCCTGCACGGCACGCTCCAGCTGCTCGACCATGGACTGGGCGCGGGCGGCGACCTCGGGGTTGGAGCGGCGCCACCGCTCCTCCTCCAGGTCGCGGATCGCCTGCTCCACCTTGCGCAGCCGGCCCTCGACGCGGGCCATGTCCTCGCGCGGCACCTTGCCCGCGGCGTCCCAGCGCTCCTGGATGCTGCGCAGCGCGGTCTTGGCACGGTCGAGGTCCGTGACCGGCAACAGCGCCTCGGCCTCCTCCAGGAGGGCCTCCTTGACCTTGAGGTTCTCGGCGAACTGGGCGTTCTCGGCCGCGACGACGGCGTCCTTGGCCTCGAAGAACGCGTCCTGTGCGGCCTTGAAGCGCTTCCACAGGGCGTCGTCGTCGGCACGCTGGGCCCGGCCGGCCTGGCGCCACTGCTGCATGAGCCGCTTGAACGCGCCCGCGGTCGGACCCCAGTCGCGGCTCTTGGCCAGCGCCTCGGCCTCCTCGACCAGGCGGGTCTTGATCCGCTTGGCCTGCTCGTGCATCTCGTCGAGCTGGCTGAACCAGGCCTTGCGGTTGCGGTCGAATGCGTTGCGGGCGGCGCTGAACCGCTGCCACAGCGCGTTCTCGGTCTCCTTGTCCAGGCGGGGGCCGGTCCGCTGGTGGCGCTTCCACTCCTCCAACAGCTCCCGCATCCGGGCGCTGGCGACCTTCCACTGGATCTTCTGCGGCTCCCGGGCGGCGAGCTCCTCCGCCTCCACGACGAGCGCCTCGCGCGCCTTCGCGGCCTCCGCGCGGGCCGCGGCCCGCTGCTCGGCCTCCGCGGCGGCCTTGGCCTCGATCTCCTCCTCGATGCGCTCGACCAGCGCCTCGAGGGCGGGCAGGTCGCCGACGACGTTGGCCTCGCCGATCTGCTCGCGCAGGTGCCGCAGGGACTCCCGGGCGTCGTGGCTGGACAGGTCCGTCTGGGTCACGCGCTGCTCGAGCAGCTGCGCCGCGGCATACAGCTCGTCGTACTTGCGGGCGAAGTAGGCCAGGGCCTCCTCGGGCGTGGACCCGGGGTAGGAGCCGACGGCACGCTCCCCGTCGGGCGTGCGGACGTAGACCGTCCCGTCCTCACCCACCCGGCCGAACTCCGTCGAGCGGCTGGCCTCGGCCTCCGGGGGGACGGGCGGGGCCACCGGGTGGACCGCGGCCTTGCGCCCGGCCAGCACGGCGGGCGACGGGGGCTGCGGCTTCGGGTGCTCACTCACGACTCTGACGCCTTCTGTTCGGTGACCTCGACCTGGAGGATGCTGATCATCTGCGCGGGCACGCCGTCGGCGGCACCGCCGTCGACACCGAGCTCCGCGATCTGGTCGATGATCTCCATCCCGGAGGTGACCTTACCGAAGACGCTGTAGCCGCCGTCGTTCACCGGCAGCTGGGTGTCCTGGTGGACGATGAAGAACTGGCCGCCGTTGCTGTTGGGGTCGCGCGAGCGGGCCATCGCGACGGTCCCGCGGGGGTACCGGCCGTCCGCGGGGGCGTTCTCGATGCCGAAGGTGTAGCCCGGGGTCCCGCGGCCGGTGCCGGTCGGGTCACCGCACTGCAGCACGAAGATCCCCGCGGTGGTCAGCCGGTGGCACGGGCTGTTCTCCCAGTAGCCCTCCCCGGCCAGGAACTGGAAGGAGGCCACGGTCACCGGCGCCAGGTCGCCGTAGAGCTCCAGGGTGAGGTCGCCGCAGTTGGTGCGCAGCGTCGCCTCGAGCCGGTCGGCCGGGCGCTCCGTCGGTGCCTGCCGCGCCTCGTAGGTGGGCACGTCGGTGGGCAGGGGCGGGGGCGGGTCACAGGACGGCAGCGGCTGCTCGGTGGCCGTGGCCAGGGTGTCCTCGGCGGGAGCCGCTGCGGCCGAGCCGGTCGGGCTCTCCGCGGCATCGTCCGGGACCTCGCTGCCGCAGCCGGCAAGGAGCGCCGCTCCGACCGCGAGCGCCGCGAGGAGGCGGCGTCGGCGGTGGGGCATGTGGGGCTCCTGTGATGAGGTGTGAAACAGTCGCCGAAAGTGTAGGCAGCCGCCGGTGGCCGTTTGGTCACAACGGGATGACGATTCAGACACGATCGGGACGAGGTGAGGTCAGGTGTTGGTCAGGGCGGTCACCGCGGCCGCGTTCGGCACGAACTGCTACCTCCTGGCGCCCGCCGCGGGGGAGGAGTGCCTCATCGTCGACCCCGGGATCGGCGTCGAGGGCGCGGTGGCCGAGCTGCTCCGGGAGCACCGGTGGCGCCCGGCCGCGGTGCTGCTCACCCACGGCCACCTGGACCACGTGTATGCCGTGACGCCCGTCTGCGGGGGCACGCTCGCGGCATACGTGCACGCCGACGACGCCTACCGCCTGAAGGACCCCTACGCCCAGCTGGACCCGGCCCTGCTGGCGGTCATCGAGCAGCAGTTCGGGGTGCGCCGGCGGTGGCGGGAGCCGGAGCGGCTGGTGCACCTGGCCGACGGGCAGCGCCTGGAGCTGGCCGGGCTGGGCCTGGATGTCCGGCACGCCCCCGGCCACACCGAGGGGTCGGTGATCTTCACCCTCGACACCGAGCCGGAGGGGATCGGCGCCGAGGTGGACCGGACCGCGCTGACCGGTGACGTGCTCTTCGCGGGGTCGATCGGCCGGACCGACCTGCCCGGCGGCGACCCCGGCGCCATGCAGCGCTCCCTGCGCGAGGTGGTGCTCCCGATGCCGGACTCGACCCTGGTCCTGCCCGGGCACGGGCCGGCGACGACGATGGCGCGGGAACGGCGGACCAACCCCTTCCTGACCGGACTGGCGCACTCGCCCGGTCGTTAGACTGCCGCGGTGATCACCCCCCGCACCGCCTCCGGCACACTCGAGCTGCTGCCCAACGAGCAGATCGCGTTCCAGCGGATGCTCGACACCATCCGCGCCGGCTACGAGCGGTTCGGGTTCCTGCCGATCGAGACCCCCGCGTTCGAGCTGTCCGAGGTCCTGCTCACCAAGACCGGCGGCGAGACCGAGCGGCAGGTGTACTTCGTGCAGTCCACCGGCGCCCTGGAGAAGGCGGCCGCCGAGCCCGGTCAGCTGCCGGAGCTCGCGCTGCGCTTCGACCTCACCGTGCCGTTGGCGCGCTACGTCGCCCAGCACGAGCACCAGCTGACCTTCCCGTTCCGCCGGTACCAGATGCAGCGCGTCTACCGCGGCGAGCGGGCCCAGCGAGGGCGGTTCCGCGAGTTCTACCAGTGTGACATCGACATCGTCGGCAAGGACGAGCTCAGCGTCCGCCACGACGCCGAGTGCCCGGCGGTGATCCACGGCATCTTCACCGACCTGGGCATCGGCCCGTTCACGATCCAGCTCAACAACCGCCGGCTGATGCGCGGGTTCTTCGAGGACCTCGGTCTCGCCGACCCCGAGGTCCAGGCCGCGGTCCTGCGCGAGGTCGACAAGATCGACAAGCGCGGGGTCGACGCCGTGCGCGCCACCCTCACCGGGGAGGCCCTGGGCCTGGACACCGCGGTCGCCGACCGGATCCTCGGGCTGGTGGCGCAGCGGTCCACCGGCCACGAGGACGCGTTGGAGCTGCTCAAGGCCCTCGAGCGGGACAGTGCCGGCAGCGAGGCCCTGGCACAGGGCGTCGCCGAGCTGCGTGAGGTGCTGGAGCTGGTCCGGGTCATGGGCGTGCCCGAGTCCGACTACGCGCTCAACTTCTCGATCGCCCGCGGGCTGGACTACTACACCGGGACCGTCTACGAGACGACGCTCGACGAGCACCCCGAGATCGGCTCGATCTGCTCCGGCGGCCGCTACGACGACCTGGCCGGCCACTACACGAGGTCGCGCCTTCCCGGGGTGGGCCTGTCGATCGGCCTGAGCCGGCTGTTCTGGCAGCTGCGCGAGGCCGGGCTGATCCGGGCCGCCGAGTCCACGGTGCAGGTGCTCGTGCCCCAGGTCGACGAGTCCCTCCTGCACCACACGCTCGCGGTCGCGACCGAGCTGCGCCAGGCGGGCATCAACACCGAGGCGGTGCTCGACGGGGGCCGGCTGGGCAAGCAGCTGCGCTACGCCGACCGCGCCGGCATCCGGTTCGTCGTCATCCTCGGTCCGCAGGAGGTCGAGGCGGACACCGTCACCATCAAGGACCTGCGCCGTCAGGACCAGTTCACGGTGCCCCGTGCCGAGATGGTCCGAACCCTGCGGGTGGAACTGGCCCAGCCCCTGGTCCCCGACCGCTCGTGACCCCGGCGGTCAGCCCCGCAAGCCCGCCGTCGGTCCGCGCCGTCGCCGACGGGTACGTCGCCGCGCTCGGTCGCGTGGACGCCGTCGCCGCGCGGCTGTCCGGGCAGGACCCGCCGCTGCTGCCCCGGCTCGACCCCGCCTCGGTAGCGGCCCGGCGGGACCTGGCGGAGGACACCGTCGCCGCCCTGGCCGACGCGGTCCCGGCGAACCGGGCCGAGGAGGTCCTGCAGGCGGTGATGACCGAGCGCCTCGGGAGCGAGGTGCTGCTGCACGACAGCGGCTTCCTCCCCGGGCTCGTGGCCCCGTTGGCCTCCCCGGCCCACGCGGTGGTCCAGGCGCTGGCCGGGCTCACCGGCGCCGCGGCATACGAGGGTCTGCGTCAGGTCCCCAGCACCTGGGCCGACCTGCAAGCGACCTGGGGCACGACGAGTGCCAGCGGCTACACGGTCCCCGTCCGGCAGAGCCGGGTGCTGGCGGCCCAGTTGCGCCGGTGGGCCGACGGTGACGACGACCGGTTCGGACCGGTCGCGGCGCGTGTGCCCGTCGACCACCCGGAGGCCGGCCGTCTCGACGACGTCGTGGCCGCGGCCCGCCGGTCGACGCTGGACCTGGCCCGGTGGCTGGAGGAGGTCCACGCCGCGCGCGGGCCGGAGGAGGACGCCGTCGGGCCCGAGCTGTACGCCGTGACGTCGTCGGCCTTCCTGGGCACCACGCCCGACCTCGACGAGACCTACGACCTCGGGTGGCAGCTGCTCCGGGAGCTGACCGCCGAGGGGGAGGCGCTCGCCGCGCGGATGGGACACCACGGGATCAGGGCGGCTGAGGAGGCTCTCGACCGGGACGGCGGGTCCGTCCGGGTGGGGGAGGACCTGGTGCGGTGGGCCACCGAGCGGCTCCACGCCGCAGCCGACCGCATCCACGGGCGCGTCCTGGACGTGCCGCGGGGCGAGGCGGCCGCCGTCGAGGTGCAGCTGGCCGCGCCGGGGTCGGGCTCCATCTACTACCGCCCCGGCGAGCCCGGCGGCGGTCGTCGGGCCGCTGTCGTCTGGTCCCCGCCCGTCGGTGCCGAACGGCTGCCGGTGTGGCGGGAGGTCAGCACCGTGCACCACGAGGGCGTGCCGGGTCACCACCTGCAGCACGCCGTCACCGCCACGACGCCCGGGCTGCACCCCTGGCAGCGACACCTCTGCCACGTCCACGGGTACGCCGAGGGCTGGGCGCACTACGTCGAGGAGCGCGCCGACGACTGGGGGCTCCTGCGGGACGACGCAGAGCGCCTGGGTGTCGTCCTGGCGCGCCGCTGGCGGGCGGCGCGGGTCGTCGTCGACCTCGGGCTCCACCTCGGCCTGCCGATCCCGGCCGACCAGCCGTTCACCACCGCCACCCGCTGGACCCCCGAGGTCGCGGTCGATCTCCTCGTCGAGGTGACGGGGATGGACCGGGGGACCGCCGCCTTCGAGGTCGACCGGTACTACGGCTGGCCCGGCCAGGCGCTGGCGTTCAGCATCGGCGCCCGGGAGTGGCGGAGTGCCCGGGACCGTGCCGTCGCCGCGGACCCCTCGCCGGAGGCGGAGCGCCGGTTCCATGCGGAGGCCCTGGCCCTCGGCCCGATGGGCCTGGCGGACCTGGCCCACCACCTCGCCACCACCCCCGACCGGACGCCTCCTCGCCCCCGCCCCTGACCCCACCGAACACCTGGTCCGGCGCGTTCCAGCCCCCCACCGAACACCTGGTCGCGCCCATCGACGGAAGTCGGCTGCCGACGAGGAGGCATCTGTCACCTGCCGCCGGCAGGCGCCTCGGCCCGTATGCCGTTCCCGCCCGGCAGGCCCGGTCGGTGACGCCAGGGTGAGGTGTTCGGTGGGCCCCGGAACGCGCACGCTGAGGTGTTCGGTGGGCACTGAAGGTGTCAGGTTGAGGTGTTCGGTGGGCAGGGAGGGCGTCGGGTCGAGGTGTTCGGTCGGTGGTGGGGCGGGTCGATTGGGACGGTCAGGGGAGGGCGTGTTAGCGTACTAGCGCGTTATTACATTGATACGACCCCCCAGGTGATGGTGTGAAGCGGCGAGAGATCGGCGAGCAGGCGTGGAACCGCGCGACCCGTGCGGCGTTGGCGGAGGTCCTCGCCCGCATCGACGACCCCGCGACCATGGACGCCTTCCTCGACGACCTGTGCACCCCGGCCGAACTGGAGGCCCTGGCCGACCGCTGGAGCGTGGTGCCGCTGCTCGCCCAGGGCACGCCGTACCGCGCCATCCACGAGCGCACCGGGGTCAGCGTCACCACGATCGGCCGGGTCGCCCGGTGCCTCGAGCACGGGGCCGGCGGCTACCGCGCCGCGCTGCGGCATACGGGCGCGCCCGCCTGACGGCGCCCCTCCGACCGCTGCACCGCTCGACCGGCGTCCCCCGACGCCACGAAAGGCCTCGATGACACCCCCTGCCACTCCGCGGGACCGCCTCCGCGTGGCCATCCAGAAGTCCGGCCGGCTCGCCGAGCCCGCCCGTGACCTGCTCTCCTCCGCCGGGCTCACCTGGCGGGAGAGCCGGGACCGGCTGTTCTGCTACGGCGAGTCCCTGCCCGTGGACCTGCTGCTGGTCCGCGACGACGACATCCCCGGCCTCATCGCCGACGGCGTCTGCGACCTCGGCATCGTCGGGCGCAACGTCGTCGCCGAGTACGACCTGGGGGTCCAGGCCACGGGCAGACCGTCGGTCCTGCGCGAGTGGCGCCAGCTCGGCTGGGGCGCCTGCCGCCTCGACCTGGCCATCCCGGACGGTATGCCGTGGGAGGGCCCCGCGCAGCTGTCCGGCAAGCGCATCGCGACCAGCTACCCGAACCTGCTGTCCCGGTGGCTGGCGGAGCAGGAGGTCGAGGCCGAGGTGGTCACCCTGTCCGGCTCGGTGGAGATCGCCCCCCGGCTGGGCCAGGCCGACGTCGTGTGCGACCTGGTCTCGACCGGCAGCACCCTGGCGGCCAACCAGCTGCGTCCGGTGACCACGCTCATGCACTCCGAGGCCGTCATCGCCGGCCCGGTGCACCCCCTCGAGGACGCCCGGGGCGACCTGGCCGACCTGCTGCTGCGCCGCATCGACGGGGCCGTGCAGCTCAAGGAGACCCGGCTGCTCATCCTGCGCACCCCGCGCCAGGACATGCAGAAGGTGCTGGCCCGGCTGCCCGACGGCGGCGAGGCGACGATCCTGCAGGTCGACGGCCGCGACGAGGTGTCGGTGCAGGTGCTGTGCCACGGCGCGGTGTCGTGGCAGCGGCTGGAGGAGCTCAAGCAGGCCGGGGCGTTCGGGCTCATGGTCCTGCCCGTCGAGGGGATGCTGGCATGAGGCTGGTCGACTGGTCGTCCCTGGACGCCGCGGGGCGGGAGCAGGTGCTGCGCCGCGGGACCGCCGCCGCGGGCCCCGAGGTGAGCGCGGGCGTCGCGGCGATCCTCGAGCAGGTGCGCTCCTGCGGTGACGCCGCCCTGCGCGAGCTGGGGCTCCGGTACGACGGTGTCGCGCCGGACAACCTGCTGGTCCCCGAGGTGGAGATCCGGGCGGCGGTCGCGTCGCTGCCGGTGGAGCTGCGCGAGGCGATCGCCGAGGCTGCGGGCCGGATCCGCGCCTTCCACGAGGCCGGCATGCAGCAGGACTATGCGGTGACGACGGCCGACGGAGTCGAGTGCCGCCGGGTGGTCCGGCCGATCCGACGGGTGGGGCTGTACGTCCCGGCCGGCTCGGCCCCGCTGCCGTCGACCGCGCTGATGCTGGGCGTGCCCGCGCAGCTCGCCGGCTGCCCGGAGATCGTGCTGTGCACCCCGCCCGGGCGGGACGGTCGCCCCGACGCCACGGTGCTGGCCGCTGCCGCCGAGTGCGGCATCACCACGGTCGTGGTCGCCGGCGGCGCCCAGGCGGTCGCCGCGATGGCCTACGGCACCGAGAGCGTCCCGCGCTGCGACAAGATCTTCGGCCCGGGCAACGCCTGGGTCACCGAGGCCAAGCGGCAGGTGAGCACCGCCGAGGGCGGCCCCGGCGTCGACCTTCCCGCCGGCCCCTCGGAGGTCGTCGTCATCGCCGACCGCGGGGCCGACCCCGAGTTCGTCGCCGCCGACCTGCTCTCCCAGGCGGAGCACGGCCCGGACTCCCAGGTCCTGCTGCTCACCGACGACCCCGAGCTGGCCCGCGCGGCCGTGGCCGAGGTCGAGCGCCAGGTGGAGGACCTGCCGCGCGCCGACATCGCCCGCAAGTCGCTCGCCTCCAGCACCGCGGTGGTCGCCCCCGACCTGGCCGAGGCGTTCGAGATCAGCAACGACTACGCCCCCGAGCACCTGATCCTCGCCCTCCGCGAGCCGGAGGAGTGGCTGGACCGGGTGGAGCGCGCCGGATCGGTGTTCCTCGGCGACTGGTCCCCGGAGACCCTGGGCGACTACTGCTCCGGCACCAACCACGTGCTGCCCACCGCCGGCGCCGCGCGGTGGACCGGCGGGGTCAACGTCGCCAGCTTCCAGGTCGCCATGACCGTCCAGCGCGTCACGCCGCAGGGGCTGGCCACGACCGGGCCGTGCGCGGTGACCCTGTCCGAGGCCGAGGGCCTGCACGCCCACCAGCGGGCGGTGACCCGGCGCCTGCAGCGACTCGGGAGCGGGGGAGCACCGTGACCGGGTTCCCGACCGCCCTGGTCCGGCCGGACCTGCGCGACTTCGCGGGCTACTCCTCGGCCCGCACCAGCGCCACCGTGCCGGCGACGATCTGGCTCAACGCCAACGAGTCGGCCGGCCCCAGCCTGGTCGACCCCGAGGGCCGGGTCCGCCGCTACCCCGAGCCGCAGCCGCCGGAGCTCGTGGCCGCCCTGGCCCGGCACTACGCCGTCGACCCCTCCCGGGTCGTCGTGGGCCGCGGCAGCGACGAGGCCATCGAGCTGCTCGTCCGCGCGGCCTGCCCGCCCGGCGGTGGCCAGGGCATCGTGGTCTCGTCCCCGACGTTCGGCATGTATGCCGTGAGCGCCCGCCTCCACGGGGTGCCGGTGCACGACGTCCCCCAGCAGGACCTGGGGGAGACCTGGCGCGTCGACACCGGCCGGCTGGCCGAGGTCGCGGGGCGGGAGGACGCCCGCGTGGTGTTCCTCGCCTCGCCCGGCAACCCGACCGGGTCGACCGTCGACCGCGACGACCTGGCCGTCCTGGCCTACCGGCTCGCCCGGCAGAGCCTGGTCGTGGTCGACGAGGCCTACCAGGAGTACAGCGACGAGCCGTCGGCCACCGAGCTCCTCGACCGGCTGCCCAACCTCGTGGTGCTGCGGACGCTGTCCAAGGCGCAGGGGCTGGCCGGGGCCCGCGTCGGGGTGGCCCTGGCCCACCCGGACCTGGCCGCGGTGCTGCACCGGGTGCAGGCGCCCTACCCGGTGCCGGAGCCGGTGACCCGCCTGGCCCTCGCGGCGCTGTCCGCCGAGGCCCTCACCGCGACCCGGGACCGGGTGGACCGGACCCTGGCCGAGCGGGACCGGCTGCGGGCGGTGCTCGGCGCCTGCCCGCTGGTGCGCAGCACCTACCGCTCGTCGGCGAACTTCGTCCTGGCCCGCTGCAGCGACCCCGACGCGCTGCTCGGACGGCTCGCCGCCACCGGCATCCAGGTCCGCGACCTGCGCCACCAGCCCCAGCTCGGCGACGCCGTGCGGGTCACCGTCGGCACCCCCGAGGAGATCGACGCCGTCGCCGCCGCGCTGGACGTCCCGCCCACCCCGACCCCCTCACCCACCCTCTCGACCCCGAGGACCGCATGAGCACGCCCCGCCCCCTGCTGATCGTCGACCGCGACGGGACCCTCATCGAGGAGCCCGAGGACTTCCAGGTCGACTCCTACGACAAGCTCGCCCTGGTGCCGGGCGTCATCCCCGCGCTGCTGCGGCTGCGCGACGCCGGCTGGGACCTCGTCATGGTCACCAACCAGGACGGCCTGGGCACCGACGCGTTCCCGCAGGAGTCGTTCGAGGGCCCGCACCGGCTGCTCCTGCAGATCCTGTCCAGCCAGGGCATCGAGTTCCGCGAGATCCTCATCGACCGCTCCTTCGAGAGCGACGGCCTGCCAACCCGCAAGCCGGGGACGGTGCTGTTCACCGAGCTGCTCAAGGACCGGAGCGTCGACTGGGAGCGCTCGGTCGTCGTCGGCGACCGCGAGTCCGACCGGCAGCTGGCGGTGAACCTGGGTATCCCGGCATACCTCGTCGCCAGCCGGGCCACCCCGCCGGGGGAGCGCACCTGGGACTGGCCGTCCATCGCCCACGAGCTCGTGGACCGCCCCCGGCGCGCCAGGGTCCTCCGGGAGACCAAGGAGACCCGGATCGAGGTCGAGCTCGACCTGGACCAGCCGGGCCGGGTCGACGTGGCCACCGGGGTCGGCTTCCTCGACCACATGCTCGACCAGCTGGCCAGCCACGGCGGCTTCTCGATGACCGTGCGCTGCGACGGTGACCTGCACATCGACGAGCACCACACCGTCGAGGACGTCGCCCTGGCCATCGGCACCGCGCTGGCGCAGGCGCTGGGCGACAAGCGCGGCATCGGCCGCTACGGCTTCACGCTGCCGATGGACGAGGCCCGGGCCAGCGCCGCGCTCGACCTGTCCGGCCGGCCCTACCTGGTCTTCGACTGCACCTTCACCCGGGAGCGGGTCGGCGACCTGCCCACCGAGATGGTCGAGCACTTCTGGCGGTCCCTGTGCGAGAGCGCCCGGATGACCCTGCACCTGTCGGTGACCGGCGAGAACACCCACCACCAGGTCGAGGTGGGCTTCAAGGCCGTGGCCCGTGCCCTGCGCCAGGCGCTGCGCCGGGAGGGGTCCGAGCTGCCGTCGACCAAGGGAGTGCTGTGAACCCGAAGGTCGCGCTGGTCGACTCCGGCGGTGCCAACATCGGCTCGCTGCGCTACGCGCTGGAGCGGGTCGGGGCGGACGCGAGGCTCACCGCGGACCCGGCCACCGTCCGGGCCGCCGACCGGGTCATCCTGCCCGGCGTCGGCGCCGCGGGGGAGGGGATGCGCCGGCTGGGTGACCGCGACCTGGTCGACGTGCTCCGCGAGCTGGAGCAGCCGGTGCTCGGCGTGTGCCTGGGCATGCAGCTGCTGTTCGAGGGGACCGACGAGGACGGCGGGGTGCAGTGCCTGGGCCTGCTGCCCGGCCGTGTCGTCGCCATCCCCGGGACCCGCAGCGAGCGGGTGCCGCACATGGGGTGGAACACTCTCGTCCCGCTCCGGGACGACCCGCTCACCGAGGGGATCGCCCCGGGGGCACGGGCCTACTTCGTCCACGGTTACGGTGTGCCGGTGACGGAGGACACCCTCATGTACACCGAGCACGCGGGCCGTTGGTCGGCCGTCGTCCGGCGCGGCAGCCGGTGGGGAGCGCAGTTCCACCCCGAGCGCTCCGCCGGGGTCGGGGCCCGGTTGCTGCGCAACTTCGTGACCGGGGAGGGTCGATGACCGCGTTCACCGTCTACCCGGCCATCGACGTCCGGGACGGCAAGGTGGTGCGGCTGCGCCAGGGGGACTACGAGCAGGAGACCCGCTACGCCGACGACCCGGTGGCGGTGGCCCAGTCCTACGCCCGGGGCGGGGCCCGGTGGCTGCACCTGGTCGACCTGGACGCCGCCCGCGCGGGGGGCTACACGCTCAGGGACGCCCTCGACGAGATCGTGTCGACCACCGGGCTGCAGGTCCAGACCGGCGGGGGCGTGCGCACCGCCGACGACGTGCAGGCCCTGCTCGATGCCGGCGCGGCCCGGGTCGTCGTCGGCTCCGTCGCGGTGCGCGAGCCGGAGACCGTGGTGTCCTGGCTGGAGGAGTTCGGCCCCGACCGGATCACCGTCGCCCTGGACACCCGCACCGGCGAGGACGGCACCTGGGTGCTGCCCGTGGCCGGGTGGACCTCGGTGGCCGAGACCGACCTGCCCACGACGCTGCACAAGTACGCCGCGTCCGGACTCAGGCACGTCCTGTGCACCGACATCGGCCGGGACGGCACCCTGTCCGGCCCGAACCTCAACCTCTACACCTTCCTCACCCGGGCGGTGCCGGACGTGCAGGTCCAGGCCTCCGGGGGTGCCCGCCACGTCCACGACGTGCGCAGCTGCCGCAAGGTCGGGTGTGCCGGGGTGATCCTCGGCAAGGCCCTGCTGGAGGACCGGCTCACCGTCGCCGACGCCGTCGCCGAGGAGCGCGTATGACGCTCGCGCGCCGCATCGTGCCCTGTCTCGACGTCAAGGACGGCCGGGTGGTCAAGGGCACCCGGTTCCGTGGCCACGTCGACATGGGCGACATCGTCGAGCTGGCCGGGCGCTACCGCGACGAGGGCGCCGACGAGCTGGTCTTCTACGACATCACCGCCAGCCCCGAGGGCCGCACCGTCGACGTGTCCTGGGTGGAGCGGGTGTCGCGGGTCATCGACATCCCGTTCTGCGTCGCCGGCGGCATCCGCTCGGTGGAGGAGGCCCGCGCGGTGCTGCACGCCGGCGCCGACAAGGTCTCGGTCAACACCCCGGCGACCCAGCGGCCCGAGCTCGTCGCCGAGCTGGCCCGGGCCTTCGGGCGCCAGTGCGTCGTCGTGGGGGTGGACAGCCTGCGCGACCCGGACGGCCAGTGGCGGATCCGCCAGTTCACCGGCTCCCCGGAGCACACCCGCGCGCTCGACACGACGACGCTGTCCTGGGTCGCCCGGGTCCAGGAGCTCGGAGCAGGGGAGATCGTGCTCAACTGCATGGGCAGTGACGGCACCCGCGACGGCTACGACGTCGAGCAGCTCCGTGCGGTCCGTGCGGTCTGCGACGTCCCGCTCGTGGCCTCCGGCGGCGCCGGGAGGGTCGGGCACTTCGTCGAGGTGTTCCGGGAGGCCGACGTCGACGCCGCCCTGGCGGCCGGGGTGTTCCACAGCGGGGAGGTGCGCATCCCCGACCTCAAGGCGCAGCTGGCCGCCGCGGGCATCGAGGTGCGCACCACCGGGGTGCCGGTATGACGTCCGCCGGGCTCCCCGACGGCCTCACCGTCGACGACCTCGACTTCGACAAGCAGGGCGGGCTGCTCCCGACCGTCGTGCAGGACGTCGCCGACGGGCGGGTGCTCATGGTCGGGTACGTCGACCGGGCGGCGCTGCGGGCGACCCTCGACACCGGACTCGCCACGTTCCACAGCCGCAGCCGCGGGACCACCTGGGTCAAGGGGGAGACCAGCGGCCACACCCTGCGCGTCCGGCGGATCGAGGTCGACTGCGACCGGGACACCCTGCTGCTGCACTGCGAGCCGGCCGGACCCACCTGCCACACCGGGGCGCGCAGCTGCTTCGGCGACGGCGAGCGACCGGCGGGCTCCTTCCTGGCCGAGCTCGACGCCCTCGTCGCCGGCCGCGAGCGGGAGCGCCCACCGGGCTCCTACACGACCAGCCTGTTCGACGGCGGCGTGCGCCGCATCGCCCAGAAGGTCGGCGAGGAGGGCGTGGAGACCGCCCTGGCCGCCGTGGCGCAGGAGCCGGAGGAGCTGCTGGGGGAGGCGGCGGACCTCGTCTACCACCTGCTGGTGCTGCTGCGCAGCCGCGGCCTGGGGCTGGCCGACGTCGAGCGGGTGCTCGGGGAGCGGCACCGCTGAGGGGGCGCCGCCGCTCCCGCTCCAGGAGCGGTGGCGCTACCGGTCGTAGGTGACGCCCCAGCCCTGGTTGACCACGGTCTGGTTCGGCAGCCCCAGCTTGGTGCCGTCCGGGGCCGCCACGGTGATCCCGTTGAGCTCGGCCGTGACCTGGCCCTCCAGGCTGCCGCCGGGGTCCCCGAACCGGATCACCCCGGCCACGACCTCCCAGGTCTCCACGACACCCGGTGGCTCGGTGCCGGGGCTGCAGCTCACCGCGCCGAGGCCCTCGCCGAGGTAGAGGCGGCCCTCCCAGCGCCGGTCGGGGAAGGCGACCATGGCCTGGGGCTGGCGGGTGCCCGGGCGGACCCACTCGAGCACGAGCGTGGCGGTGCCGTCGGGGTGGGACAGCTCGAAACCGTGGCCGCACGGCCAGCCGACGGTGAGCTCGGCGAGGTCGACGGTCGCCGGGTCGACCACCCCGGCCGTGCCGGTGGTTCCGGCCCCGCCGTCGCTCCCGTCGTCCTCCCCGGTGCCGTCCGCAGCGGTGCCGGTGGGCGAGGTCGTGCCGTCGTCGGCCGTCGGGGCGGTCGGCTCCTCGGTGGTCGGCCCGTCGGTGGGGGTGCCGGTGTCCGCGTCGTCCGCGGTGGCCGCCGCCTCGTCGTGAGCCGACGGCTCGGGGGTCGGGGCGGTGGTCGGGGTGACCCCGCCGGCCGGCCCGTCGGTCAGGGCGCAACCGCCCAGGAGCGCCGCGGCGACCACCCCTGCCGCGAGGGTCCGCAGGCTCGTGCTCCGGGTGCTCACGCGACCACCTCCCCGGTCAGGGGGCGGGACTGTCGCAGACCGAACCGCCGCAGCTCGAGGTCCGCCAGCGCGGCGACCACCCTGCCGTCGCCGACCCGCCAGCGGCCCAGCGGGTCCGGGTCGACGGCGTGCAGCCGTGCCGGCGCCTGGTGCACGAGCGCGCGCAGCGCCAGCAGCTCCTGGGTCGCCACGCTGTCCCGGGTGCGCGCGATCTCGCCCGCCCGGCGCGCCCACCGCAGGCGCAGGAGCAGGTAGGTCAGCGCGACGGTCATCGGCAGCACCAGGACGGTGAGGCTGACGACCCACGCGAGGGTGGTGACGGCCTCGTCCAGGCGCTGCCCGGCCGCGGTGAGGTCCCCACCCACCCCGGCGGCGCGGCCGAGGCTGGCCGCCAGCTCGTCACCGACGACGGGCAGGTCGGCGGCGCGGGCGGCGACCTCGTCGATCCGGTCGCGCCAGGCGGTTCCGGCCTGCTCCAGCGGGTCGGCGGGCGCGGCCAGGTGGCGCACCAGGCCGAAGATCCAGCGCCCCACCAGCACCCAGGCGGCCACCCACAGCACCACGGCGGCGTCGCCGACCACCTGCCGGCTGCGCCGGGCGGGGGTCTCGGCATACCACGTCATCGTCTTCTCCTCGCTCGGCCCGTCGGCGCCGATTCTGGCGCATCCCACCGCAAGATGGGGGTATGTCGTCCCCCGACCGCGCGCCCCGGGACCCGCTGGTGCGGGCCGCGGACCAGTGGCTCGCGCACCTGCGGGTGGAACGCGGGGTCTCGGCGCACACCCTGCGGGCCTACCGGCGCGACCTCGCCCGTTACCTGCGGTTTCTCTCCGAGCGGGGCGTCCGCTCGACCGACGGGGTGACCGAGGGGCACGTGGCGGACTTCCTGGCGCACCTGCGGACCGGCGACGACGAGCACCCGCCGCTGGCGGCGAGCTCGGCCGCCCGCACCCTGGCCGCCGTCCGCGGCTGGCACCGGTTCCTCGCCCTCGAGGGGCGGGCCCGCACCGACCCGGCGCACGAGGTCTCGCCCCCGACGCCACCCCGACGCCTGCCGAAGGCCATCGGGCAGTCCGAGGTGGAGCGGCTCATCGAGGCGGCCGCTGTCGGCGACACCCCGGGCTCGCTGCGGGACCGGGCCCTGCTGGAGGTCCTCTACGGGTGCGGCGCGCGGGTGAGCGAGGCGGTGGCGCTCGACGTCGACGACCTCCTGCCCGACCCCGGGGACGACCGCGGCCCGGGCATGGTGCGGCTCTACGGCAAGGGCCGCAAGGAACGGCTGGTCCCGGTGGGCCGCTACGCGCGGGAGGCCCTGGAGGCCTGGCTGGTGCGCGGTCGCCCGGCGCTGGCGGCCCGGGGGAGGGGCACCCCGGCGGTGTTCCTCAACCACCGCGGGGGGCGGCTGTCCCGGCAGAGCGCCTGGGCGGTGCTCCGCCGGGCGGCGGAGCGGGCCGGGCTGGACGGCCACATCAGCCCGCACACCCTGCGCCACTCGTTCGCGACGCACCTGCTCGACGGGGGCGCGGACGTGCGCGTGGTGCAGGAGCTGCTCGGGCACGCGTCGGTGAGCACGACGCAGATCTACACCCTCGTCACGGCCCAGCACCTGCGCGAGGTCTACGCGCAGGCGCACCCGAGGGCGCGGTGAGTCGGGGGTGACGTTGGCCGCGGGTCGGTACGCCCATTAGGGTCGGACCGATCGGCGGGACGCTGACCACCAAGGTGAGGGCGGAGTGAGTGTGACTTCCCAGGCACGGACCCCAGAGACGGCCCACGACCGGCTTCCCGGCACCGAGGCGGCCGGGGCGGGACAGGTGGGCCCGACGGGCCGACCGATGCCCGACTTCCCGGTGCCGGCGCCGCTGTCCGGCCACGGTCCGGCGCGGGTCATCGCGATGTGCAACCAGAAGGGCGGGGTCGGCAAGACCACGACGACGATCAACCTCGGCGCCGCCCTTGCCGAGTACGGCCGCAAGGTCCTGCTCGTCGACTTCGACCCCCAGGGGGCCCTCTCGGTCGGGCTGGGCGTGCGCGCCCACGAGCTGGAGCACACCATCTACAACCTGCTCGTCGAGCGGGGCCACGACATCCACGACCTCATCCAGACGACCCGGGTGTCCGGGCTGGACCTCATCCCGGCCAACATCGACCTCTCCGCCGCGGAGGTGCAGCTGGTGGGTGAGGTGGCCCGGGAGATGGTGCTCGCCCGGGTGCTCCGGCCGGTCCTGGACGAGTACGACGTCGTCCTCATCGACTGCCAGCCCTCGCTCGGCCTGCTCACCGTCAACGCGCTGACCGCCGCGCACGGGGTGATCATCCCGCTGGAGTGCGAGTTCTTCGCGATGCGCGGGGTCGCGCTGCTCATCGAGACGATCGACAAGATCACCGACCGGCTGAACCCGCGCCTGCAGATCGACGGGATCCTGGCGACCATGTACGACGGTCGGACCCTGCACTCCAAGGAGGTCGTCCGCAGTGTCGTCGACCACTTTCAGGACCGGGTCTTCCACACCGTCATCAGCCGCACCGTGAAGTTCCCCGACGCGACCCTCGCCGCCGAGCCGATCACCTCCTACGCCAGCACCCACAGCGGCGCCGAGGCCTACCGCCAGCTGGCCCGCGAGCTCATCGCCCGCGGCGGCGCACCCTGAGTTGGAGGCGACCCTGACCGGGGCCACCGACCCCACGCCCCCCGGCGGGGCCGTCGTCCCCGGCGGGGTCCTGACCCGCCGGGGCCCGGCACCGTTCGAGGTGCACCTCGACGTCTTCCAGGGGCCGTTCGAGCTGCTGCTCGGACTGATCTCCAAGCACAAGCTGGACGTCACCGAGATCGCGCTGGCGCAGGTCACCGACGAGTTCATCGCCCACATCCGGGCCGCGCAGGCGGCCGACGACGAGTGGGACCTGTCCCAGGCCTCGGAGTTCCTCCTCATCGCCGCGACGCTGCTGGAGCTCAAGGCCGCCCGGCTGCTGCCCCAGCGCCGGGACGAGGACGAGGAGGACCTGGCGCTCATCGAGGCCCGGGACCTGCTCTTCGCCCGGCTCCTGCAGTACCGGGCGTTCAAGCAGGTCGCCGCCCGGTTCGCGGAGCGGATGAGCACCGTGGGGCGGATCTTCGCCCGGGACGTCGGCATCGAGGAGCGCTACGCCAAGCTGCTCCCCGAGCTGGTGCTCAACATCACCCCGGAGCAGCTGGCCATGATCGCGGCCCGGGCGATGATCCCCAAGCCCCCGCCGCAGGTCGGGCTGGACCACCTGCACGCGCCGCAGGTGTCGGTGCGGGAGCAGGCCGCGCTCGTCGTCGACCGGCTCCGCCGGGACCACCGGGCCTCGTTCCGCGACCTCGTCGCGGACGCCGACTCCACGCTGGTCATCGTGGCCCGGTTCCTCGCGCTGCTCGAGCTGTACCGGGAGGCGCTCATCGTCCTGGAGCAGGAGGAGGCGCTGGGGGAGCTCCACGTACGCTGGGACGGTCCCGACACCGGTGAGGTGGACGTGGGGGAGGAGTTCGACGAGGAACCGGACGCGGGAGGACAGGAGCGCGATGGACAGCCCTGAGGGCCCTGCGGTGCCGGAGCAGGACGCCGCCCGGGAGACCGCCCAGGAGCAGGTGGCCTTCGACATCAACGACTTCCCCGGCGGCGCCCGCGCCGCGGTCGAGGCGGTGCTCATGGTCATCGACGAGCCGGTCTCGGAGACCACGCTCGCCTCGGCCCTGGAGCTGCCGGTCGAGGACGTCACCGCGCTGCTGGAGGAGCTCGCCGAGGAGTACACCGCCCAGAACCGCGGGTTCATGCTGCGCCGGCTCGCCGGCGGGTGGCGGGTCTACACCCGTCCCGAGTACGCCCCCGTCGTCGAGCGGTTCCTCATCGGCGGACAGCAGGCCCGGCTCACCCAGGCCTCCCTGGAGACCCTGGCGGTCATCGCCTACCGGCAGCCGATCTCGCGGGCCCGGATCAGCGCGGTCCGCGGGGTCAACGTCGACGGCGTGGTGCGCACCCTGCTGGCCCGGGGCCTCATCCAGGAGGTCGGCCAGGACGGCGAGGGCGGTGCCGTGCTCTACGGCACCACCGACTACTTCCTGCAGCGGATGGGCCTCGACAGCCTCGACGACCTGCCCCCGCTGGCGCCCTACCTGCCGCCGCCGGAGGTCATCGAGGAGCTGGCCGCGGAGGGTCACGCGTGAGCACCCCCCGGGGCGGGCGACGCCGCCCGCAGCGCCGGCAACCGGCTCGCGGCAGGGCTCCGCGCCGGTCGGTGCCTCCCGCGCCGGACCCGGTCGACGTCCACCACCCCGACGGGGTGCGCCTGCAGAAGCTGCTGGCGGGAGCCGGCTTCGGCAGCCGCCGCACCTGCGAGCGGCTCATCGCCGAGGGCCGCGTCGAGGTCGACGGGCACGTGGTCACCGAGCTGGGGGTGCGCGTGGACCCGGCGACCCAGGTGGTCCGGGTCGACGGCACCCGGGTGGTGCTCGACGCCTCCAAGGTCTACCTCGCGTTCAACAAGCCCCGCGGCGTCGTGTCCACGATGAGCGACGAGCGCGGCCGCCCCTCCGTCGGCGACTACGTGGGCGACCGCCAGGAGCGGCTCTTCCACGTCGGGCGGCTGGACGCCGACACCGAGGGCCTGCTCCTGCTCACCAACGACGGCGAGCTGGCGCACCGCCTCCAGCACCCGTCATACGGGGTGCCCAAGACGTATGTCGCACAGGTGCCCGGGCCGGTGCCCCGCGACCTGGGCCGCCGGCTCCGGGCGGGGGTGGAGCTGGACGACGGCCCGGTCCGGGTGGACTCCTTCCGGCTGGTCGACTCCCTGCCGGGGAAGGCGATCGTCGAACTGGTCCTGCACGAGGGGCGCAAGCACGTGGTCCGGCGGCTGATGGCGGCGGTGGGTCACCCGGTCCTGGCCCTGGCCCGGACCAAGGTGGGCCCGGTGCGGCTGGGCGACCTGCGCCCGGGCCGGATGCGGCCGCTGACGAAGGAGGAGGTCGGCGCCCTCTTCCGGGCCGCGGGGCTCTGAACGGCGGTTAGGGTGGAGCCGTGAGCACCCAGCCGGTCACCATCGCCATCGACGGACCCAGCGGCTCGGGCAAGTCCAGCGTCTCCCGGGCCGTGGCCCGGCGGCTGGGCCTGCGCTACCTGGACACCGGGGCGATGTACCGGGCGCTGGCCTGGCACTGCCTCGACCGGGGCATCGACCTGACCGACCTGGAGGCGGTGGCCCGGGCCTCGGAGACGTTCGACCTGCGGATGGGGACCGACCCCGACCACCCCACGGTCCACGTCGGCGACGTCGACGTCGCCGAGGCGATCCGCTCCACGGAGGTGTCCGGCGTGGTCTCCCAGGTCGCGACCAACCTCGGGGTCCGCGCCAACATGCGGGAACGGCAGCGGGCGATCATCGAGCAGGCGCGTGCCGAGGGTCCCGGCATCGTCGTCGAGGGCCGCGACATCACCACGGTGGTCGCCCCGGACGCCGAGTACCGCATCCTGCTCACCGCCTCGGAGGAGGCCCGCCTGGCCCGCCGGGCCCGGGAGCTGTTCGACTCCGACGACGCCGCGGCGATCGCGGCCACCCACGACCACGTGGTGCGGCGGGACCGCCAGGACGCCACCGTGTCGGCGTTCTTCGAGCCGGCCGACGGGGTCGTCGGAATCGACACCTCGTCGCTGACGTTCTCCGAGGCGGTGGCCGCCGTGCTGGACACGGTGGCCCCCGTCGAGGCACCGTGACCGCCAGCCCCCCACTGCCCGAGCCCCTGGAGGAACGATGAGCATCCAGACCACCGACGAGCAGGCCAAGTTCGCCGAGTACGCCCACCCCGAGCGGCTGGTGTCCACCCAGTGGCTGGCCGACCACCTGGGCGAGCCCGGGATGGTCGTCCTCGAGTGCGACGAGGACGTGCTCCTCTACGACACCGGCCACATCCCCGGCGCCCTCAAGCTGGACTGGCACACCGACCTCAACGACCCGGTCACCCGCGACTACGTCGACGGGGCCAGGTTCGCCGAGGTCATGGGGAAGCGGGGGATCAGCCGGGACACCACGGTGGTCCTGTACGGCGACAAGAACAACTGGTGGGCCGCGTACGCCCTGTGGGTGATGACCCTGTTCGGCCACGAGGACGTGCGGCTCCTGGACGGCGGCCGGACCAAGTGGCTGGCCGAGGGCCGCGAGATCACCACCGAGGTGGACTGGCCCGAGCCGGTGGAGTACCCCGTCGTCGAGCGCGACGACCGCACCGTCCGGGCGTTCAAGGACGACGTGCTGGCCCACCTGGGCAAGCCGCTGGTGGACGTGCGGTCCCCGGGCGAGTACTCCGGCGAGCTGCTGCACATGCCCGACTACCCGCAGGAGGGTGCGATGCGCGGCGGCCACATCCCCGGCGCCAAGTCTGTGCCGTGGGCCCGCGCCGCCAACGAGGACGGCACCTTCAAGACCCGCGCCGAGCTCGAGGAGATCTACATCAAGGAGCAGGGTCTGCAGCCCACCGACGACGTCGTCGCGTACTGCCGGATCGGCGAGCGGTCCAGCCACACCTGGTTCGTCCTCAAGCACCTGCTCGGCTTCGAGAAGGTGCGCAACTACGACGGCTCGTGGACCGAGTGGGGCAACTCCGTGCGCGTGCCGGTGGAGCGTTGATGACGACGTCGGGCCCGAACCTGGCCGACCTCCCTCCGGCCATGGCCGAGCTCGCCGAGGACTTCAACGCCGTCGGCGAGGCCGAGCGGCTGCAGCTGCTCCTGGAGCTGAGCAACGAGCTGCCGTCCCTGCCCGAGCGCTACGCGGGACACCTGGACCTGATGGAGCGGGTCGACGAGTGCCAGTCACCGGTGTTCCTGGCCGTGGAGGTCGACGACGACCCCGAGCGGCACGTCCACCTCTATTTCGACGCGCCGGCCGAGGCGCCGACGACCCGCGGCTTCGCCGGGATCCTGCACGAGAGCCTGGACGGGCTGCCGGCGGACACGGTCCTCGGCGTGCCGGACGACGCGCCCTACCGGTTCGGCCTGGCGCAGGCGGTGTCGCCGCTGCGGCTGCGGGGGATGACCGGGATGCTGGCGCGGATCAAGCGCCAGGTGCGGGCCCGTCGGGCCGCAGTGGACGCCGGGAGCGGCCCGTGACGACGACGGGCCGGCCGGAGGACGAGGTCCAGCTCGAGACCGCGCTGCGCGCCGGGCTGGAGGAGTTCGAGCTCTCCGAGGAGGACCTGGCCCTCGTCGACGGCGAGGACGGCGCCGAGCTGGTCTCCGAGGCCGAGCCGCCGCGACCGGTCGTCGCCGTGGTGGGCCGTCCCAACGTCGGCAAGTCCACCCTGGTCAACCGCATCCTGGGGCGTCGGGAGGCGGTCGTCGAGGACGTGCCCGGGGTGACCCGCGACCGGGTGGCCTACGACGCCGAGTGGTCCGGGCGGAGGTTCACCCTGGTCGACACCGGCGGCTGGGAGGTCGACGCCAGGGGGATCCAGCTGCGCGTCGCCGAGCAGGCCGAGGTGGCCGTGGAGCTGGCCGACGCCGTCCTGTTCGTCGTCGACGCCACGGTCGGGGCGACCGACACCGACGAGGCCGTGGTCCGGATGCTGCGCCGGTCGGGCAAGCCGGTGGTCCTGGTCGCGAACAAGGTCGACGACCAGCGCACCGAGGCCGACGCAGCAGCGCTGTGGAACCTCGGGCTGGGCCAGCCCTGGCCGGTGTCGGCGCTGCACGGACGCGGCAGCGGCGACGTCCTCGACGCCCTGCTCGAGGTGTTGCCGGAGACGAGCGGGGTGGGCGGCGCCTACCCGCGGGGCGGTCCGCGTCGGGTCGCCCTCGTGGGCCGCCCCAACGTCGGCAAGTCCAGCCTGCTCAACAAGCTGGCGGGGGAGGACCGGGTCGTCGTCGACGACGTCGCCGGCACCACGCGCGACCCGGTCGACGAGCTCATCGAGCTGGACGGCACGGTGTGGCGCTTCGTCGACACCGCCGGTATCCGGCGCCGGGTGCACCAGACCCGTGGCACCGACTTCTACGCCTCGCTGCGCACCCAGGCTGCCCTCGAGAAGGCCGAGGTGGCGGTCGTCCTCATCGACGCCAGCCAGCCTCTGACCGAGCAGGACGTGCGGGTGATCCAGCAGGTCATCGACGCCGGGCGGGCGCTGGTCATCGCCTACAACAAGTGGGACACGGTCGACGAGGAGCGGCGCTACTACCTGGAGCGGGAGATCGAGCGGGACCTGGTCCAGGTGACCTGGGCGCCCCGGGTCAACATCTCCGCGGCGACGGGGCGGCACCTCAACCGGCTCGTCCCCGCGCTGCAGACCGCTCTGGAGTCGTGGGACCGGCGGATCCCGACCAGCAAGCTCAACGCGTTCCTCGGCGAGGTCGTCGCGGCCCACCCGCACCCGGTGCGTGGCGGCAAGCAGCCGCGGATCCTGTTCGGCACCCAGGCCGCCACCCGGCCCCCGAAGTTCGTGCTGTTCGCCAGCGGCTTCCTCGAGGCCGGCTACCGGCGGTTCCTGGAGCGCCGGCTGCGCGAGGAGTTCGGTTTCCAGGGCACCCCGATCGAGATCTCGGTCCGGGTGCGCGAGAAGCGCAGGCGCTGATGCCGCACCGGATTGCAGAGCGGGGCCGGGGCTGAGGTAACCTCTCCTCGACCCGTTCGCGGGTCGACGGGCTGTGGCGCAGCTTGGTAGCGCACTTGACTGGGGGTCAAGGGGTCGCAGGTTCAAATCCTGTCAGCCCGACCGGGAGAGCCGCCCCTCACCTGCGGAGACGCGGGAGAGGGGCGGCTTCCTCGTCCCGCGGCCCGGACCGCGCCCGTGGGGCACGGCGTCACCGTGGCACGACCGTGCGGCGCACCCGCCTCCGGTGGCTCCCGACCGGATCAGACACCGCAGGTCGCGGCGGGGTACCTGGCTCCCCGGCGGCCCGCAGACCCCTAGGCTGGGGCCGTGACCAAGCGCCAGAACCGGGAGGGCACCGAGCCCCGCGCCCCGCAGGTGGTTCCGGTGCGGCACGAGTGGCTCACCCTGCCGAACGCCATCTCGGTCCTCCGGCTGGTCGGGGTGCCGGTCTTCCTGTGGCTGATCCTGGCGCACCAGGACGGCGCGGCCCTGGTCGTGCTCATGGTGTCCGGGGTCAGCGACTACCTCGACGGCAAGATCGCCCGCCGGTTCGGCCTGGTCAGCCGGGTCGGCCAGTACCTCGACCCGATCGCGGACCGCCTCTACATCGCCTCGACGCTCTTCGGCCTGGCGTGGAGGGAGTTCATCCCCTGGTGGCTCGTGCTCGTCCTCGTGGCCCGCGACGCGTTCATCGCCGGGATGTACCCCGTCGTCCGTGTCTACCGGCTCCCGGTGCCCCCCGTGCACTACATCGGCAAGGCGGCCACGTTCAACCTCCTCTACGCCTTCCCGCTGGTGCTGCTCGGACACGGGGACTCGCTCGTGGCGCAGGTGGCCCAGCCGGTGGCCTGGGCGTTCGTGTGGTGGGGGACGGCGCTGTACTGGATCGGGGGAGTGATCTACGCCCACCAGATCGCCGACCTGGTCCGGCAGCGCCGGGCACAGTACCGGGCGGTGGCCGGGTGAAGCGGATCCGCCTCGTCGGCCGCGGCCGCCCCCACCCCAACCCGGCCGCGTCGATGGCGCTGCTGCAGGAGGTGCTCGACCGCCCGCTCGACCCCGGCTACGCCTCCGCGGCGCAGGCGCGCCAGGAGCGCGGGCTGGAGCCGTCCACGGGCGGGCGGACGCTCCTGCTCCTGGTGGTCTCGCTGCTCCTCGGCTTCCTGCTCGCGGTCGCCGTGGTCACCCTGCGCGCTCCCGACCCCGACGCAAACACCGCCCGCGCCGAGCTCATCGAGCGGATCCAGGAGCTCGAGGCCCTCGGCGACGAGCGCGCCGCGCTCATCGAGACGCTGCGCCTCGAGGTGGGTGCCCTCGAGGGTGAGGCCGTGGGGCGCGGCCCCAGCCCGCTCGCCGAACGGCTCCGGCAGGAGGCCCTCGCCGCGGGTGCCGCCCCCATGGTCGGCCCGGGGGTGCGGGTGGTCATGGACGACGCCGCGCTCAGCGACGCCGACCCGGACGCCGCGCCGCCCCAGGACTCCCGGGTGCTCGCGCGGGACCTGCAGGTCGTCGTCAACGGGCTGTGGGCCCACGGCGCCGAGGCGGTGGCGATCAACGGCCAGCGGCTGACGGCGACCTCGGCGATCCGGTTCGCCGGTGAGGCGATCGTCGTCGACTTCCGCGGGCTGACCCGCCCCTACGAGGTGATCGCCCTCGGGGACACGTCGGCGATGATGGACGAGCTGGGTGACGGTGAGACGGGCAGGTATCTTGCCGAGCTCACGGACGACTACGGCATCGAGGTCCAGGTGCTGGCCGAGGAAGAGCTGACCGTGCCGGCAGGAAGCCGGCTCAGCACGCGCCTGGCGCGGGTGGGAACCGAGGAAGGTGACGACGGATGATCCCTGTGATCGGCCTGGTGGCCGGGGTGGTGCTCGGTCTCGTCCTGCAACCGTCGGTCCCGGGGTGGCTCGAGCCCTATCTCCCGATCGCCGTCATCGCCGCCCTCGACGCGGTCTTCGGCGGCGTCCGGGCGGCGCTCGAGGGGATCTTCAACGACAAGGTCTTCGTGGTCAGCTTCGCCTTCAACGCCGTCGTGGCGGCCCTCATCGTCTTCCTGGGCAACCAGCTCGGCGTGGGGGCCCAGCTGACCACGGGCGTGGTCGTCGTGCTCGGGCTGCGGATCTTCTCCAACGTCGCCGCGATCCGTCGCCACCTGCTGGGAGCCTGAGGTGGCCGACGAGGCACCCCGCCGACCACTGTCCACCTCGCGCCGGGCGGTGCTGCGCCGGCTGCGCCGGATCAGCAGCCCCCGCCTGTCCCGCGGCACCCTCATCGTCGCGGTGCTGACGCTGGTCCTCGGGCTCGCCCTCGTGGCCCAGGTGCGCAGCACCCGGACGGCGGGCCTGGAGGACCTGCGGGAGTCCGACCTCGTCGCCCTCCTCGACGACGCCGCGACCCGGGTCGAGGAGCTGGAGGACGAGCTGGCCCGGCTCGAGGCCGACCGGGCCCGGCTGGCCGGCGGCGCCGGGGACGAGGCGGCCCAGGAAGCAGCCCGGCAGCGCCTCGACAGCTATCGCATCCTGGCGGGCACGGTCCCGGTGGAGGGGCCGGGCGTGACGGTCGTCGTCGACGACCCGGAGCGCACGGTCACCCCGACCATGCTCCTCGACCTCATCCAGGAGCTCCGGGACGCCGGCGCCGAGGCGATCCAGGTCGGGCCGGTGCGGGTCGTCGCCTCGACCTGGGTGGGGCTGTCGGAGGACAACCGGCTCATGGTCGACGGTGAGCCGCTCACCTCGCCCTACCGGGTCGTCGCGATCGGCGACGGGCACACCCTCGCCGGGGCCCTGGCCATCCCCGGCGGCTTCAACGACAGCGTCCGCCGGGTCGGCGGGACGGTCGAGGTCGTCGAGGGTCAGACACTCCGGATCGACGCGTTGCACCAGCCCGACGAGCATCGTTACGCTCGGCCCGTGCCCTCGGGGGACTCCTGAGGTTTGAGGTTCCCTGCCCCGGCACGGGCGACGTTTCGACGAGGAGACCGATGAGCGAGCTGGAGTACCCCGACGACCTGCGCTACAGCGCCGACCACGAGTGGGTGAAGGAGCTGGGGGACGGGGTGGTCCGGGTCGGTATCACCGCCTACGCCCAGGACGCCCTCGGCGACGTCGTCTACGTGAGCCTGCCCACCGTGGGGGACAGCGTCCGGGCCGGGGACGCGTGCGGGGAGGTGGAGTCCACCAAGTCGGTGAGCGACATCTACGCCCCCGTCGACGGCGAGGTGGTGGCCGTCAACGAGGCGCTGGACACCCAGCCGGAGCTGGTCAACACCGACCCCTACGGCGACGGGTGGATGTACGAGCTCAAGCTCGCCGAGGGCGCGGACCTCGACAGCCTCATGGACGTCGAGGCCTATACCGACCACATCGGGTGAGCGCGGGGCCGGGACCGGCCCCGTCTGCCTTAGAGTGGACGCAACCAAGGAGGTGTGTGCGTGAGCGACCGTGAGCGGGAGCACCACGACTGGTCGGGCGACCCCACGACAGCGCGGAGCCCGGCCGACCTGGACCTGCCCGCCCACGACCACGCCTTCGAGGAGGAGACCCCCCGGCTGTCGGCGGAGGACCAGCGCACCGTCGACGCCCTGCGCCCCGGCACCGCGCTGCTCATCGTCCAGCGCGGCCCCAACGCCGGCGCCCGGTTCCTCCTGGACGCCGACGAGGTCAGCGCGGGGCGCCACCCGAGCAGCGACATCTTCCTGGACGACGTCACCGTGTCGCGCCGCCACGCGGTCTTCACCAAGGAGGGCGAGGGCTACGTGGTGCGCGACATCGGCTCGCTCAACGGCACCTACGTCAACCGGCAGCGGATCGACGAGGCCCGCCTGGAGCAGGGTGACGAGGTCCAGATCGGTAAGTTCCGGCTCGTCTACTACACCGGGCGGCAGTGACCGTCCCCGCCTCCCGACGCTCCGATGACGGGATGTCGATCGGCGCGGTCCTCAAGCGCCTGCAGCCGGAGTTCCCGGACCTGACCATCTCCAAGATCCGCTACCTCGAGTCCGAGGGGCTGGTCCGCCCGCAGCGGCGTGAGTCGGGCCTGCGCCGGTTCGCCGAGGAGGACGTCGAGCGGCTGCGCTTCGTGCTGTCCGCCCAGCGCGACCGGTTCTGGCCGCTCAAGGTCATCAAGGACCAGCTGGACCGGATGGACCGCGGGCTGGAGCCGGACCGGCCCACCGTGGTCCCGGACCGGGGGGAGCGGGGCGCCACACCCGCGACCGCGCTGCCCACCGCCGAGGAGCTGCGCCGCCGGCGCTCGATCCGGCTCAGCCCCAAGGAGCTGCGCGAGCAGGCGGGGATCGACTCCGCCACGTATGCCGCGCTGAAGGCGTTCGGCCTGCTCACCCCCGACGCGTCGGGCCGGCACAGCGCCGACGACGTCGACATCGCCCGGCAGTGCGGCGCCCTGGCCTCCTTCGGGCTGGAGCCGCGCCACCTGCGCCTGTTCCGGGTCGCCGCCGACCGGGAGGTCGGCCTGACCGAGCAGATCCTGGAGCCGGTGCGCCGCAGGCGGGCCCGCGGCCAGGGCGGGCGCGACCCGGACGTGCTGCAGGCCGAGCTGCTGGCCCACGCCGTCGCGCTGCACGTCGCGCTGGTCCGGGCCGGCCTCGAGCGGGGCCGCTGAGGACGCTCCGGTCCCGCCCTGCGGCACCCCCACGCCCCCGGGCGACAGGAGTACGGTGGGAGTGTGAAAGAGCTCGACGTCCTCGGTGTGCGGGTGGAGATGCCGTCCAACAACCCGATCGTGCTCTTGCGCGAACGCGACGGGCAGCGCTACCTGCCGATCTGGATCGGCGCGTCGGAGGCCACGGCCATCGCCTACGCCCAGCAGGGCGTGGAGCCGCCGCGGCCGCTGACCCACGACCTCATGGCGACCGTGATCCATACCCTCGGGCACGCCCTGGACGAGGTCCGCATCACCGAGATGAACGACGGCGTCTTCTACGCCGTGCTCCTGCTCGACGGACACGTCGAGATCTCGGCGCGGCCCTCCGACGCGATCGCCCTGGCGCTGCGCACCGCGACCCCGATCCTGGCCACCGAGCTGGTCCTGGACGAGGCGGGGGTGACCATGGCGATCGAGGACGAGGACGAGGTGGAGCGGTTCCGCAAGTTCCTCGACCAGGTGTCGCCGGAGGACTTCGAGGAGCGTCGCTCCGAGTGACGGTTGTGACGGCTGGGACGGCGAGCCGCGTTGACCTGCACAGGTCACCGGCCTACCGTCAGTGTGGGACGGCGCGGTGACGCGCCGACGCGCCCGACCTCAGGTCGGACGCCATGCAACGGTGACTGACCAGGAGGGTGCCGTGGGTACCGGAGCCGAAGTCCGCGGTGGTGAGGCCTCGAGGCGGAGCACGCCGGCCCAGGGGATGCTCTTCACCGACGACCTCCCCGCCCTCGAGGAGAACATCGGCTACCGCGGTCCCACCGCCTGCCGCGCCGCGGGCGTGACCTACCGCCAGCTGGACTACTGGGCCCGCACCGGCCTCGTCGAGCCCTCGGTGCGCAACCCCACGGGGTCCGGCACCCAGCGCCTGTACAGCTTCCGCGACATCCTGGTCCTCAAGATCATCAAGCGGCTGCTCGACACCGGTGTCTCGCTGCAGCAGATCCGGGTCGCGGTCGAGCAGCTGCGCGAGCGCGGCGTCCAGGACCTGGCCAACATCACGCTGATGAGCGACGGTGCCAGCGTCTACGAGTGCACCTCCGACGACGAGGTCATCGACCTGGTGCGCGGGGGCCAGGGCGTGTTCGGCATCGCCATCGGCAGCGTCTGGCGCGAGGTCGAGGGGCAGTTGGCGACGCTGCCCTCCGAGCGCGCCGACGAGGTGCCGGCGAACCACCCCGGCGACGAGCTCTCCGAACGGCGCCGGGCCCGCCGCACCGGCTGACGCTGCTAGCCTGGGACCCGCCAGCGACGCCGCGCGGGAGAGACCTCACCCACTGCCGGTGAGGCGCCGAAGGGGCAAACTCCCCGGAAGCTCTCAGGCGCCCGGACCGCGCGGACGAGGCAACTCTGGAACGGCCGCGCACCGCCGGTGCGCGGGCCGGACAGAGGGGGAGGCACTCGACGAGGAGGAGCCTTCATGACCGCGCACGAGACGCAGGCGCACCCCACCGACGTGGTGACCGACGACGCCGCCCCGCCGCCCCCCGACGTGCTGCCGGCCTTCGCCGCCCGGCACATCGGACCCGGCCCGGACGACGTGGCGTCGATGCTCGACGTCCTGGGCTACGGGTCCCTCGAGGAGCTGGTCGACGCCGCGATCCCGCGGGCCATCCGCACCGACCGCGCCCTGGCCCTGGAGGCCGCGCCCTCGGAGGCCGCCGTCACCGCGGAGCTGCGGGAGCTCGCCAGCCGCAACACGGTCCTCACCTCCCTCATCGGCCTCGGCTACTACGGCACCCACACCCCGCCGGTCATCCGCCGCAACGTGCTGGAGAACCCCGCCTGGTACACCGCCTACACGCCCTACCAGCCCGAGATCTCCCAGGGGCGGCTGGAGGCGCTGCTGAACTTCCAGACCATGGTCGCCGACCTCACCGGGCTGCCCACCGCGGGCGCGTCCCTGCTCGACGAGGCCACCGCGGTCGCCGAGGCGATGACCCTGATGCGCCGGGTCAGCAAGGTCCCCGACGGGGCGGTGCTGCTGGTCGACCAGCACCTGCTGCCGCAGAGCCTGGCCGTGCTCGGCACCCGCGCCCGCCCGCTGCGCATCGAGGTGGTCACCGCCGACCTCGACGACGTCACCGACGTCGCGGGCCTGCGCCGGGCCGCGGGTGACCGGGACGTGTTCGGTGTCGTCGTCCAGTACCCCGGCGCCGACGGCCAGATCCGCGACTGGTCGGCCCTCGCCGCCGCCGCCCACGAGGCCGGCGCGCTGGTCACCGCCGCGGCCGACCTGCTCGCGCTCACCCTGCTCCGGTCCCCGGGCGACTGGGGCGCCGACGTCGCGGTGGGCACCACCCAGCGCTTCGGGGTGCCGATGGGGCTGGGTGGACCGCACGCGGGCTACATGAGCGTCCGGGCCGGCCTGGAGCGCAACCTGCCCGGGCGCCTCGTGGGCGTGAGCAAGGACGCCGACGGCGCGCCCGCGTACCGCCTGGCCCTGCAGACCCGCGAGCAGCACATCCGCCGGGAGAAGGCTACCTCCAACATCTGCACCGCCCAGGTGCTGCTGGCCGTCATGGCCGCGATGTATGCCGTGTACCACGGCCCGGAAGGGCTGCGCCGGATCGCCCGCGAGGTCCACGCCAAGGCGCGCTACCTCGCCGACGCGCTCGCCGGGGCGGGCGCCGAGGTGGTGACCACGACCTACTTCGACACCCTCACCGTGCGGGTGCCCGGCCGCGCCGCCGACGTGGTGGCCGCCGCCCTGGAGCGCGGGGTCAACCTGTGGCGGGTCGACGACGACCACGTGCTGCTCAGCACCGACGAGACGGTCACGCTCGCCGAGCTCGACGCCGTCTGCGAGGCGTTCGGGGCACGCGGCGGGTCGCTGGGGGAGCCGGAGGACCCGCACTGGCCCGAGGGTCTGCTCCGCCGCGACGAGGTCCTCACCCACCCGGTCTTCCACCGCCACCACAGCGAGACCGCGATGCTGCGGTACCTGCGTTCGCTGGCCGACAAGGACTACGCCCTGGACCGCGGCATGATCCCCCTCGGGTCGTGCACGATGAAGCTCAACGCCACGACCGAGATGGAGCCGATCACCTGGCCCGAGTTCGCCAACCTGCACCCGTTCGCGCCCGCCGACCAGAGCGAGGGCTCCCGGGAGCTGATCCGCCAGCTCAGCTCGTGGCTGTGCGAGATCACCGGCTACGACGAGATCAGCCTGCAGCCCAACGCCGGTTCCCAGGGCGAGCTCGCCGGGCTGCTGGCCATCCGGGCCTACCACGAGGCCAACGGCGACCACGGGCGCGACGTGTGCCTCATCCCGGCCAGCGCGCACGGCACCAACGCCGCGAGCGCGGTGATGGCCGGGATGCGGGTCGTCGTGGTCAGGACCACCCCGAACGGCGACATCGACCTGGACGACCTGCGCGCCAGGATCAAGGAGCACGGGGAGCGGCTGGCCGCGATCATGGTCACCTACCCCTCGACCCACGGCGTGTTCGAGGACACCATCGTCGAGCTGTGCGACCTGGTCCACGAGGCCGGCGGGCAGGTGTACGTCGACGGCGCGAACCTCAACGCGATGATGGGGCTGGCCGAGCCCGGCCGGTTCGGCGGGGACGTGTCGCACCTCAACCTGCACAAGACGTTCTGCATCCCCCACGGCGGGGGTGGTCCCGGGGTCGGCCCGGTGGCGGTGCGCAGCCACCTGGCCCCGCACCTGCCCAACCACCCGATGGATCCCCAGGCCGGGCCGGAGACCGGAGTCGGGCCGGTGTCGGCCGCGCCGTTCGGGTCGGCCAACATCCTGCCGATCTCCTGGGCCTTCATCCGGCTCATGGGCGGTGCCGGTCTCACCCGGTCGGCGCAGGTGGCGGTGCTGTCGGCCAACTACGTGGCGGCCCGGCTGCGCGACCACTACCCGGTGCTCTACACCGGCGAGAACGGGCTGGTCGCCCACGAGTGCATCCTCGACCTGCGGGACCTGACCAAGCGCACCGGGGTCACCGTTGACGACGTGGCCAAGCGCCTCATCGACTACGGCTTCCACGCCCCGACGATGTCCTTCCCGGTGGCCGGCACGCTCATGGTCGAGCCGACCGAGAGCGAGGACCTGGCCGAGCTGGACCGGTTCTGCGAGGCGATGATCGCGATCCGGGAGGAGATCGAGGAGGTGGCCCGCAGCGGCGACGTGGCCTCCAGCGTGCTGCGCAACGCGCCGCACACCGCGCTCTGCCTCACCGGGGAGTGGGACCACCCGTACGACCGGCGCACCGCGGCATACCCGCCCAGCGTCGACCCGGCCCGCAAGTACTGGCCGCCGGTGCGCCGCATCGACGGGGCCTACGGCGACCGCCACCTGGTCTGCTCCTGCCCGCCGCCGGAGGCGTTCGAGCAGGGCTGACCGGGTGACCTCCCGGCCACTCGCGCGGCGACGGTAGCCGCTGGCCCGCGCGTGTGGTTGGCTTCCGAGTCACAGGCGTGACAGGGAGGTGGCATGGGCCAGGAGGTCACATCCGCGGTCTACACCCGCGAGCAGCGGCTCCGGTACCGCGAGAAGGTGCTGCAGGACCTCGACGTCTTCGAGCGCATGCTCGAGGAGAAGGGGTTCGACTTCACCCGTCCCCAGATGGGCCTGGAGATCGAGCTGAACCTCGTGGACAACGACCTCAACCCGGCCCTCCTCAACGAGGAGGTGCTCCACGAGATCAACTCGCACAGCTTCCAGGCCGAGGTGGGCCGGTACAACATCGAGATGAACGTCCCGCCGCGGCCCATGGCGGGGGACCAGGCCCACCGGCTGGAGCGCTGGCTGCTGCAGTCGCTGCGCTCGGCCGGGGAGCTGGCCCGGCGGCACGGTGCCCAGATCATCGCCACCGGGATCCTGCCGACCCTGCAGCCGGAGCTGTTCGAGGGCGACTGGCTGTCCCTGGGGGTGCGCTACACCGCCCTCAACGACGCGATCCTGCGGGAGCGGGGTGAGGGCCTGGAGCTGGACATCGAGGGCCCGACGGGGGAGCGGGTGGTCAGCTACTTCGAGACGATCGGGCCGCTGTCCGGGTGCACCTCGGTGCAGCTGCACCAGCAGGTGACCCCGCAGGACTTCCCGCTGTACTGGAACGCCGCCTCGGTGATCAGCGGGATCCAGCTGGCGATGGGGGCGAACTCGCCCTACCTGTTCGGCCGGCGGCTGTGGGCCGAGACCCGCATCCCGCTGTTCAGCCAGATGGTCGACACCCGGTCGGTGGAGCTGAAGTACCAGGGCGTGCGGCCGCGCGCCTACTTCGGCCGCGGCTGGATCACCTCGATCTTCGACCTGTTCGAGGAGAACGTCCGCTGCTTCCCGGCGCTGCTGCCGGAGGTGTCCGACGAGGACCCGGTCGCGGTGCTCCGCGACGGCGGGGTGCCGGAGCTGCACGAGCTGCGCCTGCACAACGGCACCGTCTACCGCTGGAACCGCCCGATCTACGAGGCCGTCCAGGGCATGCCGCACCTGCGGGTGGAGAACCGGGTGCTTCCGGCCGGGCCGACGGTGGTGGACATCGTGGCCAACGCCTGCTTCTACTACGGCCTGCTGGAGACGCTGACCAGCAGCGGCCGGCCGATCTGGACCAAGATGCCGTTCCGGCACGCCGAGGAGAACTTCGACCAGGCGGCCCGGCACGGCATCGACGCCCAGCTGCACTGGCCGGGCCTGGGGCGGGTCCCCGCCACCGAGCTGGTCGCCGAGCACCTGCTCCCGCTCGCCGACGACGGGCTCGCCGCGCTCGGTCTGCGCCGTCAGGTGCGCGCCTACTACCTCGACATCATCGAGCAGCGCTGCCGCACCCACACCAACGGCGCCAGCTGGCAGGTCGCGTGCACCGAGCGCTACGAGGCGGCCGGCTACCTGCGCCCCGACGCGCTGCGCGAGATGCTCCGGCACTACATCGAGTACATGGACGAGAACATCCCGGTCCACGAGTGGCCGCTGCCCGACGTCGAGCCGCAGCGGAGCGCCGAGGACCCGGTGGCGCCCCGGGCGGGCGCCGTCAGCCAGCCCGCCGGGGCGGGTGACCCTCTGGCAGGGTAGGGGGATGGGTGAGGACCGGCGACGAGAGGTGCGGCTGACCCGCACCGGGCCACACCGCCTCCGGGCGACCAACCGCCGGGGCGCCACGCTGGACATCGGGGACGGCAGCGACGCCGACTTCACCCCGGTCGAGCTGCTCCTCGCCGCCAGTGCTGCCTGTGCGGCGCTGGACGTGGAGGCGATCACCCGGCGACTCGCCGCACCGGAGCAGATGGATCTCGTGGCCGCGGGGGACAAGGTCCGCGACGAGCACGGCAACCACCTGGCGTCGGTCGAGGTGACCTTCCGGGTGCGCTTCCCGGAGGGGGCGGGGGGCGACGCGGCGCGCGAGCGGCTCCCCGACGCGGTGGGGCGCTCCCGTGACTGGCTCTGCTCGGTGTCACGGACCGTGGCCCTGCCCACCCCCGTGGTGTTCCGCCTGGAGTGAGAAACGCCTCGCCCGCGGAGCCCGCGGTGCGCCAGGATGGACCGGTGACCACGCACCCCGGCCCGACCACCAGCCCCACCGCCCCCGGCCCGGCATACCGGTGGACCCACCTGACCGCGGCCGACGTCCCCGCCTGGGCCGGGCTGACCAACCTGCTCGCCCGTGTCGACGGCACCGAGGAGTTCTACGAGCCGGAGGACCTGGCCGAGGAGCTGGCCGAGACGGGGGTCGACCCCGCGCAGGACACCTGGGCGGTGTGGGCCGGTGACCAGCTGGTGGCCTACGGCCAGGTCCGGGTCGGCTTCCTCCCCGACCACGACGGCGAGGCCCGCTGCTGGGTCAGCGGCGGGGTCCACCCGGACCACCGGGGGCGGGGGATCGGGCGGCAGCTCATGGACCTCATGGAGGAGCGGGCCCGCGCGGTCGCCGCGCAGCGGCTGCCCGGCCGCCACGCCTACCTGCGTGCCGACGGCGGGCGGGAGGGCGCCTCGGTGCGCCCCCTGCTGGAGCACCGCGGCTACCGGGTCGTCCGCTACTTCACCCACATGGTCCGCGACCTGCCCGGGGAGCCGCTGCAGGTCCCCGCACCGGACGGGGTGACCGTGCGTGCGGCCACCGACGCCGACGAGGCCGCCGTGCTCAGGGCCCACAACGCCGCCTTCGTCGACCACTGGGGGTCGGCGGAGACCGACCCCGCCGTCTGGCACGACCGCTGGTCCGGGCGGGCGGCCCGCACCGCGCTCTCGACGGTCGCGGTGGACGACGACGGGGCGGTGCTGGCCTACGTCCTGGCGGCCGGGTTCGTGCCGCGGGAGCTGTATGTCGCGCTGGTCGGCACGGTGCCCGCCGCCCGAGGGCGGGGCCTCGCCCGGGCCTGCCTGGCCCGCACCATCGCGGCGGCGGGGGAGAGCGGGGGCTACGACCTCGTGGACCTCGAGGTCGACTCCGACAGCCCCACCGGGGCGACGCGCCTCTACGAGGCCCTGGGGTTCCGGCCCAGGTTCACCACCGCCGCCTACCGGCTGGGCTGATCCAGGGGACCCGATCCGGTTAGGGTCGGGCATGGCCAGGTTTCTCGACATCCACCCGGTGGACCCCCAGCCGCGGCTGGTCCAGCAGGTCGTGCAGATCCTCCGGGAGGGTGGGCTGGTCGCCTATCCCACCGACTCCCGGTACGCCCTGGGCGCCCTCCTGGGCAACCACGAGGCCCGGGAGCGGATCAAGGCCATCCGCCAGCTCGACGAGCGGCACCACTTCACCCTCGTCTGCCGCACCTTCGCCCAGCTCGGCCGGTACGTCCAGCTGGACAACGCGGTGTTCCGCGCGGTGAAGGCCGCGACCCCCGGGCCCTACACGTTCATCCTCCCGGCCACCAAGGAGGTGCCCCGGGTGTTCATGCACCCGCGGAAGCGGACGGTGGGGGTGCGGATCCCCGAGCACCGGGTGACCCAGGCGGTCCTGGCCGAGCTGGACGAGCCGCTGCTCTCCTCCACGCTGCTGCTGCCGGGGGAGGAGGAGCTGAGCACCGGGTGGGAGGTCAAGGAGCGCCTCGAGCACCAGGTGGAGGCGGTCATCAACGGCGACGTCACCGGCGCCGACCCCACGACCGTCATCGACTTCTCCGACGGCAACCCCCGCGTGGTGCGCGAGGGCGCCGGGAACCCCTCGGTGTTCGGCTGAGGTGACCGCGGACCTCGCGGCGCTGCGCTGGCCCCGGCAGACGGCCCGCCTGACCCTGCGCCCGGCCGTCCTCGAGGACGCCCCGGCGATCCAGGCCTACCGCGGCGTGGCCGAGGTGACGCGCTACCTCGGCCACGGCCCGCTGGACCTCGACGGCGTCCGGCAGCGGCTGCTCGACCACGCCGCCCGCACCCGGGAGCCGGTGCTCGACGTCGTGGCGGTCGACACCGGCACGGGGGAGCTCGTCGGGGACGGGACGCTGGGACTCAAGGACGCTGCGGCCCACCCCATTCGGCGCTCGGAGGTACGGCTGGCCGAGGGGTGGATCGGCTACTGCATCGCCCCCGCGTGGTCCGGCCGGGGCCTCGCGACCGAGCTGGCGCGGGCCCTGGTCGGCCTCGCCCTCGGCGACCTCGGGCTGCGACGGGTGGTGGCCCACGCCTACACCGAGCACGTCGCCTCGCGCCGGGTCCTGGAGAAGGCGGGGCTGCGCCGGGAGGCGACGTTCCGGAAGAAGGTGCTCGCCGACGAGGGCCGCTGGATGGACGACGACGTCTGGGCGCTGCTGCGCGAGGAGTGGCCCGACCGCCCTCAGTAGTCCACGCGGGCCTCCAGGGCGCGCCAGGCGTCGAACGGCGCCTCGCTGCGCTCGTGCGCGAACGGCTCCAGGACGAGCGGCCAGCTCGCCTCGCGCCGCACCTCGAACAGCTCGTAGAAGACCCGGTCGTCGAACCCGGCGTTGTGCGCGGCGTGCCGGTCCGCGGCGTACACGACCCGGTCCAGCCGGGCCCACAGCGACGCGGCGAGGCACATCATGCAGGGCTCGCACGAGGCGTAGAGGGTGTGTCCGGCCAGCGAGAAGTGGTCGATCCGGCGGCACGCCTCGCGGATCGCGGTCACCTCGGCGTGAGCGGTCGGGTCCGGGGTGGAGGTCACCCGGTTGCCACCTCGCGAGACCTCCGTCCCGTCGGGACCGACGATCACGGCGCCGAACGGCCCCCCGCCGTCGGCGACATTGCGCTCGGCGACCTCGATCGCCAGGGAGAGGAAGTGGTGGTCGCGCTCCGTGCCGTCCATGGCACCGAAGCGTAGGGGTTGGCGGACCGGAACGGCCGGACCTGCGCCGGACCGGCCCGCCCGGCCTAGGATGACCCGCGTGACCGACACCGTCGCAACCGGCCTGCACACCACCCGGGTCGGTGACACCGGTGCCCGGGTGGCCTTCCTCCACGGGCTGTTCGGTCAGGGCCGCAACTTCCGCACCATCGCCCGGAACCTCGAGCCCGACTTCGCCTCGCTGCTCGTCGACCTGCCCGACCACGGACGCTCGCCGTGGACCGACCGGGTGGACCTCGAGGCGTATGCCGAGCGGGTCGCCCGGGAGCTCGAGGCCTTCGGCGACGGGGAGCGGGTGCACCTGGTCGGGCACTCCCTGGGCGGCAAGGTGGCGATGCTCACCGCGCTGCACCACCCCGACCTCGTGGACCGGCTCGTCGTCGTCGACATCTCACCCGTGCCGGGCGGCGGCACCGGGGAGTTCGAGCACCTGCTGAGGGCCCTGGGCGGGCTGGACCTGTCCCGGCTGCGGCGGCGCGCCGACGCCGAGGAGGCCCTCGCCGGTCCGATCCCCAACCCCCGGGTGCGGGCCTTCCTGCTGCAGAACCTCCGGGAGGGCGACGGGGGCTGGCACTGGCAGGCCAACCTCGACCTGCTGCGTCGCGACCTGCCCGTGATCGGCGGCTTCCCCGACTACGACGGCCCGCCGTTCGAGCGGCCCGTGCTGTGGGTCGCCGGGGAGCGCTCCGACTACGTCCGGCCCGGGCACGCCGCGCGGATGCGCGAGCTCTTCCCGCGGACCCGGCTGCTCACCGTCAAGGGCGCGGGGCACTGGGTCCACTCCGAGCAGCCGGAGGCGTTCACCTCGGCGCTGCGGGTGTTCCTCTCCCGGGATCAGGCCGTCGGGCCGCGCCGCTCGAGCAGCACGAGGACCTCGTGGTGACCGGTCTGCGGGAACATGTCGAACAGCCGGGCGCGCACCGGGACCAGCGACGGCATCGCGGCCAGGTCCCGGGCCAGGGACACCACGTTGCAGCTGGAGTAGAGCACGTGCCGGACCGGTGACGCCTCGAGCCAGCCGGCGAGGTCGCCGATCCCGCGCCGAGGCGGGTTGACGACGACGAGGTCCGGCGGCGGTGCGGTGCGCAGGTGCTCCGCGACGTCACCGGCGAGGAACCGGGGCCGGCCCGGCAGCCCCGCCGCGGCGGCCCGTGCGCTGTCCACCGCCTCGGCCGACACCTCCACCCCGAGCACGTCCCTGGCCGTGCCGTCCGGCCGCGTGAGCAGGTGGAGGGCGAACCCACCCACGCCGCAGTACAGGTCCCACAGCGTCGGCGGATCCACCTCGTCGACCCACGAGCGGGCCTGACGGTACAGCCCCGCGGCCACCGCGGTGTTGGTCTGGAAGAAGCTGCGCGGCCGCAGCCGGAGGGTGACGTCACCGACCCGCATCGGCAGCTCCGCCGTGTCGCTGAGGACCACCTCCTCGGGCCCCTCGAGCACCGCGGCGTGGACGGGTTGCAGGTTGGCCGAGACCACCCGCAGCCCCGGCAGGGCGGCCGCGAGCTCCGGGAGCGCGCGGCGGATCCGGCCCACCTGGCCGGGCGAGCGCAGCACGAAGCGGACCATGAGCTCGCCGTCCGGGGAGTGGGTGACGATGAGGTGCTTGAGCTCGCCGGTGCGACGGGGCACGTCGTAGGGCACCAGCCCGAGGGCGGCCACCAGGCCGGGGAGCCGGGTGACCGCGGTGCCCAGCCCCGGCTCGTAGAGGTGGCAGTGGCGCAGGTCGACCCCCTGGCCGTCGCGGTCGAGGATGCCCAGGGTCGGTGCCTCCCGGGTGCCACCCACGACGAGCTTGGCCTTGTTGCGGAAGCCCCACGGGCGGCTGGGCAGCGGCTCGTCCCAGACCAGGCCCGGGGCCACCGGGCCCAGCGCGGTGGCGCAGCGGTCCTGCTTGCCCGCAAGCTGCACGTCATACGGGGTGCGGATCAGGGTGCAGGAGGCGCACCGCCCGCTCTCGAGGTACTCGCAGCGGAGCAGGAGCGGACCGGGCACCGGTCCAGGGTAGGCAACCCGCGGCCCCGGCCGGGGCTGCAGCGCCCCCGTCGCCACGCCGGAGGACCGTTCCCGCGGTGGGCGGGCGGGAGTAGCGTGCCCGGCGGGTGGACCACCCCGGCCACCCGCGATGGAGGGAGACGGGGATGACCGGTGAGAACCAGGCGGGGACCCTGAACCGTGAGGTGATGGGGCGCTACTTCGCCTCCGAGCACACCGACGTCTCGGGCATGGCCGACGACGTGGTGTTCACGGTGATGGCCAGCGGCGACGAGTACCCGGGGGCCCCAGGCCGTCCTCGGGATGCTGGAGTACTTCTACCGCGGCGCCTTCGAGGCGACCGCCGAACCGCGAGCCACCCTCGTCGACGGTGACCACGCGACCTGGGAGGGCACCTTCGTGGGCCGCCACACCGGAGACTTCATGGGGGTCGCGGCCACCGGGAAGGACGTCCGCGTGCCGCTGTGCGTGACCTACGACCTGCACGACCGCCGGATCACCGCCGGACGGGTGTACCTCGAGGTACCCACGCTCCTGGCCCAGCTGGGGGTGTCGCCCGGCTGACCGACGGCGGGGCGGGGGCACCGTCGGTGGGGTCTCCTAGTCTGACGGGTATGACGACGGTGCACGAGCTCAGCCGTGCCCAGGCACGCCGGATCGCGGTGCGGGCCCAGCTCCTGGCCGAGCCGCGGCCGGACGACCTGCTCCAGGTGGTGCGCCACCTCACGCTGCTCCAGGACGATCCGACGGCGGTGGTCTCCCGCAACGCCGAGCTGGTGCTGTGGAGCCGGCTCGGGTCCGCCATGGAGCGGCACGCGGTGGACGACGCGCTCGCCGCCGGCACCCTCGTCGACCTGCAGGGGCTGCTCCGTCCCGCCGAGGACCTGGCGCTGTACCGGGCCGAGATGGACGCCTGGCCCGGGGACGACCCCCACCGTCGCGCCCAGGCCGAGTGGCTGGAGGACAACGACGAGTGCCGGCGGGACATCCTCGAGCGGCTCGCGGACGAGGGGCCGTTGCCCTCCAGCGAGCTGCCCGACACCACGGTGGTGCCCTGGCGCTCCAGCGGCTGGAACGACGACCGCAACGTGCGGATGATGCTCGAGCTCATGGCCGCCCGCGGCGAGGTCGCCACAGTCGGCCGGGCCGGGTCCGCCCGGCAGTGGGACCTGGCCGAGCGGGTCTACCCCGACGACCCGGCCGTCCCGCTCGAGGAGGCCCTGCGCATCCGGGCGGAGCGGCGGCTGCGGGCCCTGGGCATCGCCCGCGCCAGGAACACCGCCACGCCCGTCGAGCCCAACCACGTCGGCGAGGTGGGGGAGCCGGCGGTGGTCGAGGGCGTTCGGGGCCGGTGGCGGGTGGACCCCACCTACCTGGACGACGAGTTCGCCGGCCGGGCCGCGATCCTGTCGCCCCTGGACCGCCTGGTCTACGACCGGAAGCGGATGGTCGAGCTGTTCGAGTTCGACTACCAGCTGGAGATGTACAAGCCGGCGGCGAAGCGGCGGTGGGGCTACTGGGCGATGCCGGTGCTGTACGGCGACCGGCTGGTCGGCAAGGTCGACGCCACCGCCGACCGCGACGCCGGGGTGCTGCGCGTGGACGCCGTCCACGAGGACCACGACTGGATGGGCGAGGTCCGGTCCGCCGTCGACGACGAGCTGGAGGACCTGGCAGCCTGGCTCGGCCTGCGCCTCATGCGGTGACCGGCGCCTCCCGCAGCAGCCGGAACTCATGGCGGCGCAGCAGCCGCAGCACCAGGCCCCGGGCCGGCCCGAACGCGCGGCCAGACGCTGCGGCGCGCCAGCCTGACCGCCACGGGGTTGAGCGTGTGCCGGAGCAACCGGAACCAGCCGCGTGTGAGCCGCGCCGTCGCCACGGGGCCAGCGTAGGCAGGCTGCTAGGCCGATCGCTGGCCCGAGGCGACGGTGTAGACGCCCAGTCCGACCAGCATCGCGCCGCCGGCGGTCCGGACCCTCGTCATCCGCGCCGGCGACCCGGCGAACCACTGGCGGGCCGCCGCGGCGGAGACCGCCCAGAGGCTGTCGCCGGCCACCGCGACCGCGGCGAAGGTGAGGCCCAGGGCGACCACCTGCGGGGCGGCCGGCTGCCCCGGCGCCACGAACTGGGGGAGGAGCGCGGCCAGGAAGACCAGCGTCTTCGGGTTGGTCACGCCCGTGGCGAAGCCGGCGACCAGGTCCCTGGCCCCGTGGGAACCGCCGGGGGCGGCAGCGGCCACCGGGACCTCGGCGACGGTCAGCCGGTCACGGCGGGCCGCGCGCACGGCGGCCACGCCGAGCCAGACCAGGTAGGCGCCGCCGACGACGCGCAGCCCGGACAGCCCCCACGAGGTGGCCGCGACGAGGGCGGCGAGGCCCACGGCGACCATGGCCACCTGCACTGCCAGGCCGACCCCGTTGCCCAGGACGGTGAGCAGCGCGCTGCGGCGTCCGTGCGCCAGGGCCCGGCCGACGGTGAAGAGCACGCTGGGCCCGGGCACGGCGACCACAAGGGCCGCGACGGGCAGGAAGGCGACCAGGGACTCCAGGGGGACCACCGGACCACGGTAGCCGCGGCCCTGCAGCGGGCACACGTGGGTTTCCCCCGGTCCGCCCTGACGATGTCGCCGCGGCTGCCTAGGGTGGGGGCGTGCCGGCATACATCGCGTTCCTGCGCGCCATCAACCTGGGCAAGCACCGACAGTTCCCCAAGGACGCCCTGCGCGCCGCGGTGGAGGGCGCGGGCTTCGGCGACGTGGAGACCCACATCAACACCGGCAACGTCCGGCTCACCACGACGATGCGCAGCAGGCAGCGCGTCGAGGAGGCGCTGGAGCGCGCCTTCGCGGCAGACCGCGGCTTCGAGGTGCCGACCATCGCCTACCGGCTCGAGGAGCTCCGGGAGATCGTCCGGGTGGGCGACGAGCTCGCCGAAGCGCACCCCGAGGCGGTTCGCCACTACGTCACCCTGCTCAAGGAGGAGCCCGGGAACCGGACCCGGGAGGCCCTCGAGGCGCTCACCGAGCCCGGCGTGCACCTGGAGGTCGTCGGGCGTGCCGTCCACGTAGTGCCCGACCACGTGCTCGGACAGGGCGGCCCGCAGAACGACCGGATCGAGAAGCTGCTCGGGACGGCGACGACCCGCAACCAGACGGTGCTGAGGGCGATCCTGGCCACGTGGGGGTGAGGGTGGAGGGTCTCGGGCCCCGGGCGCGGGCGGCGATCGACCACGTGCGGCGCCACAGCCTCGACGGGCCGCCCCTGGACCGGTCACTGCGGGTCACGCTCAACTTCCATCCCGACGCGCCCGCGGGCGGGGAGCCGCTTCTCGAGGTGCTGGCCCGGGACGGGGTCTACCGCTCCCAGTTCGAGACCGGCACCAGCAGCGGGGGGCTGACCGCCTACCCCGGCGGTGCGCGGTGGGCCTGGGAGCAGCGCATCTTCGGCGGTGCCTACCGCGACGCGCCGCCGAACGAGCGGCCCCGGTACGGCGCGCTCAACCACCGTCGCCGCCCGGTCGGGGGAGCCCCGCGCTTCGGCTCGGCCCACCTGCGTCTGGCCGAGCACGTGCTTGACCGGACCACGTTCTGCTTCCCCGACTCGGTCCTCGAGCCCTCGCACTTCGGCACCGCGGAGGCGTTCGGCCTGTTCCCGCTGGTCGAGGCGTTCGAGGCGGTCCCACGGGACGATGCCACCGAGCGCGCCGAGGGCGGCGTCCTGGACGACTACGTGGAGGCCCACGTCCACGGGCCGGTGGTCGTGGCCCGGGACACCGAGGCGCTCGTGCTCGATCCCTGCTACCGGGGCACCGAGGTCGAGGAGGCCGCCCACCGGCTCGGCGTGCCCGTCGAGTGGCACGAGGGGCGCGTACTCACCGTGGCGGAGCTGGAGCGGCACCCGGACTTCCGGGGCCCGGAGACCGTGGAGCTGGGCCGGGAGCTCGCCGACCCGCACCTGGACGCACGCATCATCGGGCAGCACCGGAGACGGGGCACGGCCGACCCGCAGTCGCTCAAGCTCCTGTGGCACCTCGTCGCGCGCTTCGGCTCGCCCGCGGCCGAGATCGCCCGGCGCCGGGGCCAGGGCGGATAGGGTCGAGGGGAACCGGCACACGTCAGCGACGACGGGGAGGTCACACGGGTGCGCATCGGCATACCGCGCGAGTCCCGGACCCGCGAGACACGGGTGGCCGCCACTCCCACCACGGTGCCGGACCTGGTCGCCCTCGGCTACCAGGTCCTGGTCGAGGCCGGGGCGGGGGAGCGGGCCGGCTTCCCGGACGACGCCTACGCGGGGGCCGGGGTGGAGGTCGCGGACCCGGAGAAGGTCTGGGACTGCGACGTGGCCCTCAAGGTCCACCCACCCGACGAGGACGAGGTCGCGCGGCTGCGGCCCGGCAGCGTGCTCGTCGGGCTGCTCGACCCCGCCCACCGGCCCGACCTGCTGCAGGCGCTCGCGGACCGGGGCGTCACGGCGCTGTCCCTCGACGCGGTGCCCCGCATCTCCCGGGCGCAGTCCCTCGATGTCCTGTCCTCGATGGCCAACATCGGCGGCTACCGCGCCGTCATCGAGGCGGCCCACGAGTTCGGGCGGCTGTTCACCGGGCAGGTCACCGCGGCCGGCCACATCGCCCCCGCCCGGGTGTTCGTCATCGGCGCCGGCGTCGCGGGGCTGTCCGCGATCGGCACCGCGACGAGCCTGGGCGCGGTCGTCCGCGCGTATGACGTGCGCCCGGAGGTCGGCGAGCAGGTGGAGTCGATGGGCGCCCGGTTCGTCAGGGCCGAGGGGGTGGGGGACACCCAGCGAGCCGACGGCTACGCCAGGGAGCTCACCGCCGAGGAGCAGCAGCGGGTCCGCGAGCTCTACGCCCGGGAGTGCGCCGACGCGGACATCGTCATCACCACCGCGCTCATCCCCGGCAGGCCGGCGCCGCGGCTCATCACCGCCGAGATGGTGGCGGCCATGCGGCCGGGCAGCATCGTCGTCGACATGGCCGCGGCCAACGGCGGCAACTGCGAGCTCACCCGCCCCGACGAGGTCCACACCACCGACAACGGGGTCAAGATCATCGGCTACACCGACCTCCCGTCGCGGCTGCCCGCCCAGGCATCCCAGCTCTACGGCACCAACCTCGTCAACCTGCTCCGGCTGCTCACCCCGGACCGGGACGGCACCCCGCGCCTCGACCCGCAGGACGAGGTGCAGCGGGCGATCACCGTGGTCCACGAGGGCGAGGTCTGGTGGCCACCGCCGCCGGTCGCCGTGTCCGCGGCCCCCCGGGTGGCGCCGACGCCCGCTGCCACCGAGCCCGAGGTGCAGCAGCCCGCCCCGCGCCGGCGCGCGTCATACGTCGCGATGGGCCTGGCGGCCGTGCTGTTCGGGCTGGTCGCGAGCGTGGCCCCGGCCGGCTTCCTCAGTCACGTCACGGTCTTCGCGCTGGCCGTGATCGTCGGGTTCTACGTCATCAACAACATCACCCACGCCCTGCACACCCCGCTCATGTCGGAGACCAACGCGATCAGCGGCATCATCCTCGTCGGCGCGCTGCTCCAGGTCGGCAGCGAGGACCTGCTGGTCCGCACCCTGGCGGTGCTGGCCACCGTGGTCGCCTCGATCAACATCTTCGGCGGGTTCGCGGTGACCGGGCGGATGCTCAAGATGTTCCGGAGGAGCTGAGCGCCGTGGCAGCCGCGAACGTCCTCCAGGCCTCGTACGTCGTGGCCGGCGTCCTCTTCGTGATGTCCCTGGCCGGCCTGTCCCGGCACGAGACCGCCCGGCGGGGCAACGTCTTCGGCGTGGTCGGTATGGCCCTGGCCCTGGCCGCCACGATCTGGCTGGCCGTCGACCGCGCCGCGGAGCCGCTGACCACGGCCCTGCTCATCGCCGGGGCGATGTCGGTCGGCGCCGCCATCGGGTTGTGGCGGGCCCGGGTCGTCGAGATGACCGGGATGCCGGAGCTGGTCGCGATCCTGCACAGCTTCGTCGGCCTCGCGGCGGTCCTCGTCGGCTACAACTCGTTCCGGCAGCCGGGGGCGTTGGCCGGGGCGGGGGAGACCATCCACCTCGTCGAGGTCTTCCTGGGGGTGCTCATCGGCGCGGTGACGTTCACCGGGTCGGTGGAGGCCTTCCTCAAGCTCAGCGGCCGGGTCTCGTCCAACCCGCTGGTGCTGCCCCACCGGCACCTGCTCAACCTCGCCGCGCTGCTGGCCTGCGCGGCCCTGCTCGTCTGGTTCCTGGTCAGCCACGCGCTGCTGCCGCTGCTGGTCATGACGGTCATCGCGCTGGCCCTCGGCTGGCACCTGGTCGCCTCGATCGGTGGCGGTGACATGCCGATCGTGGTCTCGGTGCTCAACAGCTACTCGGGATGGGCGGCCGCCGCCGCGGGGTTCATGCTCGGCAACGACCTGCTCATCATCACCGGTGCGCTGGTGGGGTCCTCCGGTGCGATCCTCAGCTACATCATGTGCCGGGCGATGAACCGCTCGTTCGTGTCCGTCATCGCCGGCGGCTTCGGCACCGAGAGCGGCGTCCCGGGGGACGGACGGGACTACGGGGAGCACCGGGAGACCAGCGCCGGCGAGGTCGCAGCGCTGCTGCGCGCCGCCCGGTCGGTGGTCATCGTCCCCGGGTACGGCATGGCCGTGGCCAAGGCCCAGCACCCCGTGGCCGACCTCTGCGAACGCCTCCGGGCGCAGGGCGTCCAGGTGCGGTTCGGCATCCACCCCGTCGCCGGGCGCCTGCCCGGTCACATGAACGTCCTCCTGGCCGAGGCACGGGTGCCCTACGACATCGTGCTGGGCATGGACCAGATCAACGGCGACTTCCCGGACACCGACGTCGTCCTCGTGGTGGGTGCCAACGACACGGTCAACCCGGCCGCGACCGAGGAGCCGGACTCGCCGATCGCCGGGATGCCGGTGCTGGAGGTGTGGAAGGCCCGGGACGTCATCGTGCTCAAGCGGTCGATGGCCAGCGGCTACGCCGGGGTGCAGAACCCGCTGTTCTTCCGGGAGAACACCAGGATGCTGTTCGGGGACGCCAGGACGGCGATCGAGGAGATCATCGCCGCCCTCTGAGGTCACCTCCGCCGACCCACGGCGTCCGGTAACCCCGCTGGTGCCATCCGCAGGAACCGGGGTTGATATGTATCCGAATCCGATTACTCTATTTCGAGTAATCGCGATCGAGTAGAGGTGTGACCCGTGGCCGGACGAACCCCGTCGAACCCGCTGGCGCTGGCGGTCCTGGCGTGTCTGTACGAGCGTCCGATGTACCCGTACGAGATCACCACGACGCTGCGCGAGCGGGGCAAGGAGGACTCGATCCGGCTCAACTTCGGCTCGCTGTACTCGATCATCAAGTCCCTGGAGAAGAGCGGCCTGATCGTCGCCGCCCGCGCCGAACGCGAGGGGAACCGGCCCGAGCGGCAGGTCTACGAGATCACCCCCACGGGCCGCGAGGAGGCGGAGCGGTGGCTGCGCCGCATCCTGGCGGTGCCCACCAAGGAGTACCCGGACATCGAGGCCGGCCTCTCGCTCATCGGGTTGCTGGCGCCACGGGAGGCGGCCGACCTGCTCCGTCAGCGGGTCGAGGCCCTCGAGGCCGAGGTGCGCAGGCGACGGGCCCAGCTCACCGAGGTCACCGAAGCGGGCCTGCCGGAGGTGTTCTCGGTCGAGGCCGACTACCGCGTGGCGATGATGGAGGCGGAGCTGGCCTGGGTGCGCGCCCTCGTCGAGCGCCTCGAGCGTGGCGAGGTGGGCGGGCAGCCGATGTGGGAGGAGATGCACCGCCGTCGGGTCGCCGGCGCCAGCCCGGAGGAGATCGAGGCCGCCATGCAGGAGGCCCTGCCGGCCGCGTTCCGGCGGAGTGGGGGAGGGGGTGGTCCCGCCACCCACTGAGTCCGTCACCACACCCGGCAACGAGCGGCGGCCCGGATGCGCCAACATCCGAGCCGCCTGAACCCGAGTCGTTCCGTGGAGGAACCTGCGTGCACATCGGGTTGGCGCCATCGTACGCGCCCACCTGCGGATCCACGGGCGACTCCGACACGAAGGAGATCACCCATGTCTGCACCACCTGCCATCGAGGTCCACGACCTCGTCAAGACGTATGCCGTGCGCGGCCGCCCGCCGGTCCGTGCCCTCGACGGAGTCGGCTTCACCGCGCCCGCGGGCGAGGTCTTCGGGCTGCTCGGCCCCAACGGGGCCGGCAAGTCCACGACGCTGAGTATCCTCACCACCCTGACCCGACCGGACTCCGGCACCGCCCGGGTGGCGGGCGTCGACGTCGTGACCGACCCCGCCGGTACGCGGCGGCGGATCGGCTACGTGGCCCAGCGCCCGGTGACCGACCCCATGGACACCGGGCGGGAGAACCTCGTCCTCGCCGCGCGGCTGCAGGGCCTGGGGGCCAGGGCCGCACGGGCGCGGGCCGACGAGCTGCTCGAGCGGTTCGACCTGACGAGCGCGGCGAACCGCCTGGTCCGGACCTACTCCGGCGGCATGGCCCGCAAGCTCGACGTGGCGGTGGGACTGGTCCACCGCCCCGAGGTGCTGTTCCTCGACGAGCCGACCACCGGACTGGACCCGCACGCCCGCGCCGAGATGTGGAACGAGATCGAGCGGATGACCCGGGCCGAGCGGATGACCGTGGTGCTCACCACGCACTACCTCGACGAGGCCGACCGGCTTGCCTCGCAGCTGGCGATCGTCGACCGGGGACGCGTGGTGGCCAGCGGGGCGCCGTCCGAGCTCAAGGACGCCCTGCGCGGTGACAGCGTCGTCGTCGAGGTCGCCGACGACACCGCCGTCACCCGGGCCGCGGACGTCGCCGCGAGGGTCGGCGGCCTGCGCGAGGTCGCGGCCGACGGCCGGGTGGTCCGGGCGCGGACCGTGTCGCCCTCGGCCACGGTGCTGCCCGAGCTGCTGGCGGCGCTGGACGCGGCAGACGTCGGGGTGGCCAGCGCCACACTGGCCCGGCCCAGCCTCGACGACGTCTACCTGAGCCTCACGGGCCACTCCTTCGACGCCGACGGAGCACCCCGCACGACCGAGGAGGTGGCGGCATGACGACCGCTGTCGAGCACACCGTCCTGCTGACCGCACGGGCCCTGCGCGGGATCGCCCGGATCCCGGTGTTCATGTTCATGAACCTGGTGCAGCCGATGATGTGGCTGCTGCTGTTCGGGTCCCTGTTCCGGTCCGTCGTGGAGATCCCCGGCTTCGAGACCGGTGGCACCTACCTGGAGTTCATCACCCCCGGGGTCGTCATGATGACCGCGATGTTCGGCGCAGCCTGGGCCGGTACCTCGTTCGTCCAGGACATGGAGCGCGGGGTGATGGACCGGTTCCTGACCTCGCCGACGTCCCGGGGCGCCCTCATGGTGGCCTCGATGGCCTGCCAGGCCGTCATCGCGCTGGGCCAGGCGCTCGTGGTGGTCGGGGTGGCGTTCCTGTGCGGCGCCCGGTTCGACGGGGGACTGGGCGGGGTGGGCCTGCTCCTGGTGGGTGTGATCCTGCTGACGGCGGTCTTCTCGGCGCTGTCCAATGCGTTCGCCCTGCTCACCGGGCAGCAGGAGGCCCTCATCGGGCTCTCGCAGCTGATCACGCTGCCACTGATGTTCCTCAGCTCCGCGGTGATGGACACCCGGCTCGCTCCGGACTGGGTGGCCACCGTCGCCACCTACAACCCGTTCGACTGGGCGGTCCGGCTGGGCCGTGCCGCGCTCGACGGGTCGGCTCCGGCCTCGGAGATCTGGGGTCCGATGGCGCTCCTGGCGGCGCTCACCGTCGTCATGGCGTGGGTGTCGACCCGGGCCTTCCGGACGCGTCAGCGCTCGGCCTGAGCCCCGGCGCACACGGGGGAGTGGAGCCCCCGTATGCCGTGAGGCGGTCGTGGGCGGTCGGCCACCGTGCCGGCCGCCCACGGCTGTGCCCGGATCAGGCAGGCGAGAGGGTGAAGCGGTTGCCGCCCGGATCGGTCATGACGAGCGCATCCTCATCCGCCTCGACCCGAAGCGCGCCGAGACCGACCAGGCGAGCCCTCTCGTCGTCGACGTCGTCGGCGACAAGGTGCAGCCACTGCTGCTTCGAGCCGTACGGGGTGTCCTGGTCGCGGATGTCCCAGGAGAGCTTCGTCCCGCCCGACGGGTGCTGGATCGCCGTCTGGAGGCCCTGCTCCCAGACCAGCGGCCAGGCCAGCGCCTGGCTCCAGAACCGTCCGGCCCCGGGCGGGCCGTGGTCGGTCGCCTCGGCGAGGAAGCCGGCGCCCTCGAGGAAGCGATTGCCCGGCTCGATGACGCAGAACTCGTTGCCCCCGGGGTCGGCCATGACGACGTGACCCTCCTCGGGGTACCGGTGGATGACGCGGCCGCCCAGCTCCTCGGCACGGCCCACGGTGCGCACCTGGTCCTGGAGGTCGGTGCTGGTCAGGTGCAGGTGCAGTCGGTTGGGGCCCGTCTCCACCTCGGTCTCGGTCTCGACGAAGCGCAGGCCCACCTGGGTGCCGACCCGGGGACCAGGGCGCCCGCGTCGTCCGTGACCACATCACGGCCCAGCAGCCCGGCCCAGAACCGGCCGACGCCCGGCGCGTCCCGAACCTGGAAGGAGACGGCCAGCAGCTGCAGTCCCACAGGGTCAGGTTAGGAGCGCGGCCTCCGCCCGACGACCGGGTTTCGTGGCGCTGACCGAGCACCAGTGAGGTCTGCGGTGGCGGTCGGAGGGGAAGAAGGGGCTCTCCGTCGGGGAAGGGGCTCTCCGTCCCCGTGACGCCGCTCCTGGGGCAAACTTGACATAATGTGTCTTATCGGCGTTCTGCCGACGCGTGGGACGACGCCTCTCAGACTCTCTTGGCGCCGGGCGACCCCTGGTTGTCGAGAGCCTCTCGCAGCTGCTCCAGGCCGACGCCGGTGGCGACGAGGGCGTCCCGCGCCGGGCACTCCGCGCGCAGGATGCCCAGGGCCACGTGCCGTCCGTCGATGCTCTTGTGCTGGAGCCGGATCGCCTCACGCAACGCGAGCTCCAGCGCCTTCTTGGCATCCCGTGAGAACGGGATGCGTCCGGGACCGTGACCGGCGCTGTCGAGCGCACCGGGCCCGAAGACGGCGTCGGCGCGTTCGCGGACGGCGTCGAGGTCGATGCCCAGGCTGGCCAGCGCCTCGCGGTCGAGCCCCGACTCACGGAGCTCGCTCCGCAGCGACGTGACCAGGCCGGCGACGTCGACGCCCAGCTCACGGAACGTCGCGGCCACCGGACCGGCCTCCTCGAGCAACGCCACCAGGACGTGCCGGGTGTCGATCTGGCGGGTCCCTGCATCACGGGCCACCTGCTGGGCCGCGGTCACCGCAGCCCTGGCCTCACGGGTGAATAGCTCGAACATGTGTTCTCCTACCGATGCTTCTTGTGGACGGCCTGCCGGGAGACCCCGAGCGCGTCGGCGATCTCCTGCCAGGACCACCCGAGAGAGCGAGCCCGCTGTACCTGGAGCACCTCGAGCCGGTCGGCCAGCTCGCGGAGCGCCCGCACGGCTCGCAATCCGACGGCGGGGTCCTCCCCCGCGGCCGACTCGACGAGTTCAGTGGACATGTCGTCAACTGTGGTTGACACATCCGTCGTCTGTCAACCCTTGTTGACACGGCGTTACGCGGCAGGGGGCTCGTAAGGGTCGTCGGGGACGCCCTCCCTCAGCACACGGTCAAGGTGTCTGGACAGGTCGCGCGGGCCGAAGACCGCACCGCCCCTCCCATCCGGACATCCGGAACCGTCGGGTGGAGTGCCACCCGCTCGCGAAAAGGGCACGTCCCCAACCACCACCGTCCGGCATGCTGGTCCGGTGCTGCTCGTGGTCTTCGGCCCGCCGGCCGTCGGGAAGATGACGGTCGGCCGTCGCGTGGCCGACCGGACCGGGTTCCGGCTGTTCCACAACCACATGACCATCGAGCCGCTGCTGGAGGTCTTCGGCTTCGGCACGCCGCCCTACAACGTCCTCAACGGCGAGTTCCGTCGCCGCGTCATGGAGGAGGCAGCGCGGCACGGTGTCGACCTCGTCTTCACCTTCGTCTGGGCGCTGGACCACCCCGGGGACAGCGAGCTGGTGGAGTCCTACGTCCGCCTCTTCGACAGGGCCGCCTTCGTCGAGCTCCGGGCGGACCTGGCGACCAGGCTCTCCAGGAACCGCACCGAGGAGCGGCTCCTGCACAAGCCCTCCAAGCGCGACCTCGACTGGTCGGACGCCAACGTGCGGGAGATGGAGCGGGAGTGGGTGATGTCGTCGGAGACGGGGCTCCACGCCGCCGCCGCGCTGCTGGGCCGCTACCCGTACCACGTGCTGGACACCGTCGGCAAGGACCCGGCGGAGACCGCCGACCGGATCGTCGACTGGCTCGCGATGCTGCCCTGAGCCGGGCCTCCCCCGGGCCGGCGTGACGCTCGACGCACCTGCCTCACCCGCGCGCTGCGCGAGCGCGGGTTCCGGTCGCGGAGGTCACCGTCCCCGGGCCAGGACCTGCTCGGCCAGGTGGGGCGGCGCCTGCACGCAGTACGAGTCGGTGAGCATCTCGGCCAGCTCGTCCCAGTCGGTGTCCTCCTCGAGGAGGATGCCGACCACGTTGCTTCCCCAATCGGCCCTGAAGTAGGGCGGACCCATGTTCTCGAAGGCCATGACCTCGTCCATCGGCGCCCGGAACATGACTCGGAACAGCTGGTCCTCACCGCCGAACACGTGGGCGACGGTCGCCCGGCCGACCCGCCACCGGACGCCCACCCAGGCGTCCTCCTCGTAGCACTCGGGCAGGGCGAGCAGGATCGTCCCGAGACGGTGCACCCACGCGGCGGGGACCTCCGGACGCAGGGCCATGAGCGTCAGTCTGCCCAACCCCGCCGACAGGGGTCACCCACAGGGTGCCGCTCACGGCAGGGTCAGGACCAGGCCCTCGTCGGCCAGCTCGATCGGGCCGTCGTAGACCTGCGAGGCCCGACGGCGCGACAGCTCGCGGTCGTTACCCGGCCAGAAGTGCGTCAACAGGAGCCGCCGTGCGCCCGTCGCGACCGCCGCGGCGGCGGCTGCACGAGCGTCCAGGTGGAGCCCGGTCTCCGGCGCGGGCGGGACGTCGTCACGCTGCTGCCGGTCGCTCGCCTCGCACACGAACAGGTCGGCGCCGCGGGCGAGCGAGGTCAGCTCGTCGCAGGGCCCGGTGTCCCCCGAGTACGCCAGGACGAACCGGTCGCACTCCAGCCGCACCCCGGCGTTGGGCACCCAGTGCGGCAGCCCGTATGACGTGAGGCGCAGCGGGCCCACGTCATACGCACCGGGCAGCCGGCGCCAGGTGAAGACGGTGTCGACCGCGTCCGTGCGACCGTCCTCCAGGGCCAGGACGACCTCCCGGACGCCGTCGGCGGCGTACACCGGCAGTGGCGCCTCACCCCTGGCACCGAACCAGCGGGCCCGGAACAGGGCGTGCAGGTCGACGGCGTGGTCGGGGTGCCGGTGGCTGATCACGACGGCGTCCACTCCCCTGCCGTCGGACGCACCCAGCAGTTCGAACAGGCGTCCGGCGGCGCCGTAGCCGAGGTCGAGCACGACGCGGTAGCCGTCGTGCTCGAGCACGAACCCGCTGCACGCCCGGCCCGGCTCGGGCCACGCCCCGCACGAGCCGAGGACGGTGAGGGTGGAGGTCACCGACGCCTGCTCACGCCCCGACGTAGTCCGCCAGGTGCTGGCCGGTGAGCGTGGACCGGGCGGCGACGAGGTCCGCGGGCGTCCCCTCGAAGACCACCCGTCCGCCGTCGTGACCGGCGCCCGGGCCGAGGTCGATGATCCAGTCCGCGTGGGCCATCACCGCCTGGTGGTGCTCGATGACGATGACCGACTTGCCGCCGTCGACGAGGCGGTCCAGCAGCGCCAGGAGCTGGTCGACGTCGGACAGGTGCAGACCGGTGGTCGGCTCGTCGAGGATGTAGACCTCGCCGCCCTCCCCCATCTGCGCGGCGAGCTTGAGCCGTTGCCGCTCACCGCCGGACAGGGTCGTCAGCGGCTGCCCGAGGGTGAGGTAGCCGAGCCCGACGTCCGCCAGCCGGGTGAGGAGCTTGTGGGCCGCGGGGGTGCGGGCCTCTCCCCCACCGAACAGCTCCAGCGCCTCGGAGACCGGCATCTCCAGCACCTCGGCGATGTTGCGCCCGCCCAGGGTGTACCGGAGCACCTCCGACTGGAAGCGACGGCCCTCGCACTCCTCGCAGGTGGTCGCGATGGTCTCCATGATCCCCAGCTCGGTGAAGACCACCCCGGCGCCGTTGCAGGTCGGGCAGGCCCCCTCGGAGTTGGGGCTGAACAGGGCCGGCTTCACCCCGTTGACCTTGGCGAACGCCTTGCGGATCGGCTCGAGCAGTCCCGTATAGGTCGCCGGGTTGGACCGGCGCGATCCCTTGATGGCCGACTGGTCGATGAGCACGACGCCGTCCCGCCCCGCGAGGTTGCCGTGGATGAGCGAGCTCTTGCCGGAGCCGGCGACACCGGTGACCACGGTGAGCACCCCGGTCGGCACGTCGACGTCGACGTCCTGGAGGTTGTTCTGGCTCGCCCCGCGGATCTCCAGGGCGCCCGTGGGCGTGCGCACCGTGTCCTTGAGCCTGGCCCGGTGGTCCAGGTGCCGCCCGGTCAGGGTGCCGCTGGCCCGCAGCCCCGCCACGTCGCCCTCGTAGCAGATCTCACCGCCCGCGGTGCCGGCTCCCGGGCCGAGGTCGACGACGTGGTCGGCGATCGCGATCGTCTCCGGCTTGTGCTCGACCACCAGGACCGTGTTGCCCTTGTCGCGCAGCCGCAGGAGCAGGTCGTTCATCCGCTGGATGTCGTGCGGGTGCAACCCGATCGACGGCTCGTCGAAGACGTAGGTCACGTCCGTCAGGGCCGAGCCGAGGTGGCGGATCATCTTGGTGCGCTGTGCCTCGCCGCCGGACAGGGTGCCCGCCGGCCGGTCCAGGGACAGGTAGCCGAGCCCGATCTCGACGAACGCCTCGAGGGTGTCCCGCAGGGTGGCCAGCAGCGGCGCCGCCGACGGCTCGTCCAGCGCGCGCACCCACTGCGCCAGATCGCTGATCTGCATCGCGCAGACGTCGGCGATGTTGAGGCCGCGGATGCGCGATGACCTGGCCACCTCGTTGAGCCGGGTGCCGCCGCAGTCCGGGCAGGCCTGGAAGGTCACCGCCCGGTCCACGAAGGCGCGGATGTGCGGCTGCATCGCCTCCCGGTCCTTGGACAGGAAGGACTTCTGGATGCGCGGGATGAGCCCCTCGAAGGTGACGTTGACGCCCTCGACCTTGAGCTTGGTCGGCTCCTGGTAGAGCAGGGCGTGCAGCTCCTTGTCGGTGAACTCCCGGATCGGCTTGTCCGGCGGGAAGAGGCCGCTGGCCCGGAAGATCCGGCCGTACCAGCCGTCCATGGTGTAGCCGGGGATGGTCAGGGCGCCCTCCTCCAGCGACTTGCTGTCGTCGTACAGGGCGGTGAGGTCGAAGTTGGTGACCCGTCCGGTCCCCTCGCAGCGCGGGCACATGCCGCCCGTGATGGAGAACTGCCGGCGCTCCCTGACCGTCTGCCCGCCCTTCTCGTAGGTGACCGCGCCCGCGCCGGACACCGAGGCCACGTTGAACGAGAAGGCCTGCGGTGAGCCGATGTGCGGCTGCCCGAGCCGGCTGAACAGAATGCGCAGCAGCGCGTTGGCGTCGGTCGCGGTGCCCACTGTCGAGCGGATGTTGGCACCCATCCGCTCCTGGTCGACGATGATCGCGGTGGTCAGCCCCTCGAGCAGGTCGACGTCGGGTCGCGCCATGGTCGGCATGAACCCCTGGACGAAGGTGCTGTAGGTCTCGTTGATCATCCGCCGCGACTCGGCGGCGATCGTGTCGAAGACCAGCGAGCTCTTCCCCGAGCCGGACACCCCGGTGAACACCGTCAGCCGCCGCTTCGGCAGCTCGAGGCTGACCCCCTTGAGGTTGTTCTCCCGCGCGCCGACGACGCGGATCCGGTCATGCCGGTCCGCCGGGTGGCGCTCCGACGGGTGCGAGCTCTCCGCCGTGCTGGTGGCCGTGGAAGAGGTCATGGTCGGTGGGTCCCTCCGTCGTCAGCGGCGCGGTCGTCCGCGGGTCCACCCTAGGGCCGGGGGGCGACACCGCCGGCTCGGATCTCCGCAGGTCGTGGATGAGGGGCGCGTGGGGCCCCCGCCAGCCGCACATGTCCCTGCCCTCAGCCGCGCTGGTTGATCCGGATCATGTTGCCCGCGGGGTCGCGGAAGGCGCAGTCGCGCTCGCCCCACGGCTGGTCGGTGGGCTCCTGCATCACCTCCGCGCCGCTCGCCTGCAGCCGGTCGAAGACCCCGTCCAGGTCGCTGGTGGACAGGGTGACCGCGCCGTAGCTCCCCTTGGCGATGAGCTCCACGATGACGCGACGCTCGTCCTCGGTGATGCCGGGGTCGGCGGCCGGCGGGTGGAGCACGATCGAGGTCTCCGGCTGGTTCGGCGGACCGACGGTGATCCACCGCATCTCGCCCTGGCCGACGTCGTTGCGCACCTCGAACCCGAGGGCGTCGCGGTAGAACGCGAGCGCCTCCTCGGCACCGAGGTGGGGAAGGAAGGCGTACTGGATGGTGATGTCCATGGCCAGCAAACTAGTCAGCCACGGCCGTGCGGTGCTTCTCGATTCCTGACCGGTCGGGTGATCTGCTTGGCCACGCAGGCCGGTATGCCGCGCGCCTCCTCGGCCTGCACCCGGCGGTACTCGCTGGGCGGCATCCCGACCAGCTCGGTGAACCGGGTGCTGAACGTGCCCAGCGACTGGCAGCCGACGGCGAAGCAGACCTCGGTGATGCTGAGGTCGCCGCGGCGCAGGAGGGCCTTGGCCCGCTCGATCCGCCGGGTCATCAGGTAGCTGTAGGGCGACTCGCCGTAGACCTGCTTGAACTGCCGGCTCAGGTGCCCGGCGGACATGTGGACGCCGCGGGCCAGCGCCTCGACGTCCAGCGGCTGGGCGTACTCCCGGTCGATCCGGTCCCGGACGCTGCGCAGGCGTGCCAGGTCACGACGGCGCTGCTCCTCGGCCGGCGTCAGGACTCCACTCCCCACACCGTGATCGTGCCACGTCGCCGCGCCGCGGCACCAGCGACGCCGCAGGTCAGGACCAGCGCACCCGCTGGTGGCCCCGCCAGTCGGCCACCAGGTCCGGATCGCTGCTCACGATCTCCTCGCCCCGGTTCCACAGGCCCAGGTACACCTGGGCCGCGGTGCCGGTGAACCGCACGTCGGCTGCGTGTCCCTCTCCCCCACCGCCCGGGACCTCCTCGGTGGTGATGCGCTCCCCGAGGTGGAGCACCCAGGCCCGGCCGGCGTCGGTGGGCGCCACGAGGAGGGTGGCCCCGTCCTGCCGGGACAGCTTCGACCGGCCGCGGGGCACGAAACCGCAGAGCAGCTCGTCGATGCCGTCGAGGGCCAGGTCGGTGGGGATGCCGGTCTCCTCGGCCAGGGGGAACCGGCCCAGGCTCGCGGCCAGGGCGTCCACCGAGTGGATGGTCGTCTCGTGGGCCTGGCGCCGCGCCCAGAAGCGTTTCGGGGGCGGCGCGTCCTTGAGGAAGACCATCGCCCTGAGGTCGTCCGGGGCGGCCCGCAGGTCCCCGACGAGGGCGGCTGCCCCGTCGGCGAACCAGTCGAGCAGACGCTCAGGCGGCACCTCGCGCAGGACCTTCTCCTTGGGCTGGGACAGCGGTCCCTCGCCCCGGACGTTCGAGGCGGCCCAGCGGTGCACGATCCCCTGGTGCGCGACGAGGTCGGCCACGGTCCACCGGGGGCAGGTGGGCACCGACGCCCCCGGGCCGGCCTTGCCGGCCCACGTGGCAAGGTCCTCCGCAGCCCGCTCGACGACCTCGACGTGTGCCGGCCAGTTCCAGGTGGTGGTCACGGCTCGCAGTGTCGCACCGACCACCGACACACCAGGGGGCTCAGCCCGGCCCGGAGAGGTCCTTGCGCCTCAACCAGCGGACCAGGCCGTCGCTGGTGCTGGAGGTCTCCCGGACCCGGACGTACCCGGCCCGCTCGAACATCCCGGTCGTGCCGACGTAGGCGAAGGACTGGTTCACCCGACGTCCCGGCACCGGCTCCACCGGGTAGGCCTCCAGCGCGGGCGCTCCCTGCGCCACGGCATACGCCTCCACGCCCTCCAGCAGCTGGGCGGTGACCCCCTGTCTGCGGAACCCGGTGCGGACCACGAGGCAGAACACACTCCACACGGGGACGTCGTCCACCGTGGGGATCACCCGGGACCGGGCCAGCCGGGGCAGCGTGCGGCGGGGGCCGATGCCGACCCAGCCGACCGGCTCCCCGTCGCGGTAGGCGACGAGCCCCGGGGCAGGGTGACCGGCGGCCAGGTCCCGCATCCGTGCCTCACGGGCCCCGGTGTCGTCCGTGGCCAGGGCCTGCGCCTCCCGCCCGGTCAGCCGGTAGGCGAGGCACCAGCAGTGCTTGGGGTTGCGGCGCGGGTTGATGACCGTCGCCAGGTCGTCCATCCGCTCCGTCGTCAGCGGCAGCACGGTCGCATCCATGCGGGGCCCCGCCTCAGAAGAACAGCAGGCCGACGGGGATGGCCAGCACCAGGGAGAGGACCACCCGCTCGAACCACAGGACGAGCAGGCGCGGCACGGAGACCGGGATCTCGGTGGCGACCAGGCTCGGCACCATCGCCGAGAAGAAGATGACCTGCGAGACACAGACCACGGCGACGACGTACTTCACCGACATCGCCGAGCCGGTGACCAGCGCGGCCGGCAGGAACATCTCGGACACCCCCAGGGCCGCGGCCTTGGCGACCAGCAGCGGGTCGGGGATCTGCAGCGCCCAGGTCACCGGGTAGAAGACGTAGCCGAGGATGTCGAAGACAGGCGTGTACTTGGCGAGCACCAGGCCCAGCAGCCCGATCGACAGGATGGACGGCAGGATCGCCATCGCCATGACGAACCCGTCCCGGAGGGTGCTGAGGACGTTGGCGCCCAGACCGGGGGCCGCGGCGACGGTGGCGCGGGCCTGTGCCCAGGCGGCGGCGACCCGGTCCGAGCGCACCCGCTCCTCCGGGTCGGGCTCCGCGCCGGGTGCGTACTCGGCGGGCTCGGCGGACAGCGGCCAGATCCGCGTCGTCACCGCGGTGACCGCGAACGTGATGACCAGGGTCGACCAGAAGTAGAGGTTCCAGCTGCCCATGAGGTCGAGCGCCGAGGCGACCACGACCATGAACGTCGCCGACACGGTGGAGAACCCGGTCGCGATGATGAGCGCCTCCCGCCGCGTGTACTTGCCCGCCAGGTACACCCGGTTGGTGATGAGCAGCGCCAGGGAGTAGCTGCCGACGAAGCTGGCCACCGCGTCGATCGCCGACCGGCCCGGGGTGCGGAACACCGGCCGCATCATCGGCTGGACGAGGACGCCGACGAACTCCAGCAGCCCGTAGCCGATGAGCAGCGCCAGGAACACCGCGCCGATCGGCACCAGGAGGCCGACCGGGATCACCAGGGAGTTGAGCAGGAACGGGCCGAGGTCCTCCTCGAACAACCAGGCCGGCCCGACGTCGAACACGAGCATCACGCCGACGACGAGCCCGAGCACCTTGAAGACGCTGAAGACCAGGTCCGTGGTCGAGCGCCGCCAGCGGCCGGTCACCAGCGGGTACACCGCACCGGCCGCGATGAGCAGCAGCGCGTAGTACGGCAGCACGTCCGGCACGTTGTCCCGGAGCCAGGTGACCAGGTGGTCGAGCATGATCGAGCTGCGCTCCCCGATGGTCACCGGCACGAAGAACATGAACGCGCCGATCGCGCTGTAGACGAAGAACTTCCACATCCGGGCGTCCTGGGTGTCCGCTCCCCTGACTCCGGCGTCGGTCCCCTGCCGTGTCATACCCGCCATCGTGGCGCACCACCGGGGGACCTGTCAGGCCCCCACACCGGAGGGCACGAGAAGCTCCGGCGGGCCGGTCGGGTGGCCGGCACCCCCTCGGTCGCCACGGTTGTCCACAGTTGCGGCGCCACCACCCCACCGGCTCCGGCGCGCCGCGATACTCGGGCGCCAGGACGCGAACCGCAAGGAAGGGGATGCCGTGGGGACGGCGACGGAAGGGACCAACGAGGTGCGCCTGGTCGGGCACGTCAGCGGCGGGGTGCAGGAGCGGACCCTCCCCAGCGGGGACCCGCTGGTCACCTTCCGCCTCGTCGTGCCCCGGCCGGAACGTCGCGGCCGCGGGGCGGCCTCGGGTCGCGTCGGTGTGGACACCCTCGACGTGGCCTGTTGGACGGCACGGACGCGGGCGAGCGCCGCCCGCCTGGCCGAGGGGCAGGTGGTGGAGGTCGAGGGTGCGCTGCGGCGGCGCTTCTTCGCCGCCGGGCCGGGACGGGCCTCCCGGTACGAGATCGAGGCGCGCCGGGTGCGCCGGGCCGGATGACACTGACCTCGTATGACGCAGCGCTCGGTGCCGCCACCCGTTCCGGGCTACGTTCGGTCCATGACCGCGCTGACGCGACACGAGGGAGTGCTGGCCGGGGGCGGCCGCTGGTCGGTGTTCGACCAGGGCGCCCAGCTGGCGTCCTGGGCGCCGGGGTCGGACCCGGTCCTGCTCCTCAGCTCACGGACGGCCACCGAACCGGGCCGGCCGGTCCGCGGCGGGATCCCGCTGTGCTTCCCCTGGTTCGGCCCGGGCCGGGGCGAGCGCCGGCAGCCGGCGCACGGTTTCGCCCGGGTGGCACCCTGGCGACTCGGGCTGCTGGAGCAGGACCACCACGGGGCCCGGCTGGTGTACGAGCTCGAGGAGGGCGACGTGCGTGAACTGCCCGGCGCCGAGCACTTCACCGCCCCGTTCCGGGCCACCTGCAGCATCGAGGTGGGGTCGACCGCCAGCGTGACGCTCACGGTCCGCAACACCGGCACCGAGCCGTTCGACTACGAGGCCGCGCTGCACAGCTACCTCTACGTCGGTGACGTCGCCCGGGTGCGGGTGCGCGGGCTGGACGGGTGCACCTGGTGGGACAAGCTGGACGAGCGGACCTACCGCCAGGAGGGCGACCTGGTCCTGCAGGGCGAGACCGACCGGGTGTACCACCACGACGGCACGGTCCAGGTCGAGGACCCTGCCCTCGACCGCATCCTGGTCATCGACAAGGAGGGCTCGGCCGACACCGTGGTGTGGACCCCCGGGCCGGCGAAGGCCGCGGAGATCCCGGACCTGGGGCCGGGCGAGTGGGAGCATCTGCTGTGCGTCGAGGCGGCCAACGTCCTCGACCACGCCGTGACCCTCGGCCCCGGCGAGGAGCGCGCGCTGAGCACCACGATCACGACGAGGAGCCGCTGACCGTGCCGGACCAGAACCACCCCGAGGAGCCCGGGAGCCCGCACCCCGACGAGCAGGCCCCGGACCGCTCCGACGTGACAACCCGGGAGCCGGGACCGGAGCGGGAGGAGGGAGGCGGCCACCCGGTGCCCCCCTCCCCCGATGCGGAGCGACCTCCGGTCGACGACACCGAGGGCGTGCAGACCAACCGCGGCGTGGACCGCGCGGTCATCATCGGCGAAGGGCTCAAGGAGCTCTCCCGGTGGTCCGGCCGGTTCATCCTCATCGCCATCGCCACCGCGATGCTCCTCTGGCTGCTCGGCCAGCTGTGGGTGGGGGTCCTGCCGGTCCTGCTCGCGCTCATCGTCTCCACGATGCTCTGGCCGCCGACCCGGTGGCTGCGGTCCAAGGGGCTGCCTCCGGGTGCCGCGGCCGGGTTGACGCTGCTGGCCAGCTTCCTCCTCTTCCTCGGCATCCTCACCGCCCTCGCCCCGTCCGTCGCCAGCCAGTCCCAGGAGGTGCTCGACCGGGCGTCCGAGGGTCTGCAGCGGGTCCGGGACTGGTTGGCCGGTCCCCCGCTCAACCTCGACCCCACGGCCTTCGACAACGCCGTCGAGCAGGCGACCGAGTGGGCCCAGGGCCGTGCGGGCGACATCGCCTCCGGCGTGTTCACCGGCATCTCCGCCGTGGGCTCGGCCGTCGTCACCGGCGTCATGGTCTTGGTCCTGACGTTCTTCTTCATCAAGGACGGACCGCGGTTCCTGCCGTGGCTGCGCTCGGTCGCCGGGCGCCGGGTGGGCCGCCACCTCACCGAGGTGCTCACCCGGATGTGGTCCACCCTGGGCGGCTTCATCCGGGTGCAGGCGATCGTCAGCGCCGTCGACGCCATCTTCATCGGCCTGGGCCTCATCATCGTCGGCGTCCCCCTGGCGCCGGCACTCGCCGTGCTGACCTTCTTCGGCGGGTTCGTGCCCATCGTCGGGGCGTTCGCGGCCGGCGCCCTCGCCGTGCTCGTGGCCCTCGTCACCCTGGGTCTCCAGCAGGCCCTCATCGTGCTGGCCATCATCATCGGCGTCCAGCAGCTCGAGGGGAACCTGCTCCAGCCGGTGCTGCAGGGCCGGTCGATGCAGATCCACGCCGCGCTCATCCTCGTCGCGGTGACCGCCGGCGGCACCCTGTTCGGGATCCCCGGGGCCTTCCTCGCGGTGCCCGTGGCGGCCACGCTCGTCGTCCTCATGCGCTACCTGAGCGAGCAGGTGGACCTGCGCGCCGGCGACCTCACCGCCGCCGAGGTGGCGGTCGCCACCCCGGAGGGGCAGGTCGTCATGGCGCAGGCCGAGTCGGCCAGCCGCCGCGTCGCCGAGCGCCTCCGGACCCACCGCAATGTCGGCGAGGTCGCCGTCGGCGAGGCCGAGGAGCGGGTGGAGCCGGTCCCCACCGAGCAGGACGAGGGTGCGGACCCGACGCCCCCGCTCGCCCGGCTCCTCGGTCGCCTCCGGCGACGCTGAGCCCGGGCACGACGAAGGGGGCCGTCCGGACGGACGACCCCCTCCGCCACCCGGCGCCGGTCAGCGTGTGGCGTCGTTCCAGGCGTCCTTGGCCTTCTCGCCAGCCTGCTTGACGTTCGCCCTGGTCTGGTCGTCCTGGCCCTCGGCACGGAGCTCCTCGTTACCGGTCGCGGTTCCGGCGGCCTCCTTGGCCTTGCCCTTGTGCTCCTCGACCGAGTTCTCGATCTTGTCGTCCATGCCCATGAGGGCCTCCTTCGTCGTGGGGACAGGTTCCCAGCCTCCGCCCAGCCTCCGCCCGGTGGGCCCACCCCGCAACCGGAGAGCAGGCGTGCCGCACCCGACTGGACCCCCCCGCTGTGGGAGGCTCCCCCCATGACGGACACCGTGGTCGTCGCCGACCTGGCGCGGGAGCGCACCCCTCAGCACCAGCGGGCCTGGTCCTTCTACGACTGGGCGAACTCCGCCTACGTGACCACGACCGGCACCGTGCTCATCGCGCCGTACCTCAACAACCTGGCGGCCAACGCCGCCTGCCCCGACCTGGCCGACGGCGAGGTGTGCCGCGAGACGGTCAGCCTGCTGGGCGTCCCGATCGCGACCGGCTCGCTCGCCTCCTACACGGTGACGGCGGCGACGATCATCTCCGCGGTGCTGCTCCTCTTCGTCGGCGCCGTCGCCGACCGGCACCCGCGGCCCACCTGGCTGCTGGGCGGCATCGCCTGGGTGGGGTCCGTCGCGGCCATGGCGATGGTCTTCCTCACCGGCGACAACTGGCAGCTGGGCGTCTTCCTCGTCATCGTCGGCAACCTGTGCCTGGGCGCCTCCACGGTCGTCTACGACGCGCTCCTGGTGCGCATCGCCCACCCGGACGACCGGGACAGGGTCTCATCGCGCGGCTGGGCACTCGGCTACCTGGGCGGCGGCATCCTGCTCGCGATCAACCTGGGCATGCTCACGGCGTACGAGACCCTGGGCCTCAGCTACGAGATGGCCATCCGGTTGAGCCTGTTCTCCGCGGGTCTGTGGTGGGCGGTCTTCACCCTCATCCCGGTGCTGGGGCTGCGGCGCCTGCGCGGCACCACGGCACCTCCGGTCAACGGGCGGGCCGGCGTGGTCGGCGGCAGCCTGCGCCAGCTCGCGCACACGCTGCGCGAGCTGCGGCTGTTCCCGGTCACCCTGACCTTCCTCGTCGCCTACCTGTTCTTCAACGACGGCATCCAGACGGTCATCGCCTCGGCGAGCATCTACGGCACGAGCGAGCTGGGGTTCTCCGCCTCCCAGATGGTCATCACCATCCTGGTCGTCCAGTTCGTCGCGTTCGGCGGCGCCCTGGGCTTCGGGCGGGCCGCGTCCCGGTTCGGGGCCAAGCGGGTGGTGCTCGCCGGCATCGCGCTGTGGACCCTCGTCGTCGCCTTCGCGTTCTTCGTCCCCGCCGGAGCCTTCGTGGTGTGGCTGCTGTGTGCCGTCTGCATCGGCATCGTCATGGGCGGCACCCAGGCGCTGTCCCGCTCGATGTACTCCCAGCTGGTCCCCCGGGGGCGGGAGTCGGAGTTCTTCGGTCTCTACCAGGCCATGGAGCGCGGCACCAGCTGGCTCGGCACGCTCACCTTCGGGCTGGTATACCAGTTCGGCGGCTCCTACCGGCTGTCGATCATCTCCGTGGTCTTCTTCTTCGTCGTCGGCGGCCTCCTCCTCACCCGGGTCGACATGCGCCGCGGTATCGCCGAGGCCGGCAACGAGCAGCCCGCCGTCGTCTGACCCGGGGGCACCCGGACCTGCGCTGACCTGCTCGAGTGGGCACTCGGGGCCGGTCGGCGGTAGCATAGTCGACCAATCCGCTTCCTTCCGCGCCTCCGGTGCGTCGGTGCCGCGTGCGTGGCGCCGGAAACGGGATCCGCGACGCCCGGTGGGGAACACGGGGCGCACCGGAAGCGTTGACCCAGAAGTCACCACCACGAACATCCCCTGGGAGACCAGGCAGAGGGGAGTCCACATGGCCGAACGTTCTCTGCGCGGCACCAACCTGAACTGGCTGTCGTTCGAGAGCGATGAGGGTGTCACCTTCAGCGAGCGGCAGATCGTCAAGTACGTCTGCCCGGAGGGCCACATCAGTGAGCTGCCGTTCTCGGTGGAGGCCGATGTCCCGTCGCTGTGGGAGTGCCGCTGCGGTCGCAACGCGAAGCTCGTCGACGGCCCCGAGCCGGAGGTCAAGGCCGGCAAGCCCCAGCGCACCCACTGGGACATGCTCCTGGAGCGGCGCACCATCCCCGAGCTGGAGGAGCTGCTCGAGGAGCGGCTCGCCATCCTGCGCGAGAAGCGGGGCGAGAAGCCCAGCACGAAGCGGACCGCCTGAGCACCGCTCTCGCTCCCGAACCACCACAGGACGCCCCGCCGGACACCCGGCGGGGCGTCCTGCTGTCTGCGGTCAGTCGACGACGATCTCGATCTCGAACCCCTCCCCGTTCTCCAGGTACAGGGCGGTGTGCTGCGCACCCCCGGCGTGGGGGTAGTGCTCGGGGAACAGCTCCACCCAGCCCCACTCCGCACAGTGGTCGCGGATCCGGTCGAGGAGCGCCCGCGAGCCGGCCCGCAGGGCGAGGTGGTTCAGCCCGGCACGGTGCCGGTCGTGCCCGCCGGTGACGTCGGGCGACTGCTCGAGGACCAGGTAGACCCCGCCGGCGTGCCGCCAGGTGCGGCCCTGGGGCCAGGACGGATCGTGGTCGGCGTGCCAGCCGAGCTCACTGAGGATCCAGCCGAAGGCCGCGGCGGACCCTGGCAGGTCCTGGGTCCACAGCTCGATGTGGTGCACCGCGTTGCGCACCGGCTAGCGCGACTCCTCCGGGGGCGGCTGCTCGTCGAGCACCTCGCCCTCGATGATGTCGTCGTCACGCCGGGGGACCGGGCCGGGGGGCGGCTGCCCCGGCACCACGCCCGGCGGCATCCGCCGCCCGACGACCGAGCGGAACCAGCTCCGCGCCAGCGGCCGGGTGAACGGCAGGACCAGCAGGAGCCCGAGGATGTCGGACAGAAAGCCCGGGAACGCCAGGAGCAGACCGCCGAGCAGGACCAGGACCGGGTCGCCGACGCTGCGCCCCGGGACCACGCCCTCACGGACGTCGGTCCGCAGTGCCCGCCACGCGCGCGCCCCGGACCTGGAGACCAGGTAGAACCCGACCGCGGCGGCGAGGACGAGGAGCAGGAACGTCGGCCAGCCCCCGATGCCGCGGGAGACCAGTGCGATGCCGACGATCTCCGCCAGGACGAGCAGCAGCCACCCGGCCAGGATGAGGCGCACCCGCAGCGGGGCGCGCCGGCGCGCCCCGGGCCCGGGGGTCGTGCCGCCCGGTCCGGTCAGTCGGCCAGCTGGTGCCACTGCTCCCCCGTCCGCAGCCGTGACCCGGCCGACCGCAGCTGCTGGGCCCGGCGGGCCAGACCCCACGCGGTCACCCGCCGCAGCGCCTCCACGACGATCGGGCGGCCCATCTTGCTCTGCCCGGTCTCACGCTCCACGAAGTCGATCGGGACCTCGGTCACCGCCAGGCCCCGGTCGACCGCCCGCAGGGTCAGGTCGATCTGGAAGCAGTAGCCGGCCGAGGCGACGTCCTCCAGCCCCATCTGCCGGAGCGCGTCGACCCGGTAGACCCGGTAGCCACCGGTGGCGTCCTGCACCCGGATCCCCAGCAGGGTGCGGGCGTAGAGGTTGCCCGCCAGGCTCAGGGCCTTGCGGGTCGCCGGCCAGTGGTGGATCGCCCCGCCCGGGACCCAGCGGGAGCCGATGACGACGTCCGCCTCCGCGGCCGCGGCCAGCAGCGCGGGCAGCTGCTCGGGCAGGTGCGACCCGTCGGCGTCCATCTCCACGACTGCGTCGTAGCCCCGCTCCGCCGCCCAGCGGAACCCGGCGAGGTAGGCCTTGCCCAGGCCCGCCTTCCCGGGTCGGTGCATGACGTGGACCTGGGAGTCCGTGGCGGCGATCGCGTCGGCGAGCCGGCCGGTGCCGTCAGGGGAGTTGTCGTCGAGCACGAGCACGTCCACGTCCGGGACCGCGGTCCGCAGGCGAGCCACCACCCCGGGCAGGCTCGCGGCCTCGTTGTACGTGGGGATGAGCACGCAGACCCGCCGCAGCGGCGGTCGGGATGCGGTCATGGCTGGTCCTCACGGGGCGTGTCGGCCGGTACGGCTGAAACCCTAACCCGGCCGCGCCGCAGTCCCGGGACCACCACGACGGCCGCGAGACCGGCCACGGCCACCCACTCCGGCCACCGGCCCAGCCGAACCGCCCAGGTGAGCTCCGTGCGGCGCGGCACCGACCCTGCCACCACCGCCTGGGTGAACAGCTCGGTCTGCCCGATGACGCTCCCGTCCGGGCGGACCAGACCGCTGACGCCGACGGTGCTGATGTGCACGACCGACCGGCCCAGCTCGACGGCCTTGACCCGCGACGCGGCCAGCTGCTGGACGGACTCGTCGGTGAACCCGAAGGTGGCGTTGTTGGTGGGGACCAGCACCACCTCGGCCCCGGCTGTCACGGTGTCGCGCATGACGTCGTCGATGACCACCTCGAAGCAGATGGCGACCCCGAGCGGGAGATCCCCGTCGTCGAGCGGCACCCGCAAGAGGCCGACCTCCGAGCCGGGGAGGAAGTCACGCCGTACCAGGTCGACCTTGTCGCTGAACAGCCGGAAGAACGACCGGTACGGGATGTACTCGGCGAACGGCACCGGCCGGCGCTTGACGTAGCGGTCCACCGGACCGTCGGAGCCGGGCAGGTAGAGCAGGGCGGCGTTGGACACGTGGTCCGGCCCCGGGCCCTGGAGGACCGCACCCACGACGAGCGGTACGCCGACCTCGGCGACGGCGTCCTCGATCACCGCCGCCGCATCCGCGTTGACGAGCGGGTCGATGTCGGAGGAGTTCTCCGGCCACAGCACGAGGTCGGGAGCCGGGATCTCGCCGTCGCGGGCCAGCTGGGCGGCCGCGGCCGTGGTGCGGGCGTGCCGGTCCAGCACCTCGCGGCGCTGGGCGTTGAACTCCAGGGTCAGCTCCGGCACGTTGCCCTGGATCGCGACGACGTCGACCGGCTCGCCGTCCACCGGGCGCGGCACCAGCAGCGGCGCGGTGAGCAGCACCGCCGCACCGGCCAGGGAGGCGGCCCCCCGGCGCCACGACCAGCCCCGGGCGAGCAGGTGCTGCACCCCGAGGGCCACGAGGGCGCCGGCGAGGGCCACCAGGAAGGTCACGCCCGGCACGCCCAGGAGCCGGGCGGCGCCCAGCGTGGGGGCGTCGGCCTGGCTGAACCCCAGCCGCGCCCACGGGAAACCGCCGAACGGTGTCGTCCCCCGGGCCAGCTCGCCGACCACCCACGCCAGGCCCACGACCAGGGGACGGACCGGGACGTGCGTCAACGGGCCCCGGGGCGAGGTGAGCCCGAGCACCAGGCCCACGAAGGCGACATACAGCGCCTCCAGCGTGCCCAGCGCGATCCACGGGAGCCAGCCCACGTAGATGCCCGACCAGGACAGCAGCGGCACGAAGTACGCCAGGCCCGCGACCAGCCCGAGGAGGGCGCCCCGGGCGGGTCCCACACCGGTGGCCGCCAGGGCCAGCCCCCCGGTGCCGACGACCGCCAGGGGCCAGAGGTCGTGGGACGGGAACGCCAGCCACAGACAGAGCCCCGCGCACAGGGCGAGGACGACACGGGCCGGCACGCGACCAGCGTAGGTGAGGGGTGGCAGGTGGTGAGCCAGGGCCCGCGCGCTGTTGGGGCCGAGTGCCTGCCGACGGGCTACCGGCAGGCCCTCGTTGTCTACTGGGCGCGCGGGCCCTGGCTGTCCGCTGAGCAGGTCCGGGTCGGAGTGCACGTGCCCGGGCGCTGGTTCGTGGCTTGCTGCCGGCGACCGGTCCTCGTGCCCCGATCCGGGTGCCCGACCGCTGCGTCGGGCGCGCGGACCTGAGGAGTAACCTATCCCGATCAGGGGGCCTGTCAACACCCCTCTGACCTGCGCAGACGACCGTCGGCGCAGGTCAGGACGGGCAGGGGTCCGGTGGCAGTTTCCGGTCGCTCCCACGACCCGACCCGGCGTGTCGCGCACGACACGCCGGGGACACCCGCGGTCAGGCCTTCGGCGGCACCACCACGACGCCCCGGGCGGTCGTGGCCACGATGGGGGTCTCCAGGACGTCGGCGGCCGACTCCCCCCGCTCCGGGTTGCCCCGCGCGGTGACCCGGAGCTCGAAGTCGATCTCCCGGCTGCGGGTCCCGGCCCGCACCAGGGTGGCCCGCACCTCGATGCAGTCGCCGGCGCGGACCGGCGCGCGGAACTGGACGTCGCTGTAGGAGGCGAACAGCCCCTCGTCGCCGTCGGTGCGGATGCACAGCTCGGTGGCCACGTCGCCGAACAGACCCAGGCCGTAGGCGCCGTCGACGAGGTTGCCGGCGTAGTGGGCGTGGCTGTAGGGCACGTAGCGGGCGTGCACCACGGTGGTGCCGACCTGGGGGCTGCTCATCGGGTGTCCTTTCCGGTGCTGGCGTGGCGGGTGCGCAGGGCGTGGACGAGGTAGGAGGCGACCTCCGACGGCGTGGTGCCCTTGCCGAAGATCCGGTCCACGCCGAGCCGCTCGGCGCTGCCCTCCTCGAACCGCGGGCCGCCGACGACGAGCAGCGGCACCTGGTCACTCGGGTAGGCCTCCCGGAACGCCGCCGACATCTGCATGGTGTTGTGCAGGTGGGCGTCCCGCTGGGTGACCACCTGGCTGACCAGCACCGCGTCGGCGCCGTGGGCGCGGGCCGCCTCGACGAGGTCCGGTACGAGGACCTGGGCCCCGAGGTTGACCACCTCGATCTCGGAGTAGTACTCCAGCCCCTTCTCCCCCGCGAACCCCTTGATGTTGAGGATCGCGTCGATGCCGACGGTGTGGGCGTCGGTGCCGATGCAGGCGCCCACCACGACGAGGGGCCGGCCCAGCAGCTCCTTGATCGCCGCGTTGACCTCCTTGGGGCTGAGCAGCGGGAAGTCACGCTCGGTCACCTGCACCGCGTCGAGGTCGACCAGGTGGGTCACCGACCCGTAGACGATGAAGAAGGTGTGCTCCGGCCCGATGGCCTTGCTGTGCACCACGAGCGCCGGCGACAGGCCCATCTTCTGGGCCAGCTGCAGGGCCGCGCCCTCGGCGCGCCTGCCCGCGGGCACCGGCAGGGTGAAGGACAGCTGCACCATCCCGTCCCCGGTGGTGTCGCCGTACGGCCGCACCACCCGCTTGGTGGTCGTCGTCGCCCCGGTCATGCCGCACCTCCGGTCCCCTGCTCCAGCAGCTCGGTGGCCGGGTTGAGGTAGCCCTCGGCCTTGGCCACGACGCCCTCCAGACCCTTGCCCTTGTCCCGGGGCCGCTTCATGTGCCCGAAGGTGCCGTCGGCGATCGCCTCCAGCAGCGGCGCCGAGCCCTTCGGGGCCTTCTCCCGGGTGATCCGGTCGAGGAGGTCGACGGCCTCGGACAGCACCTGCCGCGCCCGGGTCTGGATGAAGCCCTCGGGTGGCGGTCGGAAGTCCTCGGTGAGGCCGCCGGCGGCGTTGAGGACGTAGCGGACGTTCTGCAGCGCGAGGTCCCGGTCGGACAGCCACGGGGTGACGACCGCCTCGGTCATCATCCCCACGAGGAGGATCGACTGGCCGGTCAGCGCCCCGGCGAGGTTGAAGAAGCCGTCGAGCAGGTAGCCGCGGAACACGTCGCCGGTCATGTGCTTGGTCGGCGGCATCCACTTCAGCGGGGCGTTCGGGAACAGGGTGCGCGCCAGCAGCGCGTGGGCCAGCTCCATCCGGAAGCTGTCCGGCAGGTCGGGGTTGATCTCGAAGGCGTGCCCCAGACCCAGCTGCCAGTCCTCGAGCCCGGCCTCCTTGCCGAAGTACTCGTTCATCAGCTGGGAGACGGTGACCGTGTGTGCCGCCTCGACCGCGTCGGCGGTGGTGAGGTAGTTGTCCTCGCCGGTGTTGATGATGATCCCGGCCCGGGCGTGGATCTGCCGGGAGAACCGCTGGTCGACGAAGGTGCGGATGGGGTTGATGTCGCGGAACAGGATCCCGTACATCGAGTCGTTGAGCATCATGTCCAGCCGCTCCAGGCCGGCCAGCGTCGCGATCTCCGGCATGCACAGGCCGGAGGCGTAGTTGGTCAGCCTGATGTAGCGACCCAGCTCCTTGCCCACCTCGTCCAGGGCGGCCCGCATCAGCCGGAAGTTCTCCTGCGTGGCGTAGGTGCCGGCGAAGCCCTCCCGGGTCGCCCCCTCGGGCACGTAGTCGAGCAGCGACTGTCCGGTGCTGCGGATGACCGCGATGATGTCGGCCCCCTCGCGCGCGGCGGCCTGCGCCTGCGGGATGTCCTCGTAGATGTCGCCGGTGGCGACGATGAGGTAGATCCACGGGCGCTGCGGCGGGTCGCCGAGCCGGGCGATGAGCCGCTCGCGGGTGGCCCGCTGCCGGTCGATCGTCCGGATGCCGGCCCGGACCGCGGCGGTCGCGGACCGGGCGGCGCGGGTCCGGTCGCCCTTCTCGGGCAGCCGGAAGCTCACCCCGCCGACCGAGGCCTTCTGCGCCAGGGTGAGCAGGTCGGGCGCCTCGTCCCGGCGCAGCGCGTCCCACACGGGCAGGGCGACGCCGTGCTCCAGGCCCACCTGGTCGCGCACCGCGTCGACGAGGTGGTTCACCCACGGCACCCGCTCGTGGTCGGCGCCGGACAGGCCGGCCAGGCGCAGCGTGGCGCGCTCGACCGAGACGGTGGTGTGGCTGCGCGCCAGGTCGACCACCGGCTTGCCCAGGCGCCGGGCCAGGGCGCGGGCGCGGCGGACGACGGCAGGGTCCAGGTCCAGGACCGGGGCGGCCTTCGGGCTGCTCACTCAGGCTCCTTCTCGTCGGAACGTCGGGTGACCGTCGACCACGGTCCGGCGGGCGGCCGGTCGGACCGGGGTGGGGTCGGCGGCCAGGTCGGGCAGGCCGGACGGGGTGCGCGGCACGTCGCCGGGCAGGTCCCAGACCACGTATGTCGCGGGCTGGCCGGGCGCGAGGGTGCCGCCGGGGCGGCCGGCCAGGGCGAAGCCCGCGGCGGTGTGGGCGGCGAAGGCCTCCTCGACGGTGAGCCGCTCCGCCTCGTTGTGGTGCCAGACCGCCGCGTGCACCCCGCCCCACGGGTCCAGCGGGGTGATCGGGCTGTCCGAGCCCAGGGCGATCGGCACCCCGGCGTCGACCATGCTCCGCAGCGGCAGCGCGGCCAGGGCGCGGCGCTCCCCGAGGCGCAGCGCGTACATGCCGTCCGGCCCGCCCCAGGCCGCGTCGAAGGCCGGCTGGACGCTGCCCCAGATGCCCAGCTCGGCCATCGTCCCCAGGACGTCGGCGTCCGGCAGCTCGACGTGCTCCCACCGGTGGCGGGCGGCGCGGACCGCGTCCGCGCCGACGATCTCGGCCGCCTGCCGGAAGCCGTCGGCGACGGTGTGCAGCGCCGCGTCGCCGATGACGTGCACCCCCGCCTGCAGGCCGGCCCGGGTGCACGCGACGACGTGGTCGCGCACCTGCTCGGCGGTGAGGTAGCCGAAACCGCGGTCCTGCCCCGGCTCCCCGTCGTCGTCGAGGTAGGGCTCGAGGAGGTGGGCCGTGCGCGAGCCGAACGACCCGTCGGCGGACAGGTCCCCGGCCAGCCCGAGCACGCCGAGGTGGCGGGCCAGCTCGGCGGCCTCCTCGGCGGAGTCGACGAGCAGGCCCCAGTAGGCGACCGTCCCGGTGCGCCCGGCCCCCGCCCCGGCCTCGAGGACGGCGTGGACGTCGTCGAAGCTGGTGAGGTGGTCCGCGCCGGTCTCGTGGACCAGGCCCAGGCCGGCCTCGGCCGCGGTGCGCAGCGCCAGGTCGAGGTAGTAGCGGCGGTCGGCGGGCGTCATCGCCGAGGTGAAGGCGTTGGTGACCGCCGCGAACGCCTCCCGGGTCACCACCCCGGTGCCGTCCCAGCCGTCGAGCCCGTGCACCCGCGCCACGGCGGCCATGGCCGAGGAGACGCTCGCGGAGTGGGCGTCGACCCGCGGCATGTAGACGACCCCGCCGTAGGAGGCACGGTCCAGCTCGGCCGCGGTGACCGGGCGGCGCTCGGCCCAGCGCGTCTCGTCCCAGGAGTGGGCGTAGACGGGCCGGCCGCGGGTGTGCCGGGCGGCAGCCTCGATGAGCCGCAGCGCCTCCCCCACCGACCGGGTCCCGGACAGGTCGATCCCGTCCAGGCCCTGCCCGGTCATCGTCAGGTGCACGTGCGCGTCGCAGAACGCCGGCGTCACCAGGGCCCCGTCGAGCTCGACGAGCTCGTCGACGTCGTGCGGGTCCACCGGCAGCTCCGCCGCGTCACCCAGCCACGCGACCTCGCCGCCCCGGGTCAGCATCGCGCTCACCGGGGCTCCGGTGCCGGTGTGCACGGTGCCCCCGCGCAGCAGCACGGTCCCGGGGCGTGCCGGGTCGCCGGAGGAGGAGGTCATGTCACCCAGTCTGCTCGCTCGCCAGCCGGGACTCGAACAGGGCCCGCACGTCCGGGTTGCCGCGCAGCAGGGACAGGGCGTAGTCGGCGTGCCCCGGGACGTAGCCGTTGCCGATGAGCATCCGCACGTCGGCGGCCAGTCCCTCGGCGCCCAGCGCCGCGGCGGCGAAGTTGGTCGCCATGGAGAAGAAGATGACCGTCCCGCCCTGGGCGGTGGCCAGCACCGCGGGCTGCTCGCACCCCGGCACGTCAACGCACACGACGGTGACGTCGGCCGGGCCGCCCGCCTGCTCCACGGCCTCGAGCAGTCCCAGCGGCGACCGGGCGTCCGCCAGGACCACGCGGTCGGCCAGGCTGGTCCCCTGCAGCAGGTCCGCCTCCCGCTGGACCGGCACGACGGCGACCCGGCGGGACGCGCCGGCCTCGGCGGCCGCGGCCAGGGCGAGGGAGCCCGACTTCCCGGCACCGCCGAGCACCAGGACCGAGGGCGCCGCGCCGGTGCGGTCGCGGTGCTCGGCGACGACCCGCGCCACCAGGGCGGGGGCGCCGCAGACGTCCATGACCATGAGGACCAGCTCGGGGTCGAGGTCCTCGGGCAGCCGCGCCGCGACGGAGCGGCCGAACAGGATGGCGTGTCCCCGCGCCGGCACCCGCTCGCTCAGGCCGTCCCAGCGCTCCAGGCCGTCGGTGATCCGCAGCGGGGTGAGGGAGAGCGACACCAGGGTGGCCACCCGGTCTCCCGGGGCCAGCCCGAGGGTGCTCTCCGGGCCGACCTCGGCGACGGTGCCGATGAGCATGCCGCCCGATCCGGTGACCGGGTTCTGCATCTTGCCCCGGGTGGCGACGATGTCCAGGACCGTTCTGCGGACGGCCGCGCCGTCGACCGAGCCGTCGGCACCGGTGTGCGACTCCGCGAGCTGCCGGTAGGAGGCGGCGTCGAGGTTGAGCACCTCGACGTCGATGCGGACCTCGTCGGGGCCGATCTCCGGTGAGGCGTCGAGGCGCTGGGCGGCCTGCGGCAGGGTCAGCCGCTCCCCTGTCGGCTCCAGCACCCGGTGCACCCCGAACGGCGACGTGGCCGTCATACGTCCTCCCTCAGCGGTCTCTGACAACACATCGTCCGGTGGATGTTCGCTTTCACCGCACGATGTCCGTAGCATGCCACGTATGAGCAGCATCCTGGAGCAGCCCTACCAGTACCAGCAGCGTCCCCTGGTCGAGCCGGACTGGACCCGTTTCCCCGGGTGGGCCGACGTGACCGCCGAGCAGTGGAGGGACGTGCAGTGGCAGCGCGCCCACTGCGTCAAGAACATCCGCCAGCTGCGCGAGGTCATGGGTGACCTGCTCACCGACGACTTCTACGCCGACCTGGAGCGTGACCAGGCCGAGCGGGCGACGATGTCGATGCTGGTCCCGCCGCAGATGCTCAACACCATGGTCAGCGAGGTGACCTGGCAGGACGGCCGGATGCCCGCCGCCGGCGAGGAGTTCACCCGGGCCTTCTACGCCGACCCGGTGCGCCGGTACATGCTCCCGGTCTTCTCCGACCGGCGCAGCGACTGGCCGTCCCACCCCTACGCGAGCCGCGACAGCCTGCACGAGCACGACATGTGGGTGGCCGAGGGCCTGACCCACCGCTACCCGACCAAGGTGCTCGCCGAGCTGCTGCCCACCTGTCCGCAGTACTGCGGCCACTGCACCCGCATGGACCTCGTCGGCAACTCCACGCCGCAGGTCGTCAAGCTCAAGCTCAACGGCAAGCCCCAGGACCGCTACCAGGCGATGCTCGACTACCTGCGCCGCACCCCCACGGTGCGTGATGTCGTCGTCTCCGGCGGCGACGTGGCGAACATGCCGTGGAAGAACCTCGAGGCGTTCGTCGACCAGCTGCTCGAGATCGAGAACATCCGCGACATCCGCCTGGCCACCAAGGCGCTCATGGGCCTGCCGCAGCACTGGCTGGTGCCCACGACCGTCGAGGGCATGGAGCGGGTCGCCACCAAGGCCCGCCGCCGCGGGGTCGGCCTGGCCATCCACACCCACGTCAACGCGGCCCAGTCGGTCACCCCGCTGGTCGCCGAGGCGTCCCGGGCGATGCTCGAGGCCGGCGTCCGGGACGTCCGGAACCAGGGTGTCCTGATGCGCGGCGTCAACAGCACCACCGACGACCTGCTGGACCTGTGCTTCGCGCTGGCCGACGGGGCGAGTATCACCCCGTACTACTTCTACATGTGCGACATGATCCCGTTCAGCGAGCACTGGCGGCTGTCGCTGGCGGAGGCCCAGCACCTGCAGCACTCGATCATGGGCTACCTGCCCGGGTTCGCGACCCCGCGGATCGTCTGTGACGTGCCGTTCGTCGGCAAGCGCTGGGTGCACCAGGTCGACTCCTACGACACCGTGCGCGGGATCTCGTACTGGAGGAAGAACTACCGCACGACCATCGAGGCCGAGGACGTCGACCCGCTGAGCAAGGAGTACGTCTACTACGACCCGATCTACACGCTGCCCGAGGAGGGCCAGGCGTGGTGGCGGGAGCACGGCGGGGACCACGACGCCGCGCACGAGGCGGCCACGGCGATGGCGGCGAGCAGCCGCGAGACCTCGGTGGCCCAGCTGAGCTGACATGGCCCGCTCCAGGGGCGGCGGCACGCCCGCCACCGTCGCGCTGGACCGCGCCGGGGTGGCCTACGCGCTGCGCGCCTACGAGCACGACCCGCAGGCCCCGTCCTACGGGCTCGAGGCGGCCGAGGCGCTCGGGGTCGATCCGGCCCGCGTGTTCAAGACCCTGCTGGTCGACACCGGCTCGGGCCTGGGCGTCGGCATCGTGCCGGTCAGCACCCAGCTGGACCTCAAGGCGCTGGCCGCCGCGCTCGGGGTGAAGAAGGTCGCCATGGCCGATCCCCGGGAGGCCGAGCGGGCCACCGGGTACGTCGTCGGTGGGATCAGCCCGATCGGCCAGCGGCGTCGGCTGCCCACCGTGCTCGACGAGTCGGCGCTGGACTTCGAGACGGTGCTCGTCTCCGGTGGGCGTCGCGGCCTGGACCTGGAGCTCTCCCCCACCGACCTGGTCGCGGTCACGGGGGCGCGGACCGCACCGATCGCCCGCACCTGAAGCCGCGCGGTCCGGGTCAGACCGGCTCCTCGGGCACCTCGACCGGTCTCCCCTCCCAGGGCGTGGACAGGACCACGGTCGTGTTGGTGCTGCAGCTGCCCTCGGTACGGATCCTGGCCAGCAGGTCCTCCAGCTCCTGGGGGCGGGCCACCCGCACCAGCAGGACGTAGTTCTCGTCGCCGGCCACCGACCAGCAGGAGACGATCTCCGGGATGTGCTCCAGGCGCTCGGGGATGTCGTCCGGCGCCGCCGGGTCGAACGGCACCACGGACACCAGCGCGGTGAGCGGCAGCCCGACCGCCGCGTGGTCGACCACCGCGCGGTAGCCGGTGATGATGCCCCGCTCCTCCAGGCGCTTGACGCGCTGGTGGGCCGCCGAGGTGCTCAGCCCGACCTTGCGGGCCAGGTCGGCGAAGCTCATCCGCCCGTCGGCAGCCAGCAGCGAGACGATGCGGCGGTCCAGCGCTTCCATGGCGAACAGCCTAGTGAGCCGGCTGCCCGGGCCCGTACGGGTCCGGTACGGCTCGCCGTCGCGCGCTGACCAGCGCAAAGCCGATCTGATCCTCCGTGTCCGCCTCGAGCATCCGCGTCACCGGATCCTCGAGCCCACCGGTGGCCAGGGACCACTCCAGCCAGTCCTCCCGGCCCCCCGGCTGCATCCGGGCCCGCACGTCCTCGAGCAGCCCGGTCAGCTCCCAGTGGGTGGCCCACCAGGCGGGACTGTGCCAGGCGGCTGCCTCCCACCCGACGACGGCCCGGACGTGAGGAGGCGGGGGCTCCTCGTACGGGTCCGTGCGCAGAGCGGGCGTCGGCGCGGACCGCGGTCACCCGGTCGCCGACACCGGCCCGGGTGAGGGTCAGACGCAGGTTGACGGGGTCCACCCACAGGTCCAGCGCAACGACCACGGCCCCGCACTCACGGGCGAGGAACACCGAGGTCGCACCCCGCCCGCACCCGAGGTCGAGGACCCGGTCCCCGGGCCGCTGGGCGAGGTCGGGCAGCAGGTCCTCCAGCTGCCAGAGCGGATGGGGACCCATGTCGAGTCCCATCACCCACGCCAGGTCGTACCCGGCCGACAACGGGTGTCGGCCTCGACGGTGGAGAGCGCGGTCCCGGCTCACTCCGTCAGGATGGCCTCCCGGTCCGACTGGCGCAGGTGGTTTCTCCGGTCGGACAGGAAAGCGGTGAGCGTGGGCAGGTAGGCCGGCGCCAGCTGGTCCCGCCGGTCGACCCCGGACTCGGGGTCCGCGACGAACAGGCCGTGGTTGGCCCCGGGGAACACCGCGAAACCGTGGGCCTGCGGGTTCGGCGGCAGGTGCGCGGCGAAGATCCTCAGGCTGGTCTGGGCGGGCACCACCGTGTCTGCTCCCCCGAAGAGGACCAGCGTCGGACAGCGCACATCGGGGAGCACCGAGACCGGGTCGAAGTCCATGATCCCCCGGATGAACTCCAGCCCCTCGGCGGTGTCGTAGACGTAGGCGACCGTGGCGTACCACGGCTCGTCCTTGAACCGCTCCTGGTCCGCCAGGATCGACTCGACGGACTCCCCGGAGCGCAGCCGGCCGAACCGCTCGTCGACCCAGGCCATGGCGCGGGCCAGGTCCTCCCCCGCCACGCCCTCGTCCCGGAGCCAGTTCTGCAGGCGGTCCCGCTCCTGGGTCGCGGGGGTGGTGCCCGGTCCCGAGTGGACGACGACGAAGTCCACCGCGTCGGGCGCCAGGGCCGCGGCGATGAGCGCCACCCAGCCCCCTTGGCTGATGCCGTACAGCCCGACCGGCTGGCCGTCGGTGGACGCGTGGCGGCGCAGCACCTCGACGGCGGCGAGCGACTCGCGGGCCCGGTCCTCCAGGGTCTGCCGGGTCCAGTGCCCGGGCGACCCGCCGCAGCCGGGCTTGTCGTGGCGCAGCACGACCGACCCGGCGTCGCCGATCCAGGTCGGCCAGCCACCCCAGTCGTGCCGGTCGCCGTCACCGGAGCCGTCCACCAGGACGACCCCGGGCAGCGGGAGCGGCAGGTCGGGCACCCGCACGACGGCGTTGAGCTCGCCGACGGCGGTGGGGACCGTGGTGTCGATCTCGTGGGGCACGGTCAGTCTCCTGCCTGGGCGGGGCCCGCCGGGGTGCCGGCGAGCAGGATCCGGACGAAGCGGGAGCCGTCCGGGCGGGTCGAGGGGTCGGTGAGGCGCGCGACATACGGCGCCAGGAGCTCGGCGAGCCGTTCGCGGAGGTCCTGCAGCTCGTCCGGGGTCAGCGGCACCGTGGCGCCGCCGACGAAGGCCTTGTCACGCCAGCGGGGGTCGGGCTCGTCCGCGGGCCTCCAGGCCATGATCCGGTCGGCCTCGCGCTGGACGAAGACGCGCTCCAGCTGCTGGGCGGCCTCCCCACCGTGGCTGCCCGACCAGCTCTGCTCGATGTCGGTCAGCTGCCACGGGCGCTCCCGGGCGTCCCCGCGGCTCGGGGCCTCCTCCACGAAGCCGTACCTGGCCAGCTGGCGCAGGTGGAAGGAGCAGCTGGCCTGGGTGGTGCCCAGGTGCCGGGCGCACTCGGCTGCGGTGGCCGGGCCGAGGGTGCCCAGCAGCTCGATGAGGTCGAGGCGCAGCGGGTGGGCCAGCGCCCGCATGGCCCGAGGGTCGGTCACCTGCATATGTCAAAGGTATGTTTGACATCCTTGGGTGTCAAACACTTCTTTGGCTCCAGGGCGACGACCCGCCATCTCCCCTGCTCCGGGTGGCTCAGCCCTCCAGGCCCAGGGCCTTCATCAGCCGCGCCACCGGGTTGCCGATGCCGTAGGCCTCGACGAGCTGCTGCAGCGTCTCGGGATCGGCCAGCTCGGTCGGCACCTCGAGCGGGACGTCCGGGACGTCCGCGTCCCGCGCGACCCGGACCACACCCGGTGCGACCCGCAGGTAGTCGGCGGCCGCCAGCAGGTTGGCGCGGCGGGCTCCGGTGATACCCGGAGCGCCGTCGGCGAGGGCCTGCTGCAGGCCCTCGAGCGACCCGAACTGCCGGATCAGCGCGGCGGCGGTCTTCTCGCCGATGCCGGGGACGCCGGGGAGCCCGTCGCTGGCGTCGCCCCGCAGCACCGCCATGTCGGCGTAGGCCGCGCCGGTGCGGACGCCGTAGCGCTCGTGGAGGGTCTCCTGCGTCACCACCTCGGCCTCCCGGACCCCCTTGGCGGGGTAGACCACCGCGACGCCGGCCTCGTCGTCGACCAGCTGGAACAGGTCACGGTCGCCGGTGACGACGAGGATCGGCATGGTCCCGGCGTGCCGGGCCACCAGGGTGCCGATGACGTCGTCGGCCTCGTAGCCGGGCGCCCCGAGCACCGGGATGCCGAACGCCTCCAGGGTGCGGCGGATGAGCGGCACCTGGACCTCCAGCTCCTCGGGCACCTGCTCGACGTGGTCGGTGCCGGGGAGCAGCCGGTGCGCCTTGTAGCTGGGGATCGCCTCGACCCGGAACTGGGGGCGCCAGTCCTCGTCCCAGCAGGCGGCCAGGTGGGTGGGCCGGAACCGGGTGGCCAGCGTGGAGATCATGTCGAGCAGACCGCGCAGCGCGTTGGTCGGCGTGCCGTCGGGCGCGGGCTGGGCCGCCTTCACCCCGAAGAACGCGCGGAAGTACAGGGACGCCGCGTCGAGCAGGAGCAGCCGGGAGGTCGCCATGTCGAGGCACCCTACCGACCGGCTCTGACGCCGGGCCCCCACCGGTCAGCGGCGCCGCGGCTCGGTCGGCGGACGCTCGCCGTCGTCGGTGCCGTCGTCCGTGGCGTGGAGCAGCTCCTGGAGCCGCAGGTGCACGTCCTCGACCTTCGGGACGTCGTGCATCAGCAGCCCGGCCTTCTCGGTGGCGTCGGAGACGATGAGCGTGCCGCACCCGAAGAGCCGGTCGACCGGGCTCTTCTCCAGCTGGATGTCGTTGATCCGGTACAGCGGGATGTCCCGGCCACGCTTGGTCAGGATCCCGGTGCGGTAGGCGATCCGCCGGTTGGTGATGACGTAGCGGGTGGTGTTCCACCGCCAGACCGGGATGACGACGAACAGCACGGTCAGCACCACGGCCAGGACCGTCGCCACGATGGTGACCCAGCCGCTCCAGCCGCTGTCCCGGGTGAGCCACCGCGCGACGTAGATGGCGGCCAGGAGGAACACCAGCAGGGCCACCGGCTCGGCGAGGGCCTTCCAGTGGGACCTGAGGTCGAGGACGATGTGCTCCCCCTCGGCCAGGTGCTTCTCGCGCAGTGCCATGGAGGCATCCTAGGGGCCACAATCGAGGTCATGACCTCGGCGATCACGGTGGTTCCCGCCAATCTGGCGGACTGGGGAGAGGTCGAGAAGGTCTTCGGCACACGCGGGCCGGCCTCCTGGTGCTGGTGCCAGCGCTACAAGCTGCGGCCGCGGGAGTCGTTCGGCTCCTTCCCCGCCGAGGAACGCGCCCACCGGCTGCGCGAGCAGATCGACCCCGGTGACCCGGCGGCCGAGCGGACCGCCGGACTGCTGGCCCGCCTCGACGGGGAGCCGGTGGGCTGGTGCGCGGTGGAACCGCGACCGGCCTACCACGGGATGGTCCGCAACCAGAAGGTGCCCTGGCAGGGTCGCGACGAGGACCCCGAGGATCCGGGCGTGTGGGCGGTGACCTGCTTCGTCACCCGGGCCGGCTACCGGAAGCGGGGCGTGGCCACCGCCCTCCTGCACGCTGCGGTCGGGCACGCCCGCGGCCACGGGGCCCACGCCCTGGAGGGCTACCCGATCACGACCACGAAGGTGATCCTCGAGGAGCTGCACGTGGGCACGGTCGGCATGTTCGAGGCCGCGGGGTTCCGCGAGGTGAGCCACCCCACCCTGCGGCGGGTGGTCATGCGCCTGGACCTCTAGCCTGCGAGGACGTCGGCGAGCTCGTCCAGGCCCCCGACGTGCAGGTCGAACGGTTCGGAGGGGCCCGGCGGGTCCCCGACCGGCCGCTCGACGTAGGCCGTGCGCAGGCCCACTGCCGCGGCTCCCCTGAGGTCCCACGCGTGGGCCGCGACCACGAGCAGCCGCCCCGGGGCGCACCGGGCGGCGGTCACCGCCAGACGGTAGGCGTCGGGGTGGGGCTTGGCCGTCCCGGCGTCCTGCGCCGAGAGCACCTGGTGCCAGCGCAGGCCGGCGTGCGCGTTGATCCGGGCCAGTGCGTCCCGGCTGGCGCTGGACAGCGCGGCGACGGGGTGGCGGGCCGCGATCCGGTCCAGCGCGGCGACGGCGTCGGGCCAGGGGTCCGGACGCAGCGCCGAGGCGGCCAGGGTCCGCACCGCGTCCTCGTCCCCGAAACCGAGCCTGGCCGCGGCGCGCCGGGCGGCTGCCAGGTCGAACAGCACGCTGTCGGCATACGGGCGGCGCCCCTCCGCCACCGCCCGCTGGGCCTTTCCCACCTCGTCGAGCCACTGCGCGACGAGGGCGTCCACGGCTGCTGCGTCGAGGTAGGGGCGCAGTGCGCGCAGCCCCCGGGCGATCCCCGTCCGCTGGTCGACCATGGTCCCCAGCACGTCGACGACGACCATCTCGACGTCCAACCGCACGCAAACCTCCTCGGGTCGACGGTGTGCCGGCTCAGTCCAGGCGGTCCGCGGCCACGACCCCGCGGAGCATCGCGTCCGCGGCCCGGCGGGCGGTGCGGGCGACCGGGTCGTCGGCGGCCTGGGCGACCTGGTCCAGCAGGTCGATGATCTGCTTGCACCGGCGGACGAAGTCACCCGGCGCCACGTCCCCGTCGCGCAGCACCTCCTCCAGGCTCCGACCGCTGGCCCACCGGTGCACCTGCCAGGCCAGCCCCGGGTCCAGGTCGCCGGTCTCCGGCAGGCGGTGCCGGTTCTCCAGGTCGTGCAGGCGGGACCAGATCGCCACCATCTCGTGGTAGGCCTCGGTGACCTCGACGTTCGGCCAGCGCGGCAGGCCGACCTCCTCCCCGCCGCGGGGCTCGTGGATGAGCACCGACACGACCGCGGCCAGCGACGGCGGGTCCAGCCGTTCCCAGGTCCCCCGGCGCAGGCACTCGGCCGCGACGAGGTCCTTCTCGGTGTAGATGCGGCGCAGCCGCTCCCCCGTCGGGGTGACGTGCTCGCGGTCCTCGGTGAGGTAGCCCAGCTCGGTGAGCACCCGGCAGATCCTGGTGAAGGTGCGGGCCACGGTGTTGGTCCGCCCGCTGACCCGGCGCTGCAGGTCGTCGGTGCGCCGTCGCAGGTCCCACCAGCGCTCCGCCCACCGGGCGTGCTCCTCCCGGTCCGGGCACCCGTGCGACGGGTGGGCGGTCAGCTCGGCGCGCAGCTCCTCCAGCCGGGCCAGGGTGCGGTTGTCGCCCTCGGGGGCGCCGTTGTGCTCCCGGGGGCTGCGGCGGGCCGGGACGTCGGGCACCTGGGCGCGCACGGTCGCCGCGAGATCCCGGCGCGCCCTGGCGTTGCGGGGGTTGAACGAGCGCGGCACCCGCACCGTGGCCACGGGCTCCAGCGGCTCGGACACCTCGCCCACCACGAGCCGGTGCAACCGGCCGTCGGCCCCCACGACGGTCGGCTCCGGGCTGTGCCGGGATCCCTTGGGCGCCTGGACCACGACGGCGAGGCCGCGACGCCGCCCGCTGGGGATCCGCACCACCTCGCCGACGTTGAGCCGCTCCAGGCTCAGGGCGGTCTCCGCCCTGCGGGACGCGGAGCGCTCGCGCGCCGCGACCTTCTGCAGCCGGGCGATCTCCTGCCGGAGGCGGGCGTACTCCCGGAAGTCGCCCCGGTCGCACTGCATCGCCTCCGCGTAGCCGGCCAGCGCCTCCTCGTTGCGACGGACCTGTGCGGCCAGCCCGACGACCGCGCGGTCGGCCTGGAACTGGGCGAACGAGGCCTGCAGCAGCTCCTCGGCCCGCTCCAGGCCGTACTGGGCGACGAGGTTGACGGCCATGTTGTAGGTCGGCCGGAAGCTGGAGTGCAGCGGGTAGGTCCGGGTCGAGGCCAGGCCGGCGACCTCGTAGGGGTCCACCCCCCGGCGGTAGAGGACGACGGCGTGACCCTCGACGTCGATGCCGCGCCGGCCGGCCCGGCCGGTGAGCTGGGTGTACTCGGCCGGGGTGACCGGGGCGTGCTCCTCCCCGTTGAACTTGACCAGCCGCTCGAGCACCACCGTGCGAGCCGGCATGTTGATGCCCAGGGCGAGGGTCTCGGTGGCGAAGACGGCCTTGATGCGCCCGGCGGTGAACAGCTCCTCGACGATCTCGCGGAACAGCGGCAGCATCCCCGCGTGGTGGGCCGCGAAGCCGCGGGTCAGCCCCTCCACGAAGTCGTGGTAGCCGAGCACGGCCAGGTCGCCGTCCCCGACCTCGGCGACCCGTTCCTCGACGAGGCGCCGCACCGCCCGGCCCTCCGGCTCGGGCAGCAGCCGGGTGCCCCAGGCCAGCAGCTGGCTGACCGCGGCGTCGCAGCCGGCTCGGCTGAAGATGAACGTGATCGCCGGCAGCAGTCCCTCGCGGTCCAGCCGCTCGATCACCTCGGCCCGGCTCGGCGTGCCGCCCGGGAGGCTGCCGGGACGGCTGCGCGGACCCCCGCCGTCCCGCCCGCGGGTCGCGGTGTAGCCCTCTGGGCGCCGGCCGCCCCGGGGCTGGCCGCGCCGTCCGCGCGGGCCCCCGGCGTCCTCCCGCCGCCACGCCGTGGCGCGGTCCATCGCGGTGATCCGCTGCAGCAGCTCGGGGTTGACCACCGCGGACTGCTGGTCGGGGGTGCCGGGCGGTCCACTCGGCGCGGCGGCGAAGAGGTCCAGCAGGTCCTTGCCGACCATCATGTGCTGCCACAGCGGCACCGGCCGGTGCTCGGAGACGATGACGTCGGTGTTGCCGCGGACCTCGCGCAACCAGTCGCCGAACTCCTCGGCGTTGCTCACCGTCGCCGACAGCGAGACCACCTGCACCGACGCCGGGAGGTGGATGATGACCTCCTCCCACACCGCCCCGCGGAACCGGTCGGCCAGGTAGTGGACCTCGTCCATGACCACGAAGCCGAGGCCGTCGAGGGTGGTGGAGCCGGCGTACATCATGTTGCGCAGCACCTCCGTGGTCATGACGACCACGGGCGCCTCGCCGTTGACCGACGCGTCCCCGGTGAGCAGCCCGACCTTGTCGGCGCCGTGACGCGCGACCAGGTCGTGGTACTTCTGGTTGGACAGCGCCTTGATCGGCGTGGTGTAGAAGGCCTTGCGCCCGGTCTCCAGGGCGAGTGCGACGGCGAACTCCCCGACGACGGTCTTGCCGGCACCGGTGGGCGCCGCGACGAGCACGCCGCGGCCGCGGGCCACCGACTCGATCGCCTCGAGCTGGAACGGGTCCGGGGAGAAGCCCAGGGTGCCGAGGAAGCGCTCGACGGCCTCGCCGCCGCCCCGGTTCCGGTGGAGGGCCGCAGCGTAGCGCTCCGCGGGCGAGGACATGCTGTCAGGCTACGTCAGCCTGCGGGAACAACCACATCAACGGCGCCGGGCAGCACGGTGCAGGTGACCGGCAGGGGGCCGATCGCCTCGCCGTCCCCGTGGGCGACGAGGTCGGGTCCACGCACCGTCACGGTCCGGGCGCGGCGCAGGTGCACCGACGGGTGACCGACGTGCCGGCCGCGGAACACCCCCGCCAGCAGGCCCACCGCCTGCCGCGCGGTCACCTGGGTGATGACCACGACGTCCAGGAGCCCGTCCGTGGGGTCGGCGCCGGGGGCGATGAGCATGCCGCCGCCGTAGTGGTCGGTGTTGCACACCGCCACGACGTGCGCCCGGGTCCGCCAGACCTCGCCGTCGAGCTCCAGCTCGTAGTCCATCGGGCGCAGCCGCGGGATCTCCGGCACGGTGGCCACCGCGTAGACGGCGGGGCCGAGCCACTTGGGCAGGGCCGCTGCCCGGGCCGCGATCCGGGCGTCGACACCGGCCGGAACCGAACCCAGCACGATCCGCCCCACCGGGTCGACCCGGATCAGGTCGACCCGCCGTCGCGCGTTGTCGAGCAGCGCCTGCACCGCGCCGGCGGTGTCGAGCGGGACGCCCAGCGAGCGGGCGCCGTCGTTGCCCGTGCCGGAGGGGACGATGCCCAGGGCCGTGCCGGTCCCCGAGCAGGCGCCGGCGGCGAGGCCGACCACGCCGTCGCCCCCGACGACCGCGAGGACCTCGACACCCTCCGCGACCGCCACCCGGCAGGCATCCCGGGCCTGCTCGACGCTGGCCGCCTCGAGCTCGTGCACCTGCTGCCCCGCCGCGCGGAGCCGGTCCACGACGAACGCGCCCCGGGCCGCCGCCTGTCCGCGGCCGGAGCGGGGGCCGTGGAGCACGGCATACCGGGTCACCCGGCGAGCCTCACAGCGGGGACGCCTCGTCGGGCGAGAGCCCGGCCCACCGCCGGGCCGGGTCGTCGCGGCGGCGCCGCCGCTCCAGCAGGGCGGCCACCCCGACGGCGCACCAGTACAGGAGGAACATCGGCGCGGCCAGCGCCAGCATCGTCCAGGCGCTCGGGTCGGGGGTGACGAACGCGGAGAAGACGAGGATGAGCATGAGCGCCACCCGCCACCCGGCGACCATCGCCCGCACCGGCAGCACCCGGAGCGCGTTCAGCCCGACCATGACCACCGGGAGCAGGAACGCCAGCCCGAACGCGACGACGAAGTAGGTGATGAACTTCAGGTACGCCATGGCGTCCTGCAGGTTCGCCGCGCCCTCGGGGGTGAAGGACAGCAGCACCCCGACCGCCCGCGGGACCGCCCACACGGCCGCGGCACAGCCGGCGAAGAACAGCGGCAGCGAGGCGACGAAGTAGCCGGCGGCGACGCGCTTCTCCCGCGGGGTGAGTCCCGGCAGCAGGAAGGCCCAGACCTGCCAGATCCAGACCGGCGAGGCCAGCAGGATCCCGACGAACAGCGAGATCCGCAGCTGGACCGAGAACGGCTCGGTGAGGCTGGACCCGAAGTTGATGTCGACCAGGGCGTCCCCGCGCTCGGCGGCCACCGCCTCCAGCGGGGCCATGATGTAGTCGAACAGCGGCTCGTAGTACATCCAGCCGACCACGGAGGCCGCAGCGACCGCGAGCGCCGAGACCAGGAGGCGGTTGCGCAGCTCCCGGAAGTGCTCGGCGAGGGTCATCCGGCCCTCGGGGTGGCGAGGGCGCCTCCGCAGGGCTACCACGGTCGGGGGTGCGCGGACGCGGTCAGACGCCCTGCCCCGGACCGTCGGTGCGGCGGGTGCCGTCCGGCTGCTGCTCGTGCGTCACCGACCCGGGGGTGCCGTCGTGGGTCGTGCCGCCCGGCTGCTGGGGCGGGGTCGGCTCGTCGTCCTTGTCCTTGTCGGTCATCTGCTCGACCTCGGACTTGAAGATGCGCAGCGACTGGCCCACGCTGCGCGCCATGTCGGGCAGCCGCCTCCAGCCGAACAGCACCAGGAGGACGACGACGATCAGGATGATCTGCCACAGCGAGGGACGCATCAGGGGGACTTCCTTATCTGTCGACCGAGGCCGCACTCCTGACGACCGGTACTCCGGCCGAGTCTACGCTGCGGGGCCGCGCGCACCGGGTCACGCCCCTCCGGCGTCGCCGCTGGTGGGGCCCTGCCGCAGCGCCGCCAGGGCGCCGGCCCGGACCTCCTCGGCCAGCTCCGTGGGGGACAGCACGGTGGCCCCGCCGCCGAGCCGCCACACCAGGCGCCGCACCCACGCCGGCTGGGCGGTGCGCAGCACCACCTGCACGGAACCGTCCTCGCGTCGCTCGGCCGACTCGACCGGGAAGCTCTCGGCCACCCAGGCCGCCCTGGGCGCGAGCAGCAGCTCGACCGCGAGGTCGTCGGGCGAGGCCTGGAACATCCGGGAGGTGACCTCGCGGGGCTGCGCCTCGGGCGGCGGGGTGCCGTCGACGTCGAGGACCTGGAGCTCCTCGATCCGGTCCAGCCGGAAGGTGCGCACCCCCTGGGAGCGGTGGCACCAGGCCTCGAGGTACCAGCGGCCCTCGACGCTGAGCACCCGCATCGGGTCGACGTCGCGCTCGGTGCTCTCGTCGCGCGAGGCGACGAGGTAGCGCAGGTGCAGCCGCCGGTTGCGGTCCAGCGCGTCCCGCACCCGGCGCAGCGTCTCCTGGACCCGCTCGTCGTCGGCGCTGAGGTCGACGGTGATCTGCTCGGTGTCGCGGGCCGCCTCGCCCGCGGCCGCCTCCAGCTTGGCGAGGGCGCGGTTGATCGCGTCGTGGCTGGCGACCCCGGGGACCTGGGCGAGGGCACGCAGTGCCACGATCAGCGCCAGCGCCTCGTCCCGCCCGAGGCGCAGCGGCCGGGCGATGGTGTCGGCGTTGGCGATGTGGACCCGGCCCTCGTCCCAGGACGCCTCGATGAGGTCGTCGGGCAGGTGGCCGGGCGTGCCGCAGACGAACAGCAGCTGCAGGTCGTCGACGATCTGCTCCTGGCTGACGCCGAACTGCTCGGCGGCGCTGGCCAGGTCGATCCCCTGGCGGTTGAGCAGCCAGGGCACCATCGTCAGCAGGCGCGCCAGCCGGTCGGTGGCGGTCTCGAAGGTCTTGCTCACGGGCGTCCCTCCGGGTGCGCGCGGAGCACGCCCTCGAGGTGCTCGCGCCAGGCGGTGACGAGGCGCTCCGGCTCCATCGGGCGGGCGTTGGGGCCCAGTCCGGCCACCTCCTCGACGAGGGTCCACGGGCTCGAGGTGGTGACGGTCAGCACGTCCCAGCCGTCGTCGCCCTCGTCGACCTGCTCGGCCCGCCGGCGCAGCGCGTGCCCGGTGCCGGACCGCACCGCCACGCGGGCGGTGACCCGCTCGGCGGCCTGGTTGCTCGCGGTGATCATGGCGCGCGGGTCGTGGTCGGCCGGCACCTCGTAGCCGCCGGCCGCTCCGACCGGGGTGACCTCACCCTCGACACGGTCCAGCCGGAACACCCGCGGGGCGTCGCGGCCGAGGTCGAAGCCGGTGAGGTACCAGCGTCCGTGCCAGGAGGTGAGCCGCCACGGCTGGACGTGCCGCGTGGTCGCGCTCGGTCCGCCGCCGCTGCGGTACCCGAACCGGACCGGCTGACGGTTGAGCACCGCGGACCGCATCGCGTCGAACGACGGCTCGGTGGTGTGCAGCAGCGGCTCGATGCCGGCCACGCCGGCGTCGTCCCGGACCAGCCCGTCCGCCTCCAGCTTGCGCAGCGCCTGGGCGGCCGGGCCGGCGAGGCTGGCCTGGGACCACGCCCGGCTGGCCAGGCCGATGACGGCCAGCTCGTCCGGGGTGAAGGACACCTCGGGCAGGGCGTACTCACGTCGGTCGATGCGGTAGCCGGTCTCGTCGTCGAACAGCGGGTCGATGACCTCGGTGCGCAGCGGGATGCCCAGCTCGCGCAGCTCGTTCTTGTCCCGCTCGAACATCCGGTCGAACGCCTCGTCGCTGGCGTCGCGGTACTGCGGGACGGCGCGACGGATGCGGCTCTTGCTCATCGGCTGCCGGGTGTACAGCAGCGCGATGACGAGGTTGAGCAGCCGCTCGGTCTTGACGGCAGCAGGAGAGGGACGGGCCATGATGCGCCTGACGCTACCCGACGTCACGCCGGGAACGGTGGCTAGTCTCGGCGTGTGATCCGGTGGCGCGAGGGGCAGGTCGAGGAGGTCGTCGGCTCCTGGGGTGCGGCGGTCCGGCTGCGGGTGCGCCTGGCGGACGGGGCCTCGGTCCCGGCGCTGGCCTACACCGACCTGGTCGGCACGCCCGTCGCGGGTGACCGGGTGCTGCTCAACGGCAACGCCCTCGAGCGCGGCCTGGGCACCGGCGGGCTCGCCATGGTGGTCGCCCTGCCCGACCGCCTCCCGCCCGACGCCGAGCGGCCGGGCCACCTGGTCAAGGCCCGCTACACGCCGCTGCAGGCGATGGTCCTGGGGGCCGACGAGCAGGAGAGCCAGCACCACGAGCTGCTGCGGGAGGCCGACAGCATCGACGGTATGCCGGTGGTGGCCGCCGACCTGCACTCCAGCCTCCCCGCCGTGGTCGCCGCGATCCGGCTCGACCGCCCCGGCACCCGCGTCGTCTACGTCATGACCGACGGGGGTGCGCTCCCGGCGGCCTTCTCGCGCACCCTGGTGGGGCTGCGGGAGGCGGGGTGGCTGGACGGGGTGGTCACCGCGGGCCAGGCGTTCGGGGGCGACCTCGAGGCGGTGACGGTGCACACCGCGCTGCTGGCGGCGCGGCTGGTGCTGCGGGCGGACGTGGCCGTCGTGGCCCAGGGGCCGGGCAACCTCGGCACGGGCACCCGCTGGGGTTTCTCCGGTGTCCTCGCCGGGGAGGCGCTCAACGCCGCCGCGGTGCTGTCGGGACGGGCGGTGGCCTGCCTGCGCGTCTCGGGGGCCGACCCCAGGGAGCGGCACCGCGGCGTCTCCCACCACAGCCTCACGGCCTACGGGCGGGTGCTCAACCGGCCAGCGGACCTGGTCGTGCCGGACCTGGCGCAGCAGCCGGGGGTCTCCCCCGCCCTGGCCGAGCAGGTGCGGCGCGAGGCCGACGAGCTGCTGGCCCGGGCCCCCCACCTGACCGGGCACGTCGTGCCCACCGACGGGCTGCGCCCGGCGCTGCTGGGGTCACCGGTGCCGCTGTCGACGATGGGCCGCGGCCTGGACGAGGACCCGGCGGCCTTCCTGGCCGCCGCGGCGGCCGGTCGTCACGCCGCCGCGCTGCTCAGCGGCGGCGCCGCGGGCTGACCCGGGCTCGGGTCAGGCGACGTCCTCGAGGTCGACGACGAAGATCAGCGTCTCGTTGGGGCCGATGACCCCGCCCGCGCCTCGCTCGCCGTAGGCCAGGTGCGGCGGGATGGTGATCTTGCGCCGGCCGCCGACCTGCATGCCGAGCAGACCCTGGTCCCAGCCCTGGATGACCTGGCCAACGCCGACCTGGAAGCGCAGCGGGGCGCCGCGGTTCCACGAGGAGTCGAACTCCTCCCCGGTCGACCAGGCGACGCCGACGTAGTGCGCGCTGACGACGGAGCCGGGGGTGGCGGTCGCGCCGTCACCGACCTCGATGTCCTCGATGACCAGCTCGGTGGGCGGCTGGTCGCCCGGGAAGTCGATCTCGGGCTTGGTCTTCTCGCTCATGGCGGTTCCCCTTTCTCGGGGTGGTCGGGTCAGTCGGCGTCGAGGATGTCGACGACGAAGACGAGGGTCTCCTCCTGGAGCTCGTGGCCCTCGCTGGCGCCGTAGCCCAGCTCCGGCGGGATGACGAGCAGCACCCGGCTGCCGACGGTCTGGCCGACGAGGCCCTGGTCCCAGCCCTGGATCACCTGGCCGGCGCCGATCTGCACGGGGAACGGCTGGCCGCGGTCCAGGGAGGAGTCGAACTGGCTGCCGTCGCTCCACCTCACCCCGGTGTAGTGGACGGTGAGCTGGTCACCGGCCTCGACCTCCTTGCCGGCACCCTCGACCAGCGGCTGGGCCACGAGCTCGGTGGGCGGGTCGGTGTCCGGCACGGTGACCTGCGCCGGGGTGGTGCCGTCGGCCTCGACCTCCGGCAGGCCCTCCTCCGGCTCGACCGGCTCGCCCTCGGCCTGCGCCAGCGGGGTGTGCACGTCGACGACCTCGATGTAGAAGACCAGCGTGTCGTTGGCACCGATGCCGCGGTCCGGCTGCCCGGAGGCGCCGAAGCCCTCCGCCGGCGGGACCGCGGCCAGGAGCTTGTCCCCGGGCTGGGTGCCGACGAGCATCGCCGGGATCGCCGGCAGCAGGTTGGTGTTGGTGAGGTCGAACAGCACGGTCTCGTCGGTCGGGAAGCTGGAGACGACCTCCTCCCCCGTGGTGCCGTTGACCAGCAGGTACTTGACGACCACGTGGTGCTGGTCGGTGGCCTCCTCGCCCTCGCCGGCCGCCAGCTCGCGCACCTCGGTCTCGGCGGTGGCGAACGGCAGGTCGCCCTCGGCGAACGGGCTGCCCGACCAGGTGATCGACGGGACCGCGACACCCTCGTCGTTCTCGCTGGTCTCGACGGCGAGGTCGGCCAGGTCGCCGCGCGGGGCGACAGAGGTCGCCACGGCGTCGTCGCCGGTGGTCTGGGCGGCCGGGTCCTCACCCTCGGAGCCGCAGGCGGACAGCAGGAGGATGGTGGCCGTGGCTGCACCGAGCAGCCGGGTCCGCGGAGCGCGCACGAAGAGGTCCTTCACTCGACTGGGGTCACAAGACAACCGGGCCAGGGTAACGCCTCGACCCTGGGGGTTCGCTGGACGGCGTCAGGAGAGCCGGTGGGTGCGTCCCCGCGAGCCGGCCCGGATCGAGTCGATGAGCTCGGTGATCCGCGGGTCGTGCGCCACGAAGGGGTCCTTGCACAGCACGGTCCGCTGGGCGGCGTCGTTGAGCTTCAGGTGCACCCAGTCGACGCTGAAGTCGCGACGGTGCTCCTGGGCCACCCGGACGAAGTCGCCGCGCAGCTTGGCCCGGGTGGTCTGCGGCGGGGTGTGCCGGGCCCGCTGCACCTGGCCGGGGGCGGTGACCGTGGCCGCCTGCCCGCGGCGGGCGAGGATGTTGTACAGCCCACGGGTGGGGTGGATGTCGTGCCAGGCCAGGTCCAGCTGCTGCAGCCGTGGGTGGCTCATCGGCAGGTCGTGCGCCTCGGCATACCGCTGCATCATCCGCAACTTCATGACCCACTCGATCTCGGTCTCCACCAGCGAGAGGTCCTGGCTGGCGATCGCCTTGAGGGTGCGCTCCCACAGCTCCAGCACCCGGCGGTAGGGCTCGACCCGGTGCAGCCCCCGGCTCTCGGCGAACGTGCTGACCCGCTCCAGGAACTCGGTCTGCACCTGGACCGCGGTCAGCTTCCGACCGCCGACCAGGGAGACCAGCTGGGTGCCCTCGGTGTCGCGGCTGATGTCGCGGATCGCCCGGATCGGGTTGTCCAGGGTCAGGTCCCGGGTGGTCACCCCGGACTCGATCATCCGCAGCACCAGGTCGGTGCTGGCGACCTTGAGCAGGGTGGTGACCTCGCTCATCGTGCTGTCGCCGACGATGACGTGGAGACGGCGAAACCGCTCGGCGTCCGCGTGCGGCTCGTCGCGGGTGTTGATGATCGGGCGGGACCGGGTGGTCGCCGAGCTCAGGCCGTCCCAGATGTGGTCCGCCCGCTGGCTGATGAGGTATGTCGCGTGCTCACCGGCGACGTGCAGCCGCCCGGCGCCGGAGAGCAGCTGCCGGGTGATGAGGAACGGGATGAGCACGTCGGTGACCCGGCTCAGCTCGCCCTGGCGCCGGATCAGGTAGTTCTCGTGGCAGCCGTAGGAGTTGCCGCGGGAGTCGACGTTGTTCTTCAGCACGTACACCCGCGCGGTGATGCCCTCCTCGGCCATCCGCTGCTCGGCGTCCAGCGCCAGGTCGTGCAGGATCGCCTCCCCCGCCTTGTCGTGGGCGACCAGCTCGACCATGTCGTCGCACTCGGCGGTGGCGTACTCCGGGTGGGACCCCACGTCGAGGTACAGGCGCGAGCCGTTGGCCAGGAACACGTTGCTGGAACGTCCCCAGCTGACCACCTTGCGGAACAGGTAGCGCGCCACCTCGTCCGGAGCCAGCCGTCGCTCACCGGTGAAGGCGCAGGTCACGCCGAACTCGGTCTCGATCCCGAAGATGCGGCGCTCCATGACCTCACCCTACGTCGCCGCGGGCGCGCCCGGGGGCTCCCGGCGCCCGCGGCGACGGTCAGGGCTGGCCGTTGGTCTCGCCGGTGAGGGTGTCCCGGTGCCCCGGGCGCGGGTCGTCCTGCTCGGGCAGGTCCTGGCGGGGGTCCTCGGTGTCGATGAGGGACCGCAGCAGCGGCCCGCCGACCCGCCGGAAGGTGCGGCGGGCCCGGCGCCGGTCGAGGACGGCCACCTCGAGCTGGTCGGCCGGCAGCTCGCGCGGCTGGCCCCCCTGCGGGTCCTCGCGCAGCAGGTCGACGGCCAGGGCCAGGACCTCGCCCAGCGGGCGGGCCGGCTGCCACCGCTCCCGCAGCGCCGTGGTCAGCGCCTCGCTGGCACCACCCATGGCCACGAACCCGTGCTCCTCGGTGACCGACCCGTCGTAGGTGAGCCGGTAGATCTGGTCCCCCTCCGGGGCGTGGCCGACCTGGGCGACGACGATCTCGACCTCGTAGGGCTTGGACTCCTGGGTGAAGATCGTGCCGAGCGTCTGGGCGTAGGCGTTGGCCAGCCCGCGGGCGGACACGTCGCTGCGGTCGTAGGAGTAGCCCCGCAGGTCGGCGTAGCGGATCCCGGCCACCCGAAGGTTCTCGAACTCGTTGTACTTGCCGACCGCGGCGAAGGCGATCCGGTCGTAGATCTCGGAGATCTTGTGCAGCGTGGTGGACGGGTTCTCGGCGACGAACACGATGCCGTGCTCGTAACCGGCGGCGATGACCGAGCGACCGCGGGCGATGCCCTTGCGGGCGTAGTCCGCCCGGTCCTTCATCAGCTGCTCGGGCGAGACGTACATGGGGAACGTCATCGGGCACCTCCGGGGTTGTCACGGCGGCGCTCGACGAGGGCCTCGACCTCCTGGCGCAGCACGTCCTCGCCGATGAAGCGCACCCCCAGCGCGGTGACGACCGCGCAGGTCGGCCAGATCTGCCGGTGCAGGTCCGGCCCGCCGGTGGCGGAGTCGTCGTCGGCGGCGTCGTAGAGGGCCTCGACGGCCACGGCGATCGCCTGTCGCTCGTCCATGCCGGGCCGCCACAGCTTCTTCAGCGAGCCGCGGGCGAACAGCGACCCCGAGCCCACGCTGTGGTGGTGCTGCTCCTCGTAGCAGCCGCCGGTGAGGTCGTAGGAGAAGATCCGGCCGGTCTCCTCGTCGAGGTCGTAGCCGGCGAACAGCGGGAGCACCGACAAGCCGCGCAGGGCGTTGCCGAGGTTGCCCCGGATCATCGCGGCCAGGCGGTTGGCCTTGCCCTCGAGGGACAGGATGGTGCCCTCGATCTTCTCGTAGTGCTCCAGCTCCACCTGGAAGAGCTTGACGATCTCGATCGCGATCCCGGCGCTGCCGGCGATGCCCGCTGCGGAGTACTCGTCGGTCGCGAAGACCTTCTCCATGTCGCGGTTCGCGATGAAGCTGCCCATGGTGGCGCGGCGGTCACCGGCCAGCACCACGCCGTCGGCGAAGGTCAGGCCGACGATGGTGGTGCCGTGCGGCGCCTCGACCCGGTGGTCCCCGTCACCGAGGCCCGCGCCGGGCAGCAGGTGGGGGGCGTAGCCGGAGAGGAAGTCGGTGAACGAGCTCGTACCGGCAGCTCGGAACGCGGCGGGGAGCTGCCCTTCGTCGCGGGGCGTCACTGCCCGCCCTTCTGCACGAACCCGTGCACGAACTCCTCGGCGTTGGTCTCCAGCACGTCGTCGATCTCGGCGAGGAGGTCGTCGACCTCCTGCTCACGCTTCTCGTCGCGCGCCGCCGGGACCGGGGCGGGAGCCTCCGGGGGCTCCTCGTCCGGCCGACGGTCGCGCCGTCGCTCCTGCTCCTGACCTGACATACCCCCGAGCCTATCTGCTCGCCAGGGCCTCCAGGAGGGAGGCCGCGGTGTCGCACCGGTCCAGGAGCCCACCGCTGTCGGCCCGGGCGCCGAGCAGCGGCTCGGGCAGGCTCACCCGGCGCAGCGTGCGGTCGTCCACGGCGAAGACCACCGAGTCCCACGAGGCGGCCCGGACCTCGCCCTGGTAGCGCCGCACGCACTCCCCGCGGAAGAAGGCCCGGGTGTCCTCCGGGGGTCGGGCCACCGCCTCGGCCACCGCGGCGTCGTCCACCAGGCTGGTGAGCCTACCCGAGGCCCGCATCCGCACCCCGAGCCCGCGCGCCGGGTCGACGTCGCTGTACTGGATGTCGATGGCCCGCAGCCGCGGGTCCTCCCAGCCCAGCCCGTCCCGGTCCCGGTAGGCCTGCAGCAGCGCCAGCTTGGCCACCCAGTCGACCTCGGCGGTGCAGCTCATCGGGTCGCCGGACAGCCGCTCGGTGACGTCGTCCCACAGCGTCAGCACCTGGTCGGTGTCGGGGTCGCGGTGCCAGCCGTCGACCCCGTCGGCGAGCGCCCGGTCGACCGCCTCGCGGTAGACCGCCAGCAGGTCCAGGCCGGTCATGACGCTGCCGTCGGTCAGCTCGACGGTGGCCTTGAGGGAGGGGTCCCGGGAGATGGTCCGCAGCGCGGCGACCGGTTGTGCCAGCCGGACCTGCGGCTCCCGGCCGGTCTCGATGAGCCGCAGCACCAGGCTGGTCACCCCGACCTTGAGCAGGGTGGAGACATCGGCCAGGTTGGCGTCGCCGAGGATGACGTGCAGCCGGCGGTACTTCTCCGCGGCCGCGTGCGGCTCGTCGCGGGTGTTGACGATGGGGCGCTTGAGGGTGGTCTCGAGCCCGATCTCGGTCTCGATGTAGTCCGCCCGCTGGCTCAGCTGGAAGCCCGCCTCCTGGGACTGGGGTCCGAGACCGACCCGCCCCGCCCCGCAGATCACCTGCCGGGCGACGAAGAACGGGATCAGGCCCTCGGCGATCCGGGCGAACGGGATGTCGCGGGGCAGCAGGTAGTTCTCGTGGGTGCCGTAGGAGGCGCCCTTGCCGTCCACGTTGTTCTTGTAGATGCGCACCGGCTGCCCCTGCCGCTCCAGGGCGGCCGCGGCGGTCCGCATGACCAGCTCCCCCGCCCGGTCCCACCGCACCGCGTCCAGGGGCCGGAGCACCTCCGGGGAGGAGTACTCCGGGTGGGCGTGGTCGACGTAGAGGCGTGCGCCGTTGGCCAGCACCGAGTTGGCGGTCGTCGGGTCGTCGACGTCGGTGAGCTGGCTGGCGTCGGCGAGGGCGCGGGCCATCTCGAACCCGCGGGCGTCGCGCAGCGGGGTCTCGTCGGCGTAGTCCCAGCCGGCGCCGGTCGGCAGCGCCCGCTCCGGGCCGGCCTCGGCCGCGTAGGCGCGGACGACCAGGCCGGACAGGACCATGGGGTTGGCGGCCGGGTCCCCGGGCGCGGTGATGCCGTACTCGGTCTCCACGCCCATGACCCGCCGCACGCTCATGGACCCAGCCTAGGCTTCCGGGGCGGCGTCCCCTCCCTCGACCGCGGCCGGGGCGGCGATCCCGTCGATGAGCTGCTGGGCCAGGGCGCCGTACTCCGCGACCACGGCCTCCAGGTCGGTCGTCTCCGGCGGCAGCAGCCGGAAGGTGCGGATCCCGGCCGCCAGGCCCAGCATCAGGCAGGCGAGCATGTCGGCCCGGCGGTGGCTCGCCGCGTCCGTGTCGGCCCACCGGTCCAGGAACCGCTCCCGGAACTCCTTCCGCGCCCGTTCCGGGTCGGGGGCGTCGTGCACCAGGTAGATGGCGCGCAGCCACGGCTCGGCCGCCTCCTCGCGGCGCCGGTCGAGCATCCGTCGCACCAGGAGCTCACCCAGCTGATCGTCCGGGACTTCGGCCGAGACGGGGGCGGGCTCCAGCGGCGCGGCCGCGGCATACAGCTTGGCCTTGGACCCGCCGACCTTCATGACCATGGCCGGGGACACCCCGGCCTCGGCGGCGATCTCGCGCACGGTCACCGGCTTGTAGCCCCGCTCGCCGAACAGCCGGCGGGCCGCCTGCAGCACCCTCTCGCGCGTCCCGGTCTCCTGGCCGGCGGACCCGTCCTGGTCCGCGCGGCTCCCGGCCCCACCCTGCTCCTCGTGGTTCACGGCCCCACCCTTTCGCTCGTGCGCGGTACGCCGGTGACGATATCGACATCCAGCGTGGTTGAGGTGGAACCCACCTGCACGGCGCGCGAACGCGTCCTTCCGCTGGTCAGGTCGACGACGGTGAGGACGTAGCGGCCCGGCGGTGGCAACGGGATCTCGTAGGACCCGTCGAGGTCGGCGTGGGCCGTGGCGACGTACTCCCCCGAGTGCCGGATGAGCGACAGCAGCACGTCCCCCAGGGGCTGGCCCTCGTCGGTGACCCGGCCGGTGAGGGTGAGCCGGCGGTGCATCCGGATCGGCGGGATCTCCGGCTCGTGCAGGTCGACCAGGCCCGACTGCGGGGCCCAGCCGTCCGCGGACACCACGAGGACGTAGGTGCCCGGCCCGGGCAGGGCGAGGGCGAACCGGCCCTCGTTGTCCGCGCGGCTCCAGTCGACGTGCCGCCCGTCGGTGTGCAGGACGGTGGCGACGGCGTGGCGGATCGGCCGGTCCTTGAGGTCCACCACCCGGCCGCGGACGATGAGCTCCTGCTCGGTGTCCTCCGACTTCAGCTCGGTGCGCTCGGGCGCCTCCCCCGTCCCGGGGGCGGCGGCACCCGCCAGCACCGGACGGCGGATGAACGCGGCGATGAGGGCGCCGCCCAGGGCGCCGGCGGTGCCGAGCCAGAACATCGTCTGGTAGGCCGCCAGGCTGGGCACCTCGCTGTCGCCCACCGGCATCGTCAGCGCCGAGAACACCGCGGCGACGGCAGCGCTGGCCGTGGAGGTGCCGATCGCCCGGACCAGCGTGTTGAGGCCGTTGGCCGAGGCGGTCTCGGTGATCGGGACCGAGCGCATGATGAGGATCGGCATGGCCGCGAAGGCGATGCTCGTGCCGAGGGAGGCGATGCCCGAGGCCACCATGACCTCGAGCACCGAGTTGTGCAGGAACACCCGCAGCACGAACCCGCCGGCGATGACCAGCGCGCCGAGCAGCAGCATCAGGCGCGGGCCGTAGCGCCGGATCAGCGCCGCGGCGACCGGCGCCATCGCCACCATGAGCAGGCTGGCCGGCAGCAGCGCCAGGCCGGTCTCGACGACGCTGAGCCCGAACCCGTAGCCGGTGGCCTCCGGCATCTGCACCTGCTGGGCGCTGGTGAGGAAGTTGGTGAACATCGCGAACCCGATGAGCACCGAGGCCGCGTTGGTCAGCAGCACGGTGCGGCGCACCGAGGTGCGGATGTCGACGAGGGGCTGACCGGACCGCAGCTCCCAGGGCACCCAGACGGCGAGGACCAGGAGCGCCAGGACCAGCAGGGTGATCGTCTTCTCGTCCGTCCACCCCCAGGTGCCCGCCTTGGAGATGGCCAGCAGCAGCGCCGCGAGGGCCACCGACAGCAGCACCGCTCCCGCGTAGTCGAACCGTCCGCGGGTGCGGACCTGGGACTCCGGGACCACGAGGACGACGAGGACCAGCATGATCAGCGCGAAGCCGCCGGAGACCCAGAACAGGGCGTGCCAGTCCAGGGACTCGTAGATCACGCCGGCGAGAGGCACCCCGACGGCGCCGCCGATGCCCAGGGTGGCGCTCATCAGGGCCACGCCCGAGCCGACCCGGTCGGCGGGCAGGTGGTCGCGCATGATGCTGATGCCCACCGGGATGAGGCAGGTGCCGACACCGGCCAGGCCGCGGCCGGTGACGACCAGCGCCAGGTTCGGGCTGAGCGAGGCGACGACCGACCCCGCGATGACCGCGACCAGGCAGACGACCATCATCAGCCGCTTGCCGTACATGTCGGCCAGGCGGGAGACGATCGGGGTGCCGACGGCCGCGGTGAGCAGTGTGACCGTCACCAGCCAGGAGGCGTTGTCGCTGGTGGTGTCGAGGATCTCCGGGAAGTCCGGCAGCAGCGGCAGGACGAGCGTCTGCTGCAGGGACACGAGGGTGCCGCAGAAGGCGAGGACCCCGATGACCAGCCCGGTCGGCGGGGTGGTGCGGGGCACCGCTCCGTTCGTGCTGGCCTCGGTCTCCGGCGCGGTGGCCCTGGGCACGTCGCTCCCCTCCGTGAACGTGTAGTCACCGCATGCTAGCGGCCACCCGGGTCACCGTCGGTGCGCCACCGCGAAGACACGGCGGAACGGCAGGACCGTGCCGAACGGGCGGCGCGGGTAGGCCTCGCGCAGCCGGGCGCGGTACTCCTCCTCGAACCGGGCGCGCAGGTCGTCGGGCAGCGCCTGCAGCACCGGCCGGGCACCCGTCCCGCTGATCCACTCGAACACCGGGTCCTCACCCTGGAGCACCTGCAGGTACGTCGTCTCCCAGGCGTCCACCTCGCACCCCAGGTCGGCGAGGACCCGCAGGTAGTCCTCGGGGTCCGGCAGGGTGAACCGGTCGGCCGCGCGGGCGGCGTGCGCGGCATACGGCTCGGTCCCGGCGAGCTCGCGCAGGATCGCGTGCAGCGGCGCGTCGTGGTTGCCGGGCACCTGGATCGCCAGCCACCCGTCCGGCGCCAGCACCGAGACGAGGTCGGGCAGCAGGTCCAGGTGGTCGGGCACCCACTGCAGCGTGGCGTTGCTCACCACGACGTCGTATGCCGTGCCCTGCCCCACCCGCTCGGCGACCCAGTCGCGCAGGTCGGCCAGGCGGAAGGTCAGTCGCTCCCCCGCCAGCCCCGAGGCCCGCTCGACCATCTCCGGGGAGGAGTCGACCCCGACCACGTGGGCGGTGGGCCACCGCTGCGCCAGGGTGCGGGTGAGGGTGCCCGGACCGCAGCCGAGGTCGGCGACCAGCCGGGGCGCCGTGGCGCCGACCCGGGCCAGCAGGTCGTGGAACGGCCGGTCCCGGTGGTCGGCGAAGCGGGAGTACTGCTCGGGGTCCCAGGTCGGCATACGTCCTCCGGAGGCGGTGCGCACTATCTTGATATCAAGATATCAGGGCTCCGAGGACACGTCAGGAATCGAGAAGCCCTCCCGGCCCGGACGTTCCTAGGGTGGACGGCGTCGGACGGATCACCGGAGGAGACAGCAGATGAGCAGGACCGACACGAGGAACGACGCCTTCACCGCCGAGGAGCGCGCCGCGATGAAGGAGCGCGCGGCCGAGCTGCGCGCCCAGAAGGGCGGCCGCAAGAAGGAGGCCGACCTCAAGGCGCTCCTGGCAAAGATCGAGGAGCTCCCGCCCGGCGACCGGGAGATCGCCGCGACCGTGCACACCCTCGTCACCGAGCTGGCCCCGGAGCTGGACGCCCGGACCTACTACGGCATGCCCGCGTGGGCCAAGGACGGCAGCGTGCTGCTGTTCGTCCAGCCGGCGAGCAAGTTCAACACCCGGTACGCCACCCTCGGCTTCAACGACAACGCCCAGCTCGACGACGGTGGGATGTGGCCGACCGCCTTCGCGATCCCGGCGATGACCGACGAGGTCCGCGAGCAGGTCGCCGCGCTGGTGCGCCGCGCCGTCGGCCGGGCCTGACCCACCCGACGCGGAAGGGGGACGGACGCCTCGTCCGTCCCCCTTCCGTCGTGTCCGGGGCCTAGAGGTACTGGCCGGTGTTGCCCCGCTCCAGGGCGCGTCCGGGCGAGGTGCCGTCCTTGCTGGAGACCAGGGTCCGGATGTAGACGATCCGCTCCCCCTTCTTGCCCGAGATCCGTGCCCAGTCGTCGGGGTTGGTGGTGTTGGGCAGGTCCTCGTTCTCCTTGAACTCGTCCTCGGTCGCCTTGAGCAGGTGCTCCATCCGCAGACCGTGCGAGCCGGAGGTCAGCAGGTCCTTGATGGCCATCTTCTTGGCCCGGTCGACGATGTTGTTGATCATCGCGCCGGAGTTGAAGTCCTTGAAGTACAGGACCTCCTTGTCACCGCCGGCGTAGGTGACCTCGAGGAACTTGTTCTCGTCGATCTGGGCGTACATCCGCTCCACGACCGCGGCGATCATCGCGTCGAGGGTCGCCCGCTTGTCCCCACCGTGGGCGCGCAGGTCGTCCTCGTGGATCGGCACCTGCTCGGTGAGGTACTTGCTGAAGATGTCCTTGGCCGCCTCGGCGTCCGGGCGCTCGATCTTGATCTTCACGTCGAGCCGCCCGGGCCGCAGGATCGCCGGGTCGATCATGTCCTCGCGGTTGGAGGCGCCGATGACGATGACGTTGTCGAGGCGCTCCACGCCGTCGATCTCGGCCAGCAGCTGGGGCACGATCGTGGTCTCCACGTCGGAGGAGACACCCGACCCGCGGGTGCGGAACAGCGACTCCATCTCGTCGAAGAAGACGACGACGGGGGTGCCGTCGCTGGACTTCTCCCGGGCCCGCTGGAAGATCATCCGGATGTGCCGCTCGGTCTCGCCGACGTACTTGTTGAGCAGCTCCGGGCCCTTGATGTTGAGGAAGTAGCTCTTCGCCTCGGCCCGGCCGTACTTCTCGGCGGTCTTGCGGGCCAGCGAGGCGGCGACCGCCTTGGCGATGAGCGTCTTGCCGCACCCGGGCGGACCGTAGAGCAGCACGCCCTTGGGCGGGCGCAGCTGGTGCTCGGCGTACAGCTCGGTGTGCAGGAAGGGCAGCTCGACGGCGTCCTTGATCTGCTCGATCTGGTTGCTGAGGCCGCCGATGTCCTCGTAGGAGATGTCGGGCACCTCCTCCAGGACCAGCTCGCTGACCTCGGGCTTGGCGATCCGCTCGTAGACGAAGTTGGACCGGGCGTCCATCAGCAGCCCGTCGCCGACACGGAAGGTGGTGCCGACCAGTGACCCGGCCACCCGGCACACCCGCTCCTCGTCGCCGCGGACGAGCACCAGGACCCGGTCGTCGCCCAGCACCTCCTTGACCGTGACCACCTCGCCCACCCGCTCGAACTCGGCGACCGAGACGATCGACTGCGCGTCGTTGAGGAGGACCTCCCGCCCCGGCTTGAGCTCGTCGGCGGGGATCTCCGAGGACGCGGTCACCCGCAGCTTGCGGCCGGCGTGGAAGATCTCGACGGTGCCGTCGTCGTGACGCTGGAGCACCTGGGCGTAGGACAGCGGCGGGCTGCCCATCTGGTCCAGGTCGCGGCGCAGCGCGAGGATCTGCTCACGGGCCTCCTTGAGGGTGCTCGAGAGCTGCTCGTTCTGGGCCTGCAGGCGCTGCAGACGGGTCTGCAGGTGCAGGACCTGCTGCTCCAGGTGGCGGGTCCGCGCGGTCCCCGGAACGGCAGACCGCTCCTCGGGGCCGGTGCGGCCCGGCTGGTCGGGAGTCTGGCTCACGGACGCCTCCTCTACGCGGATGCCTCCAACGTAACCCGGAACGAGGCGTGGTGGGGGCAGGTTCCCCGGCTGCCCTACGTGTCGTCCTCGCCCAGCTGCCGGTGCAGGTCCCGGCGGACCCGCCGGACCCGCTTGTCCGAGACGGCGCGCTCGCCGAGGTCCTCGGCGGTCCACTCCTGGTCCTGCGGCGGGACGTAGTCCTCGCCGTAGGCGCCCTTGGCGGGCCGGGTGCGGCGGAGCGGCCGGCGGGTCCCGGGGGCGAGCCGCCGGGTGGTGAGCAGGAAGCCCGTGTGTCCGTGCATCCGGTGCTCCGGACGCACCGCGAGGCCCTCCAGGTGCCAGCCGCGGACCAGCGACTCCCACGCGTGCGGCTCGGTGAACCCGCCGTGGTCGCGAACCGCCTCGGCGACCCGGGACAGCTGGGTGGTGGTCGCGACGTAGCAGACCAGGACGCCGCCGGGGGTGAGCGCCTCACCCACCACCTCGAGCGTCTCCCACGGGGCGAGCATGTCCAGGACGACACGGTCCACGGTGCCCGCCTCGACGGTGCGGGGCAGCTCCTCGACGAGGTCGCCGACGGTGACCGTCCACGCGGGGTGGTCGACCCCGAAGAACACCCGGCCGTTGGCCCGGGCGATGTCGGCGAAGTCCTCCCGCCGCTCGAACGACCACAGGTGCCCGTGCTCCCCCACGGCGCGCAGCAGGGACAGGCTCAGCGCCCCGGAGCCCACGCCGGCCTCGACCACCCGGGCCCCGGGGAAGATGTCGCCGTAGGTGACGATCTGTCCGGCGTCCTTGGGGTAGACCACCTGTGCCCCGCGCGGCATCGACAGCACGTAGTCGGCCAGCAGGGGCCGCAGCGCCAGGTACTCCCGGCCGCTGGAGTGGGTGACCACCGTCCCGTCCGGCTGCCCGATGAGGTCGTCGTGCCGGATGTGGCCACGGTGGGTGTGGAACGTGGCACCGGGCTGCAGGGTGATCGTGTGGAGACGGCCGCGGGGGTCGGTGAGCTGGACGCGGTCGCCGGCGCGGAACGGACCGCGGCGCAGGTCGGCGCCGACGGCACCGGCGGGTTCGGTTGAGGTCACGCGGAGCAAGTCTAGGTGGGCTCAGACGTCCCGGGCGTGGACCAGCCCGAGCAGCCCGCCGTCGGGGGTGCGGACCGCCACCACCGGGGTGCGCAGCCGCTGCATCGCCACGACGACGTCGGTGACCGGGTCCTCCGGGCGGGCGGTGACCACCCACCCCTCCGGCTGGCGCCGCAGCACGGTGACCACCGGGGTGGTGGCGTACAGGACGCCGGGCACGCGGGCCAGGGCCTCCCGGTCGAGGATGCCGACCGGCCGGCCCGCGGGGTCGACGGCCACGAGGTCGACACCCGGGGCGACGGGCGGGAGGTCGCCCACGGTCGCGCCGAGCGGGACCCAGGCCGCGGGGCGGCACACCGAGCCCACGGTGATCGACTCGAACTCCCGGCGGGCCTGCCCGACCCGGATCGCGTCGCCGGCCCCGATCCACAGGAACGACCCGATGAGGACCACCCACAGCACCCGGGTGAGCGTCAGCGGCTGCCCCCACAGGAAGGTCGGGCCGAGGGCCCAGACCAGGAGTCCGGCCGTGACGACGCGACCGCACCAGCCGGCGACGACCATGCCGGTGCCCCGGCTCCCCGTGATCCGCCACACCAGCGAGTCGACGAGGAAGCCGCCGTCCAGCGGCAGGCCGGGAAGCAGATTGAACAGGGCGACGAAGCCGTTGGCGTAGGTGAAGGCGACCGCCACCAGCCAGGGCACCCCGCCGGGCAGCACCTGCAGGAGGAGCCAGCCGAGCCCCGCCAGCACCCCGTTGGCCAGGGGCCCGGCGATCGCCACCAGGGCCGACCGGCCCGGTGTGCTGTCGGTGCTGTCGTAGGTGGTGTGGCCGCCCCAGAAGTCCGCCACGATGCGGTTGACCCGGTAGCCGCAGGCCCGCCCGACCAGGGCATGGGCTCCCTCGTGCACCAGGACGGACAGCAGCAGGAGCACCGCGAACCCGCCCGCGACCAGGTAGGCCGCCGTACCGAGTGCGGGCACGACCTGGCGGACCACCGGCCCGAAGACGAGCGCGATGACGACGAGGATGACCAGCCAGCTGCGGCCCAGGTACACCGGCACCCCCGCGAGGCTGCCGACCCGCCAGCCGGCGGGCCGTCGGGTCACCGCCGGTCCGGTCATGGGGCGAGCCTAGGCCACGCCGGCCCGCGGCCCGGCGCCGTGCTGTCGGTGGCACTTCCTAGGCTGGGTGCATGCCGCCCGCCCTCTCCCCGAGCCGCGCCGCGGACTTCCTGCAGTGCCCGCTGCTCTACCGGTTCCGCGTCGTCGACCGGCTGCCGGAGCCCCCGAGCGCCGCGGCGGCGCGGGGGACCCTCGTGCACGCTGCGCTCGAGCGGCTGTTCGACCTGCCGGCCCCCCAGCGCACCCCGGAGGCGGCCGTGGCGCTGCTGGAGCCGGAGTGGGCGCGCCTCGTGGAGCAGGAGCCGGACCTCGCCGCCCTCGTCGGTGCCGGTGCGGAGCCGTCCGACGGCTGGTTCGCCGCCGCCGCGGAGCTGGTCCACCGGTGGTTCACCCTGGAGGACCCGACCCGCCTCGAGCCGGCGGAGCGGGAGCTCTACGTCGAGGCGGAGGTCGACGGGCTGCTGCTGCGGGGCTACGTGGACCGCCTCGACGTCGCCCCGGACGGCCGGTTGCGGGTGGTCGACTACAAGACGGGCAAGGCCCCCTCGGAGTACTTCGAGGGCAAGGCCCTGTTCCAGATGAAGTTCTACGCGCTGGTCCTCTGGCGGGCCCGGGGCGTGGTGCCGACCGTGCTGCAGCTGGTCTACCTCCGCGACGGCCAGGTGCTGCGCTACAGCCCCGAGGAGCGCGACCTGCTGGCCACCGAGCGCAAGGTGCGGGCGCTGTGGGAGGCGATCGAGCGGGCCGCGCGCACCGGCGACTGGCGGCCGCGCCCCTCACGGCTGTGCGACTGGTGCCACCACCGCCCGCTCTGCCCGGCCTACGGCGGCACCCCGCCACCGCTGCCGGAGGGGGCGGAGGTGCTCGCCGTCGACCCCTCGGCCTCCGGCGCGGCGGCGCCTATCGAGGTCGACTGAGCTCGGGCGCGACCAGCCGGCGCAGGTCGCCGCCGGTGAGTCCCTCCAGGGACGGGACGGTCACCAGGCCCGGCTCCGGGTCGATCGGCACCAGGTGCGGCACCGCGATGGTCGGCACGCCGGCCGACAGCGCCGCCCGCACGCCTGTCGGGGAGTCCTCGATCGCCACACACTCCCCCGGCGGGACGCCGAGCCGCTCGGCGGCCACCAGATAGGGGTCGGGCGCCGGCTTGCCGCGGGCCACCTGGTCGCCGGTGACCACGGCGTCGAAGGTCCCCGGCGGGAGCTCCTCCACGAGCACCTCCGCCAGCGGCGTCCACGACATCGTCACCAGGGCGTTGGGCACCCCCGCCGCCACCAGGTCTCCCAGCAGCTCCCGCGCACCGGGCCGCCACGGCACCCGCTCCCGGGTCCGGCGGACCACGCCGGCGAGGAGCCGCTCGACCACCTCGGTCGGGGTGCCGGTGACCGGGGAGCGGTCCAGGATGATCCGCGCCGAGTCGTGCAGGTCCAGACCGACGAGGGAGAGCGCGTCCTCATGGCTCCAGACCCCACCGGCCTCCTCGACCAGGGCCCGTTCCTCGGCCATCCAGTAGGGCTCGGTGTCCATGATGGTGCCGTCCATGTCCCACAGGACGGCGGCAGGCAGGTCGTCGCGGCGCACCGGACGATCCTAGGCCAGGCGGGCACCGCGCCTCGTAAGGTGGGGCGAGGCGCACGCGACCAGGAGGCCTGATGATCGAACTCGAGGCAGTCCCCGAGCTGAACGACCCCATCGTCGTCGCGGCCTTCGAGGGATGGAACGACGCCGGGGAGAGCGCCACCGCCGCGGTCGAGTACCTGGCCCGCGCCTGGGACGCCACGCTGGTCGCGGCCATGGACCCCGAGGACTACTACGACTTCCAGGTCAACCGACCGCGGATCGGGCTCGTCGACGGCCAGCGGACCCTGCAGTGGCCGACCACCCGCGTGCTGCTGGCGCGGGACACACCTGCCGGGCGGGACGTCCTGCTCGTCATGGGCATCGAGCCCTCGATCCGGTGGCGCAGCTACTGCGCCGAGCTGCTGGACTTCGCGATGCACCACGGCGCCTCGCTGCTGGTGACCCTCGGCGGGTTGCTGGCCGACGTCCCGCACAGCCGCCCCATCCCGGTCAGCGTCACCTCCGAGGACCCCGGCCTGCGCGAGCGCCACGGCCTGGAGCGCAGCACCTACGAGGGCCCGACCGGCATCGTCGGCGTGGTCGTCGACCAGGCCCGGCAGCGCGGGCTGCCGGCGCTGTCCGCCTGGGCGGCCGTCCCGCACTACGCCGGGGGCGCCCCGTCGCCCAAGGCGACCCTGGCCCTGGTCAACCGGCTCGAGGAGCTCCTCGAGTGCATCATCGACGACACCGAGCTCGTCGAGCAGGCGCGGGCGTGGGAGCGGGGCGTGGACGAGCTGGCCGCCTCGGACGACGAGGTGGCCGAGTACGTCCAGTCGCTGGAGCAGGCGCAGGACACCGCCGACCTCCCGGAGGCCAGCGGCGACGCCATCGCCCGCGAGTTCGAGCGCTACCTGCGCCGCCGCGGCCGCGGCGGCCCGGAGGGCCCCTCCGGCACCTAGGGTCGGGCCAGCAGCCGCACCCCGAGCAGGGCCTGCACGGCGGCCACCACCGGGTCGTCCTGCCGGGCCGGGGCCCCCGGCTCCGCGGGCCCGGGCGAGGCCGCGGCCCACGCGTCGACCGCGGCCAGCGCCGCCGGGGCGTCGAGGTCGTCGGCCAGGGCGCGGCGGATCTCGGTCACGACCTCCCCGGCGCCGCTCGGCGGCCGACAGGCCGCGGCACGCCAGCGGGCCAGCCGCTCCTCGGCCTCCCGGAGCAGCCCGGGGTGGTACTCCCACGGCCTGCGGTAGTGGTGAGCGAGCAGGACCAGGCGGATCGCCATCGGGTCGACGTCGTCCTCGCGCAGCCGGGAGACGAGGACCAGGTTGCCCTTGGACTTGCTCATCTTCTCGCCCTCGTAGGCGACCATCGCCTGGTGCACGTAGGCACGGGCGAACTCCTTGCGCCCGGTGAGCGCCACCGCCTGGGCGGCGCTCATCTCGTGGTGCGGGAAGACCAGGTCGGTGCCGCCCCCCTGGATGTCGAAGCCGCTGCCGAGGTAGCGCAACGCGATGGTCGAGCACTCGATGTGCCAGCCGGGACGCCCCCGCCCCAGCCCTCCCCCGGGCCAGCTGGGCTCACCCACCCGGGCCGCGCGCCACAGCAGCGGGTCGAGCGGGTCCCGCTTGCCGGCCCGGTCGGGGTCCCCGCCGCGCTCGGCGAACACCGCGAGCATCTGCTCGCGGCTCCAGCCGGAGACGCTGCCGAACGTCGGCACCGTCGACAGGTCCAGGTAGACGTCGTGGGCGTCCTCCTCGACCGCCTCCCCCGGCGGCACGGGCACCCGGTAGGCCGCCCCGTCGGCGAGCAGCTGCTCGGCCGCGGCCACGTCGTCCGGGATCCCGTCGATGGCGCTGATGTAGTGGTCCGGCGGGATGACCTGGAGGGCCTCCATGTCCAACCGGAACAGCGCGATCTCGGCGCGGGCCAGGTCACGCCAGTCCACGCCGTCGTGCGCGGCCCGCTCCAGGAGGGGCTCGTCGACGTCGGTGACGTTCTGGACGTAGGTGACCGACAGCCCGGCGTCCCGCCAGACGCGGCCGACGAGGTCGAACGTCACGTACGTGGCGGCGTGCCCCAGGTGCGTCGCGTCATACGGGGTGATGCCGCAGACGTACATCCGGGCCACTCCGCCGGGCGGGTCGACGGTGACCAGCTGCCCGCTGGCGGTGTCGTGGACCCGCAGGGCCGCGCTGCGCCCGGGGAGTCGGGGCACCACCGGGACGGTCCAGGCTCTCACGCACGCGAGCCTAGTCGGCGCCGTCCCGGGCGCGGCGGCCGGTCCGACGGAGACGGGTCACCGGAGCGGCCGGTCCGACGGGGACGGGTCACCAGAGCGGCCAGGGCAGCGGGTAGCGGTCCCGCGGGGGCAGCGGGTGCCGCCCGTCCGCCAGGAGCCGGTCCACCCGCTCGACCAGCGCCCGGTGCTCCGCCGGGGTGAGGAGTCCCTCCCAGTCGGCCGGGCCGCCGAGTGCGGCACGCAGCCGCCGCAGCCGGGCGAGCTCCGGCTCCGGCAGCGGGTCGCCGGCCCAGCCCCAGAAGACGGTGCGCAGCTTGTCCTCCTCGTGCAGGCACAGGCCGTGGTCGATGCCCCACAGCCGCCCCGAGGCGTCCCGCAGCAGGTGGGAGGCCTTGCGGTCGGCGTTGTTGAGGACCGCGTCGAGGACCGTGACCGAGCGGAGCACGGGGTCGTCGGCGTGGACGACGAGCAGCGGCCGCCCGTCCTCGGTGCGGGCCCCGACCACCGGCAGCCAGCCCGGTTCCAGCTCCTCGGGCGGCACCACCGCGACGAGCCCCCCGGCGGGCAGGTCCTCCTCGCCCGGCGCCCGGTCGACCCACTGCTGCAGCGCACCCGGCCCGAGCGGGCCGTCCCGCAGCACGGTGCGGGGCACCAGGTCCCAGCCGCCCAGGGCACTGACCCGGTATGCCGCCACCTCGCGTCGCGCGAGGCTGCCCAGCGGGAAGTCGTGCAGGGGCCGCTCCCCCGAGACCGGCTTGTACACCGCGTGCCCGGCGCCGTCGACGGCGACCCGGACGGTGAGGTTGGAGGCGTCCCCGAGCACCTCCTCGACGGTGAGTAGGCCGTGCTCGAGGTCGGGAGGGTCGGGTCGGTCGGTCACCTGCGGTAGCCGTTGGCCCGCGGGCAGACGTGCCCGCCGGGGTCGAGCGGCTGCCCGCAGAACGGGCAGGTGCGGCGGCCGGCGGCCACCACCCGCGCACACCGGGCCGCGAACGCCCTGGCCCGGGCGGGCTCCAGGACCACCCGCATCACCTGACCGGGCCCGACCTCCTCGGCGGCCAGGGCCTGGGCCAGCTCGGGCAGGTCGGCCTCCTCGGCCAGCTCCTCGATCTCCTCGGGCACCGGCCGCTCGTAGGCCTCGATGATGACGCGGCGCCGCCCGGGGTCCCACGCCAGGGACAGGCTCTGCACCCGGAACTCGTCCTCGATCGGCGTCTCCATGGGGGCGCTGTCGTCGACGGCGGCGACGGCGTCCGGGTGCGTGTCCTCGGCGGCGACCTGCTCGAGCAGCTCGGCGATGCGCTGCCCGAGGACGCTGACCTGCTCCTTCTCCAGGGACACGCTCATCACCCGTCCGCGTCCGGTGGCCTGGAGGAAGAACGTGCGCTCCCCGGGTGGCCCTACCGTGTCGGCGATGAAGCGCTCGGGTGGGTCGAACTCGGTCACCGACATGCCTGCCACCCTACGGCGTGCCCGCACCACCGCCCACGACGCCGCCCGGGGCGCCGGCGGTGGTGCGGCGCAGGTCGGCGGGGGTCAGTGGCTCGGTGCCGGTGTCGTTGAGGCGAAGGACGAGGGGCCCGCGGCCGGTGAGCTGGACCACGGAGACGGACGCCGGGTCGACGACGATGCGCTGGAACCGGTCGAGGGAGGTCCCGACGGCGTCGGCGAGGACCGCCTTGATGACGTCGCCGTGGCTGACCGCCACCCAGACCGCGTCCTCGCCGTGCTCACGGCGGACCCGGGCGTCCCAGTCCCCCACCGCCGCCAGGGCCCGGCGCTGCATCTCCGCGAGGGACTCGCTGGCCCAGACGTCGTCCGGGGGGAAGGTCACGGTGCTCGGCGCCTCCTGCACACGTGACCACAGGGGGTCCTTCGCCAGCTCCTCCAGCCGGCGCCCGGTCCAGGCTCCGTAGCGGCACTCCCCCAGCCGCTCCTCGAGGTAGCGGGGTCCCGGCAGCGCCTCGGCGGTCTGCACGCACCGCTTCAGCGGGCTGGTGACGACCGCCGCGAGAGGGACGTCCGCGAGACGCCGGCCGAGGGTCCGTGCCTGCTCTCGGCCCCGCTCATCCAACCGGACTCCAGGGGTCCAGCCCGCCAGGACCCCCTCGCTGTTCGCGGTGGTCCGGCCGTGCCGGACGAGGACGAGGGTGGTCACAGGCCGGCGGACTCGGCCGCCTTGGCGACGACCTCCAGGCAGTGCAGCCGCTCCTCCAGGGTGCGCCCCGCGGGGGCGACGGAGATCGTGGTCAGACCGGCCTCGGCATACCGGGACAGTCGCTCGGCGATCCGCTCGGGCGGCCCGAGCAGGCTCGTGTCGTCGATGAACTGCTGGGGCACGGCGGCCGCGGCGTCCCGGAACTGCTTGGCCAGGTACAGGTCCTGGACCTGCTGCGCGGCTTCCTCGTAGCCCATCCGCCGGGCCAGCCGGTTGTAGAAGTTCTGCTCCCGCGACCCCATGCCGCCGACGTACAGCGCCGCGTACGGGCGGATCAGGTCGGCGCACGCGGCGACGTCCGGGCCGACGGCCACGGGGACCGCGGCGTCGAGCTCGAACGGTCGGTCCGGGTCGGCGGAGCGGGCCAGGCCCGCCCGGATCGAGGCCAGCTGCTCGCCGGCGAACTCGGGCGACAGGAAGATCCCGAGCCAACCGTCGGCGATCTCGCCGCACAGCTCGAGGTTCCTGGGGTTCACCGCGGCGAGGTATACCGGGACCCGGTGACCGGAGGGGGCGGCGGTCATCCGCAGTGCCTTCCCCGGGCCGTCGGGCAGCGGCAGGGTGTAGTGCTCGCCCTGGTAGCGGACCGTCTGGCGGGCCAGCGCCATGCGGACGATGTCGACGTACTCGCGGGTGCGACCCAGCGGCTTGGCGAACCGCACGCCGTGCCAGCCCTCGGAGACCTGCGGGCCGCTGACGCCGAGACCCAGCCGGAACCGGCCCCCGGACAGGGTGTCGAGGGAGGCGGCGGTCATCGCGGTCATCGCCGGGGTGCGGCCGGGGATCTGCAGGACGCCCGCGCCGAGGTGGATCCGGCTGGTGCGGGCGCCGATCCAGGCCAGGACCGTGGCGGCGTCGAACCCGTAGGCCTCGGCCGCCCAGACGACGTCGTAGCCGAGCTCCTCGGCACGCACCGCCAGCGCGAGGTTGTCCTGCTCCCCGCCCTGGCCCCAGGAGCCGGTGCTCAGTCCCAGCCTCACCGCTCAGCCCCGGGTGTCCCGGTCGACGTCCTCGAGGTCGTACTCCTCGTCGTCCAGCCCGCGGTAGCTGGCACCCTCGACGTCGTCCAGGTCGTCGTCGGCGGTGTCATCGTCCTCCTCGTCGTCGTAGTCCTCGAGGTCCTCGTCCTCGTCGTCGAGGTCGTCGTCCTCGTCGTCCTCGTCCAACTCGTCCTCCTCGTCGAGGTCGGCGTCCTCGTCGAGGTCGTCCAGCTCGTCCTCGAGGTCCTCGAGGTCCTCCTCGTCGTCCTCGGTGTAGATGTCCAGCGGGGTGACCTCGCCGTAGGCGTCGAGGAGCGCGTCGTCGTAGGCCACGAACGCGTCGGCGACCCGCTGGTAGGCGGCGACGACCGCGGGGTCGTTCTCCCCCCGGCGCATGGCGGCCAGCTCCAGGTGGTTCTCCAGGGCGGCGACGAAGGCAGCCAGCGCCGCACGTGGGTCCGAGGTCATGCGGCACACCGTAGCGTGCCGGGTCCCCCGTCGTCCCCGCTGCCGACCCGCCGGGTCGGGTTGGTGGACAAGCACCCCGGCCACGTCCAAGATCGGTGGCGATGATCGAGTACGAGTACCAGGTGCTGACGTTCCGTCCGGAGGTGTCGCGAGCCGAGGCGCGCCGCACCCTGAGCGAGCACGCCGAGTACGGCCACTGGGAGCTCTACCGCGTCCGGATGTACTGGGGCGGCCTCCGCCGCGCCTGGCTGCGGCGCAAGATCATCCGGGTCCAGCGCACGGCCTGACCCGGTCAGCAGTCCTCGACCAGGCGGCGCAGCACCCGGGTGCCGAACCGCAGGGAGTCCACCGGCACCCGCTCGTCGACGCCGTGGAACATGCCGGCGAAGTCCAGGTCCTCGGGGAGCCGCAGCGGGGCGAAGCCGTAGCCGGTGATCCCCAGCCGGGACAGGTGCTTGTTGTCGGTGCCGCCGGACAGGCAGTACGGCAGGACGTGCGCGCCGGGGTCCTCCTTGAGGAGGGCCTTCTTCATCGACTCCACGAGCTCACCCTGGCTGGGCGCCTCGAGCGCGACGTCCTTGTGGACGATCTCGACGTCGACGTGCTCGCCCGCCAGCTCGCGGATGGTCTCGAGCATCTCCTCCTCGTGACCGGGAAGGAACCGGCAGTCCACCGAGGCCGTCGCGGTCTGCGGGACCACGTTGTGCTTGTACCCGGCCGCCAGCATGGTGAAGTTCGTGGTGTCGCTCAGCGTCCCCCGGACGAAGCCCGCGGCGCCGCCGAGCAGCCCCAGCACCCGCTCCAGGTCGTCGGCAGGGACCCCGGTGATCCGCTCCACCCCGTGGAGGAACTCCTGGACCGAGGCGATGTACTGGCGCGGCCAGGGGTGGGCGTTGATCCGGGCCACGGCCTCGGCCAGCCGCACGACCGCGCTCTCAGGATTGGGCACCGACCCGTGACCGGCCCGCCCGTGGGCGACCAGCCGCAGCCAGGCGATCCCCTTCTCCGCGGTCTGCAGGAGGTAGGCGCGGGTCGGTGCGCCGGTTGTCCGGTCGGGCAGGGTCACCGAGAAGCCACCCACCTCGCTGACCGCCTCGGTGCAGCCCTCGAACCACTCCGGGTGCTGCGCCACGACGTGTCCGGCGCCCTTGACCCCACCGGCCTCCTCGTCGGCGAAGAACGCCCAGACGATGTCGCGCGGCGGCTTCTGGCCGGTGCGGGCCAGGTGACGGAGGTTGGCGAGCAGCATCGCCACCATGTCCTTCATGTCGACCGCGCCGCGCCCCCACACCATGTCGTCGCGCACCTCGGCCGCGAACGGGTCGACCGACCAGTCCTCCGCCATCGCCGGCACGACGTCGAGGTGCCCGTGCAGGACCAGACCCGGCCGGCTGCTGTCGCGACCCTCGGTGCGGACGACCACGCTGGCCCGCCCGGGGTCGGACTCGGTGAGCTGCGGGTCGAGGCCGACCTCGGTCAGCAGGCCCATGACGTACTCGGCCGCGGCCCGTTCCCCGGGGCCGGACCCGTCGCCGTAGTTGCTCGTGTCGATCCGGATGAGGTCGCGGCAGATCTCCAGGACCTCGTCCTGGGGGTCGAGGACGGTGGGTGCTGCGGTGTCGGAGCTCATGGGCCCAGGCTAGGCGGCGCCGGCCCGCCGCGGCGACTAGCCTGGTCCCTCGTGGCAGACCCTCACCGGACCCCGGACGGCCCCGCGTGAGCGGCGGGCTCGTCGCGCTGCTCGACGACATCGCCGCCCTCGCCCGCCTCGCCGCCGCCTCCGTCGACGACGTCGCCGCCGCGGCCGGCCGGGCCTCGGTGAAGGCCGCCGGGGTCGTGGTGGACGACGCCGCGGTCACCCCCCGCTACGTCCACGGCCTGTCCCCGGCCCGCGAGCTGCCCATCATCAAGCGCATCGCCGTCGGCTCGCTCCGCAACAAGCTGCTGTTCATCCTCCCCGCAGCGCTGCTGCTCAGCCAGTTCGTGCCCTGGCTGCTCACGCCGATCCTCATGCTGGGCGGGACCTACCTGTGCTACGAGGGGGCCGAGAAGATCTGGGAGAAGGTCTCCGGCCACCACGCCGAGTCGGCGGTTCCCGTCGTGGAGCGGGGCCCGGAGGAGGAGGACAGGGTCGTCCGCGGGGCGATCCGCACCGACTTCATCCTGTCCGCCGAGATCATGGTCATCGCGCTCAACGAGGTCTCCGAGGAGCCGTTCGTCTCGCGCGCGATCATCCTCGTCGTCGTCGCCATCGCCATCACCCTGCTCGTCTACGGCGTGGTCGCCCTCATCGTGAAGATGGACGACATCGGGGTGCACCTCACCGGGCGGAGCTCCCGGATGGCCCAGCGCGTGGGACGCTTCCTCGTCGCCGCGATGCCCCGCCTGCTCACCGTGCTCGCCGCCGTCGGTGTCGTCGCGATGCTGTGGGTCGGCGGTCACATCCTGCTCGTCGGCGTCGACGACCTCGGCTGGCACGCGCTGTACGACGTGGTCCACCACGCCGAGGAGTGGGTGCGGGATGCCGTGGCCGGCGCGGGCGGCTTCCTGGCCTGGCTCACCAACACCCTGGCCTCCGCCCTCATCGGCCTCGTCGTGGGCGCCGTCGTGGTCACGGTGATGCACCTGGTCCCGCGCCGGAGGCCCGCCGAGCGGGCCGGGCACTGAACGTCGGCGCCGTCACCCTTCCCCGCGGCCGAGGCGACGACCGAGCAGCAGGCCCAGCCCCCCCGCGGCGACCAGCCCCGCGTAGCGGCCCAGCGCCGACGGCCGCTCCGGCCCGTCCGCGGCCTGGCGCCCCGCGGGAGCCGGCTCCCCCTGCCGGGACAGGCGGGCCTCGAGACACCGGACCAGCCCCGCGACCACCTGGTCCGAGGCGTCCTGGACCAGCGCGGGTGACAGCAGCGCCACCCGGCCGGTGACCTCCAGCTCGGTGTCGACGACGACCCGGGTGGTCTCGGGGCCGTCCGGCACCAGTCGCCAGGTGATGGTGCCGGCGGCGCTCCCGTCGCCCTGCGTGTCAGTGCCCTCGACCTCGAGGACCGCGGTGCGGGAGCCCGCACTGCGGCGCAGGAACCGCACCGAGCCGGTGTAGCGCACGCGGTAGGGACCCAGCTGGACCGTGAGGATGCCCGGGTAGCGGCGGTCCACCGGCCGCCCCACGCTGAGCCCGGGCAGGCACCGCCCGACCGTCTCGACGTCGGTGAGCAGGCGCCAGCACTCCGGCGGGGTCGCCGGGAGGCTGAACTCGTGGGTCAGCAGCACGGGGGATGCCTCCGTCCGGTGGGCGGGCGTACCGGCATCCTGTCCCGAGCCGACCGGCCCGGCAAGGGGAAGTGGGGTCTCAGTGCACGTCGAGCGGGGTGGTGACGACGATCCGCCACCGGCCGTCCGCGCCCCGGAGGAGCTGGTAGGCGTTGTGCTCGGTGCCGACGTGTCGGCCGTCCGCGTCGAGGTTCTCCAGGTCGGCGAGCCCCACCCAGAGCCCGTCCTCGTCATACGCCGGCCGGGGGTTGGTGATCCGCACCGCGTCGATCCCCCGGGCCTTGTATGCCGCCCCGTTGGCCGCGAAGAACTCCCGGGTCTGGGCGGGGTCGCTGACGGCCTGGCACCCCCGCCGGGTGACGGCGAGCGCCGGGTAGTGGTAGCAGTCGGCCAGCGCGTCCAGGTCGATCTCGCTCAGGGCCCGGGCGTAGCGGTCGAGGAACGCCGCGACCGACTCGGTGGTGGTGTCTGTCATCTCGGTCATGCCGCGACGCTAGGCCCGAACTCCGCCAGGCCGGTGGCGGGGTTTGGAAGAATCCGGTAGGTGGACGGACGAGAGCTCGCGGCCCGGTCCCGGGACCCCCACCTCACCCTGCGGCGGGTCGAACGCCAGCAGCGACTCATCGAGGTCCTCGCCTCGCAACCGCGCCGCTGGCCGACCTCGGAACTGGCGGCCGAGCTGGGGGTGAGCCGCCGGACCGTGGAGCGCGACCTGGCCCGGCTCCGCGAGGCCGGCGTGCCGGTGCACACCCTGCCCGGCCGGCACGGCGGCGCCCGGGTCGGGTGGGGCTCCGGGGAGCGGGTGGTCCGGCTCACCGTGGGCGAGATCGTGGCGCTGCTGACCAGCCTGACCGCGCTGGGGCCGACGGCCACGGACAGCTCGCGATCGGCCCGGGACACGCTGGTCCGGGCCCTGGGGCCCTAGCCTCGATCTTTCATCGTTCTCGGTTGGCCGATGGTGACGGTGTCGCGGTGGCCGTCGGGGGGCTGATTCTGGCAGGTGGGTAGGACAAAGTGCCGAACGTCGCTTCGGAGGGCGTCGGGTTCCACGTGCCGATGGTGGTTTGGCTGGTAGCGGCAGGACAGGGTGGCGGGGTCAGGGTGGGGCGAGGGCGGCCAGGGCGGTCCAACCGGCCAGGACGAGCTGTGCGAAGGCTGCGTCGGCCTTGAGGTGCAGGCGGAGGCGCCGGCCGGTGCGGGCCAGGGTCGCGGGGATCGTGAAGATCCGGTGCCGTAGCCGTTTGGGTTCCCACCGTCGGGCGGCGTGCCCGGCGAAGGCGAGCAGCTGGGTCCAGGCGGTCAGCTCCATGGCCATCAGCACGAGCTGGCACCAGATTCTGTTCTGGTCGAACCCGTGCAGGGGCAGGTTGGTCAGGCCGGTGTCCTTGGCGATCCGGATCCGGTCCTCGGCGCGTGCGCGGCGGCGGTGGCGCAGCTCGAGGTCGGCCAGCTGCCCGCGAGGCGTGTTGGTCGCGAACGCGGTGATGCGGTACCCGTCGACGTCGGTGAAGCGCAGCTGGGCGCCGGGGTGGGGCCGTTCCCGGCGGGCGATGACCCGCATGCCCGGCGGCCAGGTCTTCAGGTCGAGCAGGTCGGTGAGCTCGGCCACGTCCGCTCCGGGACGCACCTGCCTTTCGGCGTCGTACGCCGGTGTCCACACCTGCGCCGGGATGCGTTTGAGCAGGTCGGGGGTGTTGTGCGGCAGGGTGAACCCGACGGAGTACTGCACCCCGCGGCGGTGGGCCCAGGTGGTGAAGTCCTTGGTGCCGCCGGCACCGTCGGTGCGGATCAGGACCTTCTTGCCCGGCCGGGAGGGGTTGACCCCGGGCAGCTGGGCCAGGGCGTCGCGGGCCACGGTGATGTGGTCGGTCGCGGTGTTGGACCCGGCGTTGCCCGGGCGCAGCAGGATCGCCAAAGGTTCCCCGGTGCCCTGCGCCCCGTGGTCAAGGAACGCCACCAGTGGGTGGAACCCGAAGGTGCGCTTGTGCGTGCCGGCCGCGCGCTCCTTCTCGCTGTGGGCGATGACGATCGTGGCGTCGATGTCCACCACCAACGGGGCCGCAGCGGTCGCGTCGTGACCTGGCGCGGCATCGCCGGCCATCGCCCAGGCCCGCTGACGAGCGGTCGCGCGGGCCCTGCTGATCGCGCGGACGGCGGCGCCCGCGTCACTGGCCAGGGTGGACAGGGTGCGGGAGACGGTGGCTTCGGAGGCGACGTTGCCGTACACGCCGGGCTCGGCGCGCAGCAGTCCCAGGTCGGCCAGGCAGTCCCCGCCCAGCGCCAGCGACAGCGCGAGATCACTGGCCACCTCGCCCGGGTCGTGCACCGCCGTCGGCTTGCGCCAGATGCTCAACTCCGCCGTCAGCGAGGCGGTCAGGCCGGTGGCCTCAGCGGCCCGGGTCAGCAGCACCCCACCGGCCTGGGCGACCGCGCCGCAGCGTGCCGTGTCCACGTGGACACGAGGGTAGGAACGGGTAGAGTTCTTCACCTGAAAGGTGCTCCTCGAACTGGTGCATGGTTGATCTCGATAATCACCATCTTCCCAGTTCAGGAGCACCTTTCTCCGTCACGCCACACCCACCCCATGAAACCCCGAGGCTAGCGACTGCCGTCGGCAGAACCGCTGACAGCAGCGTGGCCTGGCCCGGGGGCCCTGTGCCGCGCCAGCGTGGTCGGTATGACGAACCACGACCCGACCCGCACCGCGGTCGACGACGACCTCGCGCGCCGCCTCCTGGCGCACCGCATGCTGCTGCTCGGCGAGGCACTGACCGAGCAGAACGGCAACCGGCTCCTCAGTGCCCTGCTCCTGCTCTCGGCGGAGGACCCCCGGGCCGACATCCGGCTGCTCATCAGCTCCCCCGGTGGCTCGGTGCCGATGATGCTGGCCCTGCGCGACACCATGCGGGCGATCCCGAACGACGTCAGCACCGTCGCGGTGGGGATGGCGGCCAGTGCCGGGCAGTTCCTGCTCAGCTCCGGAACCCGCGGCAAGCGCTTCGCCCTCCCCCACGCCCGGATCCTGCTGCACCAGGGCTCGGCGGGGATCGGGGGCACCGCCGCGGACATCGCCATCCAGGCCGACGACCTGCGGCACACCCGGGACACCGTGCTGGGTCTCATCGCCGAGGACACCGGGCAGGACCTGGCGACGATCGAGCGGGACTCGCGCCGGGACCGCTGGTTCACCGCCGAGGAGGCGAGGGACTACGGCTTCGTCGACGAGGTCGTCGACACCGCCGAGCACCTCGTGCCGTCGCTGCGGCGGCCGGTGGGACTGGGGGTGGGACTGTGACCAGCTACCCGGTCCCCTACGTGACCACCCGCACCCCCCAGGGCGAGCGCACGGTGGACGTCTACAGCCGGCTCCTGGCCGACCGGGTCGTCTACCTGGGCACCCCCATCGACGACGGGGTCGCCAACACGGTCATCGCGCAGCTGCTGCACCTGGCCAACGACAACCCGGACCGGCCGATCCAGCTGTACCTCAACTCCCCGGGCGGGCAGATCCCGGCGATGCTGTCCATCTACGACACCATGCAGTTCGTGCGCCCGGCCGTGGAGACCATCTGCGTCGGCCAGGCCGTGGCCGCGTCCGCCGTCCTGCTGGCCGGCGGTGAGCCGGGGCACCGGCTGATCCTGCCCCACAGCCGGGTGGTGCTGCACGCCCCCGCCGCGGAGGGCCGGGGCGCCATCCCCGACCTCATCCTCGAGGCCGAGGAGGTGGAGCGGGTCCGGTCGCTGCTGGAGGAGGTGCTCGCCCGGCACACCGGGAAGACCCCGGCCGAGGTCCGCGCCGACACCGAGCGCGACCTGGTGCTCACCGCCGAGCGCGCCGTCGAGTACGGCATCGTCGACCGGGTGCTGACGCCGACCTGGCAGCGGCAGGAGGAGGCGGTACCGGCCTGATCCGCCGGCCGGGCGTCAGGCCGCGAGGAGCACCGGGCCGCGGACGGACGACGGGCCGCGGTCGGTCACCGAGACCAGCTGCCGGCTGGCCCGCCGGGTCAGGTCGAGCAGGGTGAGGCCCAGGGAGCCGGCCACCGAGGAGAGCATCTCCGAGGACGGGTCCTTGCGCCCCCGCTCCAGCTCGGAGAGGTACTGCGGGGACACCCCGGCCCGGCGGGCCACGTCGACGATGCGCTCTCCGCGGGCCCGGCGCGCGCGCCGCAGCTCGGCGCCGACGACCTCCCGCCACAGCGGCTCCGGCCGGCGCCGTCCGAGGTGGACGACAGTGCTCACGTCGGCAGGCTACGTCCCGGCCGCCGCGGTCCGCGCCCGTGTCTGCGCTCAGCCGAACCGGCCGCCACCGTCCGAGGTGCGAACGGGTCTGCGGACCGCCCACCCGGCCCCGGGAACGACGAGGCCCTCCGCGCCCCTGACCTGAAGGGACCGGAGGGCCGGTGGTGTCCGGAGGGGGACTTGAACCCCCACGCCCTTTACGGGCACTAGCACCTCAAGCTAGCGCGTCTGCCATTCCGCCACCCGGACGAGGTCGTGCGGCTCGCGCGGTGGGTCGCGCGGGCAACGATCGGCAAGATTATCACGCTCACCGGGCGCTCTCGTCCCGCCCGTCCCGCCAGTCCGGCGGCTCGGCGGGGTGCAGCGCCGGGTCGTCCGCGGAGAAGGTCCGGACCGGCCCGGGAGGGGTGGTCGGGCCCTCGAACCGGACCGTCACCCGGCCCAGCCCGTGCCCCCACACCCAGCCGGGCCCGTGCTCGTCGTGGCGCACGTCCATGCCGGTGGCCCAGTCGCGGCCCCGGCGGTCGAAGATGGCGGTGCGGGTCGGCGCCGTGGCCGGTTGCGGGTCATCCCGGGGTGCCCCGGTGACGTCGTCGAAGACGAGCTGACCGGCGAGCGGCTCCTCGGTCACCGCCAGCTCCAGCTCCTCCTGGGCGTGGTCGGTGAGGCCGGACACCCCGACCCCGAGCAGCCGCAGCCCGGTGCTGACGTCGATCCCCGCCAGCAGGCGCCGGGCCTCCCGCAGCAGGACCGCGGCGTCCCCGGTGGCGTGCGAGAGCGTCTCGGAACGGGTCAGCGTGGTGAAGTCGTGCCGCCGGGCCTTGATGGTCACCGTGCGCCCGAACAGCGCCGAGGTCGACAGCCGGGCCACCAGCCGCCGGGTGAGCGCCTCCAGCTCGGCCTCGAGCTGGTCCCGGTCGGCGATGTCGGTCTCGAAGGTCTCCTCCACCGACACGCTCTTGGTCTCCCGCTCGGTCACCACCGGCCGGTCGTCCCGGGCACGGGCGAGCTGGTACAGGCCCGTGCCGTGCGCCTCCCCGAAGATCGCGACGAGGTCGCTGAGCGACACCCTGGCCAGGTCGCCGACGGTCTCCACGCCGAACGAGCGCAGCCGCCCGGCGGTCATCGGCCCCACCCCCGGCACCGCGCGCGCCGGCAACGGGTGCAGGAACTCCTCCTCCGTCCCGGGTGGGACGACGGTCAGGCCGGCCGGCTTGTCCGCCTCGCTGGCCAGCTTGGCGATCATCTTCGAGCTGCCGATGCCCACCGAGGCGGTGAGCCCGCCGGTCTCCTCGCGGATCCGGTCCAGCAGGTCCCGGCCGAGCCGGGTCACCCCCTCCACCGTGAGGTCCGCGCCGGGGGCCGCGGCCAGGTCGACGTAGGCCTCGTCCACCGACACCTGCTCGACGACCGGGGAGGTCTGGGCCAGCAGCTCCATGACCACCCGCGAGGTGATCCGGTAGGCCTCGTAGCGCCCGGCGAGGAACGCGGTGCCGGGCGGGCAGCGCCGCCGGGCCTCGGCCGTGGGCATGGCCGAGCGCGCCCCGAACCGCCGCGCCTCGTAGGACGCCGTCGACACCACGCCCCGGGGGCCGATCCCGCCGACGACGACCGGCTTGCCCCGCAGCGAGGGCTTGTCGCGCTGCTCGACGGCGGCGAAGAAGGCGTCCAGGTCCAGGTGCAGGATGCTGGGCGCCGGCCGCATGGCCTCACTGTCGCACAGGGCGGCGACCGTCCGGCCGGTATGGTGCGCACGTGCTCGAGCACGTCACCGCCACCCGCTACGTCCTGCCCCTGCGTGAGGGCGGGTCCCTGCCCGGCGTGGTCGAGGGGGACGACCTCGGCACGTATGTCGTGAAGTTCCGCGGGGCGGGACAGGGTCCCAAGGTGCTGGTCGCCGAGGTCGTGGTGGGCGAGCTGGCCCGCCGCCTCGGCCTGCCGGTCCCCCGGCTGGTCACCATCGAGCTGCCCGACGCGATCGCCCGGTACGAGGCCGACGAGGAGGTGCAGGACCTGCTCAACGCCTCCCCCGGGCTCAACCTCGGCGTCGACCTGCTCCCGGGCTCGTTGGGCTACGACGGGTCACGCCCGCCGGAGCCGGAGCTCGCCGCCCGGATCCTGTGGCTGGACGCCTACACGGCCAACCCGGACCGCACCTGGTCCAACCCCAACCTGCTGACCTGGCACCGGCGCACCTGGCTCATCGACCACGGGGCCGCCCTGTACTTCCACCACTCCTGGCCGAGCCGGACGCCCGACCCGGCGCGGTTCGCCCGCCAGCCCTACCGGGCCGAGGACCACGTGCTGCGGGAGGTCGCCGGTGACGTCCGGGCCGCCCACCACGAGCTCGCGTCGCGGGTGCCCGGCCTGCTGGACGAGGTCCTGGCACTGGTCCCGGACCCCTGGCTGGAGCCGACCGCGGACCTGCCCGACCCGACCGCGGTCCGCGTCGCCTACCAGGAGCACCTCCAGGCCCGGCTCGAGGGCGTGGAGGCGTGGCTGCCGCAGGGGGTGGCCCGGTGACCCCGATGCCCTACCAGTACGTCGTCCTGCGGCTGGTGCCCCGGGTCGAGCGGGAGGAGTTCGTCAACGTCGGGGTGGTCCTCTACTGCCAGCAGGCCGACTTCCTCGACGCGGCGTTCCACCTCGACCGCGACCGGGTCCTGGCGCTGAGCGCCGAGGTCGACCTCGAGGCGGTCGAGGAGGCCCTGGACACCGTGTGCCGGGTGGCGCGCGGCGAGCAGGCCGGCGCGGCGCCGCGGATGGACCGGCTCGGGCCGCGGTTCGGCTGGATCGCCGCCCCGCGGTCGACGATCGTGCAGCCCGGTCCCGTGCACGGCGGGATCACCACCGACCCTGCGGCCACCCTGGAGCACCTGGTTCGTACCCTGGTCCTGCCATGACCGACCTCATCTGGACGGCCGCCTCCGAGCGGCCCGACCTGCTCGCGCCCCCGGTCCGGGAGGCGCTGACCGCCCTTCCCGACCCCGGCGTGGTCGAGGTGACCGAGATCGACCCGGACCTCGCCGACACCCAGGCCCTCGTCGCGGCCACCGACATCCGGCTCGAGGACTCGGCCAACTGCATCGTCGTCGCCGGGCGCCGGGGCGAGGTCGAGCGCGTCGCCGCCGTGCTGGTGCTGGCCACCACCCGTGCCGACGTCAACACCACGGTCCGCAAGCTCCTCGACGTCCGCAAGGCCAGCTTCATGCCCATGGAGCGGGCGGTGACCGAGACCGCCATGGAGTACGGCGGCATCACCCCGATCGGCCTGCCCGACGGCTGGCCGGTGCTCGTGGACGACCGCGTGCTGGAGCGCCCGACGGTGGTCATCGGCTCCGGGGTGCGCCGCTCCAAGCTGCGCCTGCCCGGCCCCGCCGTGGCCGATCTGCCGGGGGTCCGGGTGGTCCCCGGCCTGGCCCGCTGACCCGGGCCACGGCATACGGGCGCGGGAACCGTCCGGACGCAGCATTGTTGCGAGACGTTGCTGCGGGACGACGGCTCCCACCGTCCCGACGCAGCAAGGTCACGCCGGGCCGGGTGAGCGGCAGGTCAGGGTGAGGACGCCCGCAGCGCCCAGAACGCCACCGCGCTCGCGGCGGCGACGTTGAGGGAGTCGACCCCCGCGGCCATGGGGATCCGCACCACGACGTCCGACGTCGCCACCGTGCGCGGCGACAGCCCGTCGCCCTCCGTGCCCAGGACGAGCGCGAGCCGCTCCGGAGGGTCGGCGGCGAGCTCGTCCAGGGCGACCGCGTCCTCGCTCAGGGCCAGCGCGGCCACCGTGAAGCCGGCCTCGCGGAGCCGCTCCAGCGACGCCGGCCAGTCGGGGATCCGGGTCCACGGCACCTGGAAGACGGTGCCCATCGAGACCCGCACCGACCGGCGGTAGAGCGGGTCGGCACAGCGCGGGGTGACGAGCACGGCGTCGACGCCGAGGGCGGCCGCGGACCGGAACACCGCGCCCACGTTGGTGTGGTCGACGATGTCCTCGAGCACCGCGACCCGGCGGGCCCCGGCCAGCACCTCCTCCGGCTCGGGCAGGGCCGGCCGGTGCATCGAGGCCAGGGCGCCGCGGTGCAGGTGGAAGCCGGTCATCTCCTGGATGACCGCCGGGGAGGCGACGTACACGGGGACGCCCTGCCCCACCGCCAGGTCCACGAGGTCGGCCAGGTCGGTGACCCAGCGCGGCGCCATGAGCACCGAGCGCATCCGGTGCCCGGCGGCCAGGGCGCGGCGGATGACCTTCTCCGACTCGGCCAGGTAGAGCCCCTCGCGCGGCTCGAGCACCCGGCGCAGCGCCACGTCCGTCAGGCGCAGGTAGTCGCGGACCCGCTCGTCGTCCGGGTCGGCCACCCAGGTCACGCCGGGAGGCAGCGGGGGAACTTCGGTCATGTCACCAGCACCGTGATCGCCGCCACGCCGACGACGACGATGACCGTGCGCAGCAGCCAGGCGGGCATCGCCCGGCCCAGCCGCGCCCCCACCAGCCCGCCGAGCACCGAGCCGAGGGCCACCAGCCCCACGACGGCCCAGTTGATCCGCCCGGGGTCGACGACGAGGAACACCGCTGCCGCGACGAAGTTGACGATCATCCCCAGGACGTTCTTGATCCCGTTGACCTGCTGGATGTGCAGCGGCAGGAGCACGCTCATGATGCCGATGAGCAGCACCCCCTGCGCGGCACCGAAGTAGCCGCCGTAGACACCGGCGAGCAGGATCCCCACGACCAGCGCCACCGCGCGGGCCGGGGTGATCCGGTCGGCGTGGCGCCGCGCCGCCCACCGGCCCAGGCGGGGCCCGGCGACGACGAGGACGAGGGCGATGGCGATGAGGACCGGGACGATGGCCTCGAAGGCCGACTCCGGCAGCACCAGCAGGAGCAGCGCACCGATCACCGCGCCCAGGAAGGACACCGGGGCCAGCCGCCACACGATGCGTCCCAGGCCGGTCAGCTCGCGACGGTAGCCCCACGCCCCCGACACCCCGCCCGCGACGAGGCCCAGGCTGTTGGAGATGTTGGCCGACACCGGCGGGTGGCCGAAGAAGAGCAGCGTCGGGAAGGTGATGAGCGTGCCGGAGCCGACGATGGTGTTGATGGTCCCGGCGGCCAGGCCGGCGACGGCGATCGCCACGGCCTCCAGCGGCGTCACCGAGCGACCGGCTTGACGGCCCGGGCGGTCCAGCGGTCCCCGCGGCGCTCCACCTCCAGCGGCAGCCCGAACGTCTCCGACAGGTTCTCCGAGGTGAGCGTGACCTCGATGGGCCCGGCGGCGACGACCGCGCCCTCGCGCAGCATGAGGATGTCGGTGAACCCCGGAGGGATCTCCTCGACGTGGTGCGTGACGAGCACCAGCGCGGGCGCGTCGGTGTCCTCCGCGAGCATCTGCAGCCGCGCCACGAGCTCCTCGCGGCCGCGCAGGTCCAGGCCCGCTGCGGGCTCGTCGAGCAGCATCAGCTCGGGGTCGGTCATCAGGGCCCGGGCGATCTGCACCCGCTTGCGCTCCCCCTCGCTCAGCGTCCCGTAGCGCCGGTCGGCCAGGTGCGCCACGCCGAGGGCGACGAGCAGCTCGTTGGCCCGCCGGATGTCGAGCTCGTCGTACTCCTCGCGCCACCGGCCGGTGACCCCCCAGGAGGCGGTGACCACGACGTCGCTGACCCGCTCCTCGTCCGGGATCCGCTCGGCCAGCGAGGCACTGCACACCCCGATCCGCGGGCGGAGCTCGAAGACGTCGACGGTGCCGAGGACCTCCCCGAGGATGCCGGCCACCCCCGTCGTGGGGTGGATCCGTGCGGCGGCCACCTGCAGGAGCGTGGTCTTGCCGGCGCCGTTCGGGCCGATGACCACCCAGCGCTCCCCCTCCTCGACCGACCAGGTCACGTCCCGCAGCAGCTGGTTGCCCCCGCGCACCACCCCCACACCGGCGAACTCGAGGACATCGCTCATGAGCGGCAAGGGTAGTTGCCGGAGGTCGCGGGGGCGGTATCCGGGTCCGCCCCGCCGGGGGTGTCTACCATCGGCTCGTGACCACCCTGCCCGCCAGCGTCCGGGTCGCACTGTGGGCCAGCGCCGCGTATGCCGGGCGGCTGCCCCTGGACGAGGTCCCCGACCGGGCCCTGCCGGACCTGGACCACCACGAGGGCCTCGTGGACCGCCTCACGCTGTGGCGGGACCTGGGTGAGCAGATCGTCCTCGTCGCCCTCCCCCGCTCCGGCGACCTCACCGGGATGCCGCGGGGGTCGGCCGCGTTGGTCGCCGCGGCGACCGAGGCCGAGGAGCTCGTCTACGTCCCCGGCGTCGGCGGCGCCCTGGTCCCGGCCATCGAGCCCTACGGCCCACCCGGGGACCAGGGCTGGCAGGCCCGGTGGCGGCCGTTCGACGCCGACCCGGTGCCCGAGCACGTGGTGCAGGCGGTCGCCCTGCCCGAGGTCGAGCTGTCCCTGCGGCAGGACCTGGCCGAGCTCACCACGCAGCTGGCCGCCGCCGACCGGGAGCCGCTGTCGGGTCACGGCCTGGAGGGCCTCGCCCGCCGGTCCCTCGACGACGACTGGGCCCTGCCCCGGGGCCTGCCCGGCCGGGTGCTGCGGGTCATCGAGCTGGCGGGCTCCGTCGGCGCGCTCGCCGACGCCGGGCTCGACCCCCGGCTGCAGGTCGCCGACGCCCACGGCACCCTCCAGCGGGAGCGCGTGCTGCACCGGTTGCGCGGCGCCGCGGCCGCGGCGCTGGTCGCGGCGACCAACGTCGCCGCGATGCACCTCGTCGGCTGGCGCTGACCGGGGCTCAGCCCTCCAGCACCGCCCGGTAGACCTGCACCGTCCGCTCGGCGACCGTGCTCCACGAGAACTGCTCGACCACCCTGCGCCGCCCCGCCCGTCCCATCCGGGCGGCCCTCTCCGGGTCGGCGACGGCCTCCACGACGGCCGCGGCGAGGTCGGCCACGAACCGGTCCTCGTCGACCGGGGTCCCGGTGCCGTCCTGCACCTGCTCGATGGGCACGAGCCAGCCGGTCTCGCCGTGGACGACCACCTCCGGGATGCCCCCGGTCGCGGTGGCGACCACGGGCAGCTCGCAGGCCATCGCCTCGAGGTTGACGATGCCCAGCGGCTCGTACACCGACGGGCAGAGGAACACGGTGGCGTGGGACAGCACCGCGACGACCTCGTCCCGGGGCAGCATCTCCGGGATCCAGTGGACCGCCGCAGCCCGGGGGCGGGACGCCCGCAGCTGCTCGACGAGGTCGACGACCTCCTGCTGGATCTCCGGGGTGTCCGGCGCCCCGGCGAGCAGGACCACCTGCACCTCGGGGGGCAGCTGCCGCAGCGCACGGAGGAGGTAGGGCAGGCCCTTCTGCCGGGTGATCCGGCCCAGGAAGACCACGGTGGGCGCGTCGGGGTCGATGCCGCGGTCGGTGAGGAGGGTGCGCGCCACCGGGCCGCGCTCCGGCTTCCAGCGGTCGGCGTCGATCCCGTTGTGCACCACGTGCACCCGTGCGGGGTCCACCTGCGGGTAGCTGGCCAGGACGTCGGCCCGCATCCCGGCGGAGACCGCGATCACCGCGGCCGCGGACTCGTATGCCGTGCGCTCGGCGAAGGAGGAGATGCGGTAGCCCCCACCCAGCTGCTCGGCCTTCCACGGCCGCAGCGGCTCCAGCGAGTGCGCCGTGACGACGTGCGGGATCCCGGCGAGCAGGCCGGCGAGGTGTCCGCCGAGGTTGGCGTACCAGGTGTGGCTGTGCACCAGGTCCGTCCCCTCGCGGGCGACGGCGTCGGCCATCGCGAGGTCGACCCCGAGCGTCCGCAGCGCGGCGTTGGCGCTCCGCAGGGTCTCCGGCACCGCGTAGCCGGTGGTCCCCGGCTCGGGCACCGGCTCGTCGAAGGCCCGGACCCGGACCTCCAGGTCGCCCCGGGCCCGCAGCGCCCGGACCAGCTCGGCCACGTGCACGCCGGCACCGCCGTAGACGTGGGGTGGGTACTCCCGGGTGAGGACGTCGATGCGCACGTCACCACGCTAGCGGGCCGTGTCGACCTCTCGCTCCGGAACGCTTCCGGCCCTAGGTTGGGGCCATGGTGAACAGGTTCGCGGGCAGGCCGAAGGTGCTGGCGATCGTGCTGGCCGGCGGTGAGGGCAAGCGGCTGCTGCCGCTCACGGCCGACCGGGCCAAGCCGGCGGTCCCCTTCGGCGGCATCTACCGGCTCATCGACTTCGCCCTGTCCAACATCGTCAACAGCGGCTACCTCAAGATCGTGGTGCTGACGCAGTACAAGTCGCACAGCCTGGACACCCACATCACGAAGACCTGGCGGATGTCCACGCTGCTGGGCAACTACGTCGCGCCGGTCCCGGCGCAGCAGCGGGTCGGCAAGCACTGGTACGCCGGCAGCGCCGACGCGATCTACCAGAGCCTCAACCTGCTGCACGACGAGCGACCCGACATCGTCGTCGTGGTCGGGGCCGACCACGTGTACCGCATGGACTTCTCCCAGATGGTCGACCTGCACCGCGAGACCGGGGCCGGGGTCACCGTCGCGGCGATCCGCCAGCCCATCGAGCTGGCCGACCAGTTCGGCGTCATCGAGGTGGACCCGCAGGACCCGCGCAGGATCGCCGAGTTCCGCGAGAAGCCCACCGACCCCCGGCCGTTGCCGGACAACCCCGGCGAGGTGCTGGCCTCGATGGGCAACTACGTCTTCGACGCCGACGTCCTCGAGGAGGCGGTGCGCGCCGACGCGGAGAACGAGTCCTCCAAGCACGACATGGGCGGGGACATCGTGCCGATGTTCGTCTCCCGGGGCGAGGCCTACGTCTACGACTTCCGGGACAACGAGATCCCCGGCTCCACGGAGCGGGACCACGCCTACTGGCGGGACGTCGGGACCCTCGACTCCTACTTCGACGCGCACATGGACCTGGTGTCCATCCACCCGGTCTTCAACCTCTACAACGAGGAGTGGCCGATCTACACGAACTACGGCTCGCCGCCGCCGGCCAAGTTCGTCCACGGCTCCCAGGACCGTAGCGGCCACGCGGTCAACTCGGCCGTCTCGCCCGGTGCGGTCATCAGCGGCTCGCTCGTCACCGACTCGGTGATCTCCCCGTGGGTCCACGTCCACAGCTTCAGCACCGTGTCCCGCTCGGTGATCATGGACAACGTCGAGATCGGGCGGTCCTGCCAGATCCACCGCGCGATCATCGACAAGAACGTCGTCGTGCCGCCGGGCGTCAGCATCGGGGTCGACCACGAGGCGGACCGGCAGCGGGGGTTCACCGTCACCGAGTCCGGGATCGTCGTCGTCGGCAAGGGCACCGTGATCGAACCGTGAGCGCGCGGATGCCCCGTCGCGGACCCGGCAGCACCTAAAGTGCAGTCCATGGCTGGAACACCGACCGTCGACACCGACCCGGGCCCCGCCCGACGGCTCCTCGTCATCGGCGGGGCCGAGGACAAGCGGCACCGTCGGCTCGTGCTGCGGCGGTTCGTGGAGCTGGCCGGCGGCAGCGACGCCGAGGTCGTCGTGATCCCGACCGCGTCCTCCGTCCCCGACGAGGCCGTGCAGGTCTACCGCAACGTCTTCACCCGGCTCCGGGCCCGCTCGGTCTCGGTGGTGCACCCGCGTGACCGCGCCGAGGCCGCGCACCCCGAGCTCGCGGAGCGGATCGAGGCGGCGACCGGCGTCTTCATCACCGGCGGCAACCAGCTCAAGCTCGGCCAGCTGCTCGTGGGCACGCCCGTCCACGACGCGATCCGGCGGGCCTACGACCGGGGCGTGGTCGTCTCCGGCACCTCCGCCGGCGCCTCCGTGCTGAGCCGCTACATGATCTCGATGGGCGAGGAGGGCATCAGCCCCCGGCAGCGCACCAGCCAGCTCACCGCGGGCCTCGACCTCCTCCCCGGCGTCATCATCGACCAGCACTTCGAGCAGCGGACCCGCTACGCCCGCCTGCTGTCGCTCGTCGCGGCCTCGCCCAGCCTGCTCGGCGTCGGCATCGACGAGGACACCGCGGCCGAGATCGTCAACGAGCGCACGCTGACCGTCGTCGGGTCCGGCTCCGTCTACGTCGTCGACGGCCGCGGTGCGGTGACCGACGCCCACGAGGCTCGCCGGGACGCCCCGCTCCTGGTGTCCGGAGCCACCGTGCACTCCCTGCCCTACGGCGCCACCTTCGACCTGGTCGACGTGCGGCTCACCGACTTCGTCGAGAGGCACCCCGAGGTTGCCGTCGTGACCTCCCGCACCGACGTCCACGAGGCCGCGAGGACCTTCGCGGCCGGGCTCCGCTGAAGGAAGGACCCGATGAGCGACCGCCCCGAGCCCTCCGGCCCGCCCCGCCCCGAGCTCCGTATCGTCGAGAAGCGCGTCTACCGCGGTCCCAACGTCTGGAGCTACGAGCAGGCCATCCACCTGGTGGTGGACCTGGGGATCCTCGAGGAGTACCCCTCGAACACGCTGCCCGGGTTCGTCGACCAGCTCCTGGAGTGGCTGCCCGGCCTGCAGCAGCACACCTGCTCGCGGGGTCGCCCCGGCGGGTTCGTGGAGCGTCTCCGGGAAGGCACCTGGATGGGCCACGTCGCCGAGCACATCGCGCTGGCGCTGCAGGCGGAGGCCGGGCACGACCTGCGTCGCGGGAAGACCCGCCAGGTGCCCGGTGAGAAGGGTCGCTACAACGTCATCTACGGCTACCTCGACGAGCGGGTCGGGCTGGCGGCCGGCGAGCTCGCGGTGCGCATCGTCAACAACCTCGTCGAGCGAGAGCCGGGGTTCGACTTCCGGGAGCAGCTCGACGAGTTCCTCCGGCTGGCCCAGCGGACCGCGTTCGGCCCGTCCACCAGCGCCATCCTGGAGGAGGCGGCGGCGCGGGACATCCCCTACATCCGGCTCAACCAGTACTCCCTGGTGCAGCTCGGACAGGGCCGGTACCAGCAGCGGATCCGGGCCACGATGACCTCGCGGACCAGCGCCCTCGCGGTCGACATCGCCGGGGACAAGGCGCTGACCAACCAGCTGCTCTCCTCCGTCGGTCTGCCCGTCCCCCAGTCCCACACGGTGCGCACCGAGGACGACGCGGTGGCCATGGCCCGCCGCATCGGCTACCCGGTCGTGGTCAAGCCGCTGGACGGCAACCACGGCCGCGGCGTCGGGATCGACCTGCGTGACGAGGCGGCGGTGCGCGCGCACTTCCCGGTCGCCCGGGAGGAGTCCCGCCGCGGCATCGTCGTCGTGGAGTCGTTCATCGTCGGCAACGACTACCGGTGCCTCATCATCGGCGGCAAGATGGCGGCGATCGCCGAGCGGGTGCCGGCGCACGTCATCGGCGACGGGCAGCACACCATCGCCGAGCTGGTGGAGATCACCAACGCCGACCCCCGGCGCGGTGTCGGCCACGAGAAGGTCCTCACCCGCATCGTCGTCAACGAGCAGGCCCTGGAGCTGGTCGCCAAGCAGGGCTACACGATGGACTCGGTCCCGCCCGAGGGCGAGATGGTCAAGCTGGCGCTCACCGGCAACATGTCGACCGGCGGCATCTCGATCGACCGCACCTTCGACGCCCACCCGGAGAACGTCGAGATCGCCGAGGAGGCGGCCCGGCTGATCGGCCTCGACGTCGCCGGCATCGACTTCATCTGCCCCGACATCAGCGCCCCCGTGCGGGAGACCGGCGGTGCGATCTGCGAGGTCAACGCCGCGCCCGGGTTCCGGATGCACACCCACCCCACGGTGGGCGAGCCGCAGTACATCGCCAAGCCGGTCGTCGACCTGCTCTTCCCGCCCGGCAGCCCGGCGCGGGTCCCGATCGTCGCCGTGACCGGCACCAACGGCAAGACCACCACCGCCCGGATGATCGCCCACATCATGAAGGGGCTGGGCCGGACGGTCGGGATGACCTCCACCGACGGCATCGTCATCGACGAGCGTCTGGTCAAGCGGGCCGACGCCTCCGGTCCCCGGTCCGCGCGGATGGTGCTGCAGAACCCCCGGGTCGACTTCGCGGTGATGGAGGTCGCCCGCGGCGGCATCCTGCGGGAGGGGCTGGGGTACGACCGCAACGACATCGCGGTGGTCACCAACGTCGCCGCGGACCACCTCGGCCTCCGCGGGGTGGAGACGCTGGAGCAGCTCGCCGCGGTGAAGCAGGTCGTCGTCGAGGCGGTCCCCCGCCACGGGTTCGCCGTGCTCAACGCCGACGACCCGCTCGTCCGCGAGATGCGCCGGCACTGCAGCGGCAGCATCGTGTGGTTCTCGATGAGGCCCCCGGGCAGCCCCGAGCGGGACTTCATCGACGCCGCGCTGCGCCGCGGCGGCCGGGCCGTGGTGCTCGAGCCGACCGACCGGGGCGAGATGATCGTCATCAAGCACGGCCGCCGCAGCATGCAGCTGGCCTGGACCCACCTGCTCCCCAGCACCTTCGGTGGGGCGGCGCGGTTCAACGTGGCCAACGCGATGGCCGCGGCCGGCGCCGCCTTCGCCGCGGACGCGCCGCTGCACGACATCCGCCAGGGGCTGCGGACGTTCACCACCAACTACTACCTCTCCCCCGGCCGCCTGAACATGATCGATGTCAGGGGCGTCACGGTCGTCGTCGACTACTGCCACAACCCCGCGGGCATGCGGGCGCTGGGCGAGTTCGTCGACAACTTCGCCGAGCAGCGCGACCTGCAGTCCGAGCACGGGCGGGTCTCCCGGATCGCCGTCATCGGCGGCACCGGCGACCGTCGGGACGAGGACCTGCGGGAGTTCGGCGCCGTCGCCGCGGACTTCTTCGACGCGATCGTGGTGCGGGAGGACGACAACCCCCGCGGCCGGCCCCGCGGGGAGTCCTCGCAGCTGGTCACCGAGGGCATCCGCGGCCGGATGGACGAGGGCGCCCGCTGCCGCCGGGTCGAGACCACCGTGGACGAGGTCGCGGCGGTCCGCGATGCGATGGTGCTGGCCAACCCCGGCGACCTGGTGGTGCTGTGCGTCGACAAGCACGCCCAGGTCCTGTCGCTGCTGGAGGACATGAGCCAGTCCGCCTACCCCGGGGCGCGCACCGACGAGGAGCACCCGGGCGACCCGGACCTGGACCCGGCGGAGCTGCACGAGTCCGCCGCCGCCTCCGCCCAGGAGGCGCGGGCCGACTACGCCGAGGCGGAGCCGGGCCAGGTCGTCCCGCAGCCGTGACCGTCGCGCGGACGGTCCACCGGCTGCCTGCCCTCCTCGACGCGAAGGGCACGGCCGCCGGCTAGGCGGACGCGCCGGCCGACTCCCCCGCGAGCACCGCGGCGTACTCGGCCAGGGCGGTGCGGAACACCATGTCCTCCTTGGCCGCGACCTGCTGGACGACGAACGTGGCCAGGTCGGCGAGGGCCTGCCGGGGCCGGCCCAGCTGGGCGGTCACGAGGGCGTGCAGCACGCTCACGGTGGGGCTGTCGGGCCGTTGTGCCAGCAGCTCGTCGGTCAGCCGGGCGGCCTCCTCGACGCGGTCGCTCCGGCACAGGCCGAGCACGGTGGCCACCTGGGCCTGGAACCGGTGCGGCTCCCGCAGGCCCGCCGCCAGGGCGGCCCGGAAGTGCCGGACCGCCTCCTCCCGCTGACCGTCGGCGTGGTAGGCCATCGCCAGCTCGTAGACGAGGCGGGGGTCGTCCGGCGTCTGGTCCACGAGGGTCCGGGCGGCCTCGATCCGCTCCCGCCCGGTGCGCTCGGCGACCGCGGCCAGCACCTGCTCCAGCTCGTGCTCGCCGCGGGCGGCGACCACCTTGCGCCGGATCACCCGCGGCCCGTCGGCCGTGGCGCCGTGCTCCCGGAGCCAGGTCACCACGGCGGCGCGCTCGGCGTGGCACATGAACGCCAGCACGTCGCCGTCGGCCATGCCCTCGACCAGAGCGGCCAGGCCCTCGACCTCGTTGGGCGACGAGCCGGTCGGGACAGCTCCCACGAGGGCGAGGCCCTCGACGAGACGCGCCTCGAGGTCCTCGACGGTCCGGCCGCGGAGGTACCTGCCCTTGTGGACGATGTGCACGCGGTCGGCGCGGATCCCGGCCAGCTCACCCATGCCGACGAGGATCTCGTCGGTGCGGTCCCCCACCCCGGCCAGGCCGAGGTGGACCCTGCTGCCCGGCGGTCGCAGACCCTCGGCGACGTTGAGCAGGGCGTCCAGCCCGGCCTCGTTGTGGGCCATGTCGATGATCACGGTCCCGCGCCCCCCGTCGTCGGTGGGGATCGTGAAGACGTTCATCCGCCCCGGGTTGTGCTCCAGGTCCGGGGTGAACGTGCGCAGGCCCTCGACGACCGCCTCGCGGGGCAGGCCGAGGCCGAGCGCGGCGGCCGTGGCGGCCAGCGCGTTGGCGACGTTGTGGCGGCTGAGACCCGACAGCGTCATCGGCACGTCGAGCACCCGGATCAGCCGGTCCGGGTCGGAGTCACGGCGCAGGATGACGATGTCGTCCTCGAGCACCGTGATCCCACGCCCGCCGGCCGAGAGGGCGTCCCGGAGCGCCGGCGCGTCGGGGTCGAGGCTGAACATCCACGGTCTCCCGGTGGCCCGGGCGGCCATCGCCCGCACCCGCGGGTCGTCGCCGTTGAGGACCACCCAGCCGTCCTTGCGGGTGACCCGGGTGACGATCGCCTTGACCTCGGCCAGCTGGTCCACGGTGTCGATGCCGTGCAGGCCGAGGTGGTCGGCGGTGACGTTGGTGACGACGCTGACGTCGTTGTAGGAGACCCCCATCCCCTTGAGCAGCAGGCCGCCCCGGGCGGTCTCCAGGACCCCGAGCTGGACGGTGGGGTCGGTGAGCACGTGCCGGGCGCCCGCCGGGCCCGAGTAGTCGCCGGCCACCACCTGCTCGCCCTGGATGTACACCCCCTCGGTGGAGCTCCAGCCGGTGCGGCGACCGGTCGTCATCCCGATGTGGGCCAGCAACCGGGTGGTCGAGGTCTTGCCGTTGGTGCCGGTGACCGAGGCGACCGGGATGCGCGGGCGGATCAGGGCCGGGCCCGACCCCTTCGAGGCCTCCCGCACCGCACGCGCGGCCTCCTCCAGCACGGTCTCGGCCCCGGCGCCCGCGAGCAGGTCGGCCAGCACCTGCCCCATCGCGTTGCCCAGCGCCTCGGCGCGGCCGCGGTGCCGCCAGGGGAAGGCGACCACCACGTGCTCCGGGGTGCTGCCCGGGCGCCCCCGGACGGCGAGGCGGGTTCCCGCGCGCTCGGCCACGCGGCGCACCACGGTGCTGGTCAGCCGGATGAGGAAGCGCTGCCGCTGGTCGGTGTGCGGACGACCGGCCTTGACCCTCCGCAGCCCGACCTGCGCGGCGACCCCCGCGACCCGGGACTCGGGCGCGTCCTGGTAGCCGGTGAGCTCGAGGCTCAGCTTGACCGTGGGACGGGTGAAGTAGAGGTTCGGGCCCTCGAGCAGACGCAGCTCGGTGACCCGGACGCCGGTGTCGCTCGCGGGCACTCAGAAACCCATCGCGTGGAAGCCGCCGTCCACGTGCACGATCTCCCCGGTCGTGGCGGGGAACCAGTCGGACAGCAGCGCCACGCAGGCCTGGGCGGCGGGCACGGCGTTGCGGACGTCCCAACCGAGCGGCGCCCGCTCGCCCCAGCGCTCGAACTGCTCGAACATCGGGATGGACTTTGCCGCGGTGGTGGCGATCGGGCCGGCGGACACCAGGTTGCAGCGGATCCCCTTGGGGCCCAGATCACGGGCCAGGTAGCGGTTGGTCGCCTCGAACGCGGCCTTGGCCACGCCCATCCAGTCGTAGACCGGGTAGGCGACGGAGGCGTCCAGCGTCAGGCCCACGATGCTGCCGCCCTCGGTCATCCGCGGCAGCGCGGCGGCGGCCAGCGCCTTGAGCGAGTACGCCGAGACGTGCAACGCCGTGGAGGCGTCCTGCCAGGTGGCGTTCATGAAGTCGAACGCGCCGGGCGGGGCGTAGCCGATCGAGTGCAGCACCCCGTCGAGGGTGTCCAGGTGCTCGCCGAGCCGGTCGGCGAGGGTGTCCAGGTGCTCCTCGTTGCTCACGTCGAGCTCCACGACCGGCGGCGTGACGGGCAGCCGCTTGGCGATCGTCTGGGTGATCCGGAACGTCCGGCCGAAGGAGGTGAGGACCACCTCGGCCCCCTGCTCCTGCGCCAGCCGCGCGACGTGGAAGGCGATCGAGGTGTCCATGAGGACACCGGTGATGAGCAGTTTCTTGCCGTCGAGGAGCATGGCTGAAGCGTAACGGTCGGGTGGGGCCTCAGTGGCCCATCCCGAGACCTCCGTCGACCGGGATCACCGCCCCGCTGATGTAGCCGGCCTCCGGCGAGGCGAGGAACCGCACCACACCGGCCACCTCCTCCGGGGAGGCGAACCGGCCCGCGGGGATGCTCGCCAGGTACGCCTTCTTGCGGTCCTCCGGCAGCGCCTGGGTCATCTCGGTCTCGATGTAACCCGGGGCGACGACGTTGGCGGTGATGTTGCGCGAGCCGAGCTCCCGGGTGATCGACCGGGCGAGCCCCACCAGGCCGGCCTTGGAGGCCGCGTAGTTGGCCTGCCCGGGGGAGCCGAACAGCCCCACCACCGAGGAGATGAGGATGATCCGGCCGCGCCGGGCCCGGATCATGCCCTTGACCGCCCGCCGGGCGCAGCGGAACGCCCCGGTGAGGTTGGTGTCCAGCACCGCGTCGAAGTCCTCGTCGCTCATCCGCATCAGCAGCGTGTCGCGGGTGATCCCGGCGTTGGCCACGAGCACCTCGACCGGGCGGCCGAGGAGCTCCTCGGCCCGGGTGAACGCCGCGTCCACGCTCTCCGCGTCGGTGACGTCGGCCCGCACCCCGGTGAGCCCCTCCGGGGGCTCACCGCTGCGGTGGGTGATGACGACGTCGTCGCCGGCGTCCCGGAAGGCCCGGGCGATGGCGAGGCCGATGCCGCGGTTCCCGCCGGTGACGAGGACGGCGCGGGGCTCCAGGGTGGGCTTCTCCGAGTCGGTCACGGGGTCACCGTAGTCGTATCGTGGACTGGTGCGCAGCACCCGTCCCCCCCAGGCCGTGACGACCGCCCCGCGGTCGCCCGAGGAGGACCGGCGCCGTCGGGTGCGCAACTACCTGTGGACGATGGCCTTCCGCACGGTGGCGTTCCCGCTGGGGATCTGGGCCATCGTCTCCGGCTGGACCGTCGTCGGCTGGATCCTCGCGGTCTGCGCCGTGGTGCTGCCCTCGATCGCGGTCATGTTCGCCAACGCCGTCGACCGGCGGCGCAGCACGACCCGGCCGGTGAGCCCCGTCCGGTCGCTCCCGCCGGGGCCGGGTCCGGCGTGACCGCCGGCTCCCCCCGGCCCCGCCCCGACCTGGTCTGCAGCGCCCGGGGCTGCCGCGCGCCGGCCGCGTTCGGGGTGGTGTGGAACAACCCCAGGGTGCACCGCCCCGGGCGGCGCAAGGTGTGGCTGGCCTGCCCGGACCACCGGGAGTCGCTCGCCTCCTTCGTCGCGCTGCGCGGGTTCCTCCTCGAGGTGGTTCCCGTCGACGAGCTCGGCCCCGAGGACGGCTGAGCGTGCTGCGTACCCTGCTGACCCCGCGGTGGCTCGGCCTGCTGGCCCTGGCCACCGTGTTCGCCGTCGCGGCCGTGTTGCTGGGCAGCTGGCAGTACGGCCGGCACGAGGAGCGTCTCGCGCACCGGGACCTCGTCGAGGCCCACTACGGCGCCGACCCGGTGCCCCTGGAGACGGTGCTGCCGCCCGGGGCCGCACTGGACCCCGCGAGGGAGTGGACCCGGGTGCGCACCACCGGCTCGTATGACGAGGCCGGGCGGCTGTTCGTCCGCAACCGGCCGCACCGGGGCACCTACGGCTACCAGGTGCTGGGTGTGCTCCGGACCTCCGCCGGCAACCTGCTCGTGGACCGCGGCTGGGTCCCCAACACCGCCCGGGCCGAGGAGCTGCCGCAGGTCGACCCGGACCCCATCGGCACGGTCGAGGTCACCGGGTGGCTGCGACCCTCCGAGCCCAGCCTGGGCCGGGACCTGCCCGAGGCCCAGCTCGCCTCGATCAACGTCGCCGAGGCCGAGAAGGAGCTGGGGCTGGACCTCCTCGACGGCTACCTCGTGCTGGAGTCCGAGACGCTCCCCGACGGGTCGGTGCCCTCCCGGCCGGAGCCGGCCGAACCCCCGTCGACCGAGCTGGGCCCGCACTTCGCCTACGCCCTCCAGTGGTGGCTCACCTCCCCCGTCGGGTTCGTACTCGTGTGGGTCTTCGCACGCCGCGAGCACCGGGAACGCACCGGTGGGGACCGGACCGCCGCGACCGCGGGCACGCCGCGCCCGCGGCGGACCCGGATCTGGGACGAGGAGGACGAGTAGGCGACGATGGGTCCGTGGACCTCGGACTCGCCGGACGTCGCTACCTGCTGACCGGAGCCTCCCGCGGCCTGGGCCTGGCCACCGCCCGGCACCTGGTCGCCGACGGAGCCGACGTGCTCCTCGTGGCCCGCGACGGGCAACGGCTCGCGGACGCCGCGCGGGAGCTGGAGGCACTGGACGCCGGGCGGGCCCACACCCTGACCGGCGACCTTGCCGACCCGGACCTGCCGCACCGGGTGCTCGCCGCCGCGCGGGAGCGGGTGGGCGGTCTCGACGGGGCGGTCCTCAGCGTGGGCGGCCCGCCCGCCGGCGAGACCGCGCAGATCACCGACGACCAGTGGCGCACCGCGTTCGAGCAGGTCCACCTGGGGCCGCTGCGGCTGGCCCGCACCCTGCTGCTGCACGCGGAGGGACCGGTGTCGGTCACCTTCGTGCTGTCGACCTCGGTGCGGGCCCCGATCCCCGGGCTGGCGGTCTCCAACGGGCTCCGTCCCGGGCTGGCGATGGCCGCCAAGACCCTCGCCGACGAGTTCGGCCCCGCCGGGCACCGGGTCAACGTGCTCCTGCCCGGGCGCATCGACACCGACCGGGTCCGGGAGCTCGACGCGGCCACCGGCGACCCGGACCGGACCCGGGCCGCGGTGAGCGAGCGGATCCCGTTGCGCCGCTACGGCCGCCCCGAGGAGTTCGGTGCCGTCGCGGCGTTCGTCACCTCCCCCGCGGCGTCGTACGTCACCGGCGCGGTTGTCACCGTCGACGGCGGGATGACGCGCAGCCTCTGACCGCGGTCAGGGGCCGGGCGCCACCGTGGTGTCCGTCCGGAACTGGGTGTCGTGCAGCAGGCGGTACAGCCCGCCCTCGGCCAGCAGCTCCTCGTGGGTGCCGCGCTGGACCACCCGGCCGCGGTCGAGGACGACGATCTGGTCGGCGCCGCGCACCGTGGACAGCCGGTGCGCGATGACCAGGGAGGTGCGCCCCTCCAGCGCCGTGTCGAGCGCCCGCTGCACCGCCGCCTCGCTCTCGCTGTCCAGGTGCGCCGTCGCCTCGTCGAGGATGACCACCGAGGGCGACTTCAGCAGCAGCCGGGCGATGGCCAGCCGCTGCTTCTCCCCGCCGGACAGCCGGTGCCCGCGGTCGCCGACGACGGTGTCCAGGCCGTCGGGCAGCGAGGCGACGAGGTCGGCGACCTGGGCGCCGCGCAGCGCCTCCCAGATCTCCTCGTCGGTGGCGTCCGGCTTGGCGTAGCGCAGGTTGGCGGCGATGGTGTCGTTGAACAGGTGCGCCTCCTGCGTGACCACCCCGAGGGTGCGGCGCAGCGAGGCGAAGGTGGCCCGGCGCAGGTCGACCCCGCCGATCCGGACGGTGCCCGCGGTGGGGTCGTAGAGCCGGGAGACCAGCGCGGTCAGGGTGGTCTTGCCGGCGCCGCTGGGGCCCACGAGGGCGACCAACTCCCCCGGCCGGACCGTGAGGTCGACCCCGTGGAGGACGAGGCGCCCGTCGGAGGTCTCGGCGCCGGGACGCTGCTCGAGCGAGGACACCGACACCTGCTCGGCCGACGGGTAGGCGAAGTCGACGCCCTCGAGCTCGATGCCCACCGGTCCGGTGGGGATGTCGACCGCGTCCGGCGCCTCCTGCACCAGCGGCTCCAGGTCGAGGACCTCGAAGATCCGCTCGAACGAGACCAGGGCGGTCATGACGTCGACGCGGACGTTGCTCAGCGCGGTCAGCGGCCCGTAGACCCGCCCGAGGAGGGCCGCCATGGCGACCAGGGTGCCCACCGACAGCTCCCCCGCCACCGCCATGAGGCCGCCCAGGCCGTAGACCAGGGCCGTCGCCAGGGACGCCACCAGGCCCAGCCCGGCGAGGAAGACCACCCGGTTGACCGCGATGGAGACCCCGGCGTCGCGCACCCCGCGGGCCCGCGCGGCGTACTCCTCGTCCTCCTGCTGCGGTCGGCCGAACAGGCGCACGAGCAGCGCCCCGGCGACGTTGAACCGCTCGGTCATCCGGCTGGCCAGGTCGGCGTTGAGCGTCATCTGCCGCCGGGTCAGCGCGGACAGCCGGTGGCCCATGATCCGGGCCGGCACGAGGAACACCGGCAGGAGCAGCAGCGCCAGCAGGGTGATCTGCCAGGACATCGTCACCAGCGCGGCGAGGATCAGCACCAGCGAGACGACGTTGCTGACCAGCCCGGACAGGATCGAGGTGAAGGCCTGCTGGGCCCCGATGACGTCGGTGTTGAGCCGGTTGACCAGGGCCCCCGTCTGGGCCCGGGTGAAGAACGCGATCGGCTGGCGGAGCACGTGCCGGAACACCTGGGTGCGCAGGTCGAGGATGAGGCCCTCGCCGATCCGCGCGGAGTGCAGCCGGCCCACGACGGTGAGCAGCGCCTCGAGCACCGCCAGGGCGGCCACCAGGCTGCCCAGGGCGATGACGACACCGCGGTCCCGCGGCACCACCCCGTCGTCGATGATCGCGCGCAGCAGCAGCGGGGTGGCGGTCACCAGGGCCGCGGCGACCACGGTCACGGTGAGGAAGACCGCGATGTCGCGCCGGAACGGCCTGGCGTATGACGCCACCCGCCGTGCGGTGCCCCGCTTGAGCCGGTGCCCGGTCACCGAGGGGTCGGTGGACAGCGTCCGGATCATGCTCCAGCCGCCGTGTCCGCGCCCCAGCGTCATCCGGTCACCGCCTCCTTCTCGGTCCAGCAGCGGCAACACCACCCGCCGCAGGGGCATTCCGGCCGCCGGCTGCGCCACCGGTCCTCCCGTCATACCAGGACGCACCGTCAGGCGAGGGCGACGAGGTCGAGGTAGTCGGCGCCCCAGAGGTCCTCGACCCCGTCCGGGAGGAGCAGGACCCGCTCCGGCTCCAGCGCCGCGACGGCGCCCTCGTCGTGGCTGACGAGCACCACCGCCCCCTCGTAGGAGCGCAGCGCGGCCAGCACCTCCTCCCGGCTGGCCGGGTCGAGGTTGTTGGTCGGCTCGTCGAGCAGCAGCACGTTGGCGCCGGAGACGACGAGCATGGCCAGGGCCAGCCGGGTCTTCTCGCCACCGGAGAGCACGCCCGCCGGCTTGTCGACGTCGTCCCCGGAGAAGAGGAAGGAGCCGAGCACGGTGCGGGTCCGGGTGTCGTCCAGGTCCGGCGCGGCCGAGCGCATGTTCTCCAGCACGGTGCGGTCCACGTCGAGGGTCTCGTGCTCCTGGGCGTAGTAGCCCAGGCGCAGCCCGTGGCCGCGCACCACCTCGCCGGTGTCCGGTTCGTCGAGCCCGGCGAGGATCCGCAGCAGCGTGGTCTTGCCCGCGCCGTTGAGGCCGAGCACGACCACCTTGGAGCCGCGGTCGATGGCCAGGTCGACGTCGGTGAACACCTCCAGCGACCCGAACGAGCGGGACAGGCCGCGGGCCACGAGCGGGGTCCGCCCGCACGGGGCGGGCGTGGGGAACCGCAGCCGGGCGACCTTGTCGCCCGCCCGCTCCGGCTCCACGCTGGCGAGCAACCGCTCGGCGCGACGGGCCATGTTCTGCGCGGCGACCGCCTTGGTGGCCTTGGCCCGCATCTTGTCCGCCTGGGCCAGCAGGGCGGAGGCCTTCTTCTCGGCGTTGGCACGCTCCCGGCGGCGCCGCCGCTCGTCGGTCTCGCGCTGCTGCAGGTAGGCCTTCCAGCCCAGGTTGTACTGGTCCAGCTCGGCGCGGTTGGCGTCCAGGTGGAACACGCGGTTGACGACGGTCTCGATGAGCGCCACGTCGTGGGAGATGACGAGCAGGCCGCCCGGGTAGGAGCGCAGGTAGTCGCGCAGCCAGGCGATCGAGTCGGCGTCCAGGTGGTTGGTCGGCTCGTCGAGGAGCAGCGTCTCGGCCCCGGAGAACAGGATGCGGGCCAGCTCGACCCGTCGGCGCTGACCACCGGACAGGGTCTCCAGCGGCTGGCCGAGGACCCGGTCGGGCAGGCCGAGGCTGGAGGCGATCGACGCCGCCTCCGCCTCCGCGGCGTAGCCGCCCCGGGAGGTGAACTCGGCCTCCAGCCGGGCGTAGCGCCGCATGGCCCGCTCCCGCCGGGTGTCGTCGGCCGCGGCCATGGCCTCCTCGGCGGCACGCAGGTCGCGCAGGATGGCGTCCAGCCCGCGCGCGCCCAGGATCCGGTCGCGGGCCAGCACCTGGAGGTCACCGGTGCGCGGGTCCTGCGGCAGGTAGCCGACCGCGCCGGAGCGCAGGATCGACCCGGCGGTCGGCTGGGTCTCCCCCGCCAGGGCGCGGGTCAGGGTGGTCTTGCCCGCACCGTTGCGACCGACGAGGCCGATACGGTCCCCCGGCGCGATCCGGAACGACGCCTCCTCGAGGAGGAGACGCGCGCCCACGCGCAGCTGCACGCCCGAGGCAACGATCACAGGGCACTCCTCGAGGTGTCGTGCGGACGGGCGGTGCTGGCTAGTCTACGCGTCACAGGCGCGCGCCGCGGCCGGTTTTCGGGAAAGGTGGACGGCATGACGTTCAAGGAGAATGCCCGGCTGGACACCTCCCAGGTCGGGACCGGGGGCGGCCGGCGGATGGGCGGCGGCGGTCTGGCAGCGGGCGGCGGCCTGGGCGGTCTCCTCCTGCTCATCCTCTACATGCTGTTCGGCGGGGACCTCGGCGGCGGTGGCACCACCCCGACCGGGTCGGCCTGGGACTTCTCCGGGAACCAGGTGGCGGCGGCCGACGGCGCGACCGGCGAGGAGGCGTTTGCGCACTGCGTGGACGGCGCCGACGCCAACGAGCACCTGGACTGCCGGATGGTCGGCACCGTCAACAGCGTCCAGGCGTTCTGGCGCAGCGCGTTGGACGGCTACGAGCCGGCGCAGACGATCCTGTTCCAGGACGTCGTCGACACCGGCTGCGGGACCGCCAACAGCCAGGTGGGGCCGTTCTACTGCCCGCTGGACCGCCAGGTGTACATCGACACCAGCTTCTTCCAGCAGCTGGAGCGCATGGGCGGCGACGGCGGGACGCTGTCGCAGATGTACGTCGTGGCGCACGAGTACGGCCACCACGTCCAGAACCTCATCGGGGTGCTGGGTCGTGCCCAGCAGGACCCGCAGGGCCCGGAGTCCGGCGCCGTCCGGGTCGAGCTGCAGGCCGACTGCTTCGCCGGGGTGTGGGTGGCCCACGCCGACGGCACCCGCACCGGCAACACCGAGGACGCCATGCTCGAGCCGGTCACCCGGGAGCAGGTCGAGTCGGCGCTGTCGGCCGCGTCGGCGGTCGGCGACGACCGCATCCAGGAGCAGATGCAGGGACGGGTGACCCCGGAGAACTGGACCCACGGGTCGTCCGCGATGCGCCAGCACTGGTTCCTCACCGGATACGAGACCGGCGACCCCAACGCCTGCGACACCTTCAGCGCCACCGACCTGGACGGCTGAGCACCACCTCCGGGTCGGGGCCCCGGGTCAGGGCTCGGTGACGACCACGCGGACGGCGCGCGCCCGCCGGACCGCCTGCTGGAGGACGGCGAGCCTGGGGTCGGGCAGGTCGTAGAGCTCGCGGCGTGGCAGGGACGCGAGCGCCGCCAGGCGCGGGTCGCCGAGCACCTGACCGGCGAGGGTCCGGTCGCCGCCGAGCACGAGCGCCCGCGGCGCCCCCGGCAGGACGACCTCGACCACCCGGTCCGCGACGGCCGTGACGAGGGCGTCGGCCTGGTTACCGCGGCGCCGGGCGTAGCGCTGCTGGGACCACCCGCCGGCGGCGGTCCGGGACTGGACGTACCGCCGGCCGGTCCGGTGGGCGGTGAGCCGGGTGCCGTCGGCCAGCCCGACGGCATACCCGCCGCGGCGGACCAGCACCAGGCCGGTCCGTGCGGGGGGCTCCGCCCAGGCGGGTAGCGCCGAGTGGTCCTGCGGGACCGGTCCCCCGGCGGCCCAGACCCGGAGGTCGGCGACGGCGCCGTCCGGTGCGGTGAGGCGCAGGACCGACGGTTCGTCCGGCGGGGTCGACCACACCGGCTCGCCGTGTCGCCCGGCGAAGCCGTCGACCCAGCGCACGATGCGCTCGTGATCCACCTCGACGGTGCGGGGTCCCGGCGCGGTCCCGGGTGGCTGGCGCCGGCTCATCCGCGGGCGACGGGTCGGCTGCTCAGACGTTGAAGCCGAGCGCGCGCAGCTGCTCGCGACCCTCCGGGGTGATCTTGTCCGGACCCCACGGGGGCATCCAGACCCAGTTGATCCGGTGGCTGGCCACGAGTCCCTCCAGCACCTGGGCGGTCTGGTCCTCGATGACGTCGGTGAGCGGGCACGCGGCGCTGGTCAGCGTCATGTCGATGACGGCGTGGCCCTGGCCGTCGACGGTGATCCCGTAGACCAGGCCGAGGTCGACGACGTTGATGCCCAACTCCGGGTCCACGACGTCGCGCAGGGCCTCCTCCACGTCGGCGACGTTGGGCGGGGTGACAGTCTGGCTCATCGGTCCTCGTCCTCCTGAGGGTGGTCCATCCAGGATCTCACGCCTGGCGCGGTGTGGTCTGCGGGTCGGGGGTCTGCGGGTCGGGCTCGGAGATGTCGACGCCGGCCCGGGCCAGGGCGTCGGTGAAGGCGGTCCAGCCCAGCAGCGCGCACTTGACCCTGGCCGGGTAGCGGCTCACCCCGGCGAGGGCGACGCCGTCGCCGAGCTGCTCGGGGTCACCGGGGTCGGTGCCGCGGCTGGTCAGCATCCGGTGCATCGCGCGGTAGGTCTCCAGCGCCTCGGCGACGGGGCGCCCGGTGACCTCCTCGGCGAGCACCGACGTGGCGGCGACCGAGATCGAGCAGCCGAGCGCCTCGTAGGAGATGTCGGCGACGGTGTCCCCGTCCAGCCGGACCCGCAGGGTGACCTCGTCACCGCAGGTGGGGTTGACGTGGTGCACCTCGGCGTCGAACGGCTCCCGCAGCCCCGCGCGGCGCGGCCGCTTGGAGTGCTCGATGATCAGCTCGGCGTACAGGTCCATCAGGCGCTGACCCCGAACAGGTCGGGGACCCGGTCGAGGGCGGCGACGAGGACGTCGATCTCCTCGCGGGTGGTGTAGACGTGGAAGCTCGCCCGGGTGGTCGCCACGACGCCCAGCCGGCGGTGCAGCGGCCAGGCGCAGTGGTGCCCGGTGCGGACCGCCACGCCGTGGTCGTCCAGCACCTGGCCGACGTCGTGCGGGTGCACACCGTCGACGGTGAACGCCACCGAGCCGACCCGGTGGGCGGGGTCGCGGGGACCGACCGGGTGGGCCCAGGGCCGCTCGGCCAGGCGCTCCAGCGCATAGGCCGTGACCTCCCGGTCGTGCGCCGCCACCCGGTCCATGCCGATCGCGGTGAGGTAGTCGCACGCCGCGGCCAGGCCGACCGTCTGGGCCACCATCGGCACACCTGCCTCGAACCGCTGCGGCGGTGGGGCCCAGGTCGAGCCCTCCATCCGCACGATCTCGATCATCGAGCCGCCGGTGATGAACGGCGGCATCGCCTCGAGCAGCTCCCGGCGCCCCCAGAGCACGCCGACGCCGCTGGGACCGAGGACCTTGTGACCGGTGAACGCCAGGAAGTCCACGCCCAGTGCGGTCACGTCGACGGGCAGGTGCGGCACGGACTGGCAGGCGTCGAGCACGGTCAGCGCGCCGACCGCCCGGGCCGCGGCCACGAGCGGGGCGACGTCGACGTGCGTGCCGAGCACGTTCGACACGTGGGTGAACGCCAGGATGCGGGTCCGCTCCCCGACGACGGTGGAGGGGTCCTCGAGGAAGCCCTCGTCGTCGACGCCGATCCAGCGCAGCGTGGCGCCGGTGCGCCGGGCCAGCTCCTGCCAGGGCACCAGGTTGGCGTGGTGCTCCATCTCGGTGACGACGATCTCGTCGCCCGGTCCCAACCGCAGCCGGGACGCCACGGCCGGGTCCGTCCCGTCCAGGGCGCCGGGCGCACCCGCGTTGCTCACGGCATACGCGACGAGGTTGATCGCCTCGGTGCCGTTCTTGGTGAACACGACCTCGCCGGGGTCCGCCCCGATGAACCGGGCGACGGTGGCCCGCGCCTGCTCGTACGCCTCGGTGGCCTCCTCGGCCAGCTGGTGCGCGCCACGGTGCACGGCGGCGTTGCGCGTCAGGTAGTGCTCGCGCTCGGCGTCGAGGACGGCCAGCGGCTTCTGCGCGGTGGCCCCGCTGTCCAGGTAGACGAGCGGGCGGCCACCGCGCACGGTGCGGGACAGGATGGGGAAGTCGGCCCGGATCCGGGCCAGCTCCTCATCCGTGAAGACCGGCATCGGTCAGGCCTGGACCTTCGCGTAGCGGTCGTAGCCCTCGTTCTCCAGGCGTTCGGCCAGCTCCGGACCGCCGGACTCGGCGATCTTGCCGTCGATGAAGACGTGCACGAAGTCGGGCCGGATGTAGCGCAGGATCCGGGTGTAGTGGGTGATGAGCATGACGCCGAGCCCGGTGTTCTCCTTGACCCGGTTGACGCCCTCGGAGACGACCTTGAGCGCGTCGACGTCGAGGCCGGAGTCGGTCTCGTCGAGGATCGCGATCTTCGGGCGCAGCAGCTCCATCTGGAGGATCTCGTGGCGCTTCTTCTCACCGCCGGAGAAGCCCTCGTTGACGTTGCGCTCGGCGAACGCCGGGTCGATGCGCAGGGCGGCCATGGCGTCCTTGACGTCCTTGACCCAGGTGCGCAGCTTGGGGGCCTCGCCGTCGATGGCGGTCTTGGCGGCGCGCAGGAAGTTGGACACGGTCACGCCCGGCACCTCGACGGGGTACTGCATGGCCAGGAACAGGCCGGCCTGGGCGCGCTCGTCGACGCCCATCGCCAGGACGTCCTCGCCGTCCAGCAGCACCGAGCCGCCGGTGACGGTGTACTTCGGGTGGCCCGCGATGGAGTAGGCCAGGGTCGACTTGCCGGAGCCGTTCGGGCCCATGATGGCGTGGGTCTCCCCGGAGCTCACTGTCAGGTCGACGCCGCGGAGGATCTCCTTCTCGCCGGCCTCGGTCTCGACGGTGACGTGCAGGTCACGGATCTCAAGAGTGGTCATCAGTCTTTTCTCGTCCTCGGGTGGTGGGGCGGGTCAGGATTCGGGGTTCAGGGCGACATACACCTCGTCGCCCTCGATGCGGACGTGGTGCACGGTGACCGGTCGGGTCGCCGGCAGCGCGGTGGGGCGGCCGGTGACCAGGTCGAAGCGCGAGCCGTGCAGCCAGCACTCGATCGTGGTCCCGTCGACCTCGCCCTCGGAGAGGGACACGTTCTCGTGGGTGCAGGTGTCGTCGATCGCGTGCACCCGGCCGGAGGAGTCCCGGGCGATGGCCACCGGACGGCCGTCGAAGTCGGCACGCACCGCACCCACCTCGGGCAGGTCGTCGAGCGTGCAGACCCGGACCCAGTCCAGCTCCTCGTCCCTGGCGGCAGCGGTCATGCAGCCCCGCCCATCTCGGCCTCCAGCTCCTCCTCGATCGCTGCCATGAGCGTCTCCTGCACCTCGGGCACGCCGATCTTGGCGATGATGTCGGCGAAGAAGCCGCGCACCACCAGGCGACGCGCCTCGTCCTCGGGGACCCCCCGGGACATGAGGTAGAAGAGCTGCTCGTCGTCGAAGCGGCCGGTGGAGCTGGCGTGGCCGGCCCCCTCGATCTGGCCGGTCTCGATCTCCAGGTTGGGCACCGAGTCGGCGCGGGCGCCGTCGGTGAGCACCAGGTTGCGGTTGAGCTCGTAGGTGTCGATGCCCTCGGCCTCGGCGCGGATCAGCACGTCGCCGACCCACACGGTGCGGGCGGACTCGCCCTGCAGCGCGCCCTTGTAGGTGACCAGCGAGGTGGTCCTCGGGGCGGTGTGGTCGACGAAGGAGCGGTGCTCCAGGTGCTGGCCGGCGTCGGCGAAGTAGACGCCCAGCAGGGTGGCCTGGCCGCCCGGCCCGGCGTAGTGCACGTTGGTGTTCACGCGCACGATCGCCCCACCGAGGCTCACCGCGATGTGCCGGTAGGACGCGTCGCGGCCCACGAGCGCCTCGTGCTGACCGAGGTGGATCGCCTCGTCCTCCCACCGCTGCAGGGTGACGACGGTGAGGTCGGCCCCGTCCTCGGTGGTGATGGTGAGGAACTCGGAGTACTGCGCGGTGCCGTCGTGCTCGAGGATCACGGTGGCCCGGCTGTGCCGGCCCGCGGTGAGCGCCAGGTGGCCGAAGACCGGCTCACCTCCGGTGCCGGTGAGGCGCACCCGCACCGGCTCGTCCAGCTCGGCCTCGGCCGGGATCCGCAGGTGCATCGCACCCCCGCCGCGGGCGTAGGCCTGGACCGCGGCGCGGTCCCCCGGGGGCCGCGGCGCCAGCGCCCGGGCCTCCTCGCTGCCGACCTCGGTCAGCGTGACGCCGGCGGGCAGGTCGGTGGCCCAGTCGAGGTGACCGGAGGTGGTGCCGTCGGCGAACAGCTCGCCGAGCCGGTCCACCGGGGTGAACCGCCACTCCTCCTCCCGCCCCGTGGGCACCGGGAAGTCGTCGGGTGAGAACGAGGTCGTGCGGGCCGCCCGGGAGGCGTCCGGCACCCGTCCCGCGAGGGACTGGGGGTCGACGTGGCTCCCCTGGGTCAGGTCCTTGGTGTCGGTGACCAGCGTCATCAGCCGACGGCTCCTTCCATCTGCAGCTCGATCAGGCGGTTGAGTTCGAGGGCGTACTCCATGGGCAGCTCCCGGGCGATCGGCTCGACGAAGCCGCGCACGATCATCGCCATCGCCTCGGTCTCGGACATGCCGCGGGACATCAGGTAGAACAGCTGGTCCTCGGAGACCTTGGAGACGGTCGCCTCGTGGCCCATCTGCACGTCGTCCTCGCGGACGTCCACGTAGGGGTAGGTGTCCGACCGGGAGATGGTGTCCACCAGGAGCGCGTCGCAGACCACGCTGGACTTGCTGTGGTGGGCGCCCTCGAGCACCTGGACCAGGCCGCGGTAGGAGGTCCGGCCGCCGCCCCGCGCCACCGACTTGGACACGATGTGCGAGGAGGTGTGCGGCGCGGCGTGGACCATCTTGGCCCCGGCGTCCTGGTGCTGGCCCTCGCCGGCGAAGGCGACCGACAGGGTCTCCCCCGTCGCGTGCTCGCCGAGCAGGTAGACGGCCGGGTACTTCATCGTCACCTTGGAGCCGATGTTGCCGTCGATCCACTCCATGGTGGCGCCCTCGGCGCAGGTCGCGCGCTTGGTCACCAGGTTGTACACGTTGTTCGACCAGTTCTGGATGGTCGTGTAGCGCACCCGCGCGTTCTTCTTGACGATGATCTCGACGACCGCCGAGTGCAGCGAGTCGGTCTTGTAGATCGGCGCGGTGCAGCCCTCGACGTAGTGCACGTAGGAGCCCTCGTCGGCAATGATCAGCGTCCGCTCGAACTGGCCCATGTTCTCGGTGTTGATCCGGAAGTAGGCCTGCAGCGGGATATCGACGTGGACCCCCGGCGGGACGTAGATGAACGAGCCACCGCTCCACACCGCGGTGTTGAGCGCGGCGAACTTGTTGTCCCCGGGCGGCACGACGGAGCCGAAGTACTCGCGGAACAGGTCCTCGTGCTCCTTGAGCGCCGTGTCGGTGTCGAGGAAGACGACACCCTGGGCCTCGAGGTCCTCGCGGATCTGGTGGTAGACGACCTCGGACTCGTACTGGGCGGCGACCCCGGCGATGAGCCGCTGCTTCTCCGCCTCCGGGATGCCCAGGCGGTCGTAGGTGTTCCGGATGTCCTCGGGCAGCTCGTCCCAGGAGGTGGCCTGCTTCTCGGTCGACTTCACGTAGTACTTGATGTTCTGGAAGTCGATCCCGGTCAGGTCGCTGCCCCAGGTCGGCATCGGCTTCTTCTCGAACAGCCGCAGCGCCTTGAGACGCGTCCTCGTCATCCACTCGGGCTCGTTCTTGCGCCCGGAGATGTCGCGGACGACCTCCTCGGAGAGCCCGCGACGCGCGGACGCACCGGCCACGTCCGGGTCGGCCCAGCCGTACTCGTACCGCCCCAGGTCCTTGAGGCCTGGGTTGAGCTCTTCGATGTTCGTACTCATCGCGAGGACCTTCCTTGTGGGGTCTGGACGGGCGCGCTGCGCTGCGCGCTCACCGGCGCGCTCCAGAGCGCTCCGGTGGGGACGAAGGTGGTGCACACGTGCTCGCCGCCGGCCAGCGTGGCCAGGCGCTGCACGTGGACGCCGAGCAGGCGCGAGATCGCCTCGGTCTCGGCGTCGCAGAACTGGCGGAACTCGCTGGCCACGTGCCGCATCGGGCAGTGGCCCTGGCACAACTGTATGCCGGCCAGCCCGGTCCCCTGGGCGACGGGTCGGGTGCTGGCCACGAAGCCCTCGGCGCTCAGCGCCTCGGCGAGTGCGGCGGTGCGGGACTCCAGGTCGTCACCGGCGTCGGCCATGGCCTGGGCCAACCGGGACTCCAGGGCGGCGATCTGGGAGCGGGCGAACTCGTCGACCGCCTCCTCGCCCACCCGTTCGGCGAGGAAGTGCAGCGCCGCGGTGGCCACGCCGTCGTAGGCGGTGCCCATCTGCTCCTGGCCGAGGTCGGTCAGCACGTAGCGGCGCGCGGGTCGACCACGCCGGCGGGCGCCCGGCGCGGCCGGGGCCTCGGTGATGTAGCCGAGGGACTCCAGCGCGTCGAGGTGCCTGCGGACGGCGGCCGGGGTGAGGCCCAGCAGGCCGGCCAGCTCACGGGCCGAGACCGGTCCCCGCTCGCCGACCGCCCGACACACCCGGTCCCGGGTGCGGGACTCAGCGGTGGTGTCGGCCATAAACACCATGCCAGTGTGACCTATTTCCACGACAGTGCCAACGAAGGTCCACCTAACCTGGATTCCGTCCTGACAGGGTGTTTTGTGCCACACCCCCGCCGACGAGGCACGACGGGGAGGCGGCTCCGGGTCGGCCGCGGCGACGCCTACAGTGACCCTCGTGATCCGCCTGCACGACGTGCACCGCCGCTTCGGTGACGTCCGGGCCCTCGACGGCATGACGTGGTCGGCGCGGCCGGGCGAGGTGACCGCCGTGCTCGGCCCCAACGGCGCCGGCAAGACCACGGCGGTCGAGGTCGCCGAGGGTCTCCAGCCACGCGACGCCGGCACCGTCGAGGTCCTGGGCACCGACCCCTGGCGCGCCCCGGCCGACCACCGGGCCAGGGTCGGGGTGATGCTCCAGGACGGCGGCCTCCCCCAGGCGGTCCGGCCGTCGGCGCTGCTGCGCCACCTGGCCGGGTTCTACGCCGACCCCGCCGACGTCGGCGGCCTGGTGGACCGGCTCGACATCGGCCCGTTCGACCGGACCCCGGTCCGCCGGCTGTCCGGGGGCCAGCGGCAGCGGGTGGCGCTGGCCGCCGCCCTCGTGGGGCGGCCCGAGGTGGTCTTCCTCGACGAGCCCACGGCCGGGCTGGACCCGCACGTGCGACGCGAGGTGTGGGACCTGGTCCGGGAGACCGCCGGCTCGGGGGCGACCGTGGTGGTGACCACGCACTCCTTCGAGGAGGCGGAGCGGCTGGCCGACCACCTCGTCATCGTGGACCGCGGGCGGACCGTGGCCGAGGGCAGCTGCGCCGACATCGCCGGGGACGGCACGCTCGAAGAAGCGTACTTCTCGCTCACCGCCCGGAGTTCCCGGTGAGTGCTGCCGCTCCCCCGGCCCGGCGCGTCCTCCGCCAGGCACGCTTCGAGGCCGCCGGGCTGCTGCGTCACGGTGAGCAGCTGCTGGTCAGCATCGTCCTGCCGGCCCTGGCGCTGGTGACGCTGGCCCTCACGGACGTGCCGTCCCTGGGACCGGGGCGCCGCATCGACCTGGCCACCGCCGGCGTCCTCGCCCTCGCCGTGGTGTCGACGGCCTTCACCGGTCAGGCCATCCTGCTCGCCTTCGAGCGCCGGCACGGGGTGCTGCGGCTCCTCGGCACCACCCCGCTGGGCCGTGGTGGGCTGCTTGCCGGGAAGGCGCTGTCCGTCCTCGTGGTCCTGGCCGTCCAGGCGGTGGTGCTGGGCGGCCTGGGCCTGGCCCTGGGGTGGCGGCCCGACCCCGTCGGCGTCCTCCCCGCCCTCGTCGTCGGGGTGCTGGGAGTCGCGGCGTTCGCCTCCCTGGCGGCGCTGCTGGGCGGCACCCTGCGCGCCGAGGGGGTGCTCGCCCTGGCCAACCTGGGCTGGGTCCTCCTCCTCGGGGTCGGCGGGGTCGTCCTCCCCACGAGCCAGCTCCCGGACGCGGTCGCGGGCGTGGTGACCTGGCTGCCGTCGGCGGCCCTGGGTGACGGCCTGAGGGTGGCCCTCGTGGACGGGGCGGTGCCGGCCCGCGAGGCGCTCGTCCTGGTCGGGTGGTCCGCGGTGCTCGGCGGCCTTGCTGCGCGGTACCTGCGCTGGTCGGACTGATCCGGCCCGGACCTACCATGGGCGCCGTGACCTCCCCCTCCCCCGCCCCACCCCGCTCCGGTACCCCCTGGCTGCGCCGCGCCCTCGTCGCCAACCTGGTCCTCCAGGTGCTCATCGTGGTCACCGGGGGCGTCGTCCGGCTGACCGGCAGCGGGCTGGGCTGCCCGACCTGGCCCAACTGCGTCCCCGGGTCCTACTCCCCCGTGGTGGTCGAGGCCACCGCCTACCACCAGTACATCGAGAACGGCAACCGGGTGCTCGGCGCCGTCGTCATGGCCGGAGCCGTCGCGGCCCTGGTCGGGGTGTGGCGCTGGGCCCGCGGCCGTCGTGACCTGATGACCCTGGCCTGGGGTGTCCTGGCCCTCACCGCCGGCCAGGTGGTCCTCGGGGGGATCACGGTGCTCACCGGCCTGAACCCCGGCACCGTCATGGGCCACTTCCTCATCTCCATGGCCCTCGTCACCCTCAGCACCCTCCTGGTCGTCCGGGAGCGGGAGACCCACCCGCGGGTCCCGGACCCCGGGCTGCCGGTCCTGGTGCGCCGGGTCGGCTGGCTGACGGCCGGGGTGGGCGGCCTGGTCATCGTGCTCGGCACGGTCGTGACCGGGTCCGGCCCCCACTCGGGGGACGCCGACGAGCCGGCCAGGTTCGGGTTCGACCCGCGCACCGTGGCCTGGCTGCACGCCGACGCGGTGATGCTCTTCTGCGGCCTGGTCGTGGCGATGGTCCTCGCCGTGCACCTCCTGGACCGCGCCGTTGCGGCCCGGCAGCCCTGGCGGGCGGTCCTGCTGGTCACCCTGGCGCAGGGGCTGGTCGGCTACGTGCAGTACGCGACCAAGCTGCCCGAGCTGCTCGTGCTGGTGCACATGCTCGGTGCGGCCCTCCTGACGCTCGTGCTCACCTGGGCGGTGCACAGCCTGCACCGCCCGGCGGCGGTCACGCCCAGGGCAGCGGCCAGTGCAGCAGCGGGTCCACCGCTACCGCAAGGAACACCAGCGTCAGGTAGCTGATCGAGAAGTGGAACAGGCGCATCGCGCGCAGCCGCGGGCCGGTCACCCCGGCCTTCGCCTGGCCGAGCAGCCGGTGCGCCTCGACGAGGAACACGGCGCCGGAGACCGCGGCGGCCACGGCATACACCCACCCCATCCCGGCCACCGGCACCAGGGCCAGTGAGGTGAGGACGGTCACCCAGGAGTAGGCGACGATCTGCCGGCCCACGGTGACGTCCCCCGCGACGACGGGGAGCATCGGCACGCCGGCGTTGGCGTAGTCCTCCCGGAACCGCATGGACAGCGGCCAGTAGTGCGGCGGCGTCCAGAAGAAGACGACGAGGAACAGCACCAGGGCCGGCCAGTCGAGCCCGTCGGTGACGGCCGACCAGCCGATGAGGACCGGCATGCAGCCGGCGACCCCGCCCCAGACGATGTTCTGCGAGGTCCGCCGCTTGAGCAGCACCGTGTAGAAGCCGACGTAGAGGACGATCGCCCCCAGGGCCAGCCAGGCGGACAGCCAGTTGACGAGGGCGGCGAGCCAGACGAAGGACAGGGCGCCGAGGGCGACCCCGAAGACGACGGCGCTGCGCGGGCTGACCGCCCCGGTCACCAGGGGCCGGTTCTCGGTGCGGTGCATCCGGGCGTCGATGTCCCGGTCCAGGTAGCAGTTGAGCGCGTTGGCCGAACCGGCGGCGAGGGTGCCACCGACCAGCGTGGCCAGCACCAGCCCCACCGACGGGATGCCGCGCTCGGCGAGGAACATCACCGGGAAGGTGGTGACCAGCAGCAGCTCGATGATGCGCGGCTTGGTGAGGGCCACGTAGTCGGCCACGGTGTCCCGCCAACCCCGGGGGCGCTTCGCCTCCTGCGCGGTGACGGGACTGCGGTCGAGGGTCGTCACGTCGTCCTTCGTCTCCTCGGCGCACGGGAGGGGTGTGCACCGCGGTCGGGTCCCCCACGATCGTACCCGTCGGCCGGGATCCGGCCGCCCGGGGCGCGCAGTGCGGGGACGGGGAGCGGGGACTAGGGTCGGAGTGAGCGCAGATCCGGCGCGTCCCCGACCGTTGCACCTCGAGGAGTAGCCCGTGAGCCAGCCGACGACCGGCACCCCGCTGACCGCCCGCCGCAGCCCCGACCTGGCTCCCCCGGTGGTGGAGCGGACCGGGTGGACCGACCTGGACCTGCGGGCGGTGGACACGGCCCGGGTGCTCGCCGCGGACGCGGTCCAGAACACCGGCAACGGCCACCCCGGCACGGCGATGAGCCTGGCCCCGCTGGCGTACCTGCTCTACCAGCGGGTGATGCGCCATGACCCGAGCGACCCGCACTGGCTGGGCCGGGACCGGTTCGTGCTGTCCGCCGGGCACTCCAGCCTGACCCAGTACATCCAGCTGTACCTGTCCGGCTACGGCCTGGAGCTGGAGGACCTCAAGGCCCTGCGCAAGTGGGGGTCCCGCACCCCCGGGCACCCGGAGGTCCACCACACCCCGGGCGTCGAGATCACCACCGGCCCGCTCGGCTCGGGCCTGGCCAGCGCCGTCGGCATGGCGTTCGCCCAGCGCCGCCAGCGCGGGCTGCTCGACCCCGACGCGGAGCCGGGCACCTCCCCGTTCGACCACCACATCTGGGTCGTCGCCTCCGACGGCGACATCATGGAGGGGGTCACCTCCGAGGCGTCGTCGCTGGCCGGTCACCAGGAGCTGGGCAACCTGACGGTCGTCTACGACCAGAACCACATCTCCATCGAGGACGACACCGACATCGCCTTCTCCGAGGACGTGGCCAAGCGCTACGAGGCCTACGGATGGGACGTCCAGGTGGTCGACTGGCGGGCCTCCGACCCCTACACCGAGGACGTCGACGCCCTCCTGGAGGCGCTGGAGCGGACCCGGCAGACCCCGACCCCCAGCCTGGTCATCCTGCGGACGATCATCGCCTGGCCGGCCCCGAACGCCCAGGACACCGGCGCCTCGCACGGCTCGGCCCTCGGCGAGGACGAGGTGCGGGCCACCAAGGAGCTCCTCGGCTTCGACCCCGACGTGGCCTTCCCGGTCGAGCCGGAGGTCCTCGAGCACGCCCGCAAGGTCGTCGAGCGCAGCCGGCAGGCCCACGCGGAGTGGGACGCGGCCTACGCGCGTTGGCGGGAGGCGAACCCCGACCGGGCGACGCTGCTGGACCGCCTGCTCGAGCACCGGCTGCCCGAGGGTCTGGACGAGGCGATCCCCGTCTTCACACCCGACGCCAAGGGCAAGGCCACCCGGGCCGCCTCGGGCGAGGTGCTCACCGCCCTGGCCGACGTCCTGCCCGAGCTGTGGGGCGGCTCGGCCGACCTGGCCGGGTCCAACAACACGACGATGAAGGGCCAGCCCAGCTTCGTCCCCGCCCACCGCGCGACCCGGATGTTCCCCGGTCACGAGTACGGCCGCACCATCCACTTCGGGATCCGTGAGCACGCCATGGGCATGATCCTCAGCGGCATCGCCCTCGAGGGCCTCACCCGGCCGTACGGTGGCACCTTCCTGGTCTTCTCCGACTACATGCGCCCGGCGGTGCGGCTGGCCGCGCTGCAGGCCCTGCCGACCATCTACGTGTGGACCCACGACTCCATCGGCCTGGGCGAGGACGGCCCCACGCACCAGCCGGTGGAGCACCTGGCCGCGCTGCGCGCCATCCCGGGCCTGGACATCGTGCGACCGGCCGACGCCAACGAGACCGCGGTCGCCTGGCGGACCATCCTGGAGGTCGTCGACCACCCGGTGGGCCTGTGCCTGACCCGGCAGAACGTCCCGGTCCTCGACCGCACCGAGTACGCCCCGGCCGACGGCGTGGCCCGGGGCGGCTACGTCCTGGCCGAGGCCGAGGGCGGCGACCCCGACGTCATCATCATCGGCACCGGCTCCGAGGTGCACCTCGCCCTGGACGCCCGCAGGCTGCTGGCGGACGAGGGCATCCGGGCCCGGGTGGTCTCGCTCCCGTGCCGGGAGTGGTTCGAGGCCCAGGACCGCGCCTACCGTGACGAGGTGCTGCCGCCCCGAGTGCGGGCCCGGGTCAGCGTGGAGGCCGGCGTGGCCCAGGGCTGGCGCGAGCTGGTCGGGGACGCCGGGCGGATCGTCAGCCTCGACCACTTCGGCGCGTCGGCCGACTACCAGACCCTCTACCGCGAGTTCGGGCTCACCCCCGAGGCCGTCGCCCGCGCGGCGCGCGAGTCCATCGCCGCGGCCCGCGGCGACGCGCCCCCGGCGCACGACCTGCCGGACGAGCCGCACGGCGAGATCCCCACCGGCGACGCCGCCGAGGGCGGCGCCCGGTCCACCGACCCGGCCCGGCACCACTGACCGGCGCCCACTGAGGAGAGTTCGATGACCGAGCAGACCACGACCCGTACCGACAACCCGCTGGCGGCGCTCTCCGCCGAGGGTGTCTCGATCTGGCTGGACGACCTCAACCGGTCGATGATCGTCAGCGGCGAGCTGCAGGAGCTGGTCGACCACAAGCACGTCGTCGGGATCACCACCAACCCGACCATCTTCGCCGCCGCCCTGTCCGAGGGCGAGGCGTACAGCGACCAGGTGCGGGAGCTGGCCGCTGCCGGAGCCTCCGTGGACGAGGCGGTGTTCGCGCTGACCACCGAGGACGTGCGCAACGCCTGCGACGTCATGCGACCGGTGTTCGACCGCACCGACGGCGTCGACGGACGGGTGTCCATCGAGGTCGACCCTGGCCTGGCGGCGGACACCGAGGGCACGGCCGAGATGGCGCAGCGGCTGTGGGAGGCCGTCGACCGGCCCAACCTGTTCATCAAGATCCCCGCCACCGTCGAGGGGCTGCCGGCGATCAGCCGCACGCTGGCCCGGGGCATCAGCGTCAACGTCACGCTCATCTTCTCCCTGGACCGCTACCGCGCGGTGATGAACGCCTTCCTCACCGGTCTGGAGCAGGCGCGGCAGGCCGGGCTGGACCTGTCCACCATCCACTCGGTGGCCTCGTTCTTCGTGTCCCGGGTCGACACCGAGGTCGACAAGCGCCTCGAGGTCATCGGCACCGAGGAGGCCCTCGCGCTGCGCGGCAGGGCCGGGATCGCCAACGCCCGGCTGGCCTACCGGGCCTTCGAGGAGGTCTTCGCCACCCCGCGGTGGCAGAACCTCGCCGACGACGGCGCCCGCGTGCAGCGGCCGCTGTGGGCCTCCACCGGGGTGAAGAACCCGGCCTACCCCGACACCCTCTACGTCACCGAGCTGGTCGCACCGAACACGGTCAACACCATGCCCCACAAGACGCTCGAGGCCACCGCCGACCACGCTGTCATCACCGGTGACACGGTCCGCGGCCGGCACGAGGAGGCCCAGGAGGTGCTCGACGCCCTCGAGCGGGTGGGGGTGTCCTACACCGAGGTGGTGGAGCTGCTCGAGGTCGAGGGCGTGCAGAAGTTCGTCGACTCCTGGGGCCAGCTGCAGGAGACGGTGCGGGCGGAGCTCGACCGGTTCCGGGAGGGCGCGCGGTGAGCCGACTGGCCCTCCAGGCCCTCGGCGCGGCCGCGGAGGCGGTGGACCGCCACGTCCCGGCCCTGGTCGAGGAGCAGTTCGCCTCCCGGCTGCTGGCCCGCGACGCGACCCTGTGGGGCCCGGCCGCCGAGGCGGAGGCCTCCCGGCGGCTGGCCTGGGTGGACCTGTACCGCACCTCCCGTCCGCTCGTCGGGGAGGTCGAGGCGCTCGCCGACCAGGTGCGCGGCCGTGGGCTGGACCGCGTCGTGCTCTGCGGCATGGGCGGCTCGTCCCTGGCCCCCGAGGTGATCTGCGCGACCGCCGGGGTGCCGCTGGTCGTGCTCGACAGCTCCCACCCCGACATGGTCCGGTCGTGCCTGGAGCAGGACCTCGACCGCACCGTCGTCGTGGTGTCCTCCAAGTCCGGCTCGACCGTGGAGACCGACAGCCAGCGCCGCGCCTTCGAGGCGGCGTTCCGGGAGGCCGGTATCGACCCGGCCGAGCGCATCGTCGTGGTCACCGACCCCGGCAGCCCCCTCGACCAGGCCTCCCGCGAGGCCGGGTACCGCGTCGTCAACGCCGACCCCCACGTCGGCGGGCGCTACTCCGCGCTCACCGCCTTCGGCCTGGTCCCGGCCGGTCTGGCCGGGGTCGACGTGGCCGAGCTGCTCGACGAGGCCGAGTCGGTCGCCGACCTGCTCTTCGAGGACGACCGGGGCAACCCCGGCCTCACCCTGGGCGCCGCCCTCGCGGGAACCCGGCCGCTCCGGGACAAGCTGGTGTTCACCGACGACGGCTCCGGGATCCCCGGGTTTGCCGACTGGGCCGAGCAGCTCATCGCCGAGAGCACCGGGAAGGACGGGACCGGCCTGCTGCCGGTCATCGCCTCCCCGGCCAGCGCCGGGCGCCTGCAGGACGCCGCGGACGTCACCCGGATCTCCCTCGTCGGGGAGTCCGAGGACGACGGCGAGGCGCCGGCGTCCGGTGCCGCCCCGTCGTCACTGGTCACCGTCGGGGGCTCGCTCGGGGCCCAGCTGCTGCTCTGGGAGGTCGCCACCGCGGTGGCCGGCCGGATCCTCGGCATCAACCCGTTCGACCAGCCGGACGTCGAGAGCGCCAAGGAGGCCGCCCGCCGGCAGATGGCGTCCGGTCCCGGGGCCGCCAGCACCGAGGGCGTGCGCGACGGCGCCGTCGTCATCCGGGGCGCCACCGGGGCCCGGGACCTGCCCGGCGCCGTGGCCGACCTGCTGGGCCGGGTCGACCCGGAGAACGGCTACCTCGCCGTCATGGTCTACCTCGACCGGCTGGCGCACGCCGGCCTGGAGGAGGTCGCCGACGCCCTCACCGTCCGCACCGGCCGCCCGGTGACCTTCGGCTGGGGCCCGCGGTTCCTGCACAGCACCGGGCAGCTGCACAAGGGTGGGCCGCCCACCGGCGTCTACCTGCAGGTCACCGGGGAGCCGCGCCGGGACCTGCCGGTCCCCGGGCGGGACTACACGTTCGGCCGGCTCATCGCCGCCCAGGCCGCCGGCGACGCCGACGTGCTCCAGGAGCTCGGCCGCCCGGTGCTGCGCCTGCACCTGACCGACGTCGAGGCAGGGCTGGCGCAGCTGCGCGCCGCGCTCGGCCCCGACGCGGGAGGGCGAGCGTGACGCCGGTCCCCGTCACCCCGGACCACAACCCGCTGCGCCACCCCGACGACAAGCGCCTGCCCCGCATCGCCGGGCCGTGCAGCATGGTGATGTTCGGGGTGACCGGCGACCTGGCCCGCCGCAAGCTGATGCCGGCGATCTACGACCTGGCCAACCGCGGGCTGCTCCCCCCGGGGTTCTCCCTGGTCGGCTTCGCGCGCCGGGAGTGGGAGGACCGGCAGTTCGCCGAGATCGTGCACGACGCCGTGCGGGCCAACGCCCGCACCCCGTTCCGGGAGGAGGTGTGGCGCAGCCTCGCCGAGGGGTTCCGCTTCGTCTCGGGGAGCTTCGACGACCCGGACGCCTTCGCCGAGCTGGCCCGCACCGTCCGCGCCCTCGACGAGGAGCGCGGGACGGGCGGCAACCACGCGTTCTACCTGTCCATCCCCCCACAGTGGTTCGCGCCGGTCTGCGAGCAGCTCGAGGCGGTCGGGCTGAGCACCCCCTCCCCCGGCACCTGGCGGCGGGTGGTCATCGAGAAGCCGTTCGGTCACGACCTGCACAGCGCCCGCGAGCTCAACGAGATCGTCGAGTCCGTCTTCCCGCCGGACGCGGTGTTCCGCATCGACCACTACCTGGGCAAGGAGACCGTCCAGAACATCCTGGCGCTGCGGTTCGCCAACCAGATGTTCGAGCCGATCTGGAACAGCCACTACGTCGACCACGTCCAGATCACCATGGCCGAGGACATCGGCATCGGGGGCCGGGCCGGCTACTACGACGACGTCGGCGCCGCCCGGGACGTCATCCAGAACCACCTGCTGCAGCTGCTGGCCCTGACCACGATGGAGGAGCCGGTCTCGTTCACCGCCGACGCGGTGCGCACCGAGAAGGAGAAGGTCCTCGCCGCGGTCCGGCTGCCCGAGGACCTGTCCACGGGCACCTGCCGCGCCCAGTACACCCGCGGCTGGCAGGGCAGCGAGCTGGTACCCGGTTACCTCGAGGAGGAGGGCGTCGCCCCGGGCTCCCGGACCGAGACGTATGCCGCACTCCGGCTCGAGGTGGACACGCGCCGCTGGGCCGGGGTGCCGTTCTACCTGCGCACCGGCAAGCGCCTGGGCAAGCGGGTCACCGAGATCGCGGTGATGCTGCGTCGCGCCCCGCACCTGCCGTTCAGCAGCACCGCCACCGAGGAGCTGGGGCACAACGCCGTCGTCGTCCGGGTGCAGCCCGACGAGGGGATCACGGTCCGGTTCGGGTCGAAGGTGCCCGGCTCCCAGATGGAGGTGCGGGACGTCTCGATGGACTTCACCTACGGCTCGTCGTTCACCGAGGACAGCCCCGAGGCCTACGAGCGGCTCATCCTCGACGTCCTCCTCGGCGACCCGCCGCTGTTCCCCCGCCACCGGGAGGTCGAGCTGTCCTGGCAGATCCTGGACCCGGTGGTCCAGCACTGGGCCGCGTCCGAGGAGCCGCCGGCCCGGTACCGGGCCGGCACCTGGGGCCCGAAGGAGGCCGACGAGCTGCTGGCCCGGGACGGCCGGGAGTGGAGGCTGCCGTGATCGTCCAGCTGCCCGACACCAGCACCCGCCAGGTCGCCGACACCCTGCTCCGGTTGCGCCACGACGTCGGGGCGGTGGCCACCAGCCGGGTCCTCACCCTCGTGGTCCTCACCGACGAGGAGGGCGCCGACCGCGCGGTCCGCGCCGCCAACGACGCCACCCGTGAGCACCCCGCGCGGATCATCGCGCTGGTGTCCCGCGACGGCGGCGAGGACGGGCTGGACGCCGAGATCCGGGTCGGCGGTGACGCCGGGGCCAGCGAGATCGTCGTGCTCTGGCTGCGCGGGGGCTTGGCCGACCACCCCGACGCCGTCGTCACCCCGCTCCTCCTCCCCGACTCCCCCGCCGTCGCCTGGTGGCCCGACGACTGCCCGCCGCAGAGCGTGGCGGACACGCCGGTGGGCCGGATGGCCCGGCGGCGGGTCACCGACGCGGACGCCGCAGTGGACCCCGCCGCGCACCTCCGGCTCCGCGCCGAGCACTACCACCCCGGCGACACCGACCTCGCCTGGACCCGGATCACCCGCTGGCGCGGGGTCCTCGCCTCGGCGCTGGACAACCCGCCGTACGAGCCGGTGGAGGCGGCCGAGGTGACCGGGGCGGACCCCAGCCCCAGCACCGACCTCATGGCCGGGTGGCTCGCCCACGCCCTCCGGGTGCCGGTCCGCCGGGCCACGGACGGCTCCGCCGCCGGCCTGGTGTCGGTCCGGCTGGAGCGGGCCTCCGGACCCGTCGAGCTGCGTCTGGACCGGGACGAGGAGGGCACCGGGCACCAGGCCGTGGGCCGGCTGTCCCAGCCCGGCCAGCCGGTGCGCCGGGTGCCGCTGCTGCCGCCCGACGTCCCCGCCTGCCTGGCCGCGGAGCTGCGCCGGCTCGACCCCGACGAGATCTACGCCGCCGCTCTCACCCAGGGCCTGCCCCGGGTGGAACGCGTCTGAGGGAGGAACCGTGCCCGCCCAGGTACACGTCCTGCCCGACCCCGACCGCCTCGCGGACGCGGTCGCCGGTGCGCTGCTCGGGGTGGTCGCGTCCACGGTGCGTTCCGGTGCCCGCGCGGACGTGTGCCTCACCGGCGGGTCGATGGGCTCGCGGGTCGTCGCCGCCCTGGCCTCCCGCGACGTAGAGCCGGACGTGTGGTCGGCGGTGCACCTGTGGTGGGGTGACGAGCGGTTCGTCCCACGCGGAGACCAGGACCGCAACGACGCCCAGGCGGACGCGGCCGGGTTGGGGCGCCTCGGGGTGCCGCCGTCGCAGGTCCACCGGGTGCCGACGTCGGACGTCGCCGCGGACGTCGAGGAGGCAGCCCGGTCGTATGCCGCGGAGCTGGCCGCCCACGCCCCGCCCGGGGAGTCGGTTCCCCGGTTCACCGTGGTGCTCCTCGGGGTGGGACCGGACCGGCACGTCGCCTCGTTGTTCCCGGCTCGGCCCGAACTCACGGTGACCGACCGCAGCACCGTGGCGGTCACCGGTTCCCCCAAGCCCCCGCCTGTCCGGGTCTCGCTCACGGTCCCGGCGCTGCGCGCCGCGGAGCGGGTGTGGTTCGTCGTCGCGGGCGGGGACAAGGCCGAGGCGGTCCGGGCCGGCCGGTCCGTCGTCGACGACCCGCAGGCCCCGGTGTCCTGGGTCCGCGGCAGCCGGGAGACGGTGTGGTGGCTGGACCGGGCCGCCGCGGGCGGGCTCGGAGACGACTGAGGGCGCCCCGGAGCACGGTGCTCCAGGACGCCCTCCCTAGTGCTCGGAACGAGCGGGGCGGGCGCTCAGTCGACCAGCTCGCCCCGGCGGCGACGGAGCTCGCGCAGCGCCTCCTCCAGGAGAGCCTCGCCCTCCTGCTGGCTGCGCCGCTCCTTCACGTAGGCCAGGTGGGTCTTGTACGGCTCGATGCGCGGGGGCGCCGGGGGGTTGTCCCGGTCCAGGCCCGCCGGGAAGCCGCACCGCGGGCAGTCCCACTCCTGCGGGATCTCCAGGTCCGGCTCCTGGGCGAAGCTGGGGCGGGTCTCGTGGCCGTTGGCGCACCAGTAGGAGACGTGGATGCGTGGGGCGACCTCTCCCCTCTCGGCCTCTCCCATGGGTCCGGCACCGACACGGCTACCGCGGATCGCACTCGTCCCGGCCACGTTCCAGCTCCTCTCGACCACTCTGTCGCAGCAGGTCACCGGCTGCGTGGCGTCAATGTACCCCAGCGGCCCGGCCGGGTGGAGGGGTCGCCCCGGCGCGGCGGTCCGTCAGCTGAAGCGGACGAGCAGCCCGATACCGACGATGGCGGTCACCCAGATGATGGCGACGGCGATGGTGATCCTGTTGAGGTTGCGCTCGGCCACCGACGACCCACCGAGGCTGCTGGACATGCCCCCGCCGAACATGTCGGACAGGCCACCGCCCCGGCCCTTGTGCATGAGGATCAGGAGCACCAGGAAGATGCTGCTGAGCACCAGCAGCACGTCGAGGACGATCCGGACAGCAGTCACTCGCAGTCACCTAACGTCGAGGGCGGGTCGTGGGCGTGTGGGAACCCCGTCGCGCACGCACCGTGGCGGGCGCGCGCTACAGGGTATCTCACGCCGTGGCGCCGTGGTGCTCCCGGTAGCGGCAGATGGACGCGAAGTCCTCGACCACGATCGAGGCCCCGCCCACCAGCGCGCCGTCCACGTCGGGCTGGGCCATGATCGCGGCGACGTTGGTCGGTTTGACGGACCCGCCGTAGAGGATGCGGATGCGGTCCGCGCTGTCGCCACCGGCCAGGTCGGCCACCCGGTCCCGGATCGCGAGGCAGACCTCCTGGGCGTCCTCCGGGGTGGCGACCTCCCCGGTGCCGATGGCCCACACCGGCTCGTAGGCCACCACGATCCCCGCCACCGCGGCCCGGTCCACCGGCGCCAGGGCGGCGTCCAGCTGGGCCAGCACGTGCGGGACGTGGTCACCCGCCTGGCGGACCTCCAACGGCTCCCCCACGCACAGGATCGGCACCAGCTCGTGGCGCAGCGCGGCCCGGACCTTGGCGGCGACCAGCTCGTCGTCCTCGTGGTGGTACTGCCGGCGCTCGCTGTGCCCCACGACGACGTAGGTGCAGCCGAGCCTGGCCAGGAAGGCGCCCGAGATGTCGCCGGTGTAGGCGCCCTCGTCGTGCGGCGACAGGTCCTGGGCCCCGTAGCGGATCCGGAGCCGGTCGCCCTGGACGAGCGTCTGCACCGACCGCAGCGCCGTGAACGGCGGCAGGACCGCGACCTCCACCGCGCTGAAGTCGTGCTTCGCATCGCGCAGGGTCCAGTCCAGCTTCTGCACCAGGTGGGTCGCCTGGAGGTGGTCCAGGTTCATCTTCCAGTTGCCCGCCATGAGCGGGACACGGTCGGCCATGTGCTCCTCAGTCCTCCAGTACCGCCAGGCCCGGCAGCGTCTTGCCCTCGAGATACTCGAGGGAGGCGCCGCCGCCGGTCGAGATGTGTCCGAAGTCGTCGTCGGCGAAGCCGAGCTGGCGCACCGCGGCGGCGCTGTCGCCGCCGCCGACGACGGTCAGGGCGCCGTGCTTCGTGATGCCTGCCAGGGCATCGGCGAGGACCCGGGTGCCCGCCGCGAACGGCTCCATCTCGAAGGCGCCCATCGGGCCGTTCCAGAACACGGTCCGGGCGTCGCCGAGGGCGTCGGCGAAGGCCCGGGCGGACTCCGGGCCGATGTCCAGGCCCATCCGGTCCGCGGGGATCGCGTCGGCCGGGACGACCTCGTGGTCGGCGTCCGCGGAGAACTCCGTGGCGACGACGATGTCGGTGGGCAGGACGATCTCCACGCCCCGCTCCGCCGCGGTGTCGAGGTAGCCGCGGACCGCGTCGACCTGGTCCTCCTCGAGGAGGCTGCGCCCTACCTCGTGGCCCTGCGCCCTGAGGAAGGTGAAGACCATCCCGCCACCGACGAGGAGGCGGTCGGCGGTGCGCAGGAGGTTCTCGATGACCCCGAGCTTGTCGCTGACCTTCGCCCCGCCCAGCACCACGGCATACGGTCGCTCCGGGTCGCTGGTGAGGCGGTGCAGCACCTCGACCTCGGCCAGCACGAGGTCCCCGGCGGCGTGCGGGAGACGCTGGGCCACGTCGTAGACGCTGGCCTGCTTGCGGTGCACGACGCCGAAGCCGTCGCTGACGAAGACGTCGGCGAGGGCCGCGAGCTCGTCGGCGAACGCCCCGCGGGCCGCGTCGTCCTTGGCGGTCTCGCCGGCGTTGAACCGCAGGTTCTCCAGCAGGGCGACCTGCCCCTCGCCCAGGGACGCGACGGTCTCCCGGGCGGAGGGGCCGACGGTGTCCTCGGCGAACGCGACCGGGGTGCCGAGGAGCTCCTCGAGCCGCCGGGCCACCGGACGCAGGGAGTACCGCGGGTCCGGCTCACCCTTCGGTCGGCCCAGGTGGGCGACGACGACCACCTTCGCGCCGGCGTCGGCCAGCCGCCGGATCGTCGGCACCGAGGCGCGGACGCGCCCGTCGTCGGTGATCCGGTCGCCGTCCAGCGGGACGTTGAGGTCGCTGCGGACCAGGACCCGCTTGCCGCGGAGGTCGCCGAGGTCGTCGATGCGCTTCACCGCGACCTCAGAGGGACTCGCCGACCTTGACGGTCAGGTCGACCAGGCGGCAGGAGTAGCCCCACTCGTTGTCGTACCAGCCGACGATCTTCACCTGGTCGCCGATGACCCGGGTCATGCCCGCGTCGAAGATGCAGGAGTGCGGGTCGGTCTCGATGTCCTTGGAGACGATCGGGTCCTCGGTGTACTTGAGGATGCCCTTGAGGGTGCTCTCGGCCGCGGCCTTCATCGCGCCGTTGACCTCCTCGACGGTGACCTCGCGGCCCGCCTGGAAGGTCAGGTCGGTGGCCGAGCCGGTCGGGGTCGGGACGCGGAAGGCGAAGCCGTCCAGCTTGCCCTTCAGGTCGGGCAGGACCAGGCCGATCGCCTTCGCGGCGCCGGTGGTGGTCGGGACGATGTTGAGGGCGGCGGCGCGGGCGCGGCGCAGGTCCTTGTGCGGGCCGTCCTGGAGGTTCTGGTCCTGGGTGTAGGCGTGGATCGTCGTCATCAGACCCTTGACGATGCCGAACTCCTCGTGCATCACCTTCGCCATCGGGCCCAGGCAGTTCGTGGTGCAGGAGGCGTTCGAGATGATGTGGTGGTTGGCCGGGTCGTAGGCGTCGTCGTTCACGCCCATGACGATCGTGACGTCCTCGTTCTTCGCCGGGGCGGTGATGATGACCTTCTTGGCACCGCCGTCCAGGTGGGCCTTCGCCTTCTCCGCGCTGGTGAAGATGCCGGTCGACTCGATGACGACGTCGACGCCGAGGTCACCCCAGGGAAGCTGGGCCGGGTCCTTCTCGGCGAACGAGCGGACCACCTGGTCGCCGATCTTGATGCCCTCGTCCACCACCGAGACCTCGCGGTCCAGGCGCCCCAGGATCGAGTCGTACTTGAGCAGGTGGGCCTGCGTGTCGTCGTCGCCCAGGTCGTTGAAGGCGACCACCTCGATGTCGGCGCCCGTCGCCAGCACCGCCCGGTAGAAGTTGCGGCCGATCCGGCCGAAGCCGTTGATCCCGACGCGAACGGTCATGGTGAACCTCCATCTGTGTCGGCGCGGGGGACCGCGCGCAGGGGCGTCCTGTTGGTACCCAACCTAGGGGATCCCCCGGGGTCGGCGTCACCCGGGGCGAGCGGCTAAAACGCCGGTCAGTCCTCGAACATGTCCGGGGTGAGGTTGGCCTCGGTGCCCTCGATGCCCAGCTCCTCGGCGCGCTTGTCGGCCATGGCCAGGAGGCGCCGGATCCGGCCGGCGACGGCGTCCTTGGTCAGCGGCGGGTCGGCCAGCTGACCGAGCTCCTCCAGGCTCGCCTGCTTGTGCTGGATCCGGAGCAGGCCGGCCGCCCGCAGGTGCTCGGGGACGTCCTCGCCGAGGATCTCCAGCGCCCGCTCGACCCTGGCCCCGGCGGCGACCGCGGCCCGTGCCGAGCGCCGCAGGTTGGCGTCGTCGAAGTTGGCGAGCCGGTTGGCGGTCGCCCGCACCTCGCGGCGCATCCGGCGCTCCTCCCAGGCCAGCACCGAGTCGTGCGCCCCGAGCCGGGTCAGCACCGCCCCGATGGCGTCGCCGTCCCGGAGCACCACCCGGTCGACGCCGCGGACCTCGCGGGCCTTGGCCTGGATGCCCAGCCGGCGGGCGGCGCCGACCAGTGCGAGCGCCGCCTCCGGCCCCGGGCAGGTGATCTCCAGGGCGGAGGAGCGGCCCGGCTCGGTGATCGACCCGTGGGCGAGGAAGGCGCCCCGCCAGGCGGCCTCCGCGTCGCAGACGCCGGCGCCGACGATCCGCGGGGGCAGGCCGCGCACCGGCCGGCCGCGGTGGTCGATGAGTCCGGTCTGCCGGGCCAGCACCTCCCCGTCCGAGGTGGCGCGCACGACATACCGGGTGCCCTTGCGGATGCCGCCCGGGGACATGACCACCAGCTCGCTGGTCGCGCCGTAGACGTCCGCGAGGAAGGCGCGGAGCCGGCGGGCCGCCTGGGCGGTGTCCACCTCGGCCTCGATGACGATGCGACCCCCGATGATGTGCAGCCCCCCGGCGAAGCGGAGGAGCGTGGCCGCCTCCGCCTTGCGACAGCAGGTCTTGGTCACGGGAAGGCGGCTCAGCTCGTCCTTCACCCTCGCGGTCATGGCCATGCCGGTCATCCTCCCACTCCCCCGTGCCCCACTGGCCGGTCAGCCACCGATGATCACATCCCGGTACGCGGCCGCCAGCCGCAGGGTGTCGTGGACCCCGCGCCGGCGCACGCTGCGCACCGGGGCCACGACGAGCTCGGCGCCGAGGCCGGCGACCACCTCGCGCAGCGTCTCCTCGTCGGTCCGCACTACCGACGGGTCGGCGATGACGTGGTCGAACTGCAGGTCCGGGGCGTGCGCGGACAGCACCTCGACGTGCTCGGACGGGGAGAAGCCCAGCGTCTCGTCGTCCTCCATCCCGACGTTGAGGGTGAGGATCCGCTTGGCCGGGGTGTTGACCAGGGCGTCCCGCAGCTTCGGGACCAGCAGGTGCGGCATCACCGAGGTGAACCACGACCCCGGACCGAGGATCACCCAGTCGGCCAGCTTGACCGCCTCGAGCGCCTCCGGGCAGGACGGCGGGTCCTCCGGCAGCAGCCGGACGCTGACCACCCGGCCCGGGGTGCGGGCTACGTTGGACTGGCCGCGGACGACGGTGAGCTCGCGCGGGTCGTCGGGGTCCAGACCCGCGACGTCGGCCTCGATGTCCAGCGGGAGCAGCGACATCGGCAGCACCCGGCCGCGGGTGTTGACCAGGCGGCCGACGAGGTCGAGCCCGCGGACCGGGTCGCCCAGCAGGTCCCAGAGCCCCAGGATGAGCAGGTTGCCCAGGGCGTGCCCGGCCAGCTCGCCCCGGCCCCCGAGGCGGTGCTGCAGCACCGCGCTCCACTGGTGACCCCAGGCGGTGTCCTCGCACAGTGCGGCCAGGGCCATCCGCAGGTCACCGGGCGGCAGGATGTCGAACTCCTGCCGGAGCCGCCCGCTGGAGCCGCCGTCGTCGGCGACGGTGACCACGGCGGTGATCGCCTCGGTGATGTGCCGGAGGGCCTGGAGCGAGGCGGACAGCCCGTGCCCGCCCCCGAGTGCCACGACGCGCGGCGTGCTCACTCGCGCCCCAGGTCGCGGTGGAACGGGGCGATCTGCACGCCGTCGGGCGCCTCGATACGGCGCACCAGCTCCTCGGCGACGGCGACCGAGCGGTGCTTGCCCCCGGTGCAGCCCACGGCCACCGTGAGATGGCGGCGGCCCTCACGGAGGTAGCCCTGCATGGCGATCCGCAGCATCCGGACGACCGCGTCGAGGTACTCGTCGGCTCCGGGCTGCTGGAGGACGAAGTCGCGCACCTGGGGGTCCCGACCGTTGAACGGCCGCAGCTCCGGGTCCCAGTAGGGGTTGGGCAGGAACCGGAGGTCGAGGACGATGTCGGCGTCGAGGGGGATGCCGTACTTGAAGCCGAAGGACATCACCGCGACGTGCAGCTGGATGCGGTTGTCGGCGTTGAGCAGCTCATCGACGCGGGCACTGAGCTGGTGGACGTTGTAGCCGGTGGTGTCCACGACGATGTCCGCCCGGGAGCGGATGTCGCCCAGCAGCCGGCGCTCCCGGGTGATCCCGTCCAGGAGCAGCCCGTCACCCTGCAGCGGGTGCGGCCGGCGCACCGACTCGAACCGGCGGACCAGGGCCTCGTCGGTGGCGTCGACGAACACGATGCGGGGGTGCCACCCGGCACGGGCCAACTCCTCGACCGCCTCCTGCAGGTCGGTGCCGAGGTCGCGGGAGCGGACGTCGACGACGGCGGCGACCCGGCGCGGCTCGTCGCGGGTCCGCACCAGCTCCAGGAGCGGCACGAGCATCTGCGGCGGGAGGTTGTCGACGACGTACCAGCCGCGGTCCTCCAGCACGTCGGCGGCGGTCGTCCGCCCGGCGCCGCTCATGCCGGTGAGCAGGACGAACTCTCGCGTCTCCGCGTCCTCCGCGGAGCCGGGGACCGCGCCGTCGACCTGGCTCATCGCCGTCCCTTCACTCGAGCACCTCGCCGGTAGCCAGGTTAACCGCCGGGACGGTCTCCTTGGCCGCGAGCCGCTCGTGGATCGTCTGCGCCAGCTGCGGCCCGATCCCGGGCACCGTCGCCAGCTCCTCCGGGCTCGCCGCGCGGATCCGCTTCACCGAACCGAACTTGCGCAGCAGGGCCTTGCGCCGGGCCTCGCCGAGGCCCGGGATGCCGTCCAGCTGGCTGGCCGTCATCGTCTTGGACCGCCGCTGCCGGTGGAAGGCGTTGGCGAAGCGGTGCGCCTCGTCCCGCACCCGTTGCAGCAGGTACAGCCCCTCGCTCGTGCGCGGCAGGACCACCGGGAAGTCCTGGCCCGGGAGCCACACCTCCTCCAGGCGCTTGGCCAGGCCGATCACCGCGACGTCGGTGACCCCCAGCGCGCTGATCGCGGCCTGGGCGGCGTTGACCTGCGGGAGCCCGCCGTCCACGACGACGAGGTTGGGTGGGTAGGCGAAGCGCGCCGGCCGGCCGTCGTCGTCCCGCGCTTGGCGCCCCTCGACGAGGTGGCGGAACCGGCGGGTCAGGACCTCGTGCATGGCCGCCGTGTCGTCGGCCGTGCCGCTGCGCACGATGAACCGGCGGTACTCGGACTTGCGGGGCAGACCGTCCTCGAAGACCACCATCGAGCCCACGACGTCCTGCCCCTGCACGTGGCTGATGTCGAACGACTCGATCCGCAGCGGTGCCTCGTCCAGCTCGAGGTACTCCTGGAGCTCCTGGAGGGCCTGGCTGCGCAGGGTCAGGTCACCGGAGCGGGCCACCTTGTGCCGGGCCAGGGACTGCTCGGCGTTGCGCCGGACCGTCTCCATGAGGGCCTTCTTGTCGCCGCGCTGGGGCACCCGGATGCGGACCGTGGAGCCGCGCAGGGTGCTCAACCAGGCGGCGAGGTCGTCGATCCCGGCCGGCTCGATCGGCACCAGGACCTCCTTGGGCACCGCGTCGCCCGACTCCCCGCCGTAGACCTGCTGGAGCAGGTGCTCCACGATCTCGGCGAGGTCCTCCGCGCCCTTCTCGCTCACCCAGCCGCGCTGGCCCCGGACCCGGCCGCCGCGGACGTGGAACACCTGGACGGCGACCTCGAGCTCGTCGTCGGCGAGGGCGAACACGTCGGCGTCCGTGGCGTCCGGGAGCACCACCGCGGACTTCTCCAGTGCCCGCTTCAGCGCGGCCAGGTCGTCGCGCAGCCGGGCCGCCCGCTCGAAGTCGAGCTCGGCGCTGGCCTGGCGCATCTCCCGCTCGAGGCGCTTGATGAACTTCCCGGTGTTGCCGGCCATGAAGTCGCAGAAGTCCTCGGCGATCCTGCGGTGCTCCTCGGCGCTGACCCGGCCGACACAGGGCGCGGAGCACTTGTCGATGTAGCCCAGGAGGCAGGGCCGGCCCACCTGGGCGGCGCGCTTGAAGACGCCCTTGCTGCAGGTGCGGACCGGGAACACCCGCAGCAGCTGGTCGAGGGTCTCCCGGATCGCCCAGGCGTGGGCGTACGGGCCGAAGTACCGGGTGCCCGGCTTCTTCGCCCCGCGCATCACCTGGGCGCGCGGGAACTCCTCCCCCATCGTCACCGCGAGGTAGGGGTAGGACTTGTCGTCGCGGTACTTGACGTTGAACCGGGGGTCGAACTCCTTGATCCAGGAGTACTCCAGCTGCAGCGCCTCGACCTCGTTGCGGACCACGGTCCACTCGACGCTGGCCCCGGTCTGGACCATGGTGCGCGTGCGGGGGTGCAGCGCGCTGAGGTCCTGGAAGTAGGAGCTGATCCGCGACCGCAGCGACTTGGCCTTGCCGACGTAGATGACGCGGCCGTGCTGGTCCCGGAACCGGTACACGCCGGGCTCGGTGGGGATCTCCCCCGGCCTGGGGCGGTAGGTCGACGGGTCAGCCACACCTCAACCCTAAGCAATGGCGGGGACGGTCCCGGGCCGGAGCCCAGGGCGTCCGCCGTCCGACGGTGCGGCCGGGGGCGCGGGGTCAGCGCTGGACGCGGACCGTGTCGCCCTCGACCTCCGCGGTGAGACCGGTGAGCCCGCGCTCGGCCGGGCCCCCGACGACCTCACCGGTGTCCATCCGGAACCGGCTGCCGTGGCACGGGCAGAGCAGCTCCGCACCGTCCGTGCGGCTCACCGCGCACCCCTCGTGCGGGCAGGTGGCGTCGAAGGCGCGGAAGTCGCCCGAGCTGGGCTGGCTGACGATGACGTTGTCGCCCTCCCGGTAGACCGCACCACCCTCGGGGACCTCGGTGACCGGCACCTCGACGTCGTCGCCGCTCCCTGCCGCCGGTCCGGGGCCCGGCTCCACCTCCGGACCGTCGTCGTCACCGCACGCGGCGAGGGCGCCGGTGACCAGGAGGCCCGCGCCACCGGCCTGCAGGAGGCTGCGCCGGCTGGGACCGCGGCCGTTGGTCGAGGTTGTCATGGCGGGACGATAACCGTCGCACGGTCCCGGTGCAGGTCAGCTCCCGGCGCGTCGGCGGCTCAGGCCGACGAGGTGCGCCGGCCCCGCTCGAGGAGCGGAGCCAGGAACTGCCCCGTGAAGCTGCCCGGGGTGCGGGCGACGTCCTCCGGGGTGCCCTCGGCGATGACCGTGCCGCCGCCGCGGCCACCCAGCGGACCCATGTCGACGACCCAGTCGGCGCTCTTGACGACGTCGAGGTTGTGCTCGATGACGATGACCGTGTTGCCCTTGTCGACCAGCCCCTGCAGCACCCCGAGGAGCTTGCGGATGTCCTCGAAGTGCAGACCGGTGGTGGGCTCGTCGAGCACGTAGATGGTGCGGCCGGTCGACCGCTTCTGCAGCTCCGAGGCGAGCTTGACCCGCTGGGCCTCCCCACCGGACAGCGTGGGCGCTGGCTGGCCGAGCCGCACGTAGCCCAGGCCCACGTCGACGAGGGTCTGCAGGTGCCGGGAGATCGCCGGCACCGCGGCGAAGAACTCCGCCGCCTCCTCGATCGGCATGTCGAGCACGTCGGCGATGGTCCGCCCCTTGAAGTGGACCTCGAGGGTCTCCCGGTTGTACCGGGCGCCGTGGCACACCTCGCACGGGACGTAGACGTCCGGGAGGAAGTTCATCTCGATCTTGAGCGTGCCGTCGCCGGAGCAGGCCTCGCAGCGGCCGCCCTTGACGTTGAAGGAGAACCTGCCGGGCTGGTAGCCGCGGATCTTCGCCTCGGTCGTCTGCGCGAACAGCTTGCGGATGTGGTCGAACACGCCGGTGTAGGTGGCCGGGTTGCTCCGCGGGGTGCGCCCGATCGGCGACTGGTCGACGTGGACGACCTTGTCCAGGTGCTCCAGGCCCTCGACCCTCCGGTGCCGCCCGGGCACCCGCCGCGCGCCGTTGAGCTGGTTGGCCAGGACGGTGAAGAGGATGTCGTTGACCAGCGTCGACTTGCCCGACCCGGACACCCCCGTCACCGCGACGAGGTTGCCCAGGGGGAACTCGACCGTGACGTCCTTGAGGTTGTGCTCCCGGGCACCGACCACCCGGACCACCCGCCCGTCCTGCGGGCGGCGCTGCCGGGGCACCGCGATCTCCCGCCGGCCGGAGAGGTACTCCCCCGTGATCGAGGTCGGGTGGCGCAGCAGGTCCGCCACCGGCCCGGAGTGGACCACCTGGCCGCCGTGCTCGCCCGCGCCGGGGCCGATGTCGACGACCCAGTCTGCGGCCGAGATGGTGTCCTCGTCGTGCTCCACCACGATGAGGGTGTTGCCGAGGTCGCGCAGCCGGGTCAGGGTCTCGATGAGCCGGTGGTTGTCCCGCTGGTGCAAGCCGATGGAGGGCTCGTCCAGGACGTACAGCACGCCGACCAGGCCGGAGCCGATCTGGGTGGCCAGGCGGATCCGCTGCGCCTCGCCCCCGGAGAGGGTGGCCGCCGGCCGGTCCAGGGACAGGTAGTCGAGACCCACGTCGAGGAGGAAGCCCAGGCGGGCGCCGATCTCCTTGATGACGCGCTCGGCGATCTGCCGCTCCCGGGCGGTGAGGTCGACGGTGTCGAGGAACTCCTTGCACTCGTCGATGGACAGCGCGCAGACCTCGGCGATGTTGCGGCCGCCCACGAGCACCGCCAGGGACTCCGGCTTGAGCCGGGCGCCCTTGCAGGTGGGGCAGGGCACCTCGCGCATGTAGCCCTCGTAGCGCTCCCTGCTGCTCTCCGAGTCGGTCTCGGCGTGCTTGCGCCGCACGTAGGGGATGACGCCCTCGAACCCGGTCGAGTAGGAGCGCTCCCGGCCGAACCGGTTGCGGTAGCGCACGTGCACCTTGTGCTTGTAGCCGTAGAGGATGGCGTCGCGGGCCCGGCCGGGCAGCGACCGCCACGGGGAGTCGAGGGAGAACTTGAGGTCCTCCGCCAGGCCCCCGAGCACCCGCAGGTAGTAGTCGGTGATGCCCTGGGCGTTGGACCACGGCGCGATGGCGCCCTCGAGGATGCTCTTGTCGGGGTCGCTGATGACCAGCTCGGGGTCGACCTCGAGCTCCACCCCGATGCCGGTGCACGCCGGGCACGCCCCGAACGGGCTGTTGAACGAGAAGGTGCGCGGCTCGATCTCGTCGAGCGACAGCGGGTGGTCGTTGGGGCAGGCCATCCGCTCGGAGAACCGCCGCTCCCGGGGGCGCCCCTCAGGGTCGTCCTCGGGGATGTCGACGAACTCCACGACGACGACGCCGCCGGCCAGCTCCAGCGCCGTCTCGACCGAGTCGGTGAGCCGCCGCTTCGACCGGTCGTCGCCCTTGGCGACGAGCCGGTCGACGACCACGTCGATGGAGTGCTTGACCTGCTTCTCCAGCTTGGGCGGGTCGGTCAGCGGCACCACCGTGCCGTCCACCCGGGCCCGGGCGAAGCCCTTGGTCTGCAGCTCGGTGAACAGGTCGACGTACTCGCCCTTCCGGGCCCGGACCACAGGGGCGAGGACCTGGAAGCGGGTGCCCTCCGGCAGCTCCAGCAACCGGTCCACGATCTGCTGCGGCGTCTGCCGGGACACCGGCTCCATGCACACCGGACAGTGCGGGCGCCCCACCCGCGCGAACAGCAGGCGGAGGTAGTCGTAGACCTCGGTGATCGTGCCCACCGTCGACCGGGGGTTGCGGTTGGTCGACTTCTGGTCGATCGACACCGCCGGGGACAGGCCCTCGATGAAGTCGACGTCCGGCTTGTCCATCTGGCCCAGGAACTGCCGGGCGTAGGCCGACAGGGACTCCACGTAGCGACGCTGCCCCTCGGCGAAGATGGTGTCGAAGGCCAGCGAGGACTTGCCCGAACCGGACAGGCCGGTGAAGACCACCAGCGCGTCCCGGGGGATCTCGACCGAGAGGTCCTTGAGGTTGTGCTCGCGGGCGCCGCGCACGACGAGCTGGTCGTGACGGGGGCGTCCGAGAACCGTCGGCCGGGGGGCGGTGGGCGTGGAAGGCACGCGTTCCATGGTAGGTGCCCCCACCGACAGACCCCTGTGCCTTATCATCGGCCCACCAATCCGTCGGGCCAGCGGCGTCCCGGGTTCCCGCGACTCGCTCGCTCGAGGAGGAACGTCCCCGCCATGACCTCGTCACCGCCGGGAGCCCCCCCGGCTCCCCGTCTGTACCAACCGGCCTACGAGCACGACGCGTGCGGCGTCGGCTTCGTCGCCACGCTGGCCGGCGCCCCCAGCCACGACATCGTCCGGCACGCCCTCACCGTGCTGCACAACCTGGACCACCGCGGCGCCGTCGGTGCCGAGCCCGGCACCGGCGACGGTGCCGGCATCCTCATCCAGGTCCCGGACGAGTTCCTCCGGGCGGTGGTGCCGGCCGAGCTGCCGCCACCGGGTCGCTACGCCGCCGGCATCATGTTCCTCCCCGCCGACGCGCCCCCGGGCGAGCCGGAGGCCGCGGTCGAGAAGGTCATGTCCGAGCACGGACTGCGCACCCTGGCCTGGCGGGACGTCCCGGTGAACCCCGAGGGCCTCGGGCCCACGGCGGTCGCCGTGATGCCCCGGATGCGCCAGCTCGTGGTCACCTCCGAGCACGGCGAGAGCGGGATGGCGCTGGAGCGCCGGGTCTGGCTGGCCCGCAAGGTGGTCGAGCGCAGCACCGACGTCTACCCGGTCTCGCTGTCGTCGCGCACCATCACCTACAAGGGCATGCTGACGACCGACCAGCTGCCGTCCTTCTACCCCGACCTGCGGGACGAGCGGCTCACCACGCGCCTGGCCGTGGTCCACTCCCGGTTCTCCACGAACACGTTCCCGTCCTGGCCGTTGGCGCACCCGTACCGGCTCGTCGCGCACAACGGCGAGATCAACACGGTGCGCGGCAACCGCAACTGGATGCACGCCCGGGAGAGCAACCTGCACAGTGAGGTGTTCCCGGGCGACCTGGCTCAGGCGCTGCCGATCTGCACGCCCGGGGCGAGCGACTCGGCGACCTTCGACGAGGTCCTGGAGCTGCTGCACCTGGGCGGGCGGTCCCTGCCCCACGCGGTGCTGATGATGGTGCCGGAGGCGTGGGAGAACAACACGGAGATGGACCAGGGGCTCCGGGACTTCTACGAGTTCCACTCCATGCTCATGGAGCCGTGGGACGGCCCGATGAACCTCGTGTTCACCGACGGCACCCAGGTCGGCGGGGTCCTGGACCGCAACGGGCTGCGCCCCTCCCGGTACTGGGTCACCCGGGACGGCCTCGTCGTCCTGGCCAGCGAGTCCGGTGTCCTGCCGGTGCCCGAGAGCGACGTGGTGCACAAGGGCCGCGTCGAACCGGGCCGGATGTTCCTCGTCGACACGGCGGCCGGCGAGATCGTCGACGACCGTGCGCTCAAGGCGTCGCTGGCCGCCGCGGCCCCGTACGGCGAGTGGCTGCGGGACAACGTGGTGCACCTCAGCCAGCTGCCCGAGCGGGCCCACGTCCGGCACACCCACGCCTCGGTGACCCGCCGCCAGCAGATCTTCGGCTACACCGAGGAGGAGCTGCGGATCATCCTCGCGCCGATGGCGCAGAGCGGCCAGGAGCCGCTGGGTGCCATGGGGTCGGACACCCCCGTGGCAGCGCTGTCGGACCGGCCGCGGCTGCTGTTCGACTACTTCGTCCAGGCCTTCGCCCAGGTGACGAACCCGCCCCTGGACGCGATCCGCGAGGAGCTGGTCACCTCGCTGGTGGGGTCCACCGGGCCGGAGCCCAACCTCCTCGAGGAGTCCCCCGCCCACTGCCGCCAGGTCGTCCTGCCATTCCCCGTCATCGACAACGACCAGCTGGCCAAGCTGCGCCACATCAACCTCGAGGGTCTCCACCCGGACTTCGCCCCGGTCGTGGTCCGCGGCCTGTACCAGGTCGACGGCGGCGCCCGTGCCCTCGAGGCCCGGCTGGAGGAGATCTTCGCCGAGGTCGATGCGGCCGTCGAGCGCGGCGCCTTCTTCATCGTGCTGTCCGACCGGCACTCCGACCGCGAGCACGCCCCGATCCCGTCGCTGCTGCTGACCAGCGCGGTCCACCACCACCTGGTCCGGCGCGGCACCCGCACCCGGGTGGGCCTGCTCGTCGAGGCAGGCGACGTCCGTGAGGTCCACCACGTCGCCCTCCTCATCGGCTACGGCGCGGCGGCGGTCAACCCCTACCTGGCCATGGAGACGGTGGAGGACCTGTGCCGGGCGGGACGGCAGCTGGACGGCCTCGACCCCGAGGTGGCCATCCGCAACCTCATCAAGGCCCTGGGCAAGGGCGTGCTCAAGGTGATGAGCAAGATGGGCATCTCGACGGTGTCCTCCTACCGCGGCGCCCAGACCTTCGAGGCCGTCGGCCTGTCCCAGGAGCTGGTCGACAGGTACTTCACCGGCACCGTGAGCCAGCTCGGCGGGGTCGGCCTCGACGTCATCGCCGAGGAGGTGGCGCGGCGCCACGCCGTGGCCTACCCGGTCTCCGGCATCGCCCCCTACCACCGCACGCTCGAGATCGGCGGGGAGTACCAGTGGCGCCGGGAGGGGCCACCGCACCTGTTCAACCCGGACACGGTGTTCCGGCTGCAGCACTCCACGCGCACCGGCCGCTACGACATCTTCCGCCGGTACACCGACCTGGTGGACCACCAGTCCGAGCACCTGATGACCCTGCGCGGGTTGCTGCGGTTCCGGCCGGACCGGCCGCCGGTGCCGCTGGAGGAGGTCGAGCCGGTGAGCTCGATCGTGCGCAGGTTCAGCACCGGGGCGATGAGCTACGGCTCGATCTCCCAGGAGGCGCACGAGACGCTCGCGCGGGCGATGAACATCCTCGGCGGCCGCTCCAACACCGGTGAGGGTGGCGAGGACGTCGACCGGCTGCTCGACCCGGAGCGGCGCTCGGCGATCAAGCAGGTCGCCTCCGGCCGGTTCGGGGTGACCAGCGCCTACCTGGTCCACGCGGACGACATCCAGATCAAGATCGCCCAGGGCGCCAAGCCCGGCGAGGGCGGCCAGCTGCCGCCGGGCAAGGTCTACCCGTGGGTGGCCAGGACCCGCCACTCGACCCCCGGGGTCGGTCTCATCTCCCCGCCCCCGCACCACGACATCTACTCCATCGAGGACCTGGCCCAGCTCATCCACGACCTCAAGAACGCCAACCCCCGGGCGCGGATCCACGTCAAGCTGGTCAGCCAGGTCGGGGTCGGCACCGTCGCCGCGGGCGTGGCGAAGGCGCACGCGGACGTGGTGCTCGTCTCCGGCCACGACGGCGGCACCGGCGCCAGCCCGCTGACCTCGCTCAAGCACGCCGGCACCCCCTGGGAGCTGGGCCTGGCCGAGACCCAGCAGACCCTCCTGGCCAACGGCCTGCGCGACCGGATCTCCGTCCAGGTCGACGGCCAGCTCAAGACCGGGCGCGACGTCGTCGTCGCCGCGCTGCTGGGCGCCGAGGAGTTCGGCTTCGCCACCGCCCCCCTCGTCGTGTCGGGCTGCGTCATGATGCGCGTCTGCCACCTGGACACCTGCCCCGTCGGGGTGGCCACCCAGAACCCCGAGCTGCGCGACCGGTTCCAGGGCAAGGTCGAGCACGTGGTCACCTTCTTCGAGTTCATCGCCGAGCAGGTCCGCGAGCACCTGGCGGCGCTCGGCTACCGCAGCCTGGACGAGGTCGTGGGCCGCACCGACCTGCTCGACCCCGTTCGGGCGGTCGACCACTGGAAGGCCTCCGGCCTCGACCTCACCCCGCTGCTCGACGTACCGCCGCTGTCCGAAGGCACGGCGCGCCGCAAGGTCCGCGAGCAGGACCACGGGCTGGACAAGGCGCTCGACCACCAGCTCATCGCGCACGCCGCACCAGCGCTGCGCGAGGGACGCAGGGTCACCGGCACCTTCCCGATCCGCAACGTCAACCGGACCGTCGGGACCATGCTCGGTCACGAGGTGACCCGCACGGCCGGCCCGGACGGGCTGCCCGACGGCACCATCGACCTGACCTTCACCGGCTCGGCCGGCCAGTCCTTCGGTGCCTTCGTCCCCCGGGGCGTGACGCTGCGCCTGGTCGGCGACGCCAACGACTACCTCGGCAAGGGGCTGTCCGGCGGCCGGATCGTGGTCCGACCACCGGAGGACGCCCCCTTCTCCGCCGAGCAGCAGGTCATCGCCGGCAACGTCATCGGCTACGGCGCCACGTCCGGCCGGATCCACCTGCGCGGGCGGGTCGGCGAGCGGTTCTGCGTGCGCAACTCCGGGGCCGTCGCCGTCGTCGAGGGCACCGGCGACCACGCCCTGGAGTACATGACCGGCGGCACCGTGGTGATCCTCGGGCGCACCGGCCGCAACCTGGGCGCCGGGATGTCCGGCGGCACGGCCTACGTGCTGGACCTGGACCGCGGCCGGGTCAACGACCAGGCCCTGGCCGGCGACCTGCTCTTCGACACCGTCGAGCCCGGCACGCCCGAGGCCGACGAGCTGGCCGGGCTGCTGCGGGACCACCTGGCGGAGACCGGCTCCACGGTCGCCCGCCGTCTCCTCGACGAGGCCGGCTGGCCCGCCCGGTTCACCCGGGTCGTGCCGCGGCAGTACGCCAGCGTCACCCGGATCCGGGAGGTCGTCCGTCGCCGCGGGGAGGACCCCGACGGCCCCCACGCCTGGCAGCTCATCCTGGAGGAGTCCCATGGCTGACCCCAAAGGCTTCCTGATCCACCGGGACCGCGAGCCGCTGCCGAGCCGCCCCGTGCCCGTCCGCATCCGGGACTGGCGGGAGGTGCACACCGCCCAGGACGAGAGCGTCCTGCGCCGCCAGGCCTCGCGGTGCATGGACTGCGGCATCCCGTTCTGCCACCAGGGCTGCCCGCTGGGCAACCTCATCCCGGAGTGGAACGACCTGACCCGGCGGGGCAACTTCCGGGAGGCCATCGAACGGCTGCACGCGACGAACAACTTCCCCGAGTTCACCGGCCGGCTGTGCCCGGCACCCTGCGAGACCGCGTGCGTGCTGGGGATCAGCCAGCCCGCGGTGACGATCAAGCAGATCGAGGTCTCGATCATCGACCGGGCCTTCCAGAACGGCCTGGTCACCCCGCAGGAGCCGGGCTGGCTCAGCGGGAAGACCGTCGCCGTCGTCGGGTCCGGCCCGGCCGGCCTGGCCGCCGCCCAGCAGCTGGGCCGCGCCGGGCACACGGTGGTCGTCTTCGAGCGCGCGGACGCGGTGGGCGGCCTGCTGAGGTACGGCATCCCCGAGTTCAAGATGGAGAAGTCCGTCCTCGACCGGCGACTCGTGCAGCTGCGCGGCGAGGGGATCCGGTTCCGCACCGGTGTCACCATCGGCGGCGACGGACCCGACGACCTGAGCCTGGCGGAGCTGCGGGAGCGGTTCGACGCCGTCGTGCTGGCCACCGGGGCCACCGTGCCCCGCCCGCTGCAGGTCCCCGGAGCCCACCTGGACGGGGTACTCCCGGCCATGGACTACCTGGTTCCGGCCAACAAGGAGGCGCTGGGTGCGCCGCCCGGGCCGTGCGCGGCGGGCAAGGACGTCGTCATCGTCGGTGGCGGCGACACCGGCGCCGACTGCTACGGGACGGCGATCCGCCAGGGTGCCCGGTCGGTCACCCAGCTCGACATCCGCCCGCAGCCCCCGACCGAGCGACCGCCGCACCACCCGTGGCCGATGTACCCGCTCGTGCACCGGGTCAGCGAGGCACACGAGGAGGGCGGGGAGCGCATCTTCGGCGTGAACACCCTGGAACTGCACGATGACGGCCACGGCCGCGTCAGCGGGGTGCGGATCGTCGACGGCGAGCGGGTGGACGGTCGGTTCGACCCGTATGCCGGGACCGAGCGGGACCTGCCCGCGCAGCTGGTGCTCGTGGCGCTGGGCTTCCGCGGCCCCGACCCCGTGTCCACCGGTGACGCCCTGCCGTTCACCCCGCGCGGCACCTTGGAGCGCGACGAGCGGTATGGCACGGTGATGGACGGGGTCTTCGTCGCCGGCGACGCCGGGCGCGGCCAGTCCCTCATCGTGTGGGCGATCGCCGAGGGCCGGGCCTGCGCCGCGGCGGTCGACGAGTACCTCACCGGCCGGACCACCCTGCCGTTCCCGGTCCGGCCGACGGACCAGCCGATCGGAGTGTGAGATGCCCGAGGTGCCGGAGGCGTGGCACGCCGAGCCCCGCGGCCCCATCCGGTTGCTGCCGCTGGGCAACGCGCTGCTGCGAAAGCGCAGCGTGGGGCCGATGGACAACAACGCCTACCTGGTCACCTGCCGCCGCACCGGCGCCCAGCTCCTCGTGGACGCGGCCGACGACCTGCCGCTCCTGGTCGAGCTCGTCGAGACGGGGTCGGGACGGCTCGACCTGGTCGTGACGACGCACCGGCACCAGGACCACCACCGGGCACTGGCCGGGATCGTGGAGCGGTTCCACCCACGGACCGCCGCAGGCGCCGCCGACGCCGCCGCGCTGCCGGTCGCCCCCGACGTGCTCCTGGAGCACGGCGACCGGCTCGAGGTCGGTGAGCTGGGCCTCGACGTCATCCACCTGCGCGGGCACACGCCGGGTTCGGTGACCCTGGCCCTGCGGGACGGCTCGGGGCGCACCCACCTGCTCACCGGGGACAGCCTGTTCCCCGGCGGTCCGGGGCGGACCTGGTCCCCCGAGGACTTCACCTCCCTCATGGACGACCTCGAGGAGCGCGTGTTCGGGGTGTACCCGGACGACACGGTCGTCCACCCCGGGCACGGGGACGCCACCACGCTGGGCGCCGAGCGGCCGCACCTGGCCGAGTGGCGCGCCCGCGGCTGGTGAGCCCGACGACCCGGGAGCACGCCGCCGGCACCCCGGTCCTCGACCGGGTGCCGCCCGTCGCGCTGGTCCTGGCCTCGATCCTGTCGGTCCAGTTCGGCGGTGCCCTGGCCGCGACGCTGCTCCCCCTGGTCGGCGTCGTCGGCTCGGTGGCGCTGCGCCTCGTCCTGGCCAGCCTCGTGCTGCTCGCCGTGGTCCGCCCCCGGCTGCGGGGCCGCAGCGCCGCGGACTGGGGCGTGGTCACCGCGTTCGCGGCCGCGCTGACGCTGATGAACCTGGCGTTCTACGGGTCCTTGGAGCGCCTCCCCATCGGCGTCGCGGTGACCATCGAGTTCCTCGGCCCGCTGACCCTCTCCGCGGTGCTCTCCCGGCGGCTCCGGGACGGCGCCGCCGTGCTGGGCGCGTTCCTCGGCGTGGTCCTCATCTCCGAGGTCGTGACGACCGACTGGGACCGGCTGGACCTCGTCGGGATCGGCCTCGCGGCGACCGCGGGAGCCTGCTGGGCGGCCTACATCCTGCTGTCGGGCCGCACCGGGCAGCGGTTCCCCGGGCTCGACGGCATCGCCATCGCGATGGCCCTGGGGGCCGTGGTGGTGCTGCCGTTCGGGCTGGCGACCGCGGGAGCGGAACTCTGGACCAGCGAGGCGCTGCTCCGCGGCCTCGGGATCGCGTTGCTGTCGTCGGCGATCCCGTACTCGCTCGAGCTCGTCGCGCTGCGCCGGATGGCGCCCGGCCCGTTCGGGGTGCTCCTCAGCCTGGAGCCGGCGGCCGCCGCCCTGGCGGGCCTGGTCGTGCTCGGTCAGGTGCTCGAGCCGGTGCAGGTCCTCGGGATGGGGATGGTCATCCTGGCCAGCATCCTCGTCCTCGGTCACCGGCGGCCGGCCGAGCCGGGCAGCGTGCGGGACTGAGCCACCGACCCGACGGCCGGCCGGGGACCCCGGCCGGTCACTCCTCCGGGGCTCCGACGTCGTTGGCGCGCACCCGGCGCCGCTCGTCGCGGGCGCTCTTGACCAGGCTGGCCACGGTCGTGATGGCGAGGATGCTGACGATCACCGTCAGGGACAGCCAGATCGGGATCTCGGGAGCCCAGTCGATGTGCTCGCCGCCGTTGATGAACGGCAGCTCGTTGACGTGCATCGCGTGGAAGAAGAGCTTCAGGCCGATGAACGCGAGCAGCACCGACAGGCCGATGCCCAGGAAGACCAGCTTCTTGAGCAGCCCGCCGATGAGGAAGTAGAGCTGCCGCAGGCCCATGAGGGCGAAGATGTTGGCCATGAGGACCAGGAACGGCTCCTGGGTCAGCCCGAAGATCGCCGGGATCGAGTCGAGCGCGAAGAGCAGGTCGGTGGTGCCCAGGGCGAGGATGACGATGAACATCGGGGTGAGCACCTTGCGGCCGTCCTGGGTGATCCGCAGCCTCGTCCCACCCTCCCAGGACTGGGTGAACGCGAACCGCCCCTCGACCCACTTCAGCAGGCGGTTCTCCTGGAACTCCTCGTCCTCCGCCTCGTGCCCGACGTTCTCCCTGGCCAGCTTGACCGCGGTGTACACCAGGAAGGCCCCGAAGATGTAGAAGATCCAGGAGAACTGGTTGATCGCCGCGGCGCCGACCGCGATGAAGATCGCGCGGAGCACCAGGGCGATGACGATGCCGACCAGGAGGGCGTACTGCTGGAACTTCTCCGGCACCCCGAACTTGGCCATGATGATGATGAAGACGAAGAGGTTGTCAACGCTCAGGCTGTACTCGGTGAGCCAGCCGGCGTAGTACTCCCCGGCGAACTGGCCGCCGAACATCCACAGCACCAGCAGGCCGAACAGCAGCGCCAGGCCGATGTAGACCGTCAGCGCGATGCCGGTCTCCTTGTTGCTCGGCACGTGGGGGCGCCGGCCGAAGACCACGACGTCGAAGATCAGGACGGCGGTCATCCCGCCGACGGCGGCGATCCACAACCAGAGGGGCACATCCATAGGGGCAAGCCTTCCATGACTGGGCGGTTTCGGAGGTCTCTCCCGCCCAGTCCGGCGGACCGGCGGTCCCGGGCCGGGCTCCTGGCCCGCTGCCGTGGTGACGAGACCGCCGCTTCGGGGATACTCCCCTCCTGGCGCGGTCAGTCTCGCAGAGCGACCACGCCCGCCTCAAACCGACCCGCCAGGCCTGTCGGCTCCCGCCGGTTCGGCTCCCCGGTGACGAGGTCGGCAGCTCTCCGGCCGGCGACCCCGCGGGTCAGCCGATGGCCTCCCGCATCTGCCGCAGCTCCTTCTTGAGGTCGGCGATCTCGTCGCGCAGCCGGGCGGCCAGCTCGAAGTGCAGGTCCGCAGCGGCCTGGTGCATCTGCTCGGTGAGCTGCTGGATGAGGTCGGCCAGCTCGTGCGCCGGCAGCGGCTCGTCGCCCCGGGCGCCCTTGGCGATGCCGGCGTCGACCGCCACCGCGGCCCCCGAGGGCCGCCGCCCCTTGCCCCGGGACTGGGTGCGCCCGCTGCCCATGAGCGCCTCGGTGTCGGCGTCCTCACGCTGGAGCATGTCGGTGATGTCGGCGATCCGCTTGCGCAACGGCTGCGGGTCGATCCCCTTCTCGCGGTTGTAGGCCAGCTGCTTCTCGCGGCGGCGGTTCGTCTCGTCGATCGCCTCGCGCATCGACGGGGTGATCGTGTCGGCGTACATGTGCACCTGGCCGGACACGTTCCGCGCGGCCCGGCCGATGGTCTGGATCAGCGACCGGGTCGACCGCAGGAAGCCCTCCTTGTCCGCGTCGAGGATGCTCACCAGGGACACCTCGGGCAGGTCCAGCCCCTCCCGGAGCAGGTTGATGCCGACGAGCACGTCGTACTCGCCGAGCCGCAGCTCGCGCAGCAGCTCGACGCGCCGCAGCGTGTCGACCTCGGAGTGCAGGTACCGGACCCGCACGCCCTTCTCGAGCAGGTAGTCGGTGAGGTCCTCCGCCATCTTCTTGGTCAGCGTCGTGACGAGGACCCGCTCGTTGCGGGCGACCCGCTCGCCGATCTCGTGCAGCAGGTCGTCGATCTGCCCCTTGGTCGGCTTGAGGACCACCTCGGGGTCGACCAGCCCGGTCGGGCGGATGATCTGCTCCACCACCCCGTTGGCCTTGGCCAGCTCGTAGTCCCCCGGCGTCGCCGAGAGGTAGACCGTCTGCCCGATCCGCTCGAGGAACTCCTCCCACTTCAGCGGCCGGTTGTCCATCGCACTGGGGAGCCGGAAGCCGTGCTCGACGAGGGTCCGCTTGCGGGACATGTCGCCCTCGTACATCGCCCCGATCTGCGGGACGGTGACGTGTGACTCGTCGATGACCAGCAGGAAGTCCTCGGGGAAGTAGTCGAGGAGGCAGTTCGGCGGCGACCCGGGCTCGCGCCCGTCGATGTGCAGCGAGTAGTTCTCGATGCCCGAGCAGGACCCGACCTGGCGCATCATCTCGATGTCGTAGGTCGTGCGCATCCGGAGGCGCTGGGCCTCCAGCATCTTCCCCTCGCGCTCGAACTTCCTGAGCTGCTCGGCCAGCTCGGCCTCGATGCCGGCGATCGCCCGCTCCATGCGCTCCGGCCCGGCGACGTAGTGCGAGGCGGGGAAGACGTACATCTCCTCCTCCTCGCGCAGCACCTCACCGGTGAGCGGGTGGAGCGTGTAGAGCCGGTCGATCTCGTCGCCGAAGAACTCGACCCGGATGGCGAGCTCCTCGTACTGCGGGATGATCTCGACGGTGTCCCCGCGGACCCGGAACGTGCCCCGGGTGAAGGCGTGGTCGTTGCGGGTGTACTGCATCTGGACGAACCGGCGCAGCAGCTCGTCCCGCTCGACCTCCTCGCCGACCTTGAGCCGGACCATGCGGTCGACGTACTCCTGCGGCGTGCCCAGGCCGTAGATGCACGAGACCGACGCCACCACCACGACATCGCGCCGGGTGAGCAGGGAGTTGGTCGCCGAGTGGCGCAGCCGCTCCACCTCGTCGTTGATGGAGGAGTCCTTCTCGATGTAGGTGTCCGTCTGGGGGACGTAGGCCTCGGGCTGGTAGTAGTCGTAGTAGCTGACGAAGTACTCCACCGCGTTGTGCGGCAGCAGCTCGCGGAACTCGTTGGCCAGCTGGGCGGCCAGCGTCTTGTTGGGGGCCATCACCAACGTCGGTCGCTGCACCCGCTCCAGCAGCCACGCCGTGGTGGCCGACTTGCCGGTGCCGGTGGCGCCCAGCAGCACGACGTCCTTCTCGCCCGCGTTGATCCGCCGGGCCAGTTCCTCGATCGCCTGCGGCTGGTCCCCGCTGGGCTCGAAGTCGGAGACCACCTTGAACGGGGCGACGGAGCGCTGCAGGTCGGTCTTGGGCCGCATAGAGTCAACGCTAACCCGACGCACCGACAACGCCGATGTCCAGGATGAAAGGGACCGACGTGAGCTCCAGGACCAGTACCGTGGCCACCCGTGTGTTCGTCCCCGCCGCGGCCGTGATCCTCGCGGTCGTGGCCATCACCCTCCTCTTCCCCCAGCAGTTCTCCGACTTCATCACCGAGGGCAACCAGGTGGTGATCGACAGCATCGGCTGGTACTACGTCCTCATCGTCACCGGCTTCGTGTTCTTCGCCCTGTGGCTCGCCTTCTCCCGGCTGGGTGACGTGACCCTGGGCAAGGACGGGGAGGAGCCGCAGTACGGCCTGGGCAGCTGGTTCGCGATGCTGTTCGCGGCCGGCATGGGCATCGGTCTCGTGTTCTACGGCGCCGCCGAGCCCCTCATCCACTTCGCCGGCCCCCCACCAGGGGTCGAGGGGTCCGACCAGGCCGTCGCGCAGGCGGCGATGAACCGGACCTTCCTGCACTGGGGGGTGCACGCCTGGGCCATCTACGTCGTGGTGGGCCTGGCCGTGGCGTATGCCGTGCACCGGCGCGGGCGGCCGGTCTCCATCCGGTGGGCGCTGGAGCCCCTCATCGGCCGGCGTCTCGCGCAGAGCTGGTTGGGTGACCTCATCGACATCGCCGCCATCGTCGGCACCGTCTTCGGCGTGGCCACCTCGCTCGGGCTGGGCGTCTCGCAGATCGGCTCCGGCCTGGAGTTCCTCGGCTGGGTGTCGGTGAGCGAGACCCTCCTCGTCGTGCTCATCGTCGCCATCACCGCGGCGGCGACGACCTCCGTGGTCACCGGGCTGGACAAGGGCATCAAGTACCTGTCCAACACCAACATGGTGCTGGCCGTGGTCCTGGTCCTGGCGGTCCTGGTCCTGGGGCCGACGCTGTTCCTGGCCCGGGAGTTCGTCCAGAACCTCGGCTCCTACCTGCAGAACTTCCTCGGGCTGTCGTTCACAACCCTGCCCTTCTACGGGGAGGACGGCACCACCTGGCTCGGCGGCTGGACCACCTACTACTGGGGCTGGTGGATCTCCTGGTCGCCCTTCGTCGGCATCTTCATCGCCCGCATCTCCCGTGGTCGCACGGTGCGGGAGTTCGTCATCGGCGTCCTGCTGGTGCCGACGCTGGTCACCTTCCTGTGGTTCTCGGTCCTCGGTGGCTCCGCGCTGTACCGGGAGATGTTCGGCGGAGGCGGCCTGGTCGGCGCCGACGGCCAGGTGGACCAGACGGCCGCGCTGTTCCAGCTGCTGGACGGGTTCCCCGGAGGCACCGTGCTCGCCGGCCTGGCCGTCATCCTCGTGATCATCTTCTTCGTGACCAGCTCCGACTCCGCCTCGTTCGTCGTGGACATGATCAGCCACGGCGGCGACCCGAACCCGCCGGTCTGGTCACGGGTGTTCTGGGCGCTGCTCGAGGGCGCGATCGCCGCGGTGGTGCTGGGGATGGTGGGCGCCGAGCTCGGGCTGACGGCCCTGCAGATCATGGCCATCCTCGTCGCGGTGCCGTTCAGCGTCGTGATGATCCTCATGGCGGTCGCCCTCGCGATCGGGCTGCGCCGGGAGCACCGCCGGACCCTGGCGCTGGAGCGCCAGGTGCTCCAGCGGGAGCTGCTGGCCGAGCTCCAGGAGGCCGCGACCAACGGGGCTCCCGACACCGCCGGGCCGGTGCTCGTCGGGGACCGCGGCCGGCGGCGCTGGGGACGCAACCGCAGCCGGAGCCGTCCCCAGGAGGAGCCCCGCTAGCTGCCCCGTCCCGGCAGGCCGGCGCGCAGGTGCACCGTGGCCGGGCGGCCGGGATCGCAGCTCGCCGCCGCGTCCGGACCCTGCGGTGCGAACCCCGCCTCGGCCAGGGCGGCCAGGATGCCGTCGCGCTGCTCCTCCGGTGCCGTCACCTCGGCCTCGACCCGGGTGGGGTCGCCGGCCGTGGCGCGGGCGGACACCCCGGCGTCCCGGACGACGTGGGCGAGGCGGCGCCGGACCCGTTCCGGCCGGGACGAGACGTCCTCCCCCGGATCCGGGGCCAGCTCCTCACCCGGTGCCACCGGGCGCCCCGCGAGGAGGTTCCGGTGGAACGGCTCCAGACGCGCGTGCACGAGGCGGTCCACCGCCGCCCGCAGCTCCTCCGGCGTCCCCTCGTTGTCCAGCCACGCGTCGGCCACCTGGCGCCGGGCGGCGTCGTCGGCCTGGGCCCGGACCCGGGCCCACGCGTCCGACTCCGCCATCCCCCGGTGCTCGACCAGGCGGGCCACCCTGATCTCCTCGGAGGCCCCCACGACCACCACCAGGTGGTAGCGCGGGGCGTAGCCGAGCTCGACGAGCAGCGGGACGTCGTGGGCGACGAGGGCGTCGTGGGGCAGCTCGGCCAGGCGGGCCGCGAAGAGCTCCCTGATGCGGGGGTGGGTGATCGCCTCCAGGTCGCGGCGCGCCGCCGCGTCCTCGAAGACCAGGGCCGCCAGGGCCGCGCGGTCCAGGGAGCCGTCCGGGGCCAGCACCCCCGGACCGAACCTGGCGGCCACCTCGGCGAGTCCCGGGGTGCCCGGGGCGAGGACGTCCCGGGCCAGCCGGTCCGCGTCGAGGACGTGCACGCCGTGCTCCTGCAACCGGGCCGCCACCGACGACTTGCCCGAGCCGATCCCGCCGGTCAGTCCGATGAGCAGCACGGCTGCACCCTACCCGGGCCCGGCAGACCGGCAGGGTCCCCGGCCCGCTGCCGGCGGCACGGCATACATTGAGCCGGTGGGAAAGCGCATCGTCATCACCGGCGGCGGGACCGGCATCGGGCGGGCCACGGCGGCCCGGCTGCTGCCGCGCGCCGCGGAGATCGTCCTGGTCGGTCGACGCCGGCAGGTGCTCGAGGCCGCCGCGGCCGAGTTGGGACAGGGACCGGACACCGGCGCCGTGATCCGGGTCGCCGCCTGCGACCTCGCCGACCCCGACCAGGTGGCAGAGCTGGCGCGGCAGCTGCGGGAGGGCCCCACGGTCGACATCCTGGTGGCCAACGCCGGCGGCAACCACGGTCACGCCGCGGAGCCGGGCGACCTGCACGCGGTGGCCCGCGCGTGGCGGGCCGACTTCGACGGCAACGTCCTCACCGCGGTGCTCCTCACCGAGGCGCTGCTGGACCACGTCACCCGTCCCGGCGGCCGCATCGTGGCCACCAGCTCCATCGCCGGGCTGCGCGGGTCGGGCTCCTACGGCGCGGCGAAGGCCGCGGTCAACGCCTGGGTGTGGTCGCTGGCGACCCAGCTCGCCCCGGACGGGATCACCGTCAACGCGGTCGCCCCCGGGTTCGTCCCGGAGACCCCGTTCTGGCAGGACCGCGTGGCGGCCGACCCCGAGGTCTACGCCTCGCGGGTCGCCCCGATCCCGATGGGCCGGCCCGGCACCGCCGCCGAGGTGGCGGCGGCGATCGACTACCTCGCCTCGGACGACGCCGGCTGGACCACCGGGCAGATCCTCCAGGTCAACGGCGGCACGCTCCTCGGCCGCGGCTGAGCCCAGCACCCCTCCCCGGGTCGAGGAGGGGCCCCCGGACGACGGCCATCCGGACGACGGCCATCCGGACGACGACGAGGGCCCGGCCCCCTGGGGGACCGGGCCCTCGCCCTGTCGTGCTCGGTTCGGCTACCGGTGGTCAGTTGCCGCCGGTGAGCTTCTCGCGCAGCGCGGCCAGCGCCTCGTCGGACGCCAGGGTGCCGGCGGCCTCCTGGACCGGGGCGGTGTCGCCGGAGCTGTAGGTGGACGGGGTGTCCGCCTCGCTACCGGCCTGCGCCTCGGCCTCGGCCATCGCCTCGACCTGGGCCCGGTGGGCCTCCCAGCGGGCGTGCGCCTCGGCGTACTCGCGCTCCCACTTCTCCCGCTGCGCCTCGTAGCCGGGCAGCCACTCGTTGGTCTCCGGGTCGAAGCCCTCGGGGTACTTGTAGTTGCCCTGCTCGTCGTACTCGGCGGCCATGCCGTAGAGGGTCGGGTCGAACTCGCCCGAGACCGCCTCGTTCGCCTGCTTCAGCGACAGCGAGATGCGACGGCGGTCCAGGTCGATGTCGATGACCTTGACGAAGATCTCCTGACCCACCTGGACGACCTGCTCCGGCAGCTCCACGTGGCGCTCGGCCAGCTCGGAGATGTGGACCAGGCCCTCGATGCCGTCCTCGACCCGGACGAACGCACCGAACGGCACCAGCTTGGTGACCTTGCCCGGGACGATCTGGCCGATGGCGTGGGTGCGGGCGAAGTGCTGCCAGGGGTCCTCCTGCGTCGCCTTGAGCGACAGCGAGACCCGCTCGCGCTCCATGTCGACGTCGAGCACCTCGACGGTGACCTCGTCGCCCACCTCGACGACCTCGCCCGGGTGGTCGATGTGCTTCCAGGACAGCTCGGAGACGTGGACCAGGCCGTCGACCCCGCCGCCGAGGTCGACGAACGCACCGAAGTTGACGATGCTGCTGACGACACCGGTGCGGACCTGGCCCTTGGCCAGCTCCTTGAGGAACGTCGTGCGGACCTCGGACTGGGTCTGCTCGAGCCAGGCGCGGCGGGACAGGACCACGTTGTTGCGGTTCTTGTCCAGCTCGATGATCTTGGCCTCGAGCTGCCGGCCGACGTACGGCTGCAGGTCGCGCACCCGCCGCATCTCCACGAGGGAGGCGGGGAGGAAGCCGCGCAGGCCGATGTCGAGGATCAGGCCGCCCTTGACGACCTCGATGACGGTGCCGGTGACGACGCCGTCCTCTTCCTTGATCTTCTCGATGGAGCCCCACGCACGCTCGTACTGGGCGCGCTTCTTGGAGAGGATCAGCCGACCCTCCTTGTCCTCCTTCTGGAGGACCAGGGCCTCGACCGTGTCACCGACGCTGACGACCTCCGAGGGGTCCACGTCGTGCTTGATGGCCAGCTCCCGAGCGGGGATGACCCCTTCGGTCTTGTACCCGATGTCGAGCAGGACCTCGTCCTTGTCGACCTTGACGATGACACCCTCGACGATGTCGCCGTCGTTGAAGTTCTTGATCGTTGCGTCGATCGCTGCGAGCAGCTCCTCCTCAGAACCGATGTCGTTGACAGCGATCTGGGAGTTGGCCTTCTCGGCCGCAGTGGCAGTCATGTAGTAGGGGCTCCGATGGTTGGCATGATGTGGGGGCGCACCCCGCGTGCGGGAGTCCGCCCGGGATGGACAGGTTGACAGGCAGCGCGAAAAACACGCTGCGCGCCGGTCCACACTAGCGAAACGCGAGGTGCCGGGTCAATCGAGGGCCCTCCCCCGCCGCTCCGCCCCCCGCCCGGGGCGGGCGGGCAGACTGGGCCCATGCCCGACGCCGTGTCCCGCCGCCCGGTCAGCCACGGCGAGAGCGCCCGCGCGTCCCGCTCCTGGTGGGACGCCGAGGCCGCCTCGTATGTCGCGGAGCACGCCGGCGTGCTCGGCACCGCCGCCCTCAGGTGGGGGCCGGAGGGCGTCGACGAGACCGACCTCCGCCTGCTCGGGGACCTGGCGGGCCGGCGGGTCCTGGAGTTCGGCTGCGGCGCGGCGCAGGGCGCCCGCTGGTGCGCCGGGCAGGGCGCGCACGTCATCGCCTGCGACATCTCCGGCGGGATGCTGGCCCAGGCCCGGAGGCTGGACCGCGAGCACGGGGCCGGCCCCGCGGCATACCTGCAGTGCGACGCGGCGGCCCTCCCCCTCGCCGACGCCTGCGTCGACGTGGCGTTCTCCGCCTACGGCGCGCTGCCGTTCGTCGCCGACTCCGGCGCGGTCCTCACCGAGGTGGCGCGGGTGCTCCGCCCCGGCGGCCGCCTGGTGTTCTCGCTGACCCACCCGGTGCGGTGGGCACTGCCCGACGTGCCCGGCCCGGAGGGCCTGGTCGTGCGCCACTCCTACTTCGACCGCCGGCCCTACGTGGAGCAGGACGAGGACGGGACCCCGGTCTACGTCGAGCACCACCGCACCCTCGGGGACCGGGTGCGTGAGATCGTCGCCGCCGGGCTGCGCCTGGTCGACCTCGTGGAGCCGGAGTGGCCGCCCCAGGCGGACCACGTCTGGGGCGGCTGGAGCAGGCTCCGTGGAGAGCTGCTGCCGGGGACCGCCGTCTTCGTGTGCGAACGTCCTTGACGTGCGGCGACACGGTGGTCACAGTCTGGTTACGGAACGCCACAAGGACACCCCGCACCACTAGGGTGTCGCCCACACAGGGCCCGTCACCCTGGGCCCGCCTGTCGAGAGGGAAGCGATGCGTAGGAAGACGCACTTGAAGGCGGTGGCCGCGCTGTCGGCCGTCGCCCTGCTCGCCGCCTGTGGTGGTGACGCCGAGGAGCCGACCGACACCGGCGCCGAGGAGACGACCACCGAGGACATGGCCGGCGACACCGCCACCGAGACCGACGACGCGGCCGACACGGGTGCCGAGGGCACCGGCGGCGACGGTGAGTTCCGGTTCGGGTACATCCTCCCGGAGACCGGCACCCTCGCCTTCCTCGGTCCGCCGCAGATCGAGGCCCTGAACCTGGCCATCGCCGACATCAACGCCGCCGGCGGCGTCCTGGGCAGCGAGATCCCGGACCCGGTGGGCGGTGACGAGGGCGACCAGGCCAACGTCGCGCAGTCCTCCGCCGACCGGATCCTCGGCCAGGGCGTCAGCGCCATCATCGGCGCCGCCGCGTCCGGCCGGTCCCTGGACATCATCGACCGCGTCACCGGCGCCGGCGTCATGCAGTGCTCCGGCTCCAACACCGCGCCGACGTTCACCGACTACGACGACAACGGCCTGTACATCCGCACCGCGCCGTCCGACGCGCTGCAGGGCCCGGTCCTGGCGAACGCCATCATCGACGACGGCTGGAGCAACGTGGCCATCGTGGCCCGTGCCGACGACTACGGCCGCGGCCTGGCGAACGCCACCGCCGAGGCGCTGGAGAACGCCGGTGCCACCGTGGTGCTCAACGAGACGTACGACCCGAACGCGAGCCAGTTCGACGCGCCGGTCCAGTCGATCGTCTCGGCCAACCCCGACGCCGTGGTGATCATCGCCTTCGAGGAGGGCGTCCAGATCATGCAGGGCCTCATCGAGCAGGGCCTGACCCCGGCCGAGGTGGGCATGTACGGCGCGGACGGTCTGCGCAACCCCGACCTGGGCACGCTGCTCAACGAGTCCGACCCGAGCGTCATCGCCGGCTTCAAGGGCACCGCCCCGGCGTCGGCGGAGAACGCCGACTTCCTGGCCAAGCTGGCCGAGGCGGCCCCCGACCTGGGTGACAACACCCAGTTCGCCCCGCAGATCTACGACTGCGCGGTCGTCGTCGCGCTGGCCGCCGAGGCGGCCGGGTCCGCGGACGCCAACGTGTTCAAGGAGGAGGTCGTCAACGTCACCAAGGACGGCACCCCCTGCACCTCCTACCAGGAGTGCAAGGAGCTGCTGGCCCAGGGCGAGGACATCGACTACAACGGCGTGAGCGGTCCGCTCGACTTCACCGACGCCGGTGAGCCGGGCCGCGCCACCATCGAGGTCTACGCCTTCAACGACGCCGGCGAGTTCGAGTCGCTGGAGACCGTGGAGTCCAACCCGGCCGAGGACGCCCGCTGAGGTAGCCCGGCACGGACCGACAGGAAGGCCCGGCCCCGGGTGATCGGGGCCGGGCCTTCTCGTGCCTGCGACAGCGGCTCGGTGGCAGGTGCCGCCCAGGTCGGTCCGCGCCGGCGGCGCGGCGGACTACCGGTCGATGCGGGCCAGGGTGCCCAGGTAGAGCTCGATGACCTTGGGGTCGTTGGCGAGCTCCTCACCGGTGCCGGTGTAGGCGTCCTTGCCCTGGTCGAGGACGTAGGCGCGGTCGGAGATGTCGAGGCACTGCCGGGCGTTCTGCTCGACCATGAGGATCGAGACGCCGGAGTCGTTGATCCGCTTGACCGCCTCGAAGACGGTGTCCTGCATGATCGGCGACAGGCCGGCGCTGGGCTCGTCGAGGAAGAGGACCTCCGGGTCCGTCATCAGGGCCCGGCCCATCGCCACCACCTGGCGCTCGCCACCGGACAGCGAGCCGGCCTTCTGCGCCCTCCGGTCGGCCAGCAGGGGGAACAGCTCGGCGACCGCCCGGAAGCGCTTCTTGAACTCCTTGGGCCGCAGGTACAGGCCCATCTCCAGGTTCTCCTCGATGGTCAGCGAGGGGAACACGTTGTTGTTCTGCGGCACGTAGCCGAGGCCGTCGCCGACGAGCAGGTGGGCGGGGCGGCCGGTGATGTTCCGGTCGCGCAGCAGCACCTGGCCCGAGCGGACCGGGACCAGCCCGAACATCGTCTTGATCAGGGTGGACTTGCCGGCGCCGTTGGGGCCGATGATGCCCACGAGCTCGCCCTGGTTCACGTGGACCGTGCACCCGTTGAGGATGTTGACCTCGGGGATGTAGCCGGAGACCAGGTCGATCGAGCGCAGCAGGGGGGGCTCGGTGGCGGTACCGCCGTCGGTGCTCACGGCTGCTCCTCCTTCACCTCGTCCCCGGGCAGCCCGCGCCGGGTGCCCAGGTAGGCGTCGATGACCGCCTTGTTCTTGCGGATGTCGTCGGGGCGGCCCTCGGCGATGACCTTGCCCTCGGCGAAGCAGACCACCCAGTCGCTGATCGACATGATGACGTCCATGTCGTGCTCGACGAGGATGATCGTCACGCCGTCGTCCCGCAGCGACTGGATGTGCCCCAGCAGGGACTGCGTCAGCGCCGGGTTCACGCCCGCCATGGGCTCGTCGAGCATGACGAGCTTGGGGTTCACCATCAACGCGCGGGCCATCTCCAGCAGCTTGCGCTGACCACCGGACATGGTGCCGGCGAACTCGTCGCGCATGTGGGTCAGCCGGAACCGCTCGAGGAGCGCCTCCGCCCGCTGGCGGATCTCGTCCTCCTCCTTGCGCCACAGGAAGCGCAGCGGGGCGCGCCACAGCCGCTCGCCGGACTGGTCCGTCGCGCCGAGCATGACGTTCTCCAGCGTGGTCAGACGCATCAGGGCCTTGGTGAGCTGGAAGGTGCGGACCATACCCAGGCGGGCGATCTTGTAGGCCGGGGCGCCGGTGACGTCGGTGCCGTCGAACGACCAGGTGCCGCTCGTCGGGGTGTCGAACCCGCTGACGAGGTTGAAGAACGTCGACTTGCCCGCACCGTTGGGCCCGATGAGCGCGGTGATGGTGCCGCGCTGGACCTCGAGGTGCTCCACGTCGACGGCCACCAGACCGCCGAACCGCCGGCTCACGTGGTCGGCGACGAGGATCGGGTCGGGCTTGGCCACACCGGGCTCGGGCGGGACACCGCGCAGCGCCTCCGCGGCACGCTGCGCGCCGCGCGACGGCGCCTCGGCCTCCAGCTCGTGCTCGGCCTCGATGAGCTCCTCACGCTCGGCCAGCAGGTCCGGCTCGAGCTCGTGCTGGCCCTGGTCAGCGGACATCGAGACGCAACTCCTTCTGGTTGCCCAGCAGGCCTGCCGGGCGGAACAGCATGAGCAGCAGCAGCCCCAGGCCGACGGCGGCGAACCGCACCGCACCCATGTCGCTGGAGTCCAGGATGTTGCTCGGGATCACGCCGGTCTGGATGAACTCGCGCAGCAGCGAGTCGAGGAACGTCAGCAGGAACCAGAAGACCACCGAGCCGACGACCGGGCCGATGACCCGGCTCGCGCCGCCGAGGATCATGATCGTCCACAGGTAGAACGTGATGATCGGCATGAACACGTCGGGACTGAGCGCCTGGGTGTTGATCGCCAGGAGCGAGCCGGCGAGGGCACCCATGACGCCACCCATGACCAGGCTCTGCATCTTGTAGGCGAAGACGTTCTTGCCCAGGCTGCGGGCGGCCATCTCGTCCTCGCGCACCGAGCGCAGCACCCGACCCCACGGCGAGTGGACGAGCAGGCCCACGAACCCCGCCGCGAGCAGCGCCGCGGCCCAGGCCACCGTCATCACCCACAACGCGTTGGCCGAGAAGTTGAACGGCCCCAGCTGCAACGGCCCGCTGTACGGGTTGAGGGCGTAGAAGCCGTTGGCGAACTGGGTGAGCCCGAACACGCCGCCGGTCAGCGGCTCGGCCCAGTCGGACCGGTACAGGTAGCGCAGCACCTCGCCCGCGGCGATGGTCGCGATCGACAGGTAGTCGCCGCGCAGGCGCAGCGTCGGGATGCCCAGCAGCAGGGCCAGCACGATCGCGCACCCGATGCCGATGAGCACCCCGGCCCACAGCGGCAGGCCCCAACTCAGGACCGGCACCGCGGTGCCGTAGGCGCCGACGAGCATGAACCCCACCTGGCCGAAGTTCAGCAGGCCGGTGTAGCCGAAGTGCAGGTTGAGGCCGACGGCGGCCAGCGCGTAGATCGCGGCCTCCGGGCCGAAGGCGCCGCGGAACGCGTTGCTGAGAACGTCCGAAAGAAACTCCATGGTCCTGTCCCTCTCAGCCCACTCGCTCGCGACGTCCGAAGATGCCCTGCGGCCGGAAGAGGAGCACCAGGATCATCACCAGCAGCGCCCACATGTTCTGCAGGGAGGCCGGGAACCACAGCGTCGACAGCTGGGAGACCAGTCCGATGACCAGGGCGCCGACCATGGCGCCGTAGGCGCTGCCGAGACCCCCGAGGATGACCGCGGCGAACATCAGCAGCAGCAGCTGGAAGCCCATGTCCGGGAAGACCGCCTGGGTCAGCCCGAAGAGCACCCCGCCGAGCCCGGCCAGCGCACCGCCCAGGAGCCACACGACCATGATCACCCGTTCGACGTTGATGCCCGATGCGGCGGACAGGTCGACGTTGTCGTTGACCGCCCGCATCGCCTTGCCGATGCGGGTGCGCTGCAGCATGAACGCCACCCCCGCCATGACCCCGAAGGCCACGAGCACCACGACCAGGTCGCGTGGGGTGATCCGGAACAACCCGAGGTCGAGCCCCTGCTGGAGGTTGAACTCGTCGTACTGACGCCGCCGCGACCCGAACAGGATGAGCAGGATGTGCCGGATGACCAGGGCCAGGCCGATGGCGACGATGAACTGCTGGATGAGCCCGGCGCCCTTGCGCCGCATCGGCCGCCACACCGCCAGCTCCACCCCACCGGCCAGGGCGGCGGTGAGGGCCATCGCGATGAGGACCGCGACGACGAGGGGAAGGTTGGCGGGGGTGACGGAGAGGAAGAAGGCGGCGATCGCCCCGAACGTGACGAACTCGCCGTGGGCGAAGTTGATCAGGCGCGTGGTGCCGAACACCAGGGACAGCCCGACCGCGGTGATCGCGATGATCGCGCCGAACTTGATGCCCTCGACGGTGAGCTGGATGAACCGGTCGGTGAAGGAGCGGCCTGCGGGGGTGACCGGCCCCTCGCCCTCCTCCCCGGCCTCGGCGAGCTGGAAGATCACGCCCTGCGCGGCGCCGGGGCGGACCACCACGCCCTCGACCGTCTCGCCGCCCTCGTTGCGGGGCACGACCCCCTCGGGGAGCTGGGCCGGGTCGATCGACACCGTGTAGGTGCCGGGCCCGGGCAGCGGGATCTCCCACCGACCGGTGTCGTCGGTGGTGCCCGACCCCACCTCCGAGCCGTCGGGGCCGGTGACGGTGACGGTGAGTCCGGGGATGGGCTGTCGGTCCGGGCCGCGGATGCTGCCCCGCAGCCGCTCCCGGGCCTCCTCGTCGCCTTCCTCGGCAGGCTCGTCACCCGGTGCCTCGGTCTGCTCTGCCGAGGCGGGCAGCGGCGTCGCGGGGGCGACAGCCACGGCGGCCGCTCCCGGCGCCAGCCAGACGGCCAGGAGCAGCGCCGTGATCAGGGCCATCAGGCGCGCGCGCAAGGGTCCTCCTTCGGATCGCTGCGGGGAGTAAACCACACCGGACGCGTGAGCAACAGAAAGGGTTCGGCGTCCGTGTCGCAACCGTGACCTGCCCTTGCGCGGGGCTCACCACGGCCCGCGGCGCCCCCGGGGCTCAGTGGGCGGCGTCGTACCAGGAACGCCCGACCCCGACCGAGACGTCCAGGGGGACGCTCATCGGCACCGCGGAGCCCATCTCCCGGCGCACCAGCTCCTCGACCGCGTCGCGCTCGTCGGCGGTGACCTCGAGCACCAGCTCGTCGTGGACCTGGAGCAGCATCCGGGACCGCGCCTGGGCCTCCTTCAGAGCCCGGTCGACCCGGAGCATGGCCACCTTGATGATGTCGGCGGCCGACCCCTGGATCGGGGCGTTGAGGGCCATCCGCTCGGCCATCTCCCGGCGCTGCCGGTTGTCGGAGGTGAGGTCGGGCAGGTAGCGGCGCCGCCCGAAGATGGTCTCGGTGAACCCGGTGCTGCGTGCCTCGGCGACGACGTCGCGCAGGTAGTCGCGCACCCCGCCGAACCGGGCGAAGTACTCGTCCATGAGGCCCCGGGCCTCCTCGGTGGAGATCCCGAGCTGCTTGGACAGCCCGAAGGCGGACAGGCCGTAGGCCAGGCCGTAGCTCATCGCCTTGACCTTGGCCCGCATCTCGGGGGTGACCTCCTCCGGGGGGACCCCGAACACCCGCGACCCGACGAAGCGGTGCAGGTCCTCACCGCTGCGGAAGGCCTCGATGAGGCCGGCGTCGCCGGACAGGTGCGCCATGATGCGCATCTCGATCTGGCTGTAGTCGACGGACATCAGCACGTCGTAGCCGTCACCGACGACGAAGTTCTGCCGGATCCGCCGACCCTCCTCGGTGCGGATCGGGATGTTCTGCAGGTTGGGGTCGGTGGACGACAGCCGCCCGGTCGCCGCGATGGTCTGCTGGTAGGTGGTGTGCACCCGCCCGTCGTCGGCGACCGACTTGAGCAGCCCCTCGACGGTCACCCGGAGCCGCGTGGCGTCGCGGTGCCGCAGCAGGGCCTCGAGGAACGGGTGGGCGGTCTGGGCGTAGAGCCCGGCCAGGGCGTCGGCGTCGGTGGTGTAGCCGGTCTTGGTGCGCCGGGTCTTCGGCAGCCCCAGGCGGTCGAAGAGCACGCTCTGCAGCTGCTTGGGCGACCCCAGGTTGATGGTGTTGTCACCGACCGCGTCCCAGGCGTCCTGCTGGGCGGCGGCCACCGCTCCGGCGAACTCCGCCTCCAGCCGCTGCAGGCCCTCGACGTCGACCGCGATCCCCACCCGCTCCATCTCGGCGAGGACGGGGACCAGCGGCAGCTCGATCTCGGCCAGCAGCCGCCGGCCGGGCTCGTCGAGCTCCTCCTCGAGCTTGTCGGCCAGGTCGAGCACGGCCCGGGCGTGCACCATCGCCGACCGGGCGGCGGACGCGGCGGCGTCCTCGCCCCCGCCGAGGTCGAGGTCGAGGGTGCCCTGGGCGGGCTCCTCGGCCTCGGCGCGCAGCTCCCGGCGCAGGTAGCGCAGCACCAGGTCGGCCAGATCGTAGGAGCGCTGGTCGGGGCGGACCAGGTAGGCGGCCAGTGCGGTGTCGCTGGTGACACCGCGCAGTGCCAGGCCTCGGGCCGCAAGGGCCTGGCTCGGTCCCTTGGAGTCGTGGAGGACCTTGCCCCGGCCTGGGTCGGCCAGCCAGCCGGCCAGGGCCTGCTCGGCCGCCTCGTCGAGGTCGGTCACGTCCACGTACGCGGCCGTCTCCCGGGTCGCCATGGCCAGGCCCTGGACGTCTCCGGTGCCCCGGGCCCAGTGGCCGATCACGTGCAGGCCCAGGACGCTGCCCGCCGGGGCGTGCTCCTCGAGCCAGCCGGGCAGCTCGGCGGAGGTGACCGCACGCCCGTCGACCTCGATGCCCTCCTCGGCCTCGTCCTCCACCGCATCGAGGGTGGAGAAGAGCCGGTCGCGCAGCACCCGGAACTCCAGCCGGTCGAAGACGCGGTGGACCTCCTCACGGTCCCAGTTGCGCCGTTCCAGGTCGGCGAGGGTCACCGGGAGCTCCAGGTCGGAGACGAGCTGGTTGAGCTGGCGGTTGCGCAGCACCTGGGCCACGTGGTCGCGGAAGGCCTGCCCCGCCTTGCCGGGAAGCTCGTCGGCGTGGTCGACGATCCCGGCGAGGCTGCCGTAGTTGGTGAGCCACTTCGCCGCCGTCTTCGGCCCGACCCCCGGCACCCCCGGCAGGTTGTCGGAGGACTCCCCCACCATCGCGGCGACGTCGCTGTAGAGCTCGGGGCCGACGCCGTACTTCTCCCGCACCGCCTCGGGGGTCATCCGGACCAGGTCGCTGACGCCCTTGCGCGGGTAGAGCAGGGTCGTCGTCTTGTCGACGAGCTGGATGGCGTCGCGGTCGCCGGAGCAGATGAGGACCTCCATGCCCTCCGCCTGGGCCTGCCGGGTGAGGGTGGCGATGATGTCGTCCGCCTCGTAGCCCTCGACGCCGAGGTGCGGGATGCGCAGGGCGTCGAGGACCTCCTGGATGAGGACCAGCTGGCCGCTGAACTCGGGTGGCGTGGTCGCCCGGCCGGCCTTGTACTCGGCGTACTGCTCGGTGCGGAAGGTCTGCCGGGAGACGTCGAAGGCCACGCCCAGGTGGGTCGGCGCCTCGTCCCGCAGGACGTTGATGAGCATCGAGGTGAAGCCGTAGACCGCGTTGGTCGGCTGCCCGGTGGTGGTCGAGAAGTTCTCCACCGGGAGCGCGAAGAACGCCCGGTAGGCGAGGGAGTGTCCGTCCAGCAGCAGCAGTCGACTCACGCATGACACCCTAGGGCCCATGCCCGACACCCCTGCACCGGCACCCGACCTGCCGGACCCCGCCGCCCTGGTCTCCGGAACCCTGCTGGAGCGTATGGGCATCGAGCTCACCGCGGTGTCCGCGGAGCGCACCGAGGGCCGGATGCCGGTCGCCGGCAACACCCAGCCCTACGGCCTGCTCCACGGCGGGGCGAGCGCGGTCCTGGCCGAGTCCCTCGGCTCGGTCGCCGCCGCGACCCACGCCGGCCCCGGGCGGGTCGCGGTCGGCGTCGACCTCAACTGCACCCACCACCGCGGCGTGCGCGACGGCTGGGTCACCGGCGTCGCCACGGCGCTCAGCCTGGGCCGGTCGGTGGCCTCCTACGAGATCGTCATCAGCGACGAGGCCGGGCACCGGGTGTGCACCGCACGCCTCACCTGCGTGCTGCGGGACCGGGCCCCCGGAGGCTGACCCGGGGCCACGTCATACAGTCCGGGGCGTGGACGCACCCTTCGCCGGGCTGGGCACCCTCGTCAACGTCGTCGCCGTCCTGCTCGGGGCCGGCCTCGGGATGACCCTGGGGCACCGCCTCAACGAGCACACCCGGGCGGTGGTCACCGACTGTCTCGGCCTGGTGACCCTCCTCGTCGCGGGACTGTCCGCGGCGTCGGTCACCTCGGCGGCGCTCGTCGCCGAGGTGGGCAGCGGCGTGCCCGTGATCATCGTGCTCGGCAGCCTGCTCATCGGCGGCATCGTCGGCTCGCTGCTGCGCGTCGAGGCGCGCATGGAGGGGCTGGCCGGCCGGCTGCAGACGGCCGTGGCGCGCCGCTCCCCCGCCACCGCCGAGGCGGTCGACCCGGGCACCGGGATCAGCCCCCGCGAGCGGTTCATCGAGGGGTGGCTCACCACCTCCCTGCTGTTCTGCGTCGGACCGCTGACCATCCTCGGCTCGCTCAACGACGGGCTCGGCAACGGCATCGACCAGCTGGTCCTCAAGTCGGTGCTGGACATGTTCGCCGCGATCGCGTTCGCCTCGACCTTCGGCATCGGGGTCGCCTTCTCGGCGCTGTCGGTGCTCGTCGTCCAGGGCGCGCTGACCCTCGTCGGGGTGCTCCTGGGGTCGGTCGTGCCGGACGCGCACGTCGACGCGCTCACCGCGGTGGGCGGACTCCTCCTGGTGGGGGTGGCGTTCCGGCTGCTGCGGCTCCGGGACATCCCCGTCGGCGACCTGCTGCCGGCGCTGCTCGTCGCGCCGCTGCTGGTCCTGGCCGTCGGCGCCCTCGGCTGAGCTGCCGGGGCTCAGCCCTTCTTCGGGTCCAGCTTGGCGATGACCGTGTCGGCGACCTCGCGCATCGAGGTGCGCCGGTCCATCGCGGCCTTCTGGATCCAGCGGAACGCCTCGGCCTCGGTGAGCTTGGACTGCGCCATGAGCAGGCCCTTGGCGCGGTCCAGCCGCTTGCGGGTCTCGAACCGCTCGTTGAGGTCGGCGACCTCCTCGCGGAGGGCGCGGAACTCCTGCCAGCGGGGCCGGGCGATCTCGATCGCCGGGAGGATGTCGGTCGCGGTGAACGGCTTGACCACGTAGGCCATGACCCCGGCGTCGCGGGCGCGCTCGACGAGGGCGCGGTCGCTGAAGGCGGTCAGCATCACCACGGGGGCCAGGCCCTCGCGCCCGAGGATCTCGGCGGCGGTGAGCCCGTCCATGCCGGGCATCTTGATGTCCATGACCACCAGGTCCGGGCGCAGCTCGCGGGCCAGCTGGACCGCCTGCTCGCCGTCGGCGGCCTGCCCCACGACCTGGTGCCCGCCCTCCTGGAGCATCTCGGCCAGGTCCATCCGGATCAGCGCCTCGTCCTCGGCGACGAGGATCCGCAGCCCACCGGAGGTGGCGGCTGCCTCGTCAGCCGGGCGGTCGGCCGTCTCCTGTGCAGGGTGCGTGTCGTCGCTGGTCACCGCACCAGCGTAGCGGGCCCGGCGGGGTGCTCACGCGGTCGGGTGGGCCAGGGTGCCGGGAGCGGGACTCGAACCCGCACGCCCTTGCGGGCAGAGCATTTTGAGTGCTCCGTGTCTACCGTTCCACCACCCCGGCCGGGGACCGCGCCAGCATATATCGCGCGGCTCAGCCCCCGGGCTGGACCCGCTGCGAGCGCTGGACCGCGTCGCCCACCCGGTGCAGACGGAGCGCGTTGGTGGCCCCCGGCGTGCCGGGCGGCGAGCCGGCGACGATGACGACCAGGTCGCCCCGCTCGAGGCGTTGCTCCGCCAGCAGCGCCTCGTCCACCTGCAGCACCATGTCGTCGGTGTGCTCGACCAACGGGGTGAGGAACGTCTCGACGCCCCAGGTCATGGCCAGCTGGGAGCGGGTGGCCGGCTCCGGGGTGAAGGCGAGCATCGGGATCGACGACCGCAGCCGGGCCATCCGCCGGGCGGAGTCGCCGGTCTGGGTGAAGGTGATCATGCACTTGACGTCCAGCAGCTGGGCGATCTCCGCGGCCGCCCGGGTGACCGCGCCGCCGGTGGTGTGCGGCAGCGTCCCCAGGGGCTGGATCCGGTCCAGGCCGTGGTCCTCGCTGTGCTCGATGATCGTGGCCATCGTCTCGATCGCCTTGATCGGCCACTTCCCCACGCTCGTCTCGCCGGAGAGCATGATCGCGTCCGCGCCGTCGAGGACCGCGTTGGCGCAGTCGCTGGTCTCGGCCCGGGTGGGCCGGGGGTTGGTGATCATCGAGTCGAGGACCTGGGTGGCGACGATGACGGGCTTGGCGTTGCGCCGGGCGATCTCGATGGCCCGCTTCTGCACCAGCGGGACCTCCTCCAGGGGTAGTTCCACCCCCAGGTCGCCGCGGGCGACCATGATCCCGTCGAAGGCGTCGACGATCTCGTGGAGGTTCTGCACCGCCTGCGGCTTCTCGATCTTGGCGATGACCGGCAGGTGGACGCCCTCCTCGTCCATGATCCGGTGCACGTCCTCGACGTCGGCGGCGCTGCGGACGAAGGACAGCGCGATGAAGTCCACCCGGGTGCGCAGCGCCCAACGCAGGTCGTCGGCGTCCTTCTCGCTGAGGGCCGGGACGCTCACCGCGGTGCCGGGCAGGTTGATGCCCTTGTTGTCGGACAGCTCCCCGCCGATGACGACCTCGGTGACCACGTCGGTGTCGGTGACCTCGGTCGCGGTGAGCACGAGCTTCCCGTCGTCCAGGAGGAGCTCGTCGCCCACCGTGACGTCACGCGGCAGCCCCTCGAAGGTCGTGCTGACCTCGTGCCGGTCGCCAGGCACGTCCCGGGTGGTGATCGTGAACCGGTCACCCGGCTCCAGGACGACCGGCCCGGACGCGAACCGCCCGGTGCGGATCTTCGGCCCCTGCAGGTCGGCGAGGACCGCCACCGCCCGACGGGTCTCGTCACCGGCCTGGCGCACCATGTGGTAGCGCCGGTCGGCGTCCTCGTGGCTGCCGTGCGACATGTTCAGCCGGGCCACGTCCATCCCGGCCTCCACCATGGCCTTGATCATGTCGTAGGTGTCGGTGGCGGGACCCAGGGTGCAGACGATCTTGGCTCGGCGCATACGCCCAGCCTATGCGGGTCAGGCCGGTTCGGAGGCCCCCGACCTCGCGGTGTCGGCGTCGGCCGGGGCCTCCGGGACGGTCCCCCGCAGCGGGTAGTCACCCCGGCGACCGGCCACGGCGTACAGCACCGCGCCGAGGAGGAAGACCCCGATGGACACCCACACGTTGACCCGCTGGCCGAGCACGATGGTCGCCGGGTCGGTGCGCATCAGCTCGAAGACCAGGCGGCCCGCGGTGTAACCCATGACGTAGAGGGCGAGCACCTGGCCGCGGGCGAACCGGAACCGCCGGTCGGCGAGCAGGATGAGGACCGCCGCGAGGAGGCACCACAGCGACTCGTAGAGGAACGTGGGGTGGAAGGTGCCGAGGACCACCGCCTCGCCCTGGGCATCCGTCACCGCGTGTCCCGCGGCCTGGTCCCAGCGGTGGATGACCAGGCCCCAGGGCAGGTCGGTCGGCTCACCGTAGAGCTCGTTGTTGAACCAGTTGCCCCAGCGGCCGAGCGCCTGGGCGACGAGGAGACCGGGCGCGGTGGCGTCGGCGATGTCGAGGAAGCTGTGCCCGTGGCGACGGGCGCCGATCCAGACCCCGACGGCGCCGAGGGAGATGGCCCCCCAGATGCCCAGGCCCCCCTCCCACACCTTGACGACGTCGAGGGGGTTGCCGCCCTCGCCGAAGTAGGGGCCGGGGCTGCTGACCACGTGGTAGAGCCGGCCGCCGATGATGCCGAACGCGATCGCCCAGACCGAGACGTCGAGGATCTCCTGGCCGGTGCCGCCGCGCGCCCGGAGCCGGTAGTGGGCGATGGCGATCGCCGCGGCGATGCCGAGCATGATGCAGATCGCGTAGGCCCGGATCGGCAGCGGCCCCACCCACCAGACGCCGGTCTCGGGGCTGGGCAGGGCGGTGACGAGGCTCACCGGGCCCGTCCCCGGGTCACTCGCGCTCCTGCAGGATGCGGTCCAGGGAGCCCGGCTCGTACATCAGGGCCTGCATCTCCTGGTCGCTGACCGGCTCGCCGTCGATGAGCAGGCGCGGGGTACCGCTGATGCCGTCGCGGTTGGCACGCTCCTGCATGGCGTCGACGTAGTCGGAGTAGCGGCCGCTCTCGACGCAGCTGCGGAACGCGTCCGGGTCGGAGACCCCCGCGGCCTCGGCGAAGCCGAGGAGCTGCTCGTCGGTCCAGCCGGTGCCCTCCTGCTCCGGCTGGTTGGCGAACACCTCGGCCCGGTATGCCGTGAACGCGCCCTGGTCGTCGGCGCACAGCGCCGCGTTGGCCGCGCGCGAGGAGGAGTCGTTGCCCAGCTTGTCGTCCAGGAAGGACATGGTGGTGACGGTCAGGGCGATCCGGCCCTCCTCCGCCGCGGCGTCGAGGTCGGCCCCCGAGGCGCGCTCGAGGACGCCGCACCAGGGGCACTGGAAGTCCTCGTAGAGGTGCACCTGCGGGACGTCGGCGTGCTCGGAGACGACGACGCCGCCGCCCTCGGGCAGGGCGTTGGCCGACCCTGCCCCCTCCAGGCCACCGCTGCCGCGCACGGCCAGGTAGACGATGATGGCGACGACGATGACGACGGCGGCCGTGACCGCGCCGATGAGGCCGACGGGTGCGCCCTTCTTCGGCGGGGGTGCGGTCTTCACAGGGGGGCGGGCCATGAGGGCGTCGATCCTTTCCGGGCGATGAGCCGGTCGAGGCTCAGGGGTGTGGCAGAGCTGCGGACCACCAGCCAGGCGGCCGCGAGCACGAGCAGCACGTCGCGGACGATCTCCTCCAGGTAGCGGGTGTCCTCCGGGGCCACCGGCCCGCCGTCGCCGAAGCACCCGCAGTCGATGCTGAGCCCGCGGGCCCACGCGGAGGCGACACCGGCGATGAAGGCGAGCATGAGCAGCCCGCCCACCAGCGCGACGGGGCGGGTGAGCAGGCCGAGCAGCAGCAGCACCCCGAGGGCGATCTCCACGACCGGCAGGGCGGTCCCGATGAGGCGGGACACCTCGTACGGGAAGAGCTCGTAGGCGATGACGGACTGCACCGACCCGGTGAGGTCGCCGACCTTGAGCAGTCCGGCGACGAGGAGCATGCCCCCCAGGGCCACCCGGGCCACCAGGTCGACCCCGTCCAGCAGCCGCGCCCGGGTCACCGCCGTCGGACCCCCGCCGCAAGCTCGGCCGTCAGCTCCCGCAGCCGCTGCAGGCTGGGATCCTCCCCCAGCGCCCGGACCAGGGCGGACCCGACGATGACACCGTCGGCGTACCGCGCGATCTCGGCCGCCTGGTCACCCGTGGAGACCCCGAGGCCCACGCAGACCGGCAGGTCGGTGACCGCCCGGGTCCGCGACACCAGGGCCTCGGCGGTGTCGGCCACCGCCTCCCGGGCGCCGGTGACGCCCATCGTCGAGGCGGCGTAGACGAAGCCCCGGCCGGCCGCCGCGGTCATCGCCAGCCGCCGGTCGGTGGAACTGGGTGCGACGAGGAAGATCGGGGCCAGGTCGTGCCTCCCGGCCGCCCGGATCCAGTCCTCCGCCTCGTCCGGGATGAGGTCCGGGGTGATGAGACCGGCGCCGCCGGCCTCCGCGAGCTCGGCGGCGAACCGGTCCACGCCGTGCCGCAGCACCGGGTTCCAGTAGCTCATGACCACCGGCACGCCGCCCGCGGCCGCCACGGCTCCGACGCAGGTCAGCGTGTCGGCGAACCGGAACCCGCTGTGGAGGGCCTGCTCGGTGGCCGCCTGGATGACCGGGCCGTCCATGAGCGGGTCGGTGTAGGGCACCCCGACCTCGACCACGTCGGCGCCGGCCTCGACGACGGCGCGGTAGGCGTCCAGGGAGGTGGGCAGGTCCGGGTAGCCGGCGGGCAGGTAGGCGACGAGGGCCGCCCGGCCCTCGGCCCGGCACCGGCCGAAGACGTCCTCGAGAGCGTTCACGTCCGGTCGTCCCCCAGCAGTCCGAACCACCGCGCCGCGGTGTCGACGTCCTTGTCCCCGCGCCCGGAGAGGTTCACCACGATGACGGTGCCCGGACCGGCCTCGCGGCCGATCCGCAGCGCCCCGGCGAGGGCGTGCGCGCTCTCGATGGCCGGGATGATGCCCTCGGTCCGGCACAGCAGCGCGAAGGCCTCCATGGCCTCCTCGTCGGTGACCGGGTGGTACTCGGCCCGGCCGGTGTCGCGCAGCCAGGCGTGCTCGGGGCCGACCGAGGGGTAGTCGAGGCCGGCGGACACGGAGTGGGACTCCAGCGTCTGCCCGTCCTCGTCCTGGAGCACGTAGGTGGCCGCACCGTGCAGGACCCCGGGGGTGCCGGTGGCGAACCGGGCGGCGTGCCGTCCCGACGCCACGCCCTCTCCCCCGGCCTCGAGCCCCACGAGGCGCACGCCGGGCTCGTCGACGAACCGGTGGAAGATCCCCATCGCGTTCGAGCCGCCGCCCACGCACGCGCAGACGACGTCGGGGAGGCGTCCGGTGGCCGCGAGGACCTGCTCGTAGGTCTCCTCGCCGATGACCGCGTGGAAGTCCCGGACCATGGTCGGGAACGGGTGCGGGCCGGTGACCGTGCCGAGCAGGTAGTGGGTGTCCGCCACGTTGGTCACCCAGTCGCGCATCGCCTCGTTGATGGCGTCCTTGAGGGTCGCGCTGCCGGTGGGCACGGGGACGACCTCGGCGCCCAGCAGGCGCATCCGGGCCACGTTGAGGGCCTGCCGCTGGGTGTCCTTGCTGCCCATGTAGATGGTGCAGCTCAGCCCCATGAGGGCCGCGGCGGTGGCGGTGGCCACCCCGTGCTGACCGGCGCCGGTCTCGGCGATGACGCGGCTCTTGCCCATGCGGCGGGTGAGCAGGGCCTGACCGAGGACGTTGTTGATCTTGTGGGACCCGGTGTGGTTGAGGTCCTCCCGCTTGAGGAAGACCCGCGCACCACCGGCGTGCTCGGCGAACCGGGGCGCCTCGGTGAGCGGGCTGGGGCGTCCGGTGTACTCGCGGTGCAGCCGGTCCAGCTCGGCGCGGAACGCCGGGTCGGCCATCGCCTCCCGGCGCGCGGCGTCGAGCTCGTCGAGCGCCGCGACGAGCGCCTCGGGGACGTAGCGGCCGCCGTGGGGGCCGAACCGGCCGGGTCGCTGCCCGGCGGGGGCGGTCACGACCCCACCTCGGCGGCAGGCCGCACCACCCGGAAGGAGCGGACCGCCGCGGCGGGGTCGTTCCCGGTGACCAGGGCCTCGCCGACGAGGACCGCGTGGGCCCCCGCGCCGGCGTAGGCCGCCACGTCGGCCGGGCCGCTGACACCCGACTCCGCGACGAGCACCGGTCCCTCGGGGACGGTGGGGGCGACCCTGCCGAACGTGCCGGTGTCGACCTCGAGGGTGCGCAGGTCCCGGGCGTTGATCCCCAGGATCGTGGCCCCGGCCGCGACCGCGCGGGCCGCCTCGGCCTCGTCGTGGGCCTCCACGAGGGCCTCCATGCCCAGCGAGCGGGTGAGGTCGAGCAGTGCGCTCAGCTGGTCGTCGCCGAGGGCGGCGACGATGAGGAGCACCAGGTCGGCACCGTGGGCCCGGGCCTCCCAGACCTGGTCCTCCTCGACGAGGAAGTCCTTGCGCAGCACCGGTACGTCCACCGCGGCGCGCACCGCCGCCAGGTCGTCCAGGGAGCCGCCGAACCGGCGGCGCTCGGTGAGCACGCTGATCGCGCTCGCGCCACCCGCGGCGTAGGCGGTGGCGAGGGAGGCGGGGTCGGGGATGTCGGACAGCCGGCCCTTGGAGGGACTGCGCCGCTTGACCTCGGCGATCACGTGCACGCCCTCGGCACGGGGGCGGAGCTGGGAGAGGACGTCGAGAGCGGGGGGCGCCGCGAGGGCGGCCTCCCGCACGGCCTCGGCGGGGAGGTCCCGGCGTCGTTCGGCGAGGTCCTCCCGGACCCCGCGCACGATCTCGTCCAGCACGCTCTCCACCCCACCAGCCTAGACGCTGGCGGACGGTGCTCCGGCGGGGGCTCCCGCCGGACGGTGGTCAGCGGCCGGCGGAGTCGTCCGCGCCGCGACGGTCCGGCGCGTCCTCGAGATCCTTCTCGGCCGTGAGGCCGCCGTAGCCGGCCGCACTCAGGCCGTACCAGGCCGCCACGCCCACCACGGCGAGGCCGATGCCGACCCAGGCCGCCCAGGTCCAGGTGAAGAACACCGCCAGGGAGAGGAGGGTGGCGGCCACCAGCAGGATGACGACGCCGGTCCAGGCGGCGACGGAGTGACCGTGACCGGTGTCTTCCATGGTGTGTGACTCCTCGTGCTCGAGCGGGCTGCTGCGCCCATTGTGCCAGGCCAGGCCCTGCCTCACGCGCCCGGTGCGCCCGGGTCGGTCGGATCCTCGCCCCGGGACAGACGCTCCCACGCGGACTCCTCGGAGACGGGCCGTGTCCCCGGGCCCCCGCCCCGGGGGCCCGGGGCGCGTCGGCCGGGACCGCCGGACCGCGCGCTGCCCGACGGCGTGCTGCCGGTGCGGGGTCGCAGCATTCCGAGGAGCACGACGAGCGCGCACGCGCAGACGGCCCCGCACGACACCAGGGCGAGCCAGGCCCACGGCGTGAGGGACGCCTGGCCGACCACGCCGGCCTCGGCACCCCGGACCGCGGTCCGGTCGGTCGCGGCCGCGTCCGCGGCGGCGACCGGGTCCAGGACGACCTCGAGGGTGGCCCAGCCCCCGACGACCGCGGCGAGCAGCAGGAACACGACGGCCGCCACCCGCACCGCACGGGACCCGACGAGGCCGGCGACGACGGCAGCGCCGGCGAGCAGGGCCGCGGCGGTCATCGCGGGGGCGGCGGAGCTGCCGGTGACCTCGACGGGCGTGGTGCCCAGGACCACGTCGTCCGCGGTCGCCTCGACCCAGACCTGCCCGGCGCCGGCCAGGAGCACCACCACCGCGACCAGGACGACGAGGACCCACCAGCGCCGGGACACGTCAGGCTCCGCGCTGCTGGGAGGACCAGGAGGCGTGCATCCGGCTGTAGACGCCGCCCGCGTCCACGAGCCGGGAGTGCGGGCCGACCTCGACGATGCGGCCCTTGTCGACCACGACGACGACGTCGGCGGCCTCGGCCGTGGACAGCCGGTGCGCGATGGCGACCGAGGTGCGCCCGCGGGTCAGCCCCTCCAGGGCACGCTGGATGCGCACCTCGGTCGAGGGGTCGACCGCGCTGGTCGCCTCGTCGAGGACGAGGAGGTCCGGGTCGGCCAGGTAGGCGCGGGCGATGGCGACGAGCTGCCGCTCCCCCGCGGACAGCGACTCGCCGCGCTGGCCGACCTGGGTCTGCAGCCCGTGCGGCAGGCCCTCGAGCCAGGAGTCGAGCCCCAGCTCGGTCATCGCCAGGGCGACGTCGTCGTCGGAGGCGTCGGGCCGGCCGAACCGGATGTTCTCCAGCAGGGACTGGTCAAACAGGAAGCCCTCCTGCGGGACCATGACGATCCGCTGGCGCAGCGAGCTGAACGCGATGTCCCGCAGGTCCACGCCGTCGACCAGGACCCGGCCCTCGGTGGGGTCCATCAGCCGGGTGAGCAGCTTGGCCAGGGTGGTCTTGCCCGACCCCGTCTCCCCGACGATGGCGACCCGGGAGCGCGGCTCCAGGGTGAGGTTGACGTCCCGGAGCACCGGCGGACCGTCCGGGTAGGCGTAGCCGACGTCCTCGAAGCGCACCGTGATCGGACCGCGCGGGAGCACGACCCCCTCCTCGCCGGGGTCCGCGACGTCGGCCGGGGTGTCCACCACGCCGATGACCCGGCGCCAGCCCGCGACGGCGTTCTGCAGCTCGTTGAGGATCTCGGTGGCCATGAGGACCGGCTGGGTGAACAGGTTGACGAGGAACAGGAAGGCCAGCAGCTGCCCGAGGGTGATCCGGCCGTCCACGGCCAGCACCGTGCCGACCACGAGCACGATGGCGGTGGTCAGCCCGCCGAACGCCTGCCCGGAGACGAAGGCGATCACCGAGCGCACCTGGGCCCGGACGGCGGAGGTGCGGTGCTCCTCGATGGCCCGGTCGATCCGCTCGGCGGTGCGGGCCTCGACCCCGTAGGCGCGGATCGTCACGGCCCCGACGATCGACTCCGAGATGGCGCCCAGCATGTCGCCCACCCGGACCCGGACCGCGCCGTAGGCCCGCCCGAGCATCGGCTGGAACCACCGGATCAGCACCGCCAGCGGCAGGAAGCACAGGTAGACGATGCCGGCCAGGATCGGGCTGTAGACGAGCATGAGGACCGTCGCCACGATGAGCTGGGCCGTGGAGATGAGCAGCATCAGGCCGCCCCACTGCACGAACATCGAGATCGTGTCGACGTCGTTGGTCACCCGGGAGACCAGGGCGCCCCGGCGCTCGGTGCTCTGGGTGAGCACCGACAGGTCGTGGATGTGCCGGAAGGCCCGCAGCCGCAGGGTCGCCAGGCCGGACTCGGCGGAACGGAACAGCCGGAGGTTCACCAGGTATGACGCGTAGGACGTCAGCACCACGACCCCGGCGCCGACCAGCACCGCGGTGAGGACGAAGCCGACGTCCGGGCCGCCCTCGGCGAGGATGCCGTTGTCGGTGGCCTGCTGGACCACGAACGGCACCAGCACCCGCCCCAGCGCCGCGATGCCGGCGAGGACCACGGTGACCCACAGCCCGCGCCGCAGCTCCGGCGAGAGCTGCAGCCCCCGGCGCAGCGTGTCGAGGGTGCCCAGCTCCGAGCTGGCGATCCGGCTGGTACCGGCGGTGTCCGCGGCGCTCACGGCTGCTCCTCCCCCGCGGCCAGGGCCGCTCGCTCCGCCGCCTCGCGGGCGTAGGCCGTGACCAGGTCGGCGTACCCCCGGCACCGCGCCATGAGCTCCTCGTGGGTCCCCTCGTCGACCACCCGGCCCCGTTCCAGGTAGACGATCCGGTCGGCCAGCGCGATCGTGGCCATCCGGTAGGCCACGACGATGACGGTCATCCCCTCCTTGGCGTGCCGCAGGGCGGCCAGGATCTCCTGCTCCACCGACGGGTCCACCGCGCTCGTGGCGTCGTCGAGGAGCAGCAGCCTGGGGTTGCGCACGATCGCCCGGGCCAGCGCGATCCGCTGGCGCTGGCCCCCCGACAGGGTCCCCCCGCGCTCCCCGATGACGGCGTCGAGGCCCTCGGGCAGGGCGGCCACGAACCCGTCGGCCCGGGCCACCCGCAGCGCCTCCCACACCTCGTCGTCGGGCCGGTCCAGGCCCAGGGTGACGTTGCCGCGGACCGAGTCGTCGAACATGAACGTCTGCTGCGCCACGAGCGTGGCGACCTGGGGCACCTCGCCGTGCCGGACCGTGCGCAGGTCGACCCCGTCGAGGAGGACCTCGCCGCTGTCCGGGTCGACCAGGCGCAGCAAGAGGTTGGCCAGGGTGCTCTTGCCCGCCCCGGTGGGCCCGACGACGGCGGTGGTGGTGCCGGCCGGGACCTCGAGGGTCACCCCCCGGATCGCCGGGGTGAGCTCGACCTCACCGACCACGCCCTCGTAGGGGTCGACGTCCTCGCCGAGCACCTCGCGCTCCACCCGGTCGACGTAGCTGTAGTGGATGTCCCGCGCGGTCGGCGAGGCGGCACCCTCCCGGGGGAGCACCCGGTCGCCGTACTCCATCGAGCCCGTGGCGCGCAGCACCGAGTCGACCCGGCGGAACCCCACCACCGAGCGGGGGATCTCCGCCAGGACCCAGCCCAGCGCCCGCACCGGGAAGGCGAGCAGCGAGAACAGGTAGGCGATCTCGACGACGTCGGCGGCCGAGATGTCCCCCGAGGCCACCCGGGCGGTACCGGCCGCGAGCACGGCGAGCGTCCCCAGGGTCGGGATCGCCTCGATCACCGGCTCGAACACCCCGCGGGTGCGGCCCACCTCGATGAGGCTGTCGCGGAGCTGGTGGGTGACCCGGCGGAACCGCGCGGTCTCCTCGGCCTCGCGACCCATGGCCTTGACGACCAGGCCGGCCTCGAAGGACTCGTGCGCCACCTCGGCCACCTCGGCCCGCTCCTGCTGGGCCCGGGTGATCTTCGGGGACATGATCCGCTGGAAGACGAGGTTGGCGGCGAACAGCGCCGGGAAGACGAGGAAGCCGATCAGCGCCAGGACCGGGTCCACGAGGACCATGGCGGTGCCGGCGATGACGAGCATGACGATGACGCCGACGGCCATCGGCAGCGGGTTGAACACCTGCCACGTCGCCTCGATGTCGGCGTGCGCGTTGGACAGCAGCTGGCCCGACGGGTGGGCATGGTGCCAGCTCAGCGGCAGCCGCAGGTACTGCCGGGTCACCCGGCGCCGGTAGCGGGCCTGCAGGTTGAACCCGGCGACGGTGGCGCAGACCCGGCGCAGGATGACGCCGGTGACGTTCACCACCAGCACCGCCAGGAGGACGAGGAAGATCGTCCACAGCCCCCCGGCGGTGACCTCCCGGGCCGCGACGGCCGGGGTGATGACCGTCTCGGTGACGTACCCGATCGCGGTGGAGGTGCCCACGATCGCGGCGGCCCACAGCACCGACCCGAGCACCGCCGCCCCGAACCAGCGGGGCTCCTGGCGGATGCCGAGCCAGATGATCCGCAGACCCTGCCGCAGCACGGCCCGGGTAGGACGTGGCGGCCGGACGGACCGGCTCCGGCCGGCGGCGGTGGTCACCCTGGCGACTCCTCGGGAGGTGGCGGACGCGCGAAGGCACCCCGGGGCTTCGGTGGCGTCGCGGGGTGTACCGCTCATCTTCGCACGTCGCCGCCCCCGGTCCGCGACCGGTGGCCACCGGCGTGGACCTGCACGACGGGATCGGCTTGGATGCGGGCATGACGTCGGCTCCGGGGGAAGCGCGCCCGTCGTGGCTGGACCCGGCCGCCGCCGTCCTGGACCGCCGGATCGGGGAGCTGCGCCGCCGCGGGCGCGGACCGGTCCTCGTGGGCGTGGACGGACGGAGCGGTGCCGGCAAGACCGTGCTGGCCGGGGTGCTCGCCCACCGCCGGGGCGCCGCGACGGTCCACATGGACGACCTGTATGACGGGTGGTCCGGCCTGGCGCAGGGCGTGTCCCGGTTGTGCCGTGAGGTCGTGGCCCCCCTCGCCGCCGGCCGGGCCGCCGTGTTCCGTCGGTACGACTGGCTGGTGGGCCGGCTCGGGGACGAGGTGCGGGTGGCGCCGGAGGGCGTCGTCGTGGTCGAGGGCGTCGGGTCCACCTGCGGGCCCTGCGCGCACCTGCTCGGCCTGCGGGTCTGGTTGGACGCACCGGAGGTGGTGCGCCGGTCACGCGCGCTGGCCCGGGACGGTGACGTGTTCGCACCGCACTGGGACGCGTGGGCGCGCCAGGAGGAGCAGCTGCTGGCCCGCGCCCGGCCCCGGGGGCGGGCCCACGTCGTGGTCCGGACCGGCGCCACCGGGTGACCTCAGCGGTCGGGGCCTCCCCGGGCGTGGTGCTCGACGAGGGCGGCGAGGCGGGCCGCCTCCGCCCGACCGTACTCACCGTCCGCCCGTTGGATCGCCATGACGGCGACCTCCTCGGTGTCGGTGAGCTCCAGCACCGCCCAGGGAGCGCCGCCGGAGAACGCCACCCCGAGGATCTGGGCCCACTCCAGGTCGTGCGTGCGGACCAGGTTGACGACCTTGAGCCCGGTCGGCGACGGGATCGCGCGCAGCTGGGAGTAGCGCCAGACGAACGCGGCCCCGGCCAGCCCGAACAGGACGAGCAGCACCCGGTCAACCGGACCCCACCCGAACGGACCCTCACCCGGGATCACGACCGCCAGCGTCACGAACGACGCCACGGTGACCACCGCGGTGATCCTTGCCACGATCGCCCCGCGGCGGGGGCGGAACGGGCGGTAGGGGTCCTCGCTCACGGCACCAGCACCTCCTGCTCCAGGCGCGCGGCCCGGCGCCACACGACGAAGCCGGCCAGCACGAAACCGCCGTACACGGCATACAGGATGGCCGACGGGTAGTAGCCGCTGTGCCACAGCAGCGGGACGCCGACGACGTCGACGGCGATCCACGCGAGCCAGAAGTCGGTCCACCCGCGGGCCATCGCGTAGGTGGCGACGATCGAGCCGACGAAGATCCAGGCGTCGGTCCAGTAGTACCAGCGGGGCGCGTCCCACCCCGCACCGACCGCCGCGAACACCCACTGGCAGACCACGACCCCGGCCACCCACGCGGCCAGGTAGCCGCCCCGCTCGGCAGCGGTGGCCCACCGTGGGGTGATCGCCGGGGCGCCCGGCGCACGACCCTTCCGGGACCGGTTCCAGCGCCACCAGCCGTAGACGCTGGTGGCGATGAAGAAGACCTGGCGCGCCGCCTGCCCGAACAGGCTGTGCTCCTGGGGGTTGTTGAACCAGACCCCCATGAAGACGGTGAACAGCAGGGCGTTGCCGACGATCCCGACCGGCCAGGCCCAGACCCGCCGGCGCATCCCGCCGAGGGCGGAGGCGAAGCCGAAGAGGTTGCCGACCACCTCGCGCCACAGGATCGCCTGCCCGGCGATGACGAGCTGGGCCGAGAAGAGGTCGGTGAACAGGTCCACGGCCCGGCCTCAGCCCGCGTGCCGGAGGGCGGTCTCGCGCAGCCGCGCCACGCGTTCGGCGGCGTCGACGGTCTCCCCCGGGCGGCCGAAGACGGCCGACCCGGCGACGAAGACGTCCGCCCCGGCCTCGACACAGGCCCCGATCGTCTCCTCGGAGACGCCGCCGTCGACCTGCACCCACACCTCTCCACCGTGGCGGCGGACCGCCTCCCGCACCTGGGCGACCTTGGCCATCTGGTCGGCCATGAACTCCTGGCCGCCGAACCCGGGCTCCACGGTCATGACGAGGACCATGTCCACCTCGGGCAGCAGGTCGGCATACGGGGCGAAGGGGGTGCCGGGCTTGAGGGCGAAGGCGGCGCGGGCCCCGGCAGCGCGGATCGCCCGGGCGGTCGCCACCGGGTCGGCGGCGGCCTCGATGTGGAAGGTGACCGACTTCGCCCCGGCCTCGGCGTACTGCGGCGCCCAGCGGTCGGGGTCCTCGATCATCAGGTGCGCATCCAGCGGGATCGGACTGACCCGGGCCAGCCGCTCCACGACGGGCAGCCCCAGGGTGAGGTTCGGCACGAAGTGCCCGTCCATGACGTCCACGTGCGCCCAGTCCGCACTGGCGATGCGGTGCAGCTCCGACTCCAGGTTGGCGAAGTCGGCGGACAGGATGCTGGGACTGATCTGCAGCGTCACGCCGGACACTGTATGCGCACGGCGCGACCTCAGGTCCGCCGCAGCAGGGCGAGGAACATGCCGTCGCAGTCGTGGACGTGCGGCCACAGCTGCGCGGTGGGGCCGTCACCCGACACCGGCACCGGGTCGCCGTCGCGGTCCCGCAGCAGCGGACACACGTCCTCCGGAGCGGCGTCGTCCCGGCGCCGCAGCACGTCGTCGACGACGAACCGGGTCTCGGCCAGGTGCGGCGAGCAGGTGGCGTAGAGGACCACCCCGCCGGGGCGGGTGGCGTCCAGCGCCGAGGCGAGCAGGTCCCGCTGCAGCGGGCCGAGGGCGGCCAGGTCGGCCGGGGTCCGGCGCCACCGGGCCTCGGGCCGGCGGCGCAGGGCGCCCAGCCCGGTGCACGGGGCGTCGACGAGGACCCGGTCGTAGCCTCCGGGCTCCTCCTGACCCACCTCGCGGCCGTCGGCGGTCGTCACGGTGACCGCGGCGCCGGCCTGCTCGGCTGCGGCCAGGGTCTGCCGCACCAGGTCGGCCCGGTGCGGCGCCACCTCGTTGGCACGCAGCCGGGCACCGCGCTCGGCGGCCGCGGCGGCGAGGAGCCCGGCCTTGCCGCCGGGGCCGGCGCACAGGTCGAGCCAGTTCCCGCGGTCGTCGGGAACGTCGGCCGCGAGCACGGCCAGCGCCACCAGCTGGGAGCCCGCGTCCTGGACCGCGGCGCGACCCTCCCGCACCGCCGCCAGCGCACCCGGGTCGCCGGAGGGCAGGGCCCACGCGGTCGGCGCGAGCGGGTGCGGCCGGGCGCCGGCGGCGGCCAGCTCCTCCTCGGCGCCGAGCCCGGGCCGTGCCACGAGGGTGAGCTCACCGGGCTCGTTGTGCGCCTGCAGCAGCCGCTCCAGGTGCGTGCCGACGGACTCCTGGGTGCTCTCGCCGTGCCCGATCAGCGCGGCCCGCAGCGCCCGGACCACCCAGACCGGGTGCGAGTGCACCAGCGCCAGCCGCTCTACGGGGTCGGTGAGGTCCTCGGTCAGCCGGGCCACCCAGGCGTCCCGGTCGTGCTCGCTGACCCGTCGGAGGACGGCGTTGACGAACCCCCCGGGACCGGCTCCGACCCGGTCCCGGGCCAGGGCCACCGTGGCGCTCACCGCGGCGTGGTCGGGCACGCGCAGGCCGAGCAGCTGGTGGGCGCCGAGCCGGAGGACGTCGAGCACCTCGGGGTCGGTCTGCTCCACCGGGCGGTCGCTGCAGGCGGCCAGGACCGTGTCGTAGAGCCCCCGCATCCGCAGCGTGCCGTAGGCCAGCTCGGTGGCGAACGCGGCGTCGCGGCCGGAGAGCCGGGCGCGGCGGAGCAGGCGGGGCAGCTCGAGGTTGGCGTAGGCACCGTCGGCGACGGCACGGAGCAGGTCGTAGGCGGTGCCGCGGGCCGGGTCGGCGGTCCGGGCCCGTTCTGCCGGCCGCTGGGCGGAGCGGGTGCCGGGCCCGCGCCGGACCGGTCGACGCGGGCCCCGCCCGCCGCGTGGGCGCCGCTCCCCCCGGTCAGTCACCGAGCCGCTCCCCCGGCTCGGGGCGCGCGCCACGCGCCCAGGCGTCAGCCGGCATCGGCTGCTTGCCGTGGGGCTGCACGGTGCCGAGCCGGACCGAGCCGGCGCCCGTGGCCACCCGGACCGCCCCCTTGGTGACCAGCAGCGTCCCGGGCGGCCCGTCGACCGGGTCGTCCTCGGGCACCACCGGGTGCACCTTGAGGCGCTGCCCGCGGAAGGTGGTCCAGGCGCCCGGAGCTGGCGTGCAGGCGCGCACCTGCCGGTCCACGGCATACGCCGGGCGGGACCAGTCGACGCGGGCGTCCTCGACGGTGATCTTCGGGGCGTAGGACACGCCGTCGACCGGCTGGGGCTGCGGCTGCAGGCGGCCTTCCTCGAGGGCGTCCAGCGTCGCGACGAGCAGCCCCGCTCCCGCCTCGGCCAGGCGCCCCAGCAGGTCCCCCGCGGTGTCGCGGGGCCGGATCGTCTCCGTCAGGGTGCCCAGGACGGGGCCGGTGTCGAGGCCCTCCTCCAGGAGGAACGTGGTGGCCCCGGTGACCTCGTCGCCCGCCAGGATGGCGTGCTGCACCGGTGCCGCACCGCGCCAGGCGGGCAGCACCGAGAAGTGCAGGTTGACCCAGCCGTACCGGGGTACGGTGAGCAGCGGCGCCGGGACCAGCAGTCCGTAGGCGACGACAGGACAGGCGTCGGGCGCCAGCGCACGGATCCGCGAGCCGATCTCCGCGTCGCGCAGGCTGCGCGGCGTGAGGACCTCCAGCCCCGCCTCCTCGGCCACCTCCCGGACCGGGGACGGTCGGAGGGCGCGCCCCCGGCCCGCCGGGGCGTCCGGTCGGGTCAGGACGGCGACCACCTCGTGCCGGGACCGCAGCAGGGCCCGCAGGCTCGGGACGGCGGCCTCCGGCGTGCCGGCGAAGAGCAGACGCACTCAGCCCACCTCCGGCCGCCGGGCCACCGCGCCGGACGCGGGCCGCGCCCCGCCCGTCACAGCTGCTTCTCGGCCTCGTCCTCGTCGGCCACCGACACGGCGTGGAACCCCTCCGCGTCGACGTCGAGCTCGGCGATCTCGTCGCCCAGCTCCCGCAGCAGCTCGTGCCGCTCCTCACGACGCTTCTTCTGCTCGAGCGGGTCCGGGACGGGTGCCGCGGCGAGGAGGCGCTGGGTGTACTCCTCCTGCGGGTTCATCAGCACCTGCTCCCGCGAGCCGGTCTCGACGACCTTGCCGTTCTGCAGCACCACGACGCGGTGTGCCAGCAGGTCGATGACCGCCAGGTCGTGGCTGATGAACAGGCAGGCGAACTTGTACCGCTCCTGCAGCTCGGCGAAGATCCGCAGCACCCGGGCCTGGACCGACACGTCCAGCGCGGAGGTCGGCTCGTCGGCGACGAGCAGCTCGGGGTCGAGGATCAGCGCCCGCGCGATGGAGATGCGCTGCCGCTGCCCGCCGGAGACCTCGTGCGGGTACCGGTTGTAGAGGTCCTTGGGCAGGTGCACGGCCTCGAGCAGCTCGTAGACCTTCTCCCGCCGCGACTTCTTGTCGCCGATCTTGTGGACCACCATCGGCTCGGCGATGCACTCCCCGATCGGCAGCCGCGGGTTCAGCGAGGCGGCCGGGTCCTGGAAGATCACCCCGATCCGGCGGCGCAGCTCCTTGAGCTGCTTGCGGTTCATCGTCGTGACGTCCTCGCCGAGCAGCCGGAACTCGCCGCCGGCCGCCGGGATCAGGCCCAGGGCGCAGCGACCGATGGTCGACTTGCCGGAGCCGGACTCGCCGACGAGCCCGACGATCTCGCCCCGGCGCACGTCGAAGCTGACGTCGTCGACGGCGCGGAACGGCGGCTTGCCGAGCCGCTGGTACTCGATGACGAGGTTGCGCAGCTCGATGGCCTTCTCCTCGGTCTCCTCGACCGAGGTGTCGTCGGAGATGTTGACGCCCATCTGGCCGCGCCCGGCACCGAGCCGGGGCACCGACCCCAGCAGCATCTTGGTGTAGTCGTGCTGCGGGTTGAGCAGCACCTCCTCCACGGTGCCCTGCTCGACGAGGTCGCCCTTGAACATCACCGCGACGCGGTCGGCCATGTCGGCCACGACGCCCATGTTGTGGGTGATGAGCAGGATCCCGGTGTTGAGCTTGTCCTTCAGCGACCGCAGCAGGTCGAGGATGTCGGCCTGCACCGTGACGTCGAGCGCGGTGGTCGGCTCGTCGGCGATGATCACCTTCGGGTCGCAGCTGAGCGCGATCGCGATCACCACGCGCTGACGCTGACCGCCGCTCAGCTCGTGGGGGTACTGCTTGATCCGGCGCTCGGGCTCGGGGATGCCGACCATCCGCAGCAGCTCGACGGCCCGGTCCTGGGCCTGCTTGCCGCCGGCGATGCCGTGCAGCTCCAGCGCCTCGGTGATCTGGGTCCCGATGGTGAGCACCGGGTTGAGCGCGGTCATCGGCTCCTGGAACACCATCGCGATGTCGTTGCCGCGGAGCCGGCGCATCTTCTTGTCGGACAGCCGGGTGACGTCCTGGCCGTTGACGATGACCTGGCCGGAGATCCGCGCGTTGCGCGGCAGCAGCCGCATCGCGGTCATCGAGGTCACCGACTTGCCGGACCCGGACTCGCCGACGAGCGCGACGACCTCGCCGGGCATCACGTCGAGGGACACGCCCTTGACGGCGTGGACCGTGCCGAACTCGGTGGCGAAGCGGACGTCGACGTCACGGAAGCTGAGGACCGCCTCGTCCGTGGGCGCCCCGGTGCCGGAACGCTCGGTCAGTGGGGTCGCGGTCATCAGTCAACTCTCCTGCTCTGCCGGGGGTCGAACGCGTCGCGCAGGCCGTCGCCGAGGAAGTTCACGGACAGGGCGATGGCCAGGATCATCATGCCGGGCCACCAGAACAGCCACGGACGCGTGGTGAAGGAGTTCTGGTAGGTCGAGATCAGCTGGCCCAGCGAGGTGTCGGGGGGCTGGACCCCGAACCCGAGGAAGCTCAGCGTGCTCTCCAGCAGGATGACCGCCGCGATCGTGAGCGTGGCGCTGACGATGATCGTGCCCATCGTGTTGGGCAGGATGTGCTTGAAGATGATGCGCCACGGGGAGGTGCCGATCGCCTCGGCCGCGGTGACGAACTCCCGCTCCCGCAGCGACAGCACCTCGCCGCGGACCAGGCGCGCCAGGCCGGTCCAGGAGACCAGGCTCAGCATGATCGCCAGGCCCCAGATGCCGCTGCCGCCGGCCATCCGGCCCAGCACGGCGGCGAGCACCAGCAGCGGGATGACGATGAACAGGTCCGTCAGCCGCATCAGGACCGCCTCGACCCAGCCGCGGAAGTAGCCGGCCAGGGCGCCGATGAGCGTGCCCAGGGCGGTGGTGAGGATGCCCACCGTGAAGGCGATGAGCAGTGACCGCTGGGTGCCGCGCATGGTCAGCGCGAAATAGTCCTTGCCGGCGTTCTCCTGGCCGAACGGCTGCTCGCCCCAGGTCGGCGGGAACAGCCCGAAGCTGGGCCGTCCTCCGTCCACGACCGTGGCGGCCTCCCAGTAGGCCTTGTCCCACCAGGCCGGGATCGGCCCGTAGCCGATCGAGGTGAACGCCAGGGCGGTGATGAACACCAGGAAGATCAGCGAGGCCATGGCGGCGCGGTGGCGCACGAAACGGCGGAAGACCAGCTGGCCCTGGGAGTAGGACTTCTGGGAGAGGTCCACCTCCTCCTCGACCGACAGCTCGCCGACCGGTTCGTCGGACACGACGTGCTGGGGAGCTGCGGTGTCGGCCTGGAGCGGGAAGGGCGACAGGCCCTCCTCACCGCTCCCAGGGGGCTGCGGCCGGTCGGGACGGCCGGTGTCGTCAGTCATCGGGTATCTCCAGTGGTCGGGTCAGGACAGGGTGGCTCGCACAGGCGGGTCACCGCCTGATCCGTGGGTCGAGGAACGCGTAGGCGATGTCGGCGGCCAGGTTCATGAGGACCGCGGCCGTGCCGGTCACCACGTAGAAGGCCATGACCGGGCCCGGGTCGACGCGGTTGAGGCCCTCGATGAACAGCGCGCCCATGCCCTTCCAGCCGAACACCGTCTCGGTGACGACCGCGCCGCCGATGAGGCCGGCGAAGTCGAACGCCACGATCGTGGTGATCGGGATGAGGGCGTTGCGCAGCGCGTGCTTGGTGATGACCACCCGCTCGGACAGGCCCTTGGACCGGGCGGTCCGCACGTAGTCCTGGCCGATCGTCTCCAGCATCGACGAGCGGGTGTAGCGGCTGTAGGACGCCAGCGAGATGACCGTGAGGACGATCGTCGGCAGGATCAGCTGGGTGCCCCAGTCCCAGACACCGGTCCAGAACGGACCCTCGAAGTTCGGGGTGCTCGAGCCGATCGTCTTGATCGGCCGGCCCAGCGGGACCATGTCCAGGTAGAGGCCCCAGTTGCGCAGCAGCTGGTCCGCGGCCGTGGCCATGCCGAAGACGACGGCGGTGCCGACCGAGACCCAGATCGCGATGCGCCGGTCCCAGCCGCCCAGGAACCACCCGATGGCGATGGCCACCGCGACGGAGATGGCCAGCATGAGGCCGAGCTGGGCGTAGGTCGGCTCGACGATCCAGCCGTTGAAGACGAACCAGCCGACGATCCCGGCGGCCACGGTGGCGAGGGCGGAGTAGAGCACCTTGCGGTTGGTCAGGCCGGTGGTGAGGGCGGTGAGCAGCACCGCGCCCGCGAGGCCGATGACGATGATCAGCGGCAGGCCCAGGGCCGGCTGGCGCCACCAGTCGACCTGGTCGAAGTACAGCAGCGCCGCGAGGATGAAGACCCCGGTCGAGACCCCGCTGACCAGGCGTCGGCGTACGTCCCCGCCGACGACGGAGCTCATCGTGACGCCGAACAGGACCGCGATCACGATCGCGGCGGTCAGTGACACCGATGGATCGGCGATCCAGTCGTTGAACCGGATCGCGCCGTACTCCTTGAGGAGCACCGCGACCCAGAACACCGGGAGGGAGAAGAACAGGAACGCCGCGAAGGTGACGGTGTAGTCGAATCCGGAGTACTGCCGGATCGCGGCGAGGATGCCCATGGCCACGCCGATGAAGATCGCCAGCAGGGTGGCGAGGGTGACCAGGCGGAGGGTGGACCCGGCGGCGTTCACCAGCGCGGTGCTGATGGACGCGCCGCGGGAGTCGGTGCCCAGGTCACAGTTGAGGGCGAAGCACTTGCCGAACCCGGTCAGCCACATCCAGTAGCGCTGGTACCAGGGGAGCTCGAGGTTCATGGCCCGGATCCGGGCTTCCATCAGCTGCTCGCGGTTGCGGTCCCGGCTCTCCCGCAGGTCCTCCAGCGGGTCACCGGAGTAGACCGTCAGGAGGAAGAGGAGGACCGAGCCGAGCAGCAGGATCAGTGCGGAGATCCCCACGCGACGGAGGATGAATCGGAGCACAGGGCTTTCCTTCCAGGAACCGTAGGCCGGCCAACGGTACCGGTTCGGTGAGCGTAACGCCGTGTCCTACGGCTGTCATCAAGGTGCCGGAGACGTCAGGCCCCCACACGGACCGGTGGGGCGGGAGGTGTCTCCCGCCCCACCGGCCGTCGTGCGTTGCAGCTGGTCAGCTGCGGGACTGAGTCGGGTCGATCCGGCTCAGCGACGAATCACTGAGCGCGCACCCACTGCTCGGCGTTCCAGGCGATCTGCGTCTGGGTCGAGTTGAAGATCACGTTCTCGATGTCGGCGGCGTGGGCCACGACACCGGGGAACGCGAACACCGGGATGCTGTGCAGGTCGTCCCAGGCAGCCTTCTCGATGATCTTCAGCTGCTCGGCCTGGACCTCCTCGTCGAGGCTGGTCGAGATGGCGTCCCAGGCGGCGTCCGCCTCCTCGTTGACCCAGCCACCGAAGTTGCCGGAGCCGTCGCTCTGGTACCAGAACGCGGAGCCGGTGACCGTGCCGGAGCCGGCCCAGCCGAACAGCGCGACCTCCCAGTCGCCGGAGGCCAGGACGTCACCCAGCGTCGGGCCGGAGGCGTCGACGATGTTGAAGCCGACCTGGTCGCAGCTGGCCTTGATGAGGGCCACCTCGTCGGTGCGGCGCTGGTTGCCCGCGGCGTAGCCGATGCGGACCTCGACACCCTCCTCGAGACCGGACTCCTGGAACTTCTGCTTCGCCGTCTCCAGGTCGACCTCGTCGTAGCGGCCGTCGTAGATCGCCTCGACGTGCTCGTCGTAGCCGTCCTGGAACGGGAAGATCTCCCGGGAGTTCATGACGACCGCGTCGGGGTTGATCGGCTTGATGAGGTTGTCGATGATCTGCTGGCGCGGCACGCAGTACGCGAACGCCTCGCGGGCGGCCAGGCCGCCCTCGCTGTCGGCGAACGGGCTGCCCTCGGCGAAGTTGAAGTCGAGGTGCTCGAAGGTCAGCTCGTCACCGCGGAGCAGGGTGACGGCGTCACCCAGCGCCTCGATCTGCTGGACCGTGTCGACGGTGGCCTGCGGCTCGATGATGTCGAGGTCACCGTTCTGCAGCGCCTGGACGTGGGTCTCCGGGGCGGTGAACCGGAAGGTGAGGTTCGCGGTCGCCGGCGGGGTGCCCCACCAGGACTCGTTCGGGACCAGGGTGAGGAACTGGCCGGCCTCCCAGGTGGCGCCGTCCAGCGAGTACGGGCCGTAGGACTGGGCGATGTCGGCGGACGGGACCTGCTTGTCCGGGGACAGCCAGCCCTCGTTCCAGAACTCGGCGACCGGGGTCAGGGCCTCCTTGTCCTTGTCCATGATCGCCTGGGTCACCTCCTCCAGGCTCATGCCGGCCTCCCGGGCCGCCACGTGGGCCGGGCCGGTCGGGCCCTGGACCATCAGCTCCCAGTCGGGGTACGGCTCGGGGTAGACGACCGTGAAGGTCTTGCCACCCGGCTCGCCCTGCGGACCGTCCGGGACGTAGGTGCCGAAGTCGGACGAGACGTGGTTGAACAGCGGGGCCTCGTCCTCGCCCAGCTCGCCGAACAGGTCGGGCTTCTGGGCGGCCCACTCCAGCAGGAAGTCGTCGTAGGTGATCGGCGTGCCGTCTTCCCAGACCGCCTCGTCGGAGATGGTGTACTCGATCGTCAGCGGGTCCTCGGACACCATCTCGTAGGAGCCGAACTCCTCGATCGGGTAGACGGTGCCGTCCGTCCCCCAGTACCAGAAGCCGCTGCCCAGCCGGCCGTTGATGACGGAGTTGTAGACCGAGTTGGTCTCCGGCGTGTTGGCGTTGTAGCCCTGCCACTCGTCCGCGCCGACGGAGTAGTTGATGTTGTCGTCGACGGTCTGGACGTCGCCGAGGTCCGGCTTCGCGGTGCTCGCCTGCTCGCCACCCGGGCTGTCGCCCGTCGAGTCGCCAGCGTCCTCGCTGGCGGCGGGGGCGTCGTCACCGCCGGTGGGCTCCTCGGAAGTGCCCGGGTCCGACGTGCACGCAGAGAGCACCAGGGCTCCGGCGGCCACGATGGCCATCGTCGTGCGCCTGATCTTCAATGTTCCTCCTGAATGAGTGGTCACATCCGCCGAGCTGGCGCCGAACGTTAACCGGCAGGGGCAGCCCGCGAACGCGCCGGGGGGTTGCGCAGCCCAAAGTATGCACGGGGGTGGGGGAATCCAAGTTCTGTCACGGGATGGTGACCTGATCGTTACCAACCTGAGACAGGAACGTCGGACGGACCTCAGACCCCCAGGTCCGGCGGGTCCAGCTGCACCCGCAGCACGCCCTCGGCCTTGCGCGCGCTGCGCGCCGCGCGGAGTGCCTGCAGCGCCCTGACCAGCCCCGGCGCCACGTCGTCCGTGGCGCGCAGCAGCACCTGGACCTCCTCGCCCGACCCGCCGGAGCCCGCCGGCAGCGGCCCCAGCACGGTGACGTCGGAAGGGAGCTCCAGCTCGGCGAGCGCCTCCTCGACGAGCTCCGGCGCGCCGCCGACCCGGGCGGTGCGGCACACGGGAGGCAGCCGCAGCTCGGCCCGCTCGGCGAGCTCCCCGGCGGCGAACCAGCCCGGGGCCCAGCGCACCAGCGCCTCCACCGGCCGCAGGTGCCCGTGCGGCGGGACGCCCACGAGGACCACGGTGCCCCCCTCGGGCGCCGGCCGGGTCAGCGCCGCCGCCGCGGCCCAGCGCCGGACCGTCTCGACGCCGGCATCCAGCCCGGCACGGTCGAGCAGCGCCCACCCGTCCAGGAGCAGTGCCGCGGCGTAGCCGCCGTCCGCGAGCGGCTCGGCACCGGGGGTGGCGACGACCACGGCCGGCTCCGGACCCACCCGGGCGACCAGGTGCCCCGCCCGGGAGGTGCGGACCGGCACCCCCTGGAAGGCGCGGCCGATCTCCTCGGCGGTGCGCCGCTCCCCGACCACCGTGCTCCGTCGTGCGGCGGCCCCGCAGCGCCGGCAGGGTCGGCCGTCGTCGGTCTCGCCGCACCACGCGCACACCGGCGCGGCGCCGGGTGCCGGCACCTGCAGCGGACCGCCGCAGGCCGGGCAGCGGACCGGCGTGCGGCACTCCTGGCAGCTGAGGCCCACGAGGTAGCCGCGGCGCGGGACCTGCACGAGAACCGGGCCCCGGGAGAGACCGTCCTTGACGGTGCGCCAGGCCAGGGTCGGGATGCGGGCGACCGCGGCCGCCGGGTCGCTCCGCGCGGCGGCCCCCTCCCCCGCGACGACCACCCGCGGGGCGCGCTCGCGGACGGTCGGGGCTGCGGCCACCACCTCCCGGACCCAGCCGCGTTCCAGCCAGTGCTGCACCTGCGGGGTACGGGTGAACCCGCCGACGAGCAGGCCGGCGCCGCTGGCGGCGGCGCGGCGGCGCAGGACCTCCCGGACGTGCGGGTAGGGCGACCGGGGCTCCTGGTGCAGGTCGTCCCCGTCGTCCCACCAGGCGACCAGTCCGGGGTGGCGCACCGGCGCGAAGGCGGCCGAGCGGGAGCCGATGGCGACGTGGACGTGGCCGCGGAGCACCTTGAGCCAGTCGGCGTAGCGCCGTTGCGGACCCTGGTCGGCGGTCAGCCGGACGTACGCCTCCGGGCCGAGGACTCTGTCGAGCGCGGCCCCGAGACGGTCGACGTCGCGGTGGTCCGGGAGCACCACGACCGCGCCGCGGCCGGAGCGACGGGTGGCCGCGACCGCCTGGGCGAGGGCGAGCGGCCAGCCGTCGTCGCTGCCGGCGTCGGGCAGCGCCAGCCACGCCGCGGCGGGGCCCGCACCCGCGGCCAGGTGGCGCAGGAACGCGGGCCCCGCCGGGTAGGCGCGCCAGGCGGAGTCGTCCACGGGGGTGGCGCGCGCGGCGTCGTCCACCCCGGGCGGCCGGTCGTCGGCTGCCGGCGGGACGGTGCGCTCCGCGGTGGCGTGCCGCGGGGGTATGGCGAGGCGCAGGACGTCCGCCAGGGTGCCGGCGTAGTGGTCGGCCACCTCGCGGCACAGCCGGGCCAGCTCGGGGGTGAGGACCGGCTCGGGGCTGACGACCTTGAGCAGCGGGGCCAGGCGGCCCCGGTGCTCGGCCTCGGCGGTGCGTTCCAGCAGGAACCCGTCGACGGTCTTGCCGGCGAAGCGCACCCGGACCCGGACCCCGGGCCGGGCCGCCTCGTCGAGCTCGGCGGGGACGGTGTACTCGAACGGGCGGTCGAGGTGGGCCAAGGGGGTGTCGACCACCACCCTGGCCACGGGGAGGGTGGGGCCGCTCTCCTCCCCGCGCTCCGTCATACCGTGTTGTCTACCGCACGGGCCCGACGGCTCAGACCGCGGCCTGCAGGGCCTCCACGCGGTCCAGCCGCTCCCAGGTGAAGCCACCATCCAGCCCGGGCGCGGAGGTGCGCCCGAAGTGGCCGTAGGCCGCCGTCGGCCGGTAGATCGGACGGAGCAGGTCGAGCTCCTCCACGATGGCCGCCGGGCGCAGGTCGAATACCTTGGTGATGGCCTCCTGGATGCGCTCCACCGGCCGGGTCTCGGTGCCGAACGTCTCGACGTACAGACCGACCGGCTTGGCGGTGCCGATGGCGTAGGCCACCTGGATCTCGCACCGCCGCGCCAGGCCGGCGGCGACGACGTTCTTGGCCACCCAGCGCATCGCGTAAGCGCCCGACCGGTCGACCTTGGACGGGTCCTTGCCGGAGAACGCCCCGCCGCCGTGGCGGGCCATGCCGCCGTAGGTGTCGACGATGATCTTGCGGCCGGTGAGACCGGCGTCACCCATCGGCCCGCCGATGGTGAACTTGCCGGTGGGGTTGACCAGCACGCGGTAGTCGGAGGTGTCGAGGTCGACGCCCTGCTCGTGCAACTCCTCCAGTGTCGGGGCGATGACGCGGGCGGCGATGTCGGGCTCGAGGTGGCCGTGCACCGAGATGTCCTCGCGGTGCTGGGTGGACAGCACGATGGTGTCGAGGGCCACCGGGCGGTCCCCCTCGTAGGCGATGGTCACCTGCGTCTTGCCGTCGGGCCGGAGGTAGTCGAGCTCCCCGGACCTGCGCACCGCGGTGAGCCGCTCGGCCAGCCGGTGCGCCAGGTGGATGGGCAGCGGCATCAGCTCGGGGGTGTCGTCGCAGGCGTAGCCGAACATCAGGCCCTGGTCCCCCGCGCCCTGCTGGTCCCGCGCGTCCTCGGCGGTGCCGGTGCGGCTCTCGTGGGCCTGGTCGACCCCGACGGCGATGTCGACCGACTGCTCCCCGATCGACACCTCGACGCCGCAGGTCCGCCCGTCGAAGCCCTTGAGGGAGTTGTCGTAGCCGATGTCGAGGATGGTCTTGCGCACGATCGAGGGGATGTCGGCGTACCCCTCGGTGCGCACCTCGCCCGCGACGTGCACCAGACCGGTGGTGACCAGGGTCTCGACCGCGACCCGGGAGTTCGGGTCCTGTCGGAGCAGGTCGTCGAGGATCCCGTCGCTGATCTGGTCGCAGATCTTGTCCGGGTGTCCCTCGGTGACGGACTCGGAGGTGAACAGGCGGCGCACAGGGTCTCCTTCGGGGGATGCAGCGGCTGCTGCCGGCCGCGGCGAGTCTACTGGCGGGCGCCCGCGGACCGCTCGAGCAGGGCGACGACCTCGTCCCACACGGCGGTGGCGACCTCCACCTTGCTGGCCGGGCCCACGGTGCGGGGCTCTCCCCCGCCGGGCCGGAGCAGGTGGACCGTGCTCTCGTCGGCGCCGAAGGTGCGGTCCCGCCCCACCTCGTTGGCCACGAGCAGGTCGCAGCCCTTGCGCTCCAGCTTGGCCCGGGCGAGGTCGAGGACGCTGCCGGTCCGGTCACCGGTCTCGGCGGCGAAGCCGACGAGGACCGGGCGGGCCCGGCCGGCGCGCCGCTGCACCAGGCCGGCGAGGATGTCGGGGTTGCGGACGAGCACGAGCTCGGGGGCCTCGGGGTCGCCCGGGCCGTGCTCCTTCTTGATCTTGGCCGGCGCGTAGTCGCGGGGCCGGAAGTCAGCGACGGCGGCGGCCATGACCACGACGTCGGCGGTCTCGGCCAGCCGGGTGACCTCGGCCTCCATCTCCAGCGCGGTCTCCACCGGGACCACGTCGACCCCCGCCGGGGCCGGCAGCGAGGCGGTGCTCACCAGGGTGACCCGGGCCCCCCGCTCGGCGGCGACCCGGGCCAGCGCGTACCCCTGCTTGCCCGAGGACCGGTTGCCGAGGTAGCGCACCGGGTCCAGCGGCTCGCGGGTGCCGCCGGCGGTGACGACGACGTGGTGGCCCGCAAGATCGTGCGGGCGGGCCGCCGGCGCGGACCCGGAGGCGACGGCCAGGGCGTACTCGTGGATCTCCTCGGGCTCGGGGAGCCGGCCGGGACCGGTGTCGGTGCCGGTGAGCCGGCCGGACGCCGGGTCCATGACGTGCACGCCGCGCTCCCGGAGCAGCGCGACGTTGGCCGCCGTGGCCGGGTGGAGCCACATCTCGGTGTGCATCGCCGGTGCCAGGACGACCGGGCACCGGGCGGTGAGGAGCACGTTGGTGAGCAGGTCGTCGGCAAGGCCGTGGGCCGCCCGCGCCAGCAGGTCGGCGGTCGCGGGGGCGACGACGACGAGGTCGGCCTGCTGGCCGAGCCGGACGTGCGGCACCTCGTGCACCCGGCTCCAGACGTCGGTCGCCACCGGGCGCCCGGACAGGGCGGCCCAGGTGGCCTCACCGACGAAGTTCAGGGCCGCGGCCGTCGGGACGACCGTGACCTCGTGGCCCGTCTCGGTGAACCTCCGCAGCAGGGCGCAGGCCTTGTAGGCCGCGATGCCACCGGTGACACCGAGCAGGACGCGCATGGCCGGGTCAGCCCTGCGGCGGCGACAGGTGCAGCTTGCCCTGGTTGATCTCGTGCAGCGCGATGGTCAGCGGCTTGTCGGTCGGCTCGCTCTCCACGAGCGGGCCGACGTACTCCAGCAGGCCCTCGGAGAGCTGGGAGTAGTAGGCGTTGATCTGGCGCGCGCGCTTGGCGGCGTAGATCACCAGGGCGTACTTGGAGTCGGCCCGCTCCAGCAGGCTGTCGATGGGGGGGTTGGTGATGCCTTCGGGGCGGGCAACGGTACCGATCACGTGGAGTTCTTCCTCACTTTGTCACAGGGTCCGACCATCAATGATACGAGTTCCTTGGCGGCCCGGGCGACATCGTCGTTGACGATGACGACGTCGAACTCGTCCGCGGCCGCCAGCTCGGTGCGGGCGGTCTCCAGCCGGGCCCGCCGCTCGTCCTCGCTCTCGGTGCCCCGGCCGACGAGCCGGTGCACCAGCTCGTCCCAGCTGGGCGGGGCGAGGAAGACGAACAGCGCGTCGGGCATCCGCTCCCGCACCTGACGCGCACCCTGGAGGTCGATCTCCAGCAGCGCGGGCCGGCCGGAGGCGAGGACCCGCTCGACCGGCCCCCTCGGGGTGCCGTACTTGGCACGCCCGTGGACGACGGCCCACTCGAGGAACTCCCCGGCCTGACGCAGCCGCTCGAACTCCTCGTCGTCCAGGAAGTGGTAGTGGACCCCGTCGACCTCCCCGGGCCGTGGCGGCCGCGTCGTCGCCGACACGGACAGCCACACCTCCGGGTAGTGCTGGCGCACGTACGCCGAGACGGTCCCCTTGCCCACCGCCGTGGGGCCGGCCAGGACGACCAGACGGCAGGGACGGTCGGCCCGGCCGTCGGTCGGGTGGTCCATGGAGTCCGTCTCAGGCCTGGTCGAACCGCTCCAGGAGCGCCTGCACCTGGTTGGCGCCCAGGCCACGGACCCGCCGGCTCTCGGAGATCCCGACCTCCTCCATGATCTGGCGGGCCCGCACCCGGCCGACGCCGGGCATGGACTCCAGGAGAGCGGACACCTTCATCTTGCCGATGACGTCATTCGTCTTGCCCTCGGCGATGACGTCCTTGAGCGACCCCTGCGAGTTCTTCAGCCGGTTCTTCACGGCCGCCCGCTCGCGACGGGCCGCCGCCGCCTTGGCCAGCGCCTCCTGGCGCTGCTCGGGGGTGAGCTGGGGAAGGGCCACGGTGAGTCTCCTTCGTCGCTGGGCCGTAACGGTTCTGGGCCGAGCCGGAGTTCGGCGCCACCTGCGAACTTAGCCACTTTGAGCGCGGGGTGCCAACCCGGGTCCCGCGCGTGTTGCCGGGTCAGCCTCCCAGGCCCCGCGCGAGCCGCTCGGTGAGGCCCTCCGCGGCCCCGCGCAGGGCGGCGACGTCCGGTCCGTGCTCGAGCAGCGCCCGGCTCACCGGCGCCAGCACCCGGCCCGCGGCGGCCCCGAACACCCGCCCGAGGTCCTCCGGTCGGGCGCCCTGGGCACCGACCCCGGGGGCGAGGAGGATGCCGTTGACCGCGGCCAGGTCGATGCCCACCTCCGCGGCCGAGGCGCCCACGGTGGCACCGACCACGAGGCCCACGGGACCCGCGGGGACCGCGCCGGCGTTGTCGGTGGCGGCCGCGGCGGCGATCGCGGCCGCCACCGGCGGGCTGCCGGCGTGCTGGACCTCGGCACCCTCGGGGTTGGAGGTGAGCGTCAGCACGAACACGCCGCGCCCGGACGACCTGGCCAGGTCGAGGGCGGGGCGCAGCGACCCGTACCCCAGGTAGGGGCTGAGCGTGACCGCGTCGGCGGCGAGGGGTGCGCCGTCGGCCAGGTACGCCTCGGCATACGCCTGCATCGTGCTGCCGATGTCACCGCGCTTGGCGTCGAGCACGGTGAGGGTCCCCGCCCCGCGCAGGTCACCCAGGACCTCCTCGAGCACGGCCAGCCCGGCCGACCCGTGCCGCTCGAAGAACGCCGCCTGCGGCTTCACCGCGGCGACGCGCCCGGCGAACGCCTCGACGACGGCACCGCAGAACCGGCGCAGCCCGTCGACGTCGTCGGGCAGGTCCCAGGCCCGCAGCAGCCCGGGCGAGGGGTCCAGCCCGGCGCACAGCGGCCCGAACCGCTCCAGGGCGACGACCGCCCTCGCCCCGAATCCGTCGCTCACGGCGTTCCTCCTGTCCTGCCCGTGACGGGCACCTCGTCGGTCCTGTCGGTGTCGGTCAGCGCGTCGTGGACCCGCCAGAGCAGGTCGGGGTCGGCGAGGAGGGCGGTGCCGAGCTGGACGCCCCGGGCGCCCAGCCGCAGCATCCGCAGGGCGGACTCCCTGTCCACCACCCCTCCCCCGGCGACGAGGGGGACGTCGGGGACCCGGCCCTGGCCGATCGCCGCCGTGACCTCGGCGACGAGCCGCTCGGTCACCGGCGCCACGGCCGGCCCGGCGAGCCAGCTGCCCTCCGGGTGGGCCGGGACGGCACCGCAGAGCACCAGGGCCGTCGCGCCCCCGGCCACGGCAGCCCGCGCGGCGGCGACGAGCTCGGGGCAGTCGGGGCCGAGCTTGGCGCTGATCGGCAGGTCCCGGGGCAGGGTCTCGCGCAGCCGGGCCAGCAGCTTCAGACACACCTGGGGGTCGCGGGACAGGTGGCCCCGCAGGTCCACCTCCACGCCCGCCACCGCGTCGAAGTCGAGGCTGCGGCGGAGGGTCGTCGCCAGCTCGGCCAGCTCTCCCCCGGTGTCGCCGCGGAGGGCCACCACCGCCCTGATCCCCCGGGCCCGGAGCCAGGGCAGCTGCTCCCGGGCCACCTCGTCGGCGCGGAGCGGACGGGCTGCGGAGTGGACGAGGGCGCCGGGGACCGGCCGGAGCCCGGGTGGCCCGACGGGGACGCCGGCGGGTACCGCGACGGGGCCGACGAGGACGGCGTCGAGCCGGGCCGGGTCGCCGAACCGCGCCAGCTCCCGACCCGTGCCACCGCAGCCCGCGGCCGGGACGACCCGGGGGACGGTCCCGCGGGTCACCGCGGCCCCCCGGCCACGAGCCGGTCGCCGGGCAGCACCGGACCGACCGCGCACGGCAGGACGTGGCGGCGCCCGGTCGCCGTCGCGGCGACGGTGGCGCAGGCGCCGCACAGACCCACCCCGCACCACCTCCCGTCACCGGCGTCGAACGCGGTGACCTGGCTGGCGGCACCCACCTCGGCGGCCACCGCCACCCCGGTGTCGACCACCGGGCGCGGGCCCACGGCATACAGCAGGTCGAAGGAGGTCCCGGCGACCGGCCCGCGGAGCAGCGGGGGCAGGTCGTCGGGGGTGCTGAGCAGGACCCGGTCCGCCACCCGCCGGGCGGGCACCAGGTCCAGGTGGTGGTCCGCGTCCCGGGCGGACAGGACCAGCGTCGTCGGGCAGCCCCGGTCGCGCAGCAGCGCGGCCAGCCACCGGGCCGGCGCCTGGCCCGGCTCGTGCCCGACCACGACCGCGTCGACCGGCTCCGAGGGCAGCGGGAAGCCCCGGCCCAGGGGCCCCCGGACGGTGAGCTCGTCGCCCGGGTACCAGGCCCCGGTCCCGGGGACCACCGCCTCGAGGGTGGTGCCGTGCGCCGGGTCGCTGCGCCCGCCGGACAGCCACCAGGTGCGCGGCAGCACGTCCGCCTGCCCCGCCCGCGGCGGCACCTGGAGGAACTGGCCCGGGCGCGGCGCTGCCACCGCGGCCGGCACGGCGAGCGTCAGCACCCGCGCGGCACCGTCCTGACGCACGGCGACGATCTCGGCCGTGACCGGGACGCAGCCGGGTGCGGTCATGCCGTCGCGCGGGCGGCCGCGCGCCCGGACCGTCCGAAGAGGTCGAGGCGTGCCGCGTGCTCCTGCAGCGAGCTCACCCGCAGCGGGCCCCGGCGCACCGCCTCGATGCCGAGCACTGCGGCGGCGAGCTGCTGGACGGTGGTGATGATCGGGCGGTCCATGCTGGTGGTGGCCGCCCGGATGGCGTAGCCGTCGGCCCGCGCGTCCCGTCCGGACGGGGTGTTGATGACCATGTCGATCTCGCCGCGGTTGATGAGGTCGACGATCGTCGGCTCCCCGCCGGGGCCGCGGCCCTGGCTGTGCTTGCGCACGGTCCGGGCCGGGATGCCGTTGCGGCGCAGCACCGCGGCCGTCCCCTCCGTCGCGACGACCGTGAACCCGAGGTCCACCAGGCGCTTGACCGGGAAGATCATCGAGCGCTTGTCGCGGTTGGCGACCGACACGAAGACCGTGCCGGAGGTCGGCAGGCCCGACCCCGCGCGCAGCTGGCTCTTGGCGAACGCGGTGCCGAAGTCCCGGTCGATGCCCATGACCTCGCCCGTGGAGCGCATCTCCGGGCCGAGGACGGAGTCGACCGCCTGACCGGTCTGGGTCCGGAACCGGCGGAACGGCAGGATCGCCTCCTTGACCGACACCGGCGAGTCCTGCGGCAGGTCCGCGCCGTCGCCCGGGGGCAGCACGCCCTCCTCGCGCAGCTGCGCCACCGTCGCGCCGAGCATCACCCGGGCGGCGGCGCTGGCCACCGGCACCCCGGTCGCCTTCGACACGAACGGGACGGTCCGGCTCGCCCGGGGATTGGCCTCGAGCACGTACAGGACGTCCTGGGCCAGGGCGAACTGGACGTTGATGAGGCCGCGCACGCCGATCGCCTCGGCCAGCCGCCGGGTGGCCTCGCGGACCCGGCCGATCTCCTCGCCGCCCAGCGTCACCGGCGGGAGCACGCACGCCGAGTCGCCGGAGTGGATCCCGGCCTCCTCGATGTGCTCCATGATCCCGCCGACGTAGAGGTCGGTGCCGTCGTAGAGCGCGTCGACGTCGATCTCGATCGCCTCGTCGAGGAACCGGTCCACCAGCACCGGGTGCTCCGGTGAGGCCTGGGTGGCGCGGCCGACGTAGGCCGCGAGCGTCTCGTCGTCGTAGACGATCTCCATCCCCCGGCCGCCGAGCACGTACGAGGGGCGGACCAGGACCGGGTACCCGATCTCCCGGGCCACCGCGAGCGCGTCCGCGACGCTGTATGCCGTGCCGTGCCGGGGCGCCTCCAGCCCCGTCTCCGCGAGCACCCGGCCGAACGCCCCGCGGTCCTCGGCCAGGTGGATCGCCGCCGGGGAGGTGCCGACGACCGGCACCCCCTCGGCCTCGAGCGCCGCGGCCAGCCCCAGCGGGGTCTGCCCGCCGAGCTGGACGACCACGCCGGCGACCGGGCCGGCCCGTCGCTCCGCCTCGATCACCTCGAGCACGTCCTCCAGGGTCAGCGGCTCGAAGTAGAGCCGGCTGGAGGTGTCGTAGTCGGTCGAGACCGTCTCGGGGTTGCAGTTGACCATCACCGTGTCGTAGCCGTGGCGGCGCAGCGTCAGCGAGGCGTGGACGCAGGAGTAGTCGAACTCGATGCCCTGGCCGATCCGGTTCGGGCCGGAGCCGAGGATGACGACCGCCGGGCGCTCCCGGGGGGCGACCTCGGTCTCGGTGTCGTAGCTGGAGTAGTGGTAGGGCGTGACCGCCTCGAACTCGCCCGCGCAGGTGTCCACCGTCTTGTAGACCGGGCGGACCCCGAGGGCCTGGCGGACACCACGGACGACGGCCTCGGTGGACCCGGTGATCTCGGCCAGCTGGGCGTCGGAGAAGCCGTGCCGCTTGGCCCGGCGCAGCAGCTGCGGCGTGAGCCGGCCCCCGGGGACGCCGGTCGCGGCGGCGACCTCCTCGGCGACGGTGTTGAGCAGGGCTATCTGGTCGAGGAACCAGGGGTCGATCCCGGTCGCCTCGTGCGCCTCCTCGACGGTGACCCCGCCGCGCAGCGCCTGCTGCACCTGCACCAGCCGGCCGTCGGTGGGGGTCCTTGCCCGGTCGAGCAGGGCGAGCGCCTCCTCGCGGCCGGGCGCCTCCCCGCGCCAGTGGAACGAGGAACCGCGGCGCTCCACCGACCGCAGCGCCTTCTGGAGCGCCTCGGTGAAGCTGCGGCCGATGGCCATCGCCTCCCCGACCGACTTCATCGTCGTGGTCAGCGTGGCGTCGGCGGCGGGGAACTTCTCGAACGCGAACCGCGGCACCTTGACCACGACGTAGTCGAGGGTCGGCTCGAAGCTCGCCGGGGTCTGCCGGGTGATGTCGTTGGGGATCTCGTCGAGGGTGTAGCCCAGCGCCAGGCGGGCGGCGATCTTGGCGATCGGGAACCCGGTCGCCTTCGACGCCAGCGCCGAGGACCGGGACACCCGCGGGTTCATCTCGATGACGATGACCCGCCCGTCGTCGGGGTTGACCGCGAACTGGATGTTGCACCCGCCGGTGTCGACCCCCACCTCCCGGATGACGGCGATGGCGATGTCCCGCAGCCGCTGGTACTCCCGGTCGGTCAGCGTCATCGCCGGGGCCACCGTGATCGAGTCGCCGGTGTGGACGCCCATCGGATCGAGGTTCTCGATGGAGCACACGACGACGACGTTGTCGGCGCGGTCCCGCATCACCTCGAGCTCGTACTCCTTCCAGCCGAGGATCGACTCCTCCAGGAGCACCTCGGTGGTCGGGCTGTCCTGCAGGCCGGCGCCGGCGATGAGCCGCAGCGACTCCTCGTCGTGGGCGAACCCGGAGCCCAGGCCGCCCATGGTGAACGAGGGGCGGACGACCAGCGGGTAGCCGAGGTCCTCGGCCGCGGCCAGGCACTCCTCGATGCTGTGGCAGATGATGCTGCGCGCCACCTCGGCGCCGCACCGCTCGACCACGCCCTTGAACGCCTGCCGGTCCTCACCGAGCTGGATCGCCGCGACGTTGGCGCCGATGAGCGGGCAGCCGTAGCGCTCCAGCACCCCGGACTCGTGCAGCGCGATCGCGGTGTTGAGCGCGGTCTGCCCACCCAGGGTGGCCAGCACCGCGTCCGGGCACTCCTTGGCGATGATCGCCTCGACCACCTCGGGGGTGATCGGCTCGACGTAGGTGGCGTCGGCCACCTCCGGGTCGGTCATGATCGTCGCCGGGTTGGAGTTGACGAGGACGACGCGGACGCCCTCCTCGCGCAGCACCCGGCAGGCCTGGGTGCCGGAGTAGTCGAACTCGGCCGCCTGGCCGATGACGATCGGCCCGGAGCCGATGACGAGCACCGAGCCGATGTCGTCACGCCTGGGCACGGGCCACCTCCTCACGGTGGGCCTCCATGAGCTCCACGAACCGGTCGAACAGGTAGGCCGCGTCGTGCGGACCGGCCGCCGCCTCGGGGTGGTACTGCACGGAGAAGGCGGGCACGTCCTCGCAGGCCAGCCCCTCGACGACGCGGTCGTTGAGGGCGACGTGGGAGACCCGCACCCGTCCGTATGCCGTGTCCGCCGGCCGGTCGGTGTCGTCCGGGGTGGGCCAGGCGACCGCGAAGCCGTGGTTGTGACTGGTCACCTCGACCTTGCCCGTGGCCCGGTCCAGGACCGGCTGGTTGATCCCGCGGTGCCCGAACGGCAGCTTGTAGGTGCCCAGGCCGAGGGCCCGGCCGAGCAGCTGGTTGCCGAAGCAGATCCCGAAGAACGGGATCCGGGCGTCCAGCACCTTCCGCAGCAGGTCCACCTCGGGGTCGGCGGTGGCCGGGTCGCCGGGGCCGTTGGAGAAGAAGACACCGTCGGGGCGGAGCGCCACCACGTCCTCGAAGGTGCTCGTGGCCGGCAGGACGTGCACCCGGATCCCCCGCTCGGCCATGAGGGCCGGCGTGGTGCCCTTGATCCCCAGGTCGAGTGCCGCGACGGTGAGCCGGGCCTCCCCGGCCGGCTCCACGACATACGGCTCCGGGGTGGTGACCTCGGCGGCGAGGGCGGCCCCGGTCATCGGCGGCGCCTGCCGCACCCGCCCGACGAGCTCCTCGACGGGCCGCCCGGCAGCGGCGCCGGAGAAGATCCCGGCACGCATCGCGCCCCGGTCGCGGATGTGCCGGGTGACGGCGCGGGTGTCGACGCCGCTGATGCCGACGACGCCGTGGTCGACGAGGGCCTGCCCGAGGTCGCCCTGGGCGCGCCAGTTGGACGGGCGCGGTGCCGGGTCGCGGACGACGAAGCCGGCCACCCAGATCCGCCCGGACTCCATGTCGGTCGGGTTCACCCCGGTGTTGCCGATGTGCGGGGCGGTCATGACGACGACCTGCCGGTGGTAGGACGGGTCGGTGAGGGTCTCCTGGTAGCCGGTCATCCCGGTGCTGAACACCGCCTCGCCGACGGTCTCCCCCACCGCGCCGTACGGCTCGCCCTCGAAGGTGCGGCCGTCCTCGAGGACCAGCAGCGCCGCCGGGGCCGGGCCGCTCACGCGGCCCCGCCCCAGACCAGGCCCTCACGGTGGGTGACCTGGCCGCGCAGCATGGTCAGGTGCACCGCGCCGGTGAGCTCGCGGCCGTGCCAGGGGTTGTTCCGCGACAGCGACCTGGAGTTCGCCGCGTCGACGGTGACGGTGCGGTCCGGGTCGACGAGCACGAGGTTGGCCGGGGCGTCCGGCTCCAGCCCGCGCCCCTGCGTCGTCAGGCCCCCGATGCGGGCCGGCGCGGTGGACATCACCCGCGCCACGTCGGCCCAGGTCATCCGGCCGGAGCGGACCATGACCGTGCTGACCACGGACAGGGCGGTCTCCAGCCCGAGCATCCCGAACGCCGCGTCGGTGAAGGCGTGCTCCTTGTCCTGGCGCACGTGCGGGGCGTGGTCGGTCGCGACGGCGTCGATGGTGCCGTCGGCGAGTGCCTCACGCAGCGCCTCGACGTCCTCGGCCGGCCGCAGCGGCGGGTTGACCTTGTAGACGGTGTCGTAGCTGGTCAGCAGGTCGGTGGTGAGCATCAGGTGGTGCGGGGTGACCTCGGCGGTGACCGCGATCCCCTGCGCCTTGGCCCACCGCAGGACCTCGACCGTGCCGGCGGTGGACACGTGCGCGACGTGCACCCGGGACCCGGTGTGCCGGGCCAGCATGACGTCCCGCGCCACGACCGACTCCTCGGCCACCGACGGCCAGCCCGGCAGGCCCAGGCGGCCGGACAGCTCGCCCTCGTGGCAGCAGGCGGTGGCGTCGGCCAGGCGAGGGTCCTGGGCGTGCTGGGACACGACCCCGTCGAAGGCGCGGACGTACTCCAGCGCGCGGCGCATCAGCCGGGAGTCGTGCACGCAGTGCCCGTCGTCGGAGAACACCCGCACCCGGGCGCGGGAGCGGGCCATGAGGCCCAGCTCGGCGAGCTCCTTGCCCTCCAGGCCCTTGCTGACCGCGCCCACCGGGTGGACGTCGACGTAGCCGGCCCGCCGGCCGAGGTCGAAGACGCGCTCGGCCACCTCCGCGGTGTCGGTCACCGGGTCGGTGTTGGCCATCGCGAAGACCGCGGTGTAGCCGCCCGCCGCGGCCGCCTGGGACCCGGTCTCGATCGTCTCGGCGTCCTCGCGGCCCGGCTCCCGCAGGTGGGTGTGCAGGTCGACGAGGCCGGGCAGGGCCACCAACCCGTCGGCGTGGTACCGCTGCGCCCCGGACGGGGCCAGGGCGGCGGCGTCCGCGCCGACGGCGGCGAGGCGGCCCTCGACGACGAGGATGTCCCCCGGGCCGCGGCCCAGAACGTCCGCGCCGGTGATGAGCAGGGCGGTGGTCACGACTGGCTCCCTTCGCCGGCGAGCAGGTGGTAGAGGATCGACATGCGCACGGCCACCCCGGCGGAGACCTGGTCCAGCACCAGGGACTGGGCGGCGTCGGCGGCGTCGGCAGAGATCTCCAGGCCCCGGTTCATCGGCCCCGGGTGGCAGATCACCGCGTGCCCGGGCAGCCGCCGCAGCCGCTCCCGGGTGAGGCCGTAGCTGATGGCGTACTCCCGTGCGGTGGGGAAGTAGCCACCCGTCATCCGCTCCCGCTGCACCCGCAGCATCATCACCGCGTCGACGGTGGGCAGGACGTCGTCCAGGTCGTAGCTGGTGTCGAAGCCCTCCGCCTTGGCCCAGGCGGTGACCCCGGCCGGCATGAGCGTCGGCGGGGCGACGAGCGTGACGTGGGCGCCGAGCCGGCCCAGGCACAGCAGGTTGGAGCGCAGCACCCGGGAGTGGGTGAGGTCCCCCACGATCGCCACGTGCCGGCCCTCGAGGTCACCGAGGGCCCGGCGCATGGTGTAGGCGTCGAGCAGCGCCTGGCTGGGGTGCTCGTGGGTGCCGTCGCCGGCGTTGACGATCGAGCACCTCGTCCACTGGGCGATCTGCGCGGGGGCCCCGGAGGCCATGTGGCGGACGATCATCATGTCCACGCCCATCGCGTCGATGGTCATCACCGTGTCCCGCAGACTCTCGCCCTTGGAGATCGAGCTGCCCTTGCCGGACAGGTTGATGGTGTCGGCCGAGAGCCACTTGCCGGCCAGCTCGAAGGAGCTGCGCGTCCGGGTGGAGTCCTCGAAGAAGAAGTTGACGATGGTCCGGCCGCGCAGCGTCGGCAGCTTCTTGACCTCGCGGTGCTGCACCTCGTGCATCTGCACGGCGGTGTCGAGGAGGTCGAGGATCTGCTCACGGCTCAGGTCGGCGATCGAGAGCAGGTGCTTCACCGGGCACCCTCCCGGGTGCTGATGCGGACCTCGTCCACGCCGTCGACCTCACTGAGCCGGACGTCGACCCGCTCCGCCTTGGCGGTCGGCAGGTTCTTGCCCACGTGGTCGGCGCGGATCGGCAGCTCGCGGTGGCCGCGGTCGACGAGGACCGCCAAGCGGACGGCGCGCGGTCGGCCCAGGTCGGCCAGGGAGTCCAGTGCGGCGCGGACCGTGCGGCCCGAGTAGAGGACGTCGTCGACGAGCACCACGACCTTGTCGTCGACCCCACCCTCGGGCAGCCGCGTCGGCTCCAGGTGCCGGACCGGCTGGTGCCGCAGGTCGTCGCGGTACATGGTGATGTCGAGGGCCCCCGTCGGGACGTCGACGCCCTCGACGTCGCGGAGGGCGGTCTGCAGCCGGTGCGCGAGGGGCACGCCGCGGGTCGCGATCCCCATGAGGACCAGGTCCTGCGGACCCTTGTTGGCCTCGAGGATCTCGTGGGCGATGCGGCGCAGCGCCCGGGAGATGTCGCTCGCGCTCAGGACCACCCGGCCCGGAGCGCTGTCGGTGTCGCCCGGGTGCTCCCCGGCGACCTGGTCACGGGCAGGGCACATCGGCCCACTCTCCTTCCCCGCCTCACAGGACGGTGGTTAAAGGACGTGCGGTCGACTCACCCTAACCCACCGGACACGCCAACCGGCGCCACCCCCACGGCCCCGGACACGTCGGACGGCCCGCTCCACGCCGGCGGGCGCCCACGACCGGGGCAGAGTACGGAAAGTGTGGCCGGAACACGCCGACGAACAGCAGCACCGGTGACGCATCCCGTACCCAGGGTGCACGTCGCGGCAGGGTGGGGTCAGACGAGGGTCGCCTTGACCTCCGAGACGCGGGCCAGCAGGCCGTTGACGAACTTCGGCGACTCGTCGGTCGACAGGGCGGTCGCCAGCTCGACCGCCTCGGCGATCGCGACCGGGTCGGGGACCTCGTCGTTCCAGACGATCTCCCAGGTGCCCAGGCGCAGCAGCGCCCGGTCGACAGCGGGCATCCGCTCCAGTGGCCAGCCCTGGCTGTAGGTGGACAGCACCTCGTCGATCTCGGTCCGGTGCCGGACCACACCGCGCACCAGCTCCGCGGTGTACCCGGGCAGCGGGTGCTGGGTCGTCGGCGCGGCGAGGCGCTCCTCGAGCAGCTGCTCGGCGTCGACCCCCCGCTGCTCGGCCTCGAACAGCAGCTCCAGCGCCCGCTTGCGGGCCTTGGTCCTGGCCGCCACCCGGACTCAGTTCACCCGGCTCAGGTAGGACCCGTCGCGGGTGTCCACCTTGACCTTGTCGCCGACGTTGAGGAACAGCGGGACCTGGATCTCCGCGCCGGTCTCCAGGGTCGCCGGCTTGGTGCCGCCGGTGGCGCGGTCGCCCTGCAGACCCGGCTCGGTGTGGGTGATCTCCAGCACCACGCTGGCCGGCAGCTCGACGTAGAGCACCTGGCCGTCGTGCTGGGCGATCATCACCGTGGAGTTCTCCAGCAGGAAGTTCTTGGCGTCGCCGATGATCTCCGGGCTCACCGCCACCTGCTCGTAGGTGCGGGTGTCCATGAAGATGTAGTCGGTGCCGTCGTTGTACAGGTACTGGTAGTCGGACCGGTCGACGGTCGCGGTCTCCACCTTGGTGCCGGCGTTGAACGTCTTGTCGATGATCTTGCCGGAGGTGACGTTCTTCAGCTTGGTCCGCACGAACGCCGGGCCCTTGCCGGGCTTGACGTGCTGGAACTCCAGCACCTGCCAGAGCCCGTTGTCCATGACGAGGACCATGCCGTTCTTGAGGTCGTTCGTGGTCGCCACAGGTTGAGTCACTTCCGTATGTCGGGATGCCCGCCTCCGCGTACACCGCGCCGGGGCCAGGGCTCGGGAACGGCGGACAGTCTACTAGTCCGAGGCGGTAGGACCGTCCTCCCCGGTCGCGGGCCGGCGGCCCACGGTGAGGGCTGCCCGCGTCTCCGGGTCGAACCAGGCCGCGAGCTCGGCGTCGGCGCGCGTCCCCGTCGCGTCCAGGACGGTGCTGAAGAAGCACCGGGCCCCGACCGCCAGGGCGACGTCGAGGATCTCCCCGTCGTCGAGCCCGACCCGGCGCAGCGCCTCGATGTCCTCCTCGGTCACCGAGGGGGCGCCCCGCGTCGCCCTGGTCGCGAACGCCACCACGGCCCTGTCCACCTCGTCCAGCTCCTCGGGCAGGGCGCCGGAGGCGAGCTCCCGCAGGGGGGCGTCCTCCAGGCCGAGCCCGCGCAGCACCCGTCCGTGGGCCAGGGCACAGTAGCTGGACCCCAGCTCTCGAGCGGCGACCAGCGTCACCAGCTCGTACCGGCGGGGGTCCATGCCCCGCTTGATCGCACCGTTGAGCTCGGCCCAGGCGGCGTACACCGCCGGCCGGTGGGCGAACAGCCGGGTGTAGTTCGCCACGTGCCCCAGACGCTCCCGGTCGCCGTCGTACAGGCGCCGGGTCTGCTCGGTCGGGTCGGGTTCGGACAGGTAGCTCGTCATCGACCGGCTCCCTCGTCGGCCAGCGCCCGGAGCGCCAGCAGGTAGGACCCCGCGCCGAACCCGGCGATGGTCCCGGTGGCCACCCCGGCGACGACCGAGGTGTGGCGGAACCCCTCCCGGGCCGCGGGGTTGGACAGGTGGACCTCCACCAGGCGGGACCCGCTGGCGGTGAGGTGCGCGCACGCGTCGCGCACGGCATACGAGTAGTGCGTGAAGGCGGCCGGGTTGAGGACCACGTCCCAGCCCTCCCGCGCGGCCTCGTGCAGCCAGCCGACCAGCTCGGCCTCGTCGTCGGTCTGCCGGCACTCCACGCGCAGCCCGAGCTGCTGACCCGCCGCAACGACCCGGTCGTGGAGGTCGGCCAGGGTCGCGGTGCCGTACACCTCCGGCTCGCGCGAGCCGAGGGCGCCCAGGTTGGGACCGCTGAGGACGAGGACGGGACGGCCGGCCGGTGCCATGGGGCCACTGTAGGGCCGCGTCACGAGCCACGGGCCGCAGGTTGGGGCAGACTGCGACGGGTGAAGTGGACCAGGGCCCTGGGCGTGCCCCTGGCCGGCCTGGCCGGCCTGGCGGTGCACGACCTGGTGCAGCGCAAGCACGCGATCCTGCGCAACTTCCCGGTGATCGGGCACGGGCGCTACCTCATCGAGAAGATCGGGCCGGAGCTGCGCCAGTACGTCGTCGCCGGCAACGACGAGGAGCGGCCGTTCACGCGGGACCAGCGCCGCTGGGTCTACGCCTCCGCCAAGCACGAGAACCCGTACTTCGGCTTCGGCACCGACAACGACGTCGAGTTCCGCGAGGGCGCCCCGGTCATCAAGCACGCGACGTTCGCCGCGGTGTCGCCGCCGGTCCTCCCCCACGCCGGGGAGAACGTCGTCATGCCCTGCGCCAAGGTGCTCGGCGCGGCCCGGGGCCGGGCGAAGGCGTTCCGGCCCACCTCCGTCGTCAACGTCAACGCGATGAGCTTCGGGTCCCTGTCCGGCCCGGCGGTCGAGGCGATCAACCGCGGCTGCGCGATGACCGGTGCCCTGCACAACACCGGCGAGGGCGGCATCGCGCGGCACCACCGGCACGGTGGCGAGCTGGTCTTCCAGATCGGCACCGCCTACTTCGGCTGCCGCGACGAGCGCGGCGCGTTCGACCTGGCCCGGCTCAAGGACCTCGTCGCCTCGGCGCCGGTGCGTGCCATCGAGGTCAAGCTCAGCCAGGGCGCCAAGCCGGGGCTGGGCGGCATGCTCCCCAAGGCCAAGATCACCCCCGAGATCGCGACGATACGGGGCATCCCGCTGGGCCGGGACTGCGCCAGCCCGTCCCGGCACGCGGAGTTCCACGACGTCGACAGCATGCTCGACTGGGTCGAGATGGTCGCCGACGAGACCGGCCTGCCGGTCGGCATCAAGTCGGCCGTGGGCGACCTGGAGTTCTGGCGGGACCTCGCGGCGGCCATGGCGGACCGGCAGCGGGGGGTGGACTTCGTCAACGTCGACGGCGGCGAGGGCGGCACCGGCGCGGCGCCGCTGACCTTCACCGACTCGGTCGCGCTGCCGTTCCGGCTCGGCTTCGCCCGGGTCTACGCCACGTTCGCCGAGGCGGGGCTCACCGACGACGTGGTGTTCATCGGTGCCGGCAAGCTCGGCCTGGCCGACAGCGCCGCGGTCGCCTTCGCGCTCGGCGCGGACATGATCGGGATCGCCCGGGAGGCGATGCTCGCCATCGGCTGCATCCAGGCGCAGCGGTGCCACGACGACCACTGCCCCACCGGCGTGGCCACCCAGAACACCTGGCTGACGCGGGGGCTGGACCCGACCCTGAAGTCCGTCCGGTTCGCCAACTACGTCCGTGCCCTGCGCCGCGAGCTGCTGAAGATGTCCGAGGCGTGCGGGGTGGTCCACCCGGCGCTCATCAGCACCGACCAGATCGAGATCCTCGACGGCAACCGCGAGGGCACCCCGCTGCGGGAGGTCTACGGGTACCGGCCGGGGTGGGGGGTGCCGTCACCCGCCCAGGTCGCCGAGCTCACCGCGCTCATGGCCGACGCACCCCGGGGCGGCTCCGCGCAGCCGTCCGGCACCGCCCGGTGAGCGGACCGGGCACCCCGGAGCCGCGGACCGGCCGCCGGTGGACCGCGGACCTGTCCGACCCGGCCCTGCCCGTCGTCGGCGACCTGCTCGCCGAGGGGGTGCCGGGACCGCTCGCCGCGGTCGTCGCCGCCACCGGCGGCACGGTCGGCGCTGCCCGGCTCACCGAGGTCACCTGGTGGCCGGGCCGGAGCGTCACGGTGACCTGGGACGTCGTGGTGACGGGCGGGCCCCTGACCGGCCCCGGCAGCTTCGTGGCGACCACGGTGGCGGCGCCGGAGGGCGCCGTCGTCGTCGGGGACGGCAGCTCCTCGGTCGCCGTGTGGCGGGTGCCGCACGACCCGTTCCTGCCCGCCCTGCCCCTGGCGCTGCAGCCGGAGGTGGCGGCCGGGGTGGTGCGCGAGCTCGGCGGCGAGGTCACCGACCCCGGGACCGTGCTGCGCGCCTACCGACCCACCCGTCGCGCCGTCGTCGCGGTCACCGGGCAGGGGCACCGGGTGTACCTCAAGCTGGTCCGGCCGCACCGGCTGGTCCGGCTGCACGAGAAGCACCTGCGGCTGGCCGGGCACCTGCCCGTGCCCCGCTCCCTGGGCATCGACACCCGGCTGGGGCTGCTGGCCCTGGAGCACCTTCCCGGGACGACGCTGCACGAGGCCCTCGAGGATCCGGCGGCGCCGCTGCCCGACCCGGCGGTCGTGGCGCACCTGCCCGCCGCGGTGCCGTCGGCCCCGGAGCTGGCCCCGGTCCCGTCGGCGGTGGACACCCTGCCCGAGGTCGCCGGCCTGCTGGCCGCCCTGGTGCCGCCGGAGGCGGGACGGGTCCGGGAGCTGGTGGCCGAGATCGGCGCCGACGAGGTCACCGACCGGGTGCCGGTCCACGGCGACTACCACGACGGGCAGCTGCTGGTCACCGACGACCGGCTGGCGGGCGTGGTGGACGTGGACACCGCGGGCCTGGGCCGCCCCGGGGACGACGCCGCGACGATGCTGGCGCACCTGTCGGTGTGGCAGGGCCTGTCGTCGGCGCCCGGGCGCGTCGCGTCCTACGCGGGCGCGCTGCAGCGGCACTGGGACGCCGTCCTGGACCCGGTCGACCTGCGGCTGCGGGTGGCGGCGCGGGTGCTCGCCCTGGCCGCCGGCCCGTTCCGGGTGCAGCAGGACGACTGGCCGGTCGAGACCTCGCGCCGGATCGCCCTGGCGGAGCGCTGGGTGGGCTCGGCGCGGCAGGTCCGCGGTGGATGAGCAAACTCTCATCCACGTCCCATGCTGACCTCATCTCGACCTGCGACGATCCTCGGGAAGAGCCGCCGAGGGAGATCACGGAGAAGAGGGACGGGTATGTCCGACAGGCCCAACCAGAAGCGCACCTGGCTCGTGCTCGCCACGGCCACCGTCATGAGCACGGGCGGCGGGGTCGCCGCCTGGGCGGGCGCCGGTGGTGGCGTCCCCGCCTCCGCGGTCAACCTCACCGAGCAGCGCGCGGTGACCGACCTCCCGGCCCAGGCGCAGGTCCGCATGGCGCACCGGGCCGCCGAGGTGGCCGGGGTCGTCCAGCGGGCCCTGCACACCCCGTTCGCCGAGCAGCAGGACGCGACCCCCTCCGCCCAGGTGGTCGACTCGGTGCAGAGCGCCCCGAGCCCACAGTCGGTCCAGTCGCCGATGACGCCCACCCAGCAGTCGCCGGTCAGCCCGCAGTCACCGGTCAGCCCGCAGTCACCGGTCAGCCCGCAGTCACCGGTCAGCCCGCAGTCGCCGGTCAGCCCGCAGACCCCTCCGTCGCCGATGACTCCGCAGACCCCCGCCTCGCCGGCGTCGCCCGCCTCGGTCGACACCCCCTGACCGGTCGACACCCCCTGTCCCGGTCCGGTCAGCCGCCCGGGCGGCGCACCGACTCGTAGGCGGTGCGCAGCAGGTCCTCGGCAGGGTCCTCCAGGCGTCCCGGCCGGGCCAACCCGTCGAGCACGACGAACCGCAGGGTCGCCCCGCGCGCCTTCTTGTCGCGTCCCATCGCGGCGCGCAGGGCGGCCCAGTCGCCGTCGTGTGCCGTGGGCAGGCCGAGTGCCGCGAGCACCGCGCGGTGCCGGCCGGCCACGGCGTCGTCGAGGCGGCCGGCCGCCCGGGCCAGCTCGGCGGCATACACCAGCCCGACCGCGACGGCGTCCCCGTGCCGCCAGGAGTAGCCCTCGACCTGCTCGATGGCGTGGGCCAGGGTGTGCCCGTAGTTGAGCACCTCGCGCAGCCCCGACTCCCGCAGGTCCCGGGTCACCACGTCCGCCTTCACCCGGACCGCCCGGGTGATGAGCTCGACGGTCACGGGGGAGCGCGGGTCGGTCGCCGCACCCGGGTCCTGCTCCACCAGGTCGAGGATGACCGGGTCGGCGACGAAGCCGCACTTGACCACCTCGGCCAGCCCGGACACGTAGTCCGGTCGCGGCTGGGTGGTCAGCCACTCCGGGTCGCAGAGCACGGCGGACGGCGGGTGGAACGCGCCGACGAGGTTCTTGCCCGCGGCGGTGTTGATGCCGGTCTTGCCGCCCACGGCGGCGTCGACCACGGCCAGCAGGGACGTCGGCAGGTGGACGACGTCGACGCCCCGCAGCCAGGTGGCCGCGACGAACCCGGCGACGTCGGTGACCGCGCCGCCGCCGAGGCCGACGACGAGGTCGCTGCGGGTGAAGGACGCCTCCCCCAGCAGGTCCCACAGCCGGGCCGCGACCGCGACGTCCTTGGCGGCCTCCGCGTCGGGCACCTCGGCGGTGTGCAGCCGCCCGCCGGCCGTGGTGACGAGCTCGCCGACCTGCTCAACCAGGGCCCCGCGACCCGGCTGGTGCACCACCATGACCCTGCGGCCGGCGACCAGGGGCGCCAGGCGGTCGAGCGCGCCCGGGCCCACGACGACCTGGTAGTCGCCGCCGACGTCGACGACCCGCTCGGTCACGGCTCCCCCAGGGCGGCGACGATCTCCGCCACCACCTCGTCGACGCCGCGCCCGGCGGTGTCGACCCGGACCGAGGCCACCGCCTCGTAGACGGGGCGCCGTGCGTTCATCAGCCGGATCCAGGACGCGCGGGGGTTGACGACCAGCAGCGGCCGGGACACGTCGAAACCGATCCGGGTGCTGGCGTCGGCGATACCCACGTCGAGGAAGACGACCCGGTGCCCCTCCAGCGCCCGTTGCACGTCCTCGTCCATGACCGCCCCGCCGCCGAGGGCGAGCACGCCGTCGTGGATCCGCAGCTCCTCGAGGACGGCGGCGCGCTCCAGGGCGCGGAACGCCGCCTCGCCGTCCTGGACGAAGATATCGCTCACCGACCTGCCCTGGGTCTCCTCCACGATCCGGTCGGTGTCCCGGAGGGTCACCCCCCAGCGTCGGGCCAGCGCCTCCCCGACCGTGGTCTTCCCCGCCCCGGGCGGGCCGACGAGGACCACCCGCGGCCTAGGCACCGGACCAGTCCCCCCGCATCGTCTCCGGCACGGCGGCGAGGTAGGCCTCCAGGTTGCGGCGCACCTCGACGACGCTGTCGCCACCGAACTTCTCCAGCACCGCGTCGGCCAGGACCAGCGCGGTCATCGCCTCGGCGACGACCCCGGCGGCGGGCACGGCGCACACGTCGGACCGCTGGTGGATCGCGGTGGCCGGCTCGCCGGTCGCCACGTCGACCGTGCCCAGGGCCCGCGGCACCGTGGAGATGGGCTTCATCGCGGCCCGCAGCCGCAGCACCTCCCCGGTGCTCATCCCGCCCTCGGTGCCGCCGGAGCGCAGCGTGGCCCGCTCGACGGTGCCGTCGGGCCGGCGGCGGATCTCGTCGTGCGCCCGGCTGCCGCGGCGCGCCGCGGTGCGGAAGCCCTCGCCGACCTCGACGCCCTTGATCGCCTGGATACCCATGAGGGCGGCCGCCAGGCGGGCGTCGAGGCGCCGGTCCCAGTGGACGTGCGAGCCCAGCCCCGGCGGCACGCCCCAGGCCAGCACCTCGACCACGCCGCCGAGGGTGTCCCCGTCGCGCCGCGCGGCGTCGATCTCGGCGACCATCGCGGCGGACAGCCCCGGGTCGGCGCAGCGCACCGGGTCGGCGTCGAGCCGCTCGACGTCCTCCGGGCGCGGCAGCTGGTCGAGGGTGGGCGCGTCGGCGTCCGGCCCGGGCACCCCGACGGTGCCGATGCTCACCGTGTGGCTGACCAGGCGGATGTCGCAGGCCTGCTCGAGGAACGCCTGGGCGACCGCGCCGAGCGCCACCCGGGCCGCGGTCTCCCGCGCCGAGGCGCGCTCGAGCACCGGCCGGGCCTCGTCGAAGCCGTACTTGACCATCCCGACGAGATCGGCGTGGCCGGGGCGCGGGCGGGTGAGCGGGCGGTTGCGGGCCAGCTCCTGCGGCGCGCCGACGTCGTTGGCCCGCTCCAGTGCCTCCACGGGCACCGGCTCGGGGCTCATCACCGCCTGCCACTTGGCCCACTCGGAGTTCTCCACCTGCAGCGCCACGGGCGAGCCGAGGGTGAGCCCGTGCCGCAGACCGCCGAGGAAGTGCAGGCGGTCTGCCTCGAACGACATCCGGGCCCCGCGCCCGTAGCCGAGACGGCGGCGGGCCAGCGCGGCCTCGACGGCCGCCCGTTCGACCCGCACCCCGGCCGGGAGGCCCTCGAGGACGGCGGTCAGCGCGGGGCCGTGGGACTCCCCGGCGGTCAACCAGCGCAGCATGGCAAGGATCCTGTCACGCTCACAGGAGTCCGAGGGCACCCGGGCCGGCGAGCAGCCCGAGCAGCGCCCCCACCATCATCGGCGGACCGTAGGCCAGGTCTCCGTCCCGCAGCCGGACCCGGCCGGTGACGAGGAGGACCAGGGCGGCGAGACCGCCGGCGAGGAAGCCGGCATACATGCCGACGAGGACCGGCGCCCACCCGAACCAGCCCAGAGCCGCACCCAGCAGCGCCGCGAGCTTGACGTCGCCCAGGCCGATCCCGAGGGAGCCCCGGACCATGGACAGCAGCGCCAGGAGGAGGTAGCCCGCCCCGCAGGCGAGCCCGGCCAGCAGCGCGCGCAGCCAGGCCCCGGGCTCGGCGGCGACGACGGCGGCGACCGCGTAACCACCCGTCAGGACGCCCATGGTCGGGAACATCAGCCGGTCGGGGAGTCGGTGCACGTCGAGGTCGATCGCGGCCATGGCGACGCAGGAGGCCACGACGAGGAGCAGGGTGAGCAGCACGACCGCCTGCACCCACCCCTCCCGACCGGTCCCGGCACCCGGGTCGTGCCCGGCCGTGCCGGCAAGCAGCAGGCGCCACGCGGTGACCCCGGACGCGGCCGCCAGGGCCGCGACGACCCACCACCGCGAGCCCGGGGCCCGCTGGCCCACCTCGTCCGGTCGGCGGTAGGACAGCCCCTGGAGCCACCGCACCACGGGCACGCCGGCGACCGCACCGAGCGCGGTCAGGACCCAGACCACTACCGCGCCGCTCACCGGCGGGCCACCTCGGGCAGCCGGGTGGCCAGCGCGGCGCGCATGGCCTCCTCCGGCGCCGGTCTCCCGGTCATCAGCTCGACCTGGACCACGGCCTGGTGCAGCAGCATCGTCCCTCCCCCGACGGCGCGTCCTCCCTGCTGGCGCACCGCCTCGACCAGCGGGGTCGGCCACGGCGCGTAGAGGACATCGAACACCAGCCCGCCCTCGGCGAGGGGCACCCGGTCCACAGGCGGGGTCGCCCCGGCGGGGACGGTGCTGACGACGAGGTCGGCGGGCGGGCCGGAGCGTCCCCACTCGTCGTACCGGACGACCTCCGTGACGAGGCCGAGCCGGTCGGCGAGCGCCGCCGTCTCCGGACGCACTCGCTCCCGCACGACGAACCGCACCTGCCGGGCGCCCAGGCGGTGGACGGCGAGCAGCGTGGACCGGGCGGTCGCGCCGGACCCGAGGACGTCGACCCGCCGGGGGTGCTCCGTCCCGGCCTCGGCCAGGGCCCGCTGCAGCCCGGTGACGTCGGTGTTCTCGGCGTGCCAGCCGACGTCCGAGCGCACCAGGGTGTTGGCGGCCCCGACCAGCCGGGCCTCCTCCCCCGCGCTGTCGGCGAGGGCGAGCGCCTCCTCCTTGCCGGGCATGGTGACGGACAGGCCGCGCCAGTCCCGGGGCAGGGACGCCACGTACGACGAGAGCTCGCCGGCGCGCACCTCGGTCCGGTGGTAGACCCAGTCGGTCAGGCCGAGCGCGTCATAGGCGGCGTCGTGGAGCAGCGGGGAGAGCGAGTGGTCGATCGGGCTGCCGACCACCCCGGCGTGGGTGGGCACTCAGCAGCGGTCCTCGTTCTCGCGGCACCACTCCTGGAACTGCTTCTGGTTCTCCAGGTGCTCGGCGTAGGTCTCGGCGAACACGGTCTCACCGCTGTCGGGGTTGACCGTGACGAAGTAGCGCCACTCCCCCTCCGCCGGGTCGAGGGCCGCCTTGATCGCGTCGGCGCCGGGGCTGTTGATCGGGCCCGGCGGCAGACCGGTGTTGAGGTAGGTGTTGTAGGGGTCCTCGGTGGCGCGCTGGGCGTCGGTGGTGCCGGCCCGGCCGCGCTCCTTGAACATGAAGTGGATCGTGGAGTCCATGCCCAGCGGGTCGCCGTCCTCCAGCCGGTTCTCGATGACCGTGGCGACCTTGGGCAGGTCCTCCGAGGCTGCCGCCTCCCCCTGGACGATGCTGGCGACGATCATGACGCGCTCCAGCCGGTCCTCGGGGACGCCGAGCTGCTCGATCACCTTCTTGCCGTGCGACACCATCGTCCGCAGCTGCTCCTGCGGGGTGGCGTCCGGGGGAAACTCGTAGGTGTCCGGGAACAGGTAGCCCTCGACCTCGCCGTTGGCGGCCTCGGGCAGGCCGAGCGTCTCGGGGTCCACCGCCTCGTAGTCCTCGACGGCGTGGCCGGTGGCCTCGGCGAGGAGGGCGAAGACCTCCTCCTTCCACAGGCCCTCGCGGATCGTCACGCCGTTGACCTGGCGGTAGGCGGGGTCGAGGAGCCGGTCCAGCGCGGCGGTGGAGCTCATCCGGCTGGCCATCGTGTAGGTGCCCGGCTGGATCTGGGTGGAACGCGGGTCGGCCGCGGCCACGGCGGTGAACGCCTGGGCGGAGGCCACCACGCCCTCCTCGGCGAGGATCTGGCCGATCTGGCCGCCGCCGGCGCCCTGCGGGATCTCGACGGTGACCTCGCCGGTCCCCTCGCCCTCGTAGTCCTCCGGTGCCGAGCTGCCGCCGAGGAAGGAGAAGTCCGGGAGCAGCCCGCTCAGGCCCCGCACGGCGACGAACCCGCCGGCGATGACCACGGCGACGGCGACGAGGATCGCGCCCCAGCGCACCACCGGGCTGCGGCGGCGCCGGCGCCGCCGGGGGCGGAACTGGGGCACCTCCTCGTGCACGTCGTGCGGCTGGGCCAGCACGTCGTCGGCGAGGGAGGGGTCGTGCTCGCCGTGCTCGTCGTGGTAGAGGGGGTGGTCCTCGAGGTGGGCGCCGGTGGTCTCGTGCCATCCGGCGGTGTCCCGGTGACCGTGACCGTGGCGCGTCCATTCATCCGCGGGGGGTCGACTCACCGTTGCGTCCTTCGTGTCGGGCCCGCGGGCGCCTGGCCCGGGGCTTCCTGTCCCCCATTGTCCGCCCGACCGGCTGCCCGGTCGCGCGCTCGGCGTCCAGCGCCGACTGGAGGATGAGCACCGCGGCGGCCTGGTCCACCCGGCTGCGGTGCTGCCGGCGCCGGACCCCGCTGTCCTGGAGGGCCCGGTGGGCGTCGACGGTCGTCAGGCGCTCGTCGACCAGGCGCACCGGGACGTCACGGAGACGTCGGTGCAGTGCCGCAGCGTAACCTCGCGCACGCTCCGCCGCCAATCCCTCTGTGCCGGAGAGGGAGCGCGGGAGGCCCACGACGACCTCCACGGCGCCCTGTTCCGTGGCGATGCGGGCCAGCTCGTCGAGGTCGCTCTCGCCCTCGAGGTCGCGGTCCAGGGTGGTCAGCGGGGTGGCCAGCACCCCGGCGGGGTCGCTGACCGCCACGCCGACCCTCACCTGGCCGACGTCGACCCCCAGACGGACACCGGGGCGCACCGGCTCAGGCACCGCCGGACGTCACGCGCTCCCCCACGGCGTGCTCGATCCGCTGCAGCGCCTCGGCCACCTTGCCGGCGTCCTGGCCCCCGCCCTGGGCGAGGTCGTCCTTGCCGCCGCCCCCGCCGCCGAGCACCTGGGCCGCCACCTTGACCAGCTCACCGGCCCGCACGCCCCACCGGCGCGCCTGCTCGTTGGTGGCCACGACGACCTGCGGGCGCCCCTTGTTGACCGCGGCGACCGCGACGACCACCGGACGGCTCTCGCCCATGCGGCTCCGCACGTCGGTCACCAGCTTGCGGACGTCCTCCCCGGTGACGCCCTCACCGGCGTCGTGGGTGACGACGCTCACGCCGTAGACGTCCCGCGCCTTCTCGACGAGGGTGCCCGCGGCGCGCAGCACCTGCTGCTGCCGGGCGGCCGCGATCTCCCGCTCGGCGTCCTTGAGCCGGCTGAGGATGCCGTGGATCCGCTCGGGCAGCTCCTCCGGCCGGACCTTGAGGACCTCGGTGAGCTGGCCGACGATCGCGTGCTCGCGGGCCAGGAAGTCGTAGGCGTCGGTGCCGACCAGGGCCTCGATGCGCCGGACGCCCGAGCCGATCGAGGACTCGCCGAGCAACTTGACCAGGCCGAGCTGGCCGGAGCGCTGGGCGTGGGTGCCGCCGCACAGCTCGCGCGCCCACTCACCGACGGACACCACACGGACCTGGTCGCCGTACTTCTCGCCGAACAGCGCGATCGCGCCGGACTGCCGGGCCTGGTCCAGGGTCATGATCTCGGCGTGGACCGGGAGGTCGTCCATGAGCAGGGCGTTGACCCGCGCCTCGACGTCGTGCAGCACCGACGGCGGGACCGCACCGGCCGCGGTGAAGTCGAACCGGAAGCGCCCGGGGGCGTTCTCCGAGCCCGCCTGGGCCGCGGTGTCGCCGAGCGCCTCGCGGATCGCCTTGTGGACCATGTGGGTCGCGGTGTGCGCCCGCGAGATCGAGCGCCGGCGGGAGATGTCCACCTGGCCGAGCGCCTGCTCGCCGGTGCCCACCTCGCCCTCGACGACCACGGCGCGGTGCACGATGAGCCCGTTCAGCGGCGACTGGACGTCGCGCACCTCGACGACCGCCCCGTTGGCCAGGCGGATGGTGCCGGCGTCGGCCAGCTGCCCGCCACCCTCGGCGTAGAACGGCGTGCGGTCGAGGATGATCTCGACCTCCTGGCCCTGGTGGGCCGTCGGCACCACGGACCCGCCCACGAGGATCCCGGCGACCCGGGCCTCGGTGACGACCTCGTCGTAGCCGGTGAACTCCACGTCGCGGCCGATCGCGTCGGCGACGGCCCGGTATGCCGTGGTGTCGCCGTGGGCGGACTTCTTCGCCTTGGCGTCGGCCTTGGCCCGCTCCCGCTGCTCGGCCATGAGCCGGCGGAACCCCGCCTCGTCCACGCTCAGACCCTGCTCGGCCGCCATCTCCAGGGTGAGGTCGATCGGGAAGCCGTAGGTGTCGTGGAGCTGGAAGGCCTCCTCACCGGGCAGCACCGTGGAGCCGGACGACTTGGCCCGGGACACCGCGGTGTCGAGGATCGTGGTGCCGGCGGACAGGGTGCGCCGGAACGCCTCCTCCTCGGCGTAGGCGACCTGGCTGATCCGCGGCCACTCCGTCTCGAGCTCGGGGTAGGACCGGGTCATGACCTCCTTGCTCACCGGCAGCAGCACCGGCAGCGCCGGGTCCTGGACGCCGAGGAGGCGCATCGACCGGACGGCGCGGCGCAGCAGCCGCCGGAGGACGTAGCCCCGGCCCTCGTTGCCGGGGGTGACGCCGTCGCCCATGAGCATGAGGCCGGACCGGACGTGGTCGGCGACGACCCGGAACCGGACGTCGTCGGCCTCGTTGCTGCCGTAGTGGCGGCCGGACATCTCCTCGGCCGCCTCGATGACCGGGTAGACCTCGTCGATCTCGTAGAGGTTGTCCACCCCCTGGAGCAGGTAGGCGACCCGCTCGAGGCCCATGCCGGTGTCGATGTTCTTGGCCGGCAGCTCCCCGGCGATGTCGAAGTCGGTCTTGCTGCGGACGGCGCTGAGCTCGTCCTGCATGAAGACCAGGTTCCAGATCTCCAGGAACCGGTCCTCGTCGACGACCGGCCCGCCGTCCGGGCCGTGCTCCGGACCGCGGTCGACGTAGATCTCGCTGCACGGGCCGCCGGGGCCCGGGACGCCCATGTGCCAGTAGTTGTCCTGGACGCCGCGGCGCTGGATCCGCTCCTCCGGCAGCCCCGCGATACGGCGCCACAGGTCGGCGGCCTCGTCGTCGCCGTCGAGGACGGTGACCCAGATCGAGTCGGGGTCGAAGCCCAGGCAGCCGTCCTGCTGGGAGCCGGTGACCAGCTCCCAGGCGTAGCTGATCGCCCCCTCCTTGAAGTAGTCGCCGAAGGAGAAGT